>OLQY01000245.1_pt1 | contig 71866 bp, 67 predicted proteins | sample 1672851 | NCBI WGS metagenome assembly OLQY01 (sample SAMEA3136730, study PRJEB25190) | human gut metagenome
TCTTTATTTTAAAAATATTAAATAATTATATTTTTATAATTGGAGTTTAAAATGGAAAATATTATAGATTATGCTAAAACCGAATTACATACAATGGATATAAAAGAATTTAATGATGTAGATTCATTAATCCTTTCTCAACTAAGTTACATAAAACTTGATGAATTAATAGGAACAATAGATAGTAATAGTGATTCAATACTTTTAAAAGATTTACTAAAAGCTGAGTTTTTTCCTAAAATGTTTAAGGATATTGCTTATGCAGAGCAAACTAAGGACTTGCTTTTTAATCTTTGCTCTAATCCTAGATTTAGAAATATAAAAATTAATTATCATATATCAAAAACTGATCCAATTTTTGAAAAACAATTTTCTGCAACAACATTTATTTTAAATGAAAATTTAGCTTATATAGCCTTTCGTGGTACAGATTATAGCATTGTTGGTTGGAAAGAAGACTTTAACATGGCATTTACTATTCCAGTTCCCTCTCAATTAGAAGGAGTTGGTTATATAAATAAAATTTCAAAACTAATTCCTCATGATTTTTATGTAGGCGGTCATTCTAAAGGTGGAAATATTGCTGTTTATGCTTCTATGCATTGTGACTTTGAAGCATCACCACGTATTAAAAAAATTTTTAGCCATGATGGTCCTGGTTTCCGAGAAGAAGTTATAAAAAGTGATGCTTTTATTAAGATACAAGATAAGATAAGTAAAACATTACCATATTCTTCGCTTATAGGAATGCTTCTAGAAAACCATGAAGATTATCATGTGATAAAAAGTAATAAAATTGGAGGCATAGGACAACATAATCCTTTTTCCTGGGAAATAAAGGACTCTGATTTTGTTTATTTAGAAAAGATTTCTCATGGTTCTAAATATACTTGTGATACGTTGCATCAATGGTTAAAAGATATTGATGATAAAAAGAGAAAATTATTTATTGATGGTTTATTTGATATTTTTACTTGTACTAAATCTGAAAGTTTTATTGAAATTTTTCATGATTGGAAAAAAAATCTTCCTCTTATATGGGATTCTGCAAAGCATGTAGATAAGGAAATTAAAACTATGATTTTTGAGTTATTTAAAGAACTTTCAACTTTCAATTTTAAAACCTTCACTCATAACGATAAATAATCTCCTACATTAAATTTATCCTTAAATATTATGTGATTTATTGGTTAATTATTTTCATATTTAATTCATATTCATCCATAAACTTCATGTATTAAAATTTGAATTAAACACAAAACAATATTAATAAAAGTATTTTATTTTAAGGAGGTTATTATGGGTACACACAAAAGCAAAAAAATATCTGAAGTAATAAATAAAAGTGATGAAGATCTTAACTTACATGAAATAAAGGCTAAAACTGGTGCTGGTAATGGACTTAGTTCTACTAATACAACACCATCAGAAATGATAGATAACAATAATCCAACACATAAAAGTCATAAGATAAATGAGGTTTTTAATGAGCATGGAAGTGATTTAAACTTACATGAAATTAAAGCTAAAACTGGTGCTGGAAGTGGTCATAAATATACTACTATTCCATCTAATGATAATGTATCAAAAGTCCAACATAAAAGTCATAATATCTATGATGTAGTAACAAAAATCGAAGGAAAAGCTAATATACATAAAATAAAAGCACAAACTGGTGCTGGTAATGGCTATAAAGATCATAGTAAAAGTGCTGTAAATAATTCAAATAATACTACCTCTAATGAATCAATGACTCATAAAAGCCACAGAATTCATGCATTATTCCATAACTCCGATAGAAAATTTAATCTTCATGAAATTAAAGCTAGAACTGGTGCGGGAAATGGTTATAAACATTAATATTAATTATTACTAAAAATCAGCTGACTTTATACAATTTAAACAAACTTATTTACATACTTCTAATTTATTTTCTAATTTTAGATTCCATAAATAATCCCCATAGATAAACTTATTGTTTATCTATGGGGATTATAAATATTTTTCATATTATATTTCTATCTGTTTATATTTATCTGCATATCTATATTTATATTTAAATTCGCCTATCTATTTAAACCTCTTTATAAGCAAAAATAAATCTAACTCCTTCTAAATAAATAAATTCTATATCAGCTTTAATAATACACACACTTTTCTTTCTCTTCTTAGTTTTAACTTCGTTATATCTTCTTAATGCATCAATTTCATAATCAAAAATTCCATAGACTTCTTCAGTCTCCTGTCCCTTATCAGATATAACCATATACTTCCCATATTCAAACTCTGAACCTTTTTCCTCTGGACTCATTTCATTTAATTCTTTCTCAAATTTATCAAAAACTTTTTCTAAAATTTCTGCAATATTTTCTTTCTCTCCATCATAACTCATCAATTTTTCCTCTACTTCCAAACTAATTTATATTAATTTCAGCTCCAGATAATTTTAGATATTGTCCATCTTGTACTGTTATATAAGAATCTTCCATTAAATTATCATTAGTTATAATTGAATCAAGAACTCCTCTACTATCACTAGACACTTCAATATATCCCATACCAATATTTGAATTAACAGTTACCTTATACTCTCCAGCTGGTATATCTTTCCCTACAATATACTTTCCATCTTTATATATTCCATCACTTGGTACTACTGATGGCGCATCTGCAACTGCATAAGCTTCACCACTTCTAAGTTTTAGATATTCCCCATCATAAACTGTTATATAAGTATGACCTGATACATTATCATTTGAAATAATACTATCTAATGCTCCTGTTGAATCTGAAGCAACTTCTATATATCCCATTCCTTTTGCAAAAAATATATATTCTCCTGCTGGTAAATCTACACCTATTTTATAAGTTCCAGCTTTAATTTTAGTATTCTTCTTTTCTTCCTTAGTTGTATTACTTTCTTCATTTGCAGTCTCTATGCTTACTTCTTGTGCTGTATCAGCGCTTTCTTCTTGAACTACAATACCTTGATTACTATTATTGCTAGAATCAGTAGTCTTATCACTTTCTCCTCCTGATGTGATTGCACCGACTATAATAACAGCAAGTATCCATACCCACCATTTTTTCCATATTGGTTTTTTAACTTTTTTCTCCATAAAAATAACCTCCAAAAAATAAATAATAATATTAACTTCACTTGATAATATTATTTTAATTACTTTTTGAAGGCCTTTGTTATGCTGTCAGCATACATTTTAATATTTTTTTAAATTAATTCTGTGATAATTCCATATATCATAAAAATAACAATATTATATATAATAACACCTGCTATCACTCTATTTTTCACATTACTTCTAGTCAAAGGTAATTTACTTTTTATATTTTTATAATTTCCATTAAATAAAGTAAATGATAATAATAAAGCTACAACAAATATATCTTCTAAAATTAATGTAATATCACCACTTCCCCAATTGCAAAAGAATCCAAAGGCTAAAAATAAGTACCATAAACTTGCTCCCAATATCATAAAAGGATTCCTAGCCCCACATCCTGGTAAATCTTTTATTTCAGATATTATATTAATTTTTTTATGTTTTTTTCCCTTATTTAAATTTGAATTTAAATTTTCTTCTTTATCTATTTTATTTAAATTAAGCTTTTCTTTTTCATCTGCTTTATTTAAATTAACTTTCTTCTTTCCACCAAATTTATTTAAGTTCAATTTCTCTTTTTCATTTGATTTCTTAAAATTATTGTATACTTTCTCCTTATTTGAAAATAAATTTTCATTATTTGAAGCTTCCTTTTCTTTTATTTTTGGAACTCCCTTTTTAGTTTTTTCATTTGTATATTTATTTTCATTTAAAGAAATTGATACTCTTTCCTCTTCTTCTTGTTTATACTTATCTTTTATAAATTCTGGCTCAGAGTTTTCAGATTTAATAACTGTTTCTTTATCCTCTTCTTGTCCTTTATAGTATAAAACATTTTCTAAAGCTTTTTTTAATTCTTTTACATTAGAATACCTATTATCTGGTGAAATGTTTGTACACTTTTTAATTATTCCTTTTAATTTTCCCTCATTTAGCTCTTCTTTTATATGCTTTCCTGTAGTTAATACATTCAGCATTACCCCAACTGAATAAATATCACTTCTACAATCTGTTTGTTCAAAACCAAACTGCTCTGGTGGCGCATACCCCTTAGTTCCTAATATATGCGTATCCATATTTCTTTCTTCTTTATATACTCTTGAAACATCAAAATCTATAAGCTTTAATATTCCATTATTATCTATTATTATATTAGAAGGCTTTATATCTCTATGTATAACTGCTGGATTTAAATTATGTAAAACATCTAAAATCGAGCATAAATTAATCATATATTTTATTGCTTTTGTTTCTTCTAATGGTCCTTCATTGTCTAATATAGCTTGTAATGTTTGTCCATTAATAAACTCTTCAATTACTATTAATGAATCTTCACATTTAAATACTTCATATACTCTAGCCATGTAGAAATTTTCTATATTCATTATTTGTTTATATACGTCAATATTATAATTTTTTAACTCCTTTTTTATATAGATTCTTCCATCTACTTCACTTCTAACTAAATATACATTACTTTTTGCTGAATTATTAAGTTCTGTAAGCTCACTGTACTTTGATTCTATTTCATCAAAGCTAACATTTTCCATACTCCTCTACCCCTTAGTTATTTGATTTTTAGCAAGTTTTATTTTATCATTATTATATGAATTACTCAATTTTGAGTATAAAAATAATAATGGAGAATAATAATGTTAGATAATAATACTACTGAACTTGATAATATAATTAATAATATTAATTCTGAAAGTGAGCTTGATAATTTTATTAAAAATACACTTTCACCAATTCCTAAATTAACATTTTCTAAGTATTTAGATAGTTTAAGAATTTCTAAAAAAATAAAAAAGAGTGAACTTATTGCTAATGCTGATATTCATAGAAATTATGGCTATCAAATACTAAATGGAACAAAAAACCCAAGTAGAGATAATGTATTAAAACTCTGCCTTGCTTGCAAGTTATCTATTGATGAATCTAACAGATGCCTTACCCTTGCAGGATTTAATAAGCTATATTCTAAAAATGCTCGTGATGGCTTAATAATTTATTTTATAAATAATGGCTACTCTGTTATTGATGCAAATTTAAAATTAGCTGAGTTAGAGTTAGAGCTTTTAGGCAATGTTGAGTAAAAATCCTTTTGATATTATATAAATTAGCCCCAGAAGCAAACTAAACTAATTAGTAGTTCACGTCTAGGGCTAATCTATTTATCCATATCAAATATATAATCCATTTTATTAAGACTGTAAATAATTTTCTTCAAACTCATCTAAATCATTATATTTTACAACATCGATATTTAACCTATTATAATTTTCTTTATATTCTTCCATAGCTTCATCAAAACATTTTGCTGCTTCCTTTAAATTATTATCTTTTAACTTTTTCATAATATCAACCTTTTTAATATTATATTCATTATACATACCATCATAAAATTCCTGACAACTTGCAGCAGTGTTCAAAGATAAATAAGTATCATTTATATCAGCAGCATGATACATCTTATTTTTCCAATTAGAGTAAATTTCTTCATAAGATCCCTTAATATCATTTTCTGTTATTGTTTTTTTAGTAGTAACCTTAGCTCTCATAACACTTGAAAAATCTTTCATAGATTTCATTAATCTTGTTGATATATTCTTCATTTCTTCAATATTTTCTGATTCAATAAGCTTCTTATATAATTCAATAAACCCTTCTGGTAAATTTTCCATTTTTGATATTTCTTCAGGAATTCTCTTTACACCTGTATTTATATATTTTTTATTATATATATAAATAGCTTGTTCAATATTATAAAGCATTCCTGCTACCTTATATCTACATTCTCCATACTCACTACTAAGCATTATATTAGCATATTCCTTAATTCCTTCTTCAAGAAGCTTTTCAGCATTTTCATTATCCTTTATAGAAAATTTTTCTTTTAATCTTTTTATAGCCTTTAACTTTAACTCATCATATCTTATTAAGAACTTTTTCTCTTTAATATATAAAACATTTAAATCTAAAAGCTTTGTAATATAAGGGTTTTTATATTCAGCCATATCTTCAAGTGCATCCCATGGTGTACAATAAATATCAAAAGCAACATCATCTAAAATAAAACATGAAGAAAGTTTCCATCCTTCATCATCATTTATGACAATACATAAATCTAAATCTGACTTGTCATGTATATCTCCAGTATAAAATGAACCATAAACCCCTATTAATGCAATGGATTCTGGACAAATACTATTTGCCTTCTTTATAACTGCATTAATTATTCTCTCATTTCTTTTCTCTAACTTCTTTTTTATAGACCCATCCATTAATTCTCACCTTTTCCCATTTTTCTGGACCTTTAATGTCCAAAAATTTTATTTAACTTTCCCCCAATGCTACTTTACCTCTTCATATTTTTTATTATTTGCTACATGATTCATTTCTCTATCCCCTCTACCATTATTTACAATTTAATTATCTTTTTAACTTTAAACAAAGTCAACATCTTTATGTAAACATTTAATTTTTTATATACTAAAAAGGAGTTACTATTTACTGTAACTCCGTTAAATGCTTCCAATACCTTCTTGGCATATGCTGATTTCTACATTTATGATTTTTACGTTCTTCAATATTTACAGAATTATAAAAAGTCCTCCATAAATTTTCAAAATCACTATCATCAATTTTATTACTTAACTTTTCTCCCTGTTCTTTAGTTAAGTCTGTAATAATTGCTTCTTTTGTGTTATAAACTATTGCCTTTTCTCTTTTTAAATCATGTATTATAAAATTTTGATCAGAAAACCTGTTAGTAAAATGCCTTAATATTATAGGTAATATATTATGATCTGGCTCAATAACTGAATAATAACTTAAAGGACCTATTTCCTTAAATCTTACAAAACCAGTAAAACTATGTGCTTCTCCACTTACTCTTTTGCAATATTTATCTACTAAAATTATTGTTTCATTATTTTTAGCTAAGTTAATATCTATTCCATACTTGTAACATAATCTTAAATAATCTAATGCAAGATTTTCTGATCCTTGTATATCACTAAGGTATAAGTAATATACATTTCTTAAAACATTATTATTAAGCTTTTCAGACATACTTTTATAAACTCTCTCAAACTTATCAATTTCTGTATTTATATCTATTACTTCATCTATTAAATTTGGAATATATTCTTTTGATTTTACAATAATGCAACTATCCTTGCAGCTATAAGCATAAAAAATAGATGTTAAAAAACCTTCAAAGCTTCCATCATATAAATATGAATTCAATATATTATCACCTCTTATAACTCCCCACTTATTGACGTATCTTTATCATTTAATAATAAAACTTTCTTTTCAGTAGAATAGCTGCCATTATCCTCTAAAATAATATTTCCTATATCCTTATTAAAAAATGATATTTGCTCAACATCTTCATCAATAATATTTAAATCAAATTTAGGTTTTAATGCACTTCGTATCTTAACATCATCAAAAGCAACAGCTCCAAAATACTTTCCTTTGCAAGTAACAAAATATTGTGCTCTTTTTATTACTATTCCTAGTTTTTTTAAGTCTATAAAATCTAAAGAATTTATTCTTCTAGCACTAATAATTTTTCTTGCTCCCCTTATTCCTATTCCTGGTACTCTAATTAACATTTCATATGATGCCATATTTACTTCCACCGGAAATTTATCTATATTATTTAAAGCCCATGTTGTTTTAGGATCAAAATTAATATCAAAATTAGGATTCTTTTCATCTAATAATTCATTGGCCTTGAATCCATATACCCTTAAAAGCCAATCCCCTTGATACAACCTATGTTCTCTAAGTGTTGGTGGATTTTTAATTTCTGGTAAGTTTCCACCATTATTAACTGGTACATAAGCTGAATAATAAACTCTTTTTAAATCAAATTTATTATAAAGATTTTCTGTTAAATTTAATATATTTAAGTCATTTTCCTTTGTTGCACCAACAATAAGCTGTGTACTTTGTCCTCCTGGTACAAATATTGGTGATGATTTATACCTTTTACGTTCATCTTTATTAGAGATTATGTTATTTTTTATTAAACTCATTGGCTTAAATATTTCTTCTTTTTTCTTTTCTGGAGCTAAAAGCTTTAATGAATTTGATGATGGTAATTCAATATTTACACTCAGTCTATCAACATATGAACCTGCTTTTTTAATAAGTTCCTCATCAGCACCTGGAATTGCCTTTAAGTGAATATATCCTCTAAAATTATATTCTACCCTAAGTTTTTCAACTACTGTAGTAAGTAACTCCATAGTAAAGTTAGGACTATTAATTATTGCCGAACTTAAAAATAATCCTTCTATGTAATTGCGTCTATAAAAATTCATAGTTAAATTTATTATTTCCTCAGCTGTAAAAGAAGCTCTTTCCACATCATTAGATTTTCTGTTTATACAATAAGCACAATCATATATGCAACAATTACTTAATAATATTTTAAGTAAAGATATGCAACGTCCATCTGGAGTAAAACTATGACAAATCCCACTTGATGAAACTGAACCTATTGCACCCTTTTTTGAACTTCTATTAGAGCCTGAAGATGAACAAGACACGTCATATTTAGCAGCACCACTTAAAATTCTTAGCTTTTCATTAATATCCATTTTAATCACCAGCTTTATTAATAATCTATAGATATATTATAGACCAACAAAACTTAATGAACAAGTGTTCTTTTTTGCATTTTAGCTATATATATTATTTTTTTATTTCAACCTTATTTATAAAATAAACTTCTTATAAAAATCTCAAATTAAATAACTCCAATAAAAAATGCTTAGATAAATATATTTCTACATTATCTAAGCTCTGATTATTTTTTTAATTTTACAAACTTGTTTCTAAATCAACCTTTTTATAATATTCATCTTGAAGTAATTTAACTATATTAGGGGCTTTTCCCCCAACCTTTATTCCATCGATTTCACAAGCAGGTACTATTAATTTACTTGAACTAGTTACTAATACCTCATCTGCTTCCATCATTTCCTTTACTATAAATGCTGTTTCATCAACCTTAATATTATTATTCTTACAAATTTCAATTATATGTTTTCTTGAAATACCAGGCAAAATATAATTATCAGTTGGGTGAGTTTTAAATACACCATCTTTTATTATATGAACATTACTATGTGATGCTTCAGTTACTATATCTCCTCTATGAAAAACCGCTTCATCACATCCAGCTTCATCTGCTTTTTGAGAAGCCATAACATTTGGAATTAAATTAAATGTTTTTATATTACAATGTAAAAATCTAGTATCTTCAACAGTAATAAGCTTAAGCTTTTTTTCATAATCCTTAACTTCAGCAAATGGAGTTATTGTTATATAAAGATTGCCCTTTATTTCTTTATTATATATATGCTTTCTAGGTGCTGTCCCCCTTGTTACTTGCCAATATATAAACTTTACTTTTGAATCGACCTTACTATTTAACTCTTCCAATATATTAATTATTTCTGTTCTAGTAAAAGGTAAATTAATATCTAATAATGATGCACTGCTATATAATCTGTCCAAATGATCATCTAATGCAAATATTTTATTACCTATCGAAAATGTAGCTTCATAAATCCCATCTCCAAAATAAATTCCTCTATCAAGCATTGGTATTTTTACTTCTTCTATTAATCCATATTCCCCATTATAATATCCTATATTTTTCATGTATTACCCCTCTTTTAAAACCTCTATTGCTTATTTATAACCATCCGTTTTTATAAATCAGTATCTCTTGGCTCCCTTTTTTCTTTCTTTGGAAATTCTAATTCGAATTTCTCTAACTCCTCATCAGTAACATTAAATAAAGAATCAAAATTATAAACTCCACTATGCTTTGATAAATAACCTTTTTCTAATTCCATTGCCATAAAAAATTCTGCCTTATCCTCTACAGACATTCCTGGCAAAGTAACTCCATACTTATATGCCCCTTCAAATCCTAATGGATTATAAAACTTATCATTTCCAGTAATAAGAACTGCCTTATACCCTAGTTCTTTTGCCCTATTTATTGATATTTCAATTATCTTCTTCCCTATACCTCTTTTTTGATATTCAGGATGTACACTAATTGGTCCAAAGGCAATTACATCATTAAGCATTTCACCCTTCTCATTAAACATCTTTGTATAAACAATATTAGCTATAATTTTCTTATCTACTACAAAAACATAATCTAAATCACTAATAAATGATTTTGCATTTCTCAATTTATGCAATACTAAATGTTCACTACATCCTGGTCGATATACATCCCAAAATGCTTCTCTTGTTAGATTTTCTACTTCTCTATAATCATCTTTTTGCTCTAATCTTACTACTAATTGCTCTAACCTAATTTCCATAACTGCTCTCCTTTTATTTTAACTCACAATAGATTGATTTAAATATTAATCTATCCCTTCTAGAGGTACTTTTGTATCATTTAATTAATATAAGTTAACCTATTATAAAAAATTGTTTTTTACATTATACATTATTTTCATATAACATTAAACATTCTAACTAAAATGGTACTTTAGTATAAATTTATAGATACATTCAAAAGGAAAAACTAAATATCACTATACTACATTGCTAGCATTTAAATTTTTATTAATACCTATTTCGAGAATATTGCAAATCCATATGATACTATCCAACTTGTCCCTATTATAAGTACAACTAGTAATAATAATACACTTTTATTTTCAGGATTAGATTTTTTTAAGTTCTTTCTTTGCTCTCTTACTATTAGGAAATTTATAATCATCCCACATAAAATTACAATAAGAAATAAAATTCTAACATAAGACATTGATATTCTATCAGCATATCCTAAAATATTAATTATTGTACTACACACCATTAATACTAATTCTATTGCACTAATAACTTTTAATGATTTCAAAATAACCCCTCCCTTTTTACTCCTTATCTTTGTTTTGATATATTTTTTTATGTTGAATATAAGCATTTATAAAAGATAAAATAACTACAACTATGTCTAATAAAATCAAAGCAAATGTCCTTTTACTAAAAATATTTATTATACAAGTTATAAAAAAAAGCACCCCAGAAATTATCCACAAATTCCTAGTTAATTTGTAATTCATAATATATACCCCCATAATATAATTCACTTAATAAATGATATAGATATTCTTATAAATAATTATACAGTAATATTTTGTAAAAATATTACTTAATTTAAATTTATCCCAACTAAATTTACCCTTACCTATTTATAAAAATAACTGCAAAACTTAAAGTTTCACAGTTACTATTTTTTCTTTATTATTTATATAAATACTTTATATTATTTAGTATTGATACCTTTTATCCATAACATCTCCTTTTTATAATTCTCTATAATATGGACAAATATCTTCATAATGTCCATCCTCCATTAAGAATCCCTCCGGTATAACCCCCAATTGTTTAAATCCTAAACGTTCATATAAATTTCTTGCATGTATATTACTTGCCACTACCGCATTAAATCGAATTATTCTAAAGCCATATTTTTTTCCTTGTTCTAAAGAATCAATTACAAGTTTTTCACCAATATGTAGGCCCCTACAGTCTTTTTTTTACAGCATAACTTGAATTACATATATGACCACATCTTCCTACATTATTAGGATGTAAAATATATAATCCTAACACTTCTGACTTTTCTTCATCAATTGCAATTGCCGTATATGTTTATTCATCAAAAAAATTCTTTGCTGAATTCAATGATAAAGTCTCCATCTGAGGAAATGCTATTCCTGTTTCAACTACTTCATTCCATATTTTAATCATTTCCTCTAAGTATTTTTCTTCATATTTTCTAACAATTATATTCATTATATTTTTTCTCTTTCTTCTTTATATTTACTAATGTAATACCTTTTATTTCAAATCTTTAATTACATACTTTTTAAACTCTTCTATAGTTTTCGAGTAATATGAATTTCTATTCCATCCCATATAAATATTCTTACGTCCAATATAATCCTTTATTTTTATAATAGATAGCTTATTAGTATTTATCATTGGTGTATTTAAAATTATTGCAATTCCTGCTCCTGCAGCAACTAAACTTGCAAGCATAGTTGCTTCTGTTGGCTCAACTGCTATTTTAGGTGTATATCCTATAAGTTCTGAATAAGATATTTTTTTCTCATTATTCCTATCATTATAAGCTATAAAATACTCATCTTTTAACTCTTTCAGCTCAACTTCCTCCCTATTTGCTAAATGATGATTTTTAGGTACTATTAAAACATACTCCTCTTTCTTAACTAATATTGTTTCTATTTCTGAATACTTATCAATCTTTTCAATACTATCAAAAAACCCCAAATCTACTCTTTCATACTTTAAATCTTTAAAAATTTCTTCTGTACTTTGATTATTAAAATTAAATCTTGTTTGAATATGTGAATTTATAAAATTACTTATTAAAAATGGAATAAATGTAGCTCCTATACAATAAGTTGATGCTATTGAAATAATATTATCATTATTTGTTTTCATATCATGTATTTTCTCTATGCCTTTTTCAATATCATTTAATGCTGATTCTGCATATTTTAAAAATACTTCTCCATATTTAGTTATTTTTATATTACGACCTTCTCTTTCAAATAGTTGTACATCTAATTCTTCTTCTAATTTTGAAATTGCTTTACTTAAAGCAGGCTGAGTTATTGATAATATATTTGATGCTGTAGTAAAATTCTTTGTTTGTGAAATCACTTTAAAATATTGTAATTGTTGTAAATTCATTTTTATATCTCCTACTGATTTTTATCTAATTTGTTAAAGGAATATAACTTAAATTTATAATACTCTTAATTCCATTAATATAACTACTACATATTGTGTAAATTAATCTAAAACTTTATTTTAATTTATATATATATCCTTAACTTCAAAACAAATCTATAACTTTTAGTTATACATTTATGAATATATTGAATTAGACCTACTCTAATAAATAGTGCTATAATATCAATATTGATTCATTACTTTTTATTAACTAATGGATTAATTATAAATTTTATGAATATAAAAGTCAAAAAATACTAACTATAAAAATATAAAAGAGGAGTGTGTTTATATGTTTAAAGTAGATAGAGAAAAATGTATCGCTTGTAGACAATGTATTCAAGATTGTCCTACACGTGTTATTTCATTAAAAGATGGTAAAGCTGATATAAATAATGAAGGTTGTATAAAATGTGCTCACTGTGTTGCAGTCTGTCCTGTAGATGCTGTTTCAACTGATGATTATAATATGTCTGAAGTAAAACCTTATAATAAAGAAACTTTCACTGTAGAAGCTGAAAATCTTTTAAACTTTATTAAATTTAGAAGAAGTGTTAGACGATTTAAAAATATTCCAGTAGAAAAGGAAAAACTAAAACAAATTATTGAAGCTGGAAGGTTCACTCAAACCTCTACTAATAGCCAAGATGTTTCTTATACTGTAGTTACAGATAAATTACATGAACTTAGAGAATTAGCTTATGAAAGCTTAAAGAAAAAAGGAGAATATATATTAGCTAACTTAACTCCTGAAACTGAGCATTTAAAAAGATATGCAAATATGTGGATTCATAGTTATAATCAATTCAAAGAAGATCCTTTAAAAAATGATAGAATATTTTTTAATGCACCATCAGTAATATTTGTTACTACTCCAAATCCTATTAATGGTGGATTAGCTTCTTCTAATATGGAGCTTATGACAGATGCTTTAGGACTTGGTACTTTCTTTAGTGGATTTTTATTAATTGCATCTAAAGACAATAAAGAAATTTTAGATTTACTTGGAATTAAGGATGGTAATACAATAGTTTCTTGCTTAGTTATTGGATATCCAGATGTTAGATATAAGAGAACTGTTCCTAGAAAAGAAGCTAATGTAAATTGGATTTAAAAACTTCGCCATATTAATATTAACGTTTTTATATATAAAAAGCATCATATTTAGTTTATGATGCTTTTTACATATACTTTTATTTCATATTAATTTAAACCTTTTATATTAAAATTAGGCTCTGTTTTAAATAGTGGTTGATATATGATACTTTTCTGAAAATAGGTTATAATATAGATATAATCAATTTTCGGAGGTATCACCATGAATAATGTAGCATTAGTATTATCACAAGCAAAAGCCTTATCAGAACAAGAGCAACAAGAATTACTAACTCAGTTAGAAGAATATCTTGTTTTGGGTTCTCAAGTTGCACAAGTAACTAAAGAAGTTAAAGAAATGAGATTTTCTAAAGGTAGAGTTTGTTGTCATTGTAATGGCACTAATGTAGTTAGAAATGGAAAAAGAAATGGTGTGCAAAGATATTTATGCAGAAATTGTAAAAAATCATTCTCCGATTTGACTAACTCTGCTACTTATAGAAGCAAAATGGGCTTAGATAAATGGTTAAAATATGCTAAATGTATGTTGAATGGTTACTCTATAAGGAAATCAGCCGAAGAAGTAGAAATTAATATTGCAACTTCTTTTTATTGGAGACACAAAATACTTAATTGTATTAGTGAATTTCTTGGAGTAGGCTCTGTTGATGGTGTAGTTGAAGCAGATGAAGTTTTCTTTGCTTACTCATACAAAGGAACTAAGCCTGCCAATATGCCAAGACCTTCTCGTAAGAGAGGTAAACAAGTTAAAAAGAGAGGTATCAGTAAAGAACAAGTTTGTGTAGGTACTGCTCTTGATAGAGAAGGCAATATAATAATTGAATTACTGTGTACTGGTAGAGTTACTGCTAATGAGTTAGAACGTCTATATGGTAATCGTATAGGGGAAAATTCTATTCTATGCACAGATTCTCATAAGTCATATATTCAGTTTGCTACAGATATGAAATTAGAGCACAAGAGAATTAAAAGAGGTAGACACAAAGAAGATATATATCATATAAATCACATAAATAGTCTGCATTCTAATTTAAAGAGATGGATGGCGAAATTTAATGGGGTGGCTACAAAATATCTTGAGAACTATTTAAAGTGGCATAAATGGATAAATACATTTAGTACAGAAAAAGAAACAATACGAAATAAAAACTTGATAGTTCATAGTAATATAGCACATAGTTATACTATGGTAAAGGAGTTCAAGGAAAGACAACCAATATTTATATAAATAGTTAATATATATATATAAAATGCAATAAATGTTTTAGTTATGTTATATTTGATATATAATAAAGATATGAATATTTTATTAGTTCATAAAAAAAGGGGGCAAATCTATGGAAAAAAGTATATTAAAAACTATTGGGAAATGTGTGATTTTCGGAATTATTTGGGGTATAGTATTATTTGGAGTCGCACTTATAATTACAAATTTTAAAGATTATGAATTAAGAGATGTACTTTTTGTTGAAGGCATAATTTTTGTTGTCGGAGGAGTTCTTTCTTCTATTGGAGGAAATCCAATGGGATTATCTATGCAAGGTCTTGGACAAAATAATGCTCAATATATTGCTAATGCAAATCTCGAAGTTAGTAAAATGGAAAAAGATAAAACTAATAATATAAAAACTACTATAAGTGCAGGATTAAGTACAGTTTCCTTAATTATTGGCGGACTTTTGGTAATTGCAATAAATTTTATAATATAATATATACTCAAAAAGGACACAGCACTGTGTCCTTTTAAATTTAATATATAATCAACCTTCATTTAAAACAGAGCCAAACTAAAAAATAACTATAGGGTAATATGTTTGTAATATTTACTCTATAGTTTTTTTATTTAAGTAATTAATTAGATGAAGAATCATGTTCTTCTTCAATATAAGTCATTTTTATTTGGCCAATGACTTGTTGAGATGCATATATATTTCCCCATTCTTTGCCGTTAGGGCAATTATTCGGAAGGGAGAAAGATAGGTGTACTTCATTTGTATATGGTTTAACTAAATTATATAAATCCTTATAGTCTATATGAGGTATTATTTTACAGAGGGAAACCTTGCTTTCACCTAATTCTTTAATTTCAACTTTATACATTATTTTGACTCCTAAATTCATTAATACATTATATATTTATTATATTTATGATGTTTTAGAATGTTAAAAAGTAAAATAAATTTTTTAGTGTATAAATTATATTTATTTTTAAAGTTTATAGTTTTAGTAATTCAAGTAGTAATAATAAGATAGGTATTTAGTTAATCAAAAAAGAGATTGTACATTTTTATACAATCTCTTTTAAATATATTAAGCAGCTTTATTAGCAGCTTCTAATTCATTTTTTTTAACTATATTATATCTTATGTTAACGATAAGTGCTAATACAACACCTAAAGCAGTTACTCCGATATCAAATAATATTACGTGACTTAAGTTTATATCTGCTAATATACCAGTGATACTTGGAACTACAGTAGAAGCTATACTTGAAGCTGTAAACACTATACCAGTAATTTTACCCTTGCTTGATGGGAATAATTCTGACATTGAAGTTAAAGCAAGTTGTAAAACTCCACCTGCAGCAGAGAATCCAATTACGAATGCTGCAACTACGCAAGTAATAGTGCTTGGGAACATCCAAAGTACTGTTAACATTATTAAAGATATTAATGGGTAAACAAATGTAAATCTAACTTGTTTGATCCATTTAGCAACTAATATTGAAGTAACAAATACAGATACTATTGAACCAGTACTGTAGATACTTATTAATTTTAATGAAACTGTTTGCTCAACACCAGCAACTTCTCTTGCGAATGATGGTAACCAGTTTGCGATTATTTGGAATGTTGCAGTAGCAGTAAATCCAATTAAGATTAAGCAGATACCTTCAATCCAGAAGTTAGCCTTAACAGTAGATTCAACTTTTTCTTCTGTAGTAGCTTCGCTTTTTTCAACAGCCTTAAATTCAGGGAATTTAAGTTTGAATATAAATAATCCGTTTATTAAGAATACTACGATACAGAAGATGAATGACCATCCAAAGTAAAGATTGTTAGCAATTAAGAAGCTTATTATCCACGGTAATACGAATTGACCAGCTGAGATAAATGCTTTTATTGCAACGTTAGCACTTCCTGATGCTTCAGGGAAACATTCAGTTAATGCAGGATAAGTACCAGCATCCATGAATGAGTTAGCCATACCAGCTAATAAAGCAAAGAAGAATGCCATTGTAACATTATTACTAATTAATATACCACCCATGAATAATACATAAGTTCCCATACCTAAAAGTACGAATGGTTTTCTACCATATTTATCTGATAATATACCAGAGACAAATAAAACAATTAATCTACCTAATCCAAGTGCTGAGATAACATAAGATACTCCAGCGTTATTAGTGTTAAATTGTTCCATTAAGAAATCAATATTTTGGGCTAATATTATACAACCCATACCATGTATAAAGTAGTTAATATACATAGATAATGCCGTAGGCAAATACTTGTTTTTTGTAAGTGTATTTTGCATTTTAATACTCCTTTTGATAAAAATTTAACGTTGTTATGTATAAGTTCCATATTTATTTTACAAGATAAATTTTAATATAATATTTTCAATTATTCTAATACATATTTTTTTGAATATTTATAGAAAATATCTATAGATATGATATAATAATTTAGAATTAAGTAAGAAAGCATAATTTTAAATAAGTTTGTATATTAACAAACAACAATATCAAAAATGGAAAGGAGTATATTTATGAATTTAAATCATTTAAGTTATTTTAGAGTACTAGCAAAGTTAGAGCATTATACTCAAGCAGCAGAAGAATTATCTATAACCCAACCAAGTTTAAGTCATGCTATGTCTGCACTCGAAAAAGATTTGGGGACTTATCTTTTTGAAAAACAAGGTAGAAACATTAAATTAACTAAGTATGGAAAAATTTATTATGAATATGTAGATAAAGCACTAAGTGAATTAGAAAGAGGAGAGAAAAAATTAAAGGAACTTACTAATGTATCTACAGGTACAATTGAATTAGGTTATATTTATACATTAGGACCTAATTTTGTACCAAAGTTAATAAAAAACTTTACTAATGCAGATGAAAATAAGAATATAAAATTTTTATTTGGTCAAGGAACAACCCAATCACTAATCAAAGATTTGAAAGAAGAAAAATATGATATGGTCTTTTGTTCATTAGTAGATGATGAACCGGATATTGAATTTATACCAATTGCAAACGAAGAGTTAGTTGTAATAGTATCAAATGAGCATCCTTTGGCAAAAAATGAATTTATAGATTTAAGTGAAGTAGGTAATTATCCTTTTATAGGATTTAGTGAAAAAAGTGGAATTAGATCATTAATATCGGATTTATTTAAAGAAGTTGATATTAATCCTAATATAATTTGTGAAGTTGAAGAAGATAATGCTGTTGCTGGATTAGTTGAAATAAATTATGGAATAGCAGTAGTTCCTAAAATATCATCATTAAAGTATTATAATGTAAAAGTATTACCTATAATAAATCCAAAGCATGAAAGGTTTATATATTTAGCAACATTAAAAAATAGATATTTAACACCATCTGTAAATTTATTTAAAAAGTATAGTATAGAATATGGTAAAAACAATTTTTTAAATAAATAAGATGAAGTTTAATGATATAATATTTTGAAAGAAAAAATTGATTGTAGTATATTTTTAGAGGTGATATTTTGGAATATATTAATGATATAAATATTCAGGAAGCAGTAATACATATTCTTGATAATAATTCATCAGAACCAGTATTAAATGAATATACATTAGAACTAACCGAAGATATTTATAAATTTTTACATAAGCATATTGAAAAGTGTTTAAAAGATGAAGAGTTAAAAACAGCAGTATTTAATTCTGAAAGAAACATAGTTAAAGAAATAGTACAGGATTATTTGAATGGTGTAGATTCAGATATTTTAGGATTATCTAAGGAGCTTGCAAGACAATTATTTTTGATAATGAAGGGGAATGTTAATATTCCATCATGTGATTTAATAATAGTTTCATTAGTTACAGATGTTGGACCTATGATAGGGATACTAAAGATGGATTACGTAAAGAATTTTACTCATTCAGTTGAATTTGTTAATGACAAGATAGGGATAGGAATAGTACCTCAAGCAGCTGGTCTTCCAGCAAGTAGTCAAAGAATTCAAAAAGCAGCATTTATTAAACCAATAAGAGAAGATAACGTATTTGATTTATATGTTATTGATAAGCAAAAGAAGTCTAATGATGATGATGAATATGGTGCAAATTATTTTATGAATAGTTTTTTAGGATGTAGCATTGTAGCAAATAAAAGAGATATGACAAAGACATTCTTAAAAGCTTCAGAAGCTTGGACTAGAAGTAATGTTAGTGAAAATGCTGAACAAGCAGAGAAAATAAGAACAACAATAAAAAGTAAGCTTAAAGAAGAGGATTCTATTAACATAGAAGAAGTTTCTAAAGAATTATTTAAAGATAATCCTACTCAAAAACAGGATTTTGAAATATTTATGAAGGGCAATGGATTAGAAAATGAAGTGTCTGTAGATAAGGCATGGGTAGAAAAGAAACTTAAGAGAGTAAGACTTAAGATTGATAAGGATATTGATTTATATATAAATGAAGAAGCTTACCATGATGATTCTAAGTTTGAAATTCAACGTAATGGTGATGGAAGTATCAATATGATAATTAAACATGTCATAAATTACATAGAAAAATAAAAGGCGGGACTATTAAGTCCTGCCTTTTATGATAATAATTTTACTAAAACTGCTTTTTGTGCATGAAGTCTGTTTTCAGCTTCTTCAAATATAACATCAGAATTAGCTTCAAGAACATCTTCAGTAATTTCTTCTTCTCTATGAGCAGGAAGGCAGTGAAGAACTATTGCATCAGTTTTAGCAAGTTTCATTAAATCACTATTTACTTGATAGCCTTTAAATGCAATTTGTCTTTTTTTAGCTTCATCTTCTTGTCCCATACTAGCCCAAACATCAGTAATTATAACATCAGCATCAACTACAGCATCTTCAGGATTTTCTGTCATTATAAAAGAAACATTGTTTTCTTTTGCTAACTCTAGACCCTTATCTGTATAATATTGTGGAGGTTTATATCCTATTGGATTTGCTATTGATAAGTGCATTCCAATGGTTAAGCAACCTACTATCAAAGAGTTACACATGTTATTTCCATCACCGATGTAAGCAACTTTTAAACCTTCTAATATAAGCTTTTTCTCCCTAATAGTCATTAAATCCGCCAATACTTGACATGGATGTTCTTCATCTGTTAATCCATTAATTATTGGAATAGAAGAACACTCAGCTAAAGTTTCAATTCCTTTCTGTGAAAAAGTTCTAATCATAATTCCATCTAAATATCTAGATAAAACTCTGGCTGTATCTTGAATAGGTTCCCCACGACCTATTTGAAGATCTTTTGAGCTTAAAAATAGAGGATGCCCACCAAGTTGATACATTCCAACTTCAAAAGACACTCTTGTACGAGTTGAAGCTTTTTCGAATATCATACCTAATGATTTACCTTTAAGTAAAGGATGGTCGATACCATGTTTTCTTTCATATTTTAATTGATCAGCAAGATTTAATATATCTAAAATTTCCTCTTTAGAAAGATTATCCATACGTAATAAGTCTTTATTCATAAAAAATGCCCCCTTTTTTATAGTTAAGAGTTAGTAGTTAAGAATTATGGTTAATAGTTAAGGAATAAATTCAAATTGGCTGAATTTGAAAAATATTATTAACTAAAAACTATTAACTCAAAACTGATACTAGCGTGTCTACTCCAGTTTTTACATCTTCCATAGTGATGTTTAGTGGTGGTAATAGTCTAATTACATTTTTACCGGCAGTTAATACAAGCAGTCCTTTTTCAAGTGCCTTATTTTGAATAATAGAAGAATCACCATAAATTTCGATACCAAGCATTAACCCTAAGCCTCTAACATCTTTAACAATTTTAATATTTTCATTTAAAATAGATTGTTTTATATATTCGCCTTTATATATAATTTCATTGTAGGAGTCTGTGTTGCAAAGCTGATTTAAAACAGATAATCCACCTGCGCAAACTACTGGATTACCACCAAAAGTAGAACCATGATCTCCAGGCACAAAGGTAGTTGAAAGATTTTCATTACATAAAACAGCACCTATAGGAAGTCCAGCTCCAAGTCCCTTTGCACAAGTAACTATATCTGGAGTAATATTAAAGCTATTATATCCAAATAAATTACCTGTTCTTGCAATACCGCATTGAACCTCATCGAATATAACTAATACATCATTATCCTTAGCTAATTTACAAGCTTCTAAAACAAAATCTTTATCTAAAGGATGAACTCCACCTTCTCCTTGAATAGCTTCCATAATTATTGCGCAGACATCTGAAGTAAGTTTTTCTTTTAAGTCAGATATTGAATTTGCAATTACATAGTCAAATCCTTCTGGAAAAGGGAAGAAGTAATTATGGAATTTATCTTGGCCAGTAGCAGTTAATGTAGCTAAAGTTCTTCCATGAAAGGATTGCTTTAGTGAAAGAATAGTACCTCTACCTTGTCCATATTTGTTAAAGCTATATTTTCTAGCAAGTTTAATAGCACATTCATTTGCTTCAGCACCAGAGTTAGCAAAGAAAGCCTTACTCATTCCAGAAAGTTCAGTAAGTTTTTTAGCTAAAGCAATTGTAGAACCATTTGAAAAAATATTAGATAGATGTTGGAAAGAATTTAATTGAGAAGTAATTGCTTCTTTCCAGAGGGCGTTATTATATCCTAAGGAATTAACACCAATTCCACTAGTAAAATCTATATATTTTTTATCATTAATGTCATATAAATATGAACCTTCACCATGTGATATTTCAATTGGAAGTGTTGCATAAGTATTCATCAAGTATTCTTTTTGTTGTTCAAGCAATGTCAATTTTACTTCCTCCTTTTTAATAAATTTCCGTTCCAATTCCTTTTTCGGATAAAAGTTCAAGTAGTAGGGAGTGCTCGATTCTTCCATCGATTATATGGGCTTTTTTAACTCCCATTCGAACAGATTCAACACAGCAGCTTATTTTAGGAATCATACCACCATTAATTACTTTATCTACAGTTAATTTAGGAATTTGATGTAATCTTAATGTTGAAATTAAAGTGGATGAATCACTAGGGTCAGTCATTACACCAGGAACATCGGTTAGTAAAATTAATTTTTCAGCTTTTAATGCAGATGCGATCTTAGAAGCACAAGTATCTGCATTAATGTTATAGCTATTATTATCATTTTCACCAATAGCGATAGAAGAAACTACAGGGATAAAGCCAGAGTTCATAGCTAAATATAAAAGTTCTGTATTTACAGAGGTTATTTCACCTACAAAGCCTAAATCAATATCACTAATAAGCTTTTTAGCTTTTATTAATGATCCATCAATTCCAGATAAACCAATAGCTTTTCCACCATCTTTTTCTATAAGTTTTACTAAATCCTTATTAACCTTTCCAGCTAAAACCATTTGAGCAACGTTTATTGTAGTTTCGTCAGTATATCTTAATCCATTTATAAATTTACTTTCGTGATTCATTTTAGTTAATGTATTACTAATATCAGGGCCTCCACCATGAACTATTATTGGATTAATACCAATACATTTCATTAAGATAATATCATTAATTACAGTTTGAGTAAGATTATCGTTAATCATAGCATTTCCGCCATACTTTATGACAATGGTTTTACCATAGTATTCTTGAATATAAGGTAATGCTTGAACTAATATATTTGCATGTTGAGTGTAATTCAATTACTTTCCCTCCTAGATATTCGTTTTTAGAAATTATCTAAATTTACTGTGTCATTCAGGAGTTAAATCATTAATAAAATTTAACTCTAAAACATAATAAAGTATTCTTAACTACGGTAATCCCCGTTTATTTTTACGTAATCATAAGTTAAATCACAGCCCCAAGTTGTTACTTCAGAAGAGCCTAAATTCATATTAACTAAAATTTTGACTTCATTTTGTAATAGAATTTCCTTTGCTTTTTTTTCATCAAAGTTTACTGGAGAACCAGCTTTACAAACTAATATTGTTCCAGTTTCACTAGCAAAAGAAACATCTACTTTTTCAGGATCGAAATCTATATTAGAGTATCCTAAAGCACAAAGAATTCTTCCCCAGTTAGCATCACTACCAAACATAGCTGCTTTAACAAGGCTTGACGTAACTACACTTTTAGAAAGAGTTTCTGCATCTTCTATTGATAATGCATTTTTTACAGTACATTCTATAAGTTTGGTGGCACCTTCACCATCCTTGGCTATTTTCTTTGATATATAAATATTTAAAGCTGTTAATGCTTCTAAAAATAAATTATAATCATCATTTTTTTCAGTTATAGTTTCATTATGGGCAAGACCATTTGCCATAATTAACACCATATCATTAGTGCTGGAATCACCATCAACACTTATTCTATTGTAAGAAACATTAACACTTTGTTTTAAGGCTTCTTTAAGTAGAGAAGGGGATATAGAAAGGTCTGTTGTTATAAAAGAAAGCATAGTAGCCATGTTTGGATGAATCATTCCAGATCCTTTAGCCATTGCAGCTATAGTAACTTTTTTACCATTAAGCTCAATTTCTACTCCTGCTTGCTTTTCAATAGTATCTGTAGTCATAATAGCCATAGATGCATTTTTAGCAGATTCAATATTAGATGATAAACTTCCAACTAGTTGAGGAATTCCATCTTTTATTGCATCTATATTCAAAGGAACACCGATTACACCAGTAGAAGCAACAAGAACATCATCATTTTTTATACTTAATTCTTTAGCACAAAGAGTAGCCATTTTTTTTGCTTTAGCTAAGCCATCATCACCATTACAAGTGTTGGCATTTCCACTATTAACTATTATTGCTTGAGCCTTTTTATTAACTAAGTGCTGCTTGGTTATAGTAAGAGGAGCACCCTTAACTTTATTTTTGGTATATACTCCACAAGAAGTAGCAACAACATCAGAGTATATTAAAGCTAAATCTTTTTTTAATAAACTTTTTTTTAATCCACAATGAATTCCTGAAGCTTTGAAACCAACAGGAGAAGTTACAGTTAAATTTTCATCTATATTAATCATAAAATTACACATCCTTTAATTAAAAGCTTGGAGCTATTAGTTTAAGTCCAGTATTTTGAGGTAAACCTAATATAATATTCATATTTTGAATAGCTTGTCCAGCAGCTCCTTTAACCATATTGTCGATAACACTAACTATAATTAACTTATCTTTTCTATAATTTTGATGAAGAGATATATGACAGTTGTTAGTATATTTTACATGTTTTATCTCGGCAGTGTTACCTAATGGTAATACATGTACAAATTCTTCATTTTCGTATTGTTTCGTATATATTTCATGGATTTTTTCTAAGGTAAGATTATCTTTAGTTTCGCAGTAAATTGTAGATAATATTCCGCGATTTATTGGTAATAGATGAGGTGTAAATGTTACTTCTACACATTCATTTGCCATATAGGACAATGTTTCTTCTATTTCAGGAGTATGTCTATGACTTCCAATTCCATAAGCTGTAAAATTTTCATTTGCTTCTGCAAAATGCGTCTTTAGTGAAAGACCTCTTCCAGCTCCAGTAATTCCAGATTTTGAATCACAAATTATATTTGTAGTATTAATTAAATTATTTTTTAGTAGTGGCATAAGTCCAAGTGAAATACTTGTTGGATAACAACCTGGATTAGCAACTATATTATATTCTTTAATTTTAGAACCATTAAATTCTGGCAATCCATAAATGCTTTGAGGATGAAGAGATTTGCAAGCAAATTTCTTTCCATACCATTCTTCATAAGATTCTTCAGAATTTAATCTAAAATCAGCCCCTAAATCTATTACCTTCTTATTTTTGCTTATTGCTTCTGCTGCAATTTCTTCACTTAAACCATGAGGAAGAGCAGTAAATATTACATCACATTTATTGATAACTTCACTTTTATCTTCACATACCAAAGTTGTTTTATTAAAAAAGCTTCTGTATACAGAGCTTATCTCCTCATCTTTAAAAGTAGAAGAGGAGATAGCTGTAACTATAACATCATCATGATTAAGTAAAAGCCTTAATAATTCAACTCCAACATATCCTGTGGCCCCAATTATTCCTACTTTAAACATGATAAATTCTCCTTATTTGTTTTAATAAATTTTTCTAAAAATTCAATTTGCATTTTTACTGATGAAGAACTAGGGCCTCCAATGACACTTCTTTCTTCAACACAAGTTAATAAATCAATTGCTTTATATATATCTTCTTCAAAAATAGGAGAAAATTCTTTAAATTCTTTTAGAGTTAAATCATCTATAGCAATATCTTTATCAATGCAATAAAGGACTATTCTACCAACAACTTCATGAGCACTTCTAAATGCCATTCCTTTTTTAACAAGATAATCTGCAACATCAGTAGCATTAGTAAATCCACCAGAAGCTGATTTTTTCATATTATCCTTTTTTACCTTCATAGTTTTTATCATTCCATTAAACGTTTGAAGTGAAAGAAGAGCAGTATCTAAGCCATCAAATAAAGCTTCTTTATCTTCTTGCATATCTTTGTTATATGCAAGGGGGATTCCTTTCATTACAGTAAGTAATGTCATTAAATCACCATAAACCCTAGGACACTTACCTCTAACTAATTCTGCAACATCAGGATTTTTCTTTTGAGGCATTATACTGCTTCCAGTACTATAACCATCATCTAGCTCTATAAAATTAAATTCACCAGTGCACCAAAGTATAATTTCTTCAGAAAACCTTGATAGGTGCATCATTATTAATGAAAGTGCAGAAAGAGATTCAATTGCATAATCTCTATCAGAAACAGAGTCTAAACTGTTAAGAGTGATTTTAGAAAAGCCAAGCTGTGATGCTACAAACTCCCTGTCAATAGGGTATGTAGAGGTTGCTAAAGCTCCACTTCCAAGAGGCATTTCATCAAGTCTCTTATAGCAGTCAAAAAGTCTGCCTATATCTCTTTTAAACATTTCGCAATATGCCAATAAATGATGTGCAAATGTAATTGGCTGAGCTTTCTGCATATGAGTATAACCAGGCATTATTGTATTTATATTTTCTTTTGCCTTTTCTAACAGTGTAGTATGAAGATTTAATACTTCATCAATAATTGTTTTTAAATATTTCTTTAAATATAGTTTTGTATCCAAAGTAACTTGGTCATTTCTACTTCTACCAGTATGAAGCTTTTTACCTTCATCACCAATATAATAGGTTAAAATACTTTCAATAAAGCTATGAATATCTTCTGAATCATTATCTATTTGTATAGTTCCATTATCAATTCTAATTAATATTTCTTTTAAGCCTTCAATTATTTTTTCACTATCCTTAAGAGGAATAATTCCTTGCTTACCTAACATTTTAACGTGAGCAAGACTACCCTCGATATCTTCCTTATACATTCTTGAATCAATTGAAATAGAGGAGTTAAAGGTATTAACTAACTCATTAACTCCCTCTGTAAATCTTCCACCCCAAAGCTTCATTTTATTTATCCTTCTTCTTTAAAGAATCTTTCATCTTTGAATTTACAACTGTTGGTAAACCATAAAGATTTATAAATCCTTCAGAGTCTTTTTGATTGTATACGCCATCTTCACCGAAAGTAGCATATTCTTCGCTGTATAATGAATAAGGAGAGTTCATTCCGGCATTAACAATATTGCCTTTATATAGTTTAAGCTTAACATCACCAGTAACTGTTTCTTGAGTTTTAGAAACAAAAGCTGAAAGACTTTCTCTTAGTGGAGTAAACCATTCGCCATTGTAAACTAAATCTGCAAATTTTAATGCAATTGATTGTTTAAAGTGGTGAGTAGCTTTATCTAAGCAAAGTTCTTCTAAGTCAGCATGTGCTTTGTAAAGAATAGTTCCACCTGGAGTTTCGTAAACACCTCTTGATTTCATACCAACAAGCCTATTTTCTACCATATCCATAATACCTATAGCATTTTCTCCACCGATTTTATTTAATTCTTCTATTAATGAAACACCATCCATTTTTATACCATTAAGTGCAACGGGAATGCCCTTTTCAAAAGTTAAAGTAATATAAGTTGCTTTATCAGGTGCAGATTCTATGGTGTTACACATTTCTAAAATCTTATCATATTTAGGTTCATTTTCAGGAAATTCTAAATCTAAACCTTCATGGCTTAAATGCCACAGGTTTTTATCTTTACTATAATTAGTTTCGTAAGTAATTTTTATTGGAATTTCTCTATCTAAAGCATATTGAATCTCTTCTTCACGAGATTTTATATCCCAAATTCTCCAAGGTGCTATAATTGGCATTTCAGGGGCAAAGTTTTTAACTGCAAGTTCAAAACGAACTTGGTCATTTCCTTTTCCTGTACAACCGTGACAAATTGCATCTGCACCTTCCTTTTCTGCAATTTCTACAAGTCTCTTTCCAATTAAAGGTCTAGCAAAAGAAGTTCCTAATAAATATTTTCCTTCATACACTGCCCCAGCTTGAAGTGTAGGGAAGATATAATCGTAAACAAATTCCTTTGTTAAATCTTCAATATATATTTTTGATGCCCCAGTTTTTAATGCTTTTTCTTCTAGTCCTTCTAGCTCATCTGCTTGTCCCACATTACCAACAACTGCTATAACTTCACAACCATAAGTTTCTTTAAGCCAAGATATTATTATTGATGTGTCAAGCCCTCCTGAATAAGCTAAAACAACTTTATTAAATTTTTTCATATATAAAAGCCCCCTTTAATTTAGTTAATAGTTATCATTTACTATAAACCAATCATTGTATTTAAATCCATTTAATGGGTATAAACTTGATGTTTATAATTATACACATCTATGTATAATTATGCAATGGTTATTTTTAAATTTGCATAAAAAATATATTTATGCATGAAAATAAGAAAGAATTATGCATAAATATAATAAGAATAATATGATTTATATGCCGAGAATATTCATGAATATTAATATATATGGATATTGCTTAAAGAGTTAATTTATATGATTTAAGATATTGCTAAGCGAAAAAATTAGAAGGTAAATAGAGAATACCTTCTAATTATTAGTTAAAATATGTTTTCTATATTTGGAACTTGTAATTTTTTCATATGTTCTGTGCTAGACTTTAAGAGGTGAAGAGAAGCTTCACTTTCACTAGGATCATCATTTTCAATATATACAGTTAATTTTAATGCTTCATTTAACATTACATCATAATCGACATGGTTTATATATATAGCAGCAAATTTACCTTTATCTTGGATTAAATCATATATATCCATTGCATTTTTAAAATTTTCTTCTTTTGATGATGATTTCATAGTAGTTTCCATTTCTTCACACATATCTATTACTTCTGAACAAAGGTTTTTAAAGCTAATATCTGTATAGGTTAAAAATCCTAATAATATTATAAAGAGAAAAATAGAAAATAATGAGTTTTTCATTTTTTAGCTCCTTTCTCTTTTTCATTTTTATCATAAAGTTGATAATAAAATTTTCCTTGAGTATCAATCATAGCTATTAATACATCTTTAATTGAATCTATATGACGTTTTTTTAATTCGTGCTCGATCCATACCTTATTTTTACCACTAGTTGTTAAAGCGTTTTTATTAACATGACCATCTAATACATAAATTATAGGTAAACTAGGTGGTTGAGTAGCACTACTGTTTCCAGAATTACTTGAACTTCCGGAAGATTGTGAACTACTAGTTCCGCTAGAATTAGTAGGATTACTTTTTTTATTGTTTTTAGAAGAACTTTCGCTTCCAGAAGTATTGCTATTAGAGTTTGGAGAATTACTAGAACTACTTTGGGCAGATGAACTATTTTGGCTTCCAGATGATAATGGCTGAGTATTAGTACTGCAAGAAGTATTACATCCACCTCCGCCAGAAGAACTGCTTTGAGAAGTTAAAAAAGATAGTTGACCATTATTTTCTAAAATAGCATATTGAATTTCGTTTAAATCAAAATAACCTGCTAATCGTAATTCTTCCATAAGCTCATCTAAATTAATTTGTTGTCTTTTTAAAGCTTGATAATTTATTTTACCTTTACAAACTAAAATGCAAGGTTCACCTTCTAGTATTTTTCTAGTAAACTGACTTTTTAACTGCAATTGAGTTAATATTGTTTTTATAAATAACAAAGTTAAAATTGGAATAATTCCAAGAATTAAAGGTAATCTAGTATCTTGCATAGGTAAAGCTGCAAGGTCTGATATCATTATTGTTATTACAAATTCATATGGCTGTAGTTCTCCAATTTGCCTTTTACCCATTAATCTCATTACAAGTATTACTAAAAAATATAAAAAAATTGTTCTAATTAGGACAATGAACATAGTAAAATCACCTCTAATTAAAGTATTTGTAAATAAAATGCTTTTATTCTTTAATAAAGTTAGAATTTAAAAATAAAAAGGAGTTTATATATAAAAATAATAGAATATTTTTTTTAGCAGTATATAATAAGAGTATATAGACTTTAATTAAAAAACTAATAGATGAAAACTTTACTTACTTCAGTAGTTGAGTAAGTTAAATTAACTAAATTAAAATTTAGAATCTCACTTAAGGATAAAGGTTCTAACTAAATTTTATAATATGGATTTTTAATTAAGTAATGATATTATAATGGTTTAGAAGGGTGGATTAGGTATGAAAAAAGACATTAATTTACAAGTAAGGGCTAATGAAGAAATAGAAAAAAAATATACTAAAACATTGCAATTTATATTTATAAAGGCAACTTTAGATTTATTCCCGAAATCTAAAATTACAATTGAACATAGTGTTGGCAGGGGGATTTTTGGAGAGATTTTTAAAGATGAACCTTTGAATGAGAAAGATGTAAAAGATATAAAAGATAAAATGCAAGAATTAATAGATAGAGATTTACCTATAAATAAGATAAAAGTTACTAAAGAGAAGGCAATAGATATTTTTAACTCTTATAATATGTATGATAAGGTTCTTTTACTTGAACAAGTAGATTTTAAAGAAGTTAAGTTATATGAGTTAGATGGAAGATATGATTATTTTTATGGTCCTATGACTGAAAGAACTAGTGATATAAAAGTTTTTGATTTAATGTATTATGATAATGGATTTATACTAAGAAGACCAAATGATTATGAAAAGTTTACTTTAGCAGAATTTGTTGAGCAAAGAAAAATGAGTAGTATATTTAGAGAGACTGAAAAATGGCTAGATATTTTAGGTGTTGGTAACGTTGGTGCATTAAATAAAAAAATTGATCAAGGTGAATTAGTAAATTTAATAATGATATCAGAAGCGCTTCATGAAAAGAAAATTGCAGAAATTGCAGATAAAATTTGTTCAAAAGAAGATATTAAATTAGTCTTAATAGCAGGGCCAAGTTCTTCAGGTAAAACAACTTTTGCAAATAGGCTAGGAATTCAATTAAGGGTAAATGGGGTAATTCCAGTTCCTATTTCTTTAGACGATTATTTTGTAAACAGAGATCAAACACCAATAGATGAAAATGGTGAATATGATTTTGAAACAATAGAGTCAGTAGATACAGAGTTATTTAATAAGCATTTAAACTTACTTTTACAAGGTGAAGAAGTTGAAATACCAGAGTTTAACTTTATAAAAGGTGAAAGAGAATGGGTAGGTAAAAAGATGAAACTTCCTAAAAATGGAGTTATTATAGTGGAAGGAATTCATGCTTTAAATCCAACATTAACGTCACATATTGATGAAAAATATAAGTTTAAAATTTATATTTCTGCTCTAACTCAATTAAATTTAGATAATCATAATAGGATTACAACAACAGATGTAAGAAGAGTAAGAAGAATAGTTAGAGATCAATTATCTAGAGGTCATGGAGCAGAAGATACGTTGAAGATGTGGCATAAGATTAAAAGAGGAGAGCAAAAGAATATTTTTGTTTACCAAGAAGAAGCAGATGTAATGTTTAATTCAACTTTAGTATATGAGTTGTGTGTTTTAAAGAAATATGCACTTCAAGAGCTTGAAAAAATTAAAGAAGATAGTATTGTTTATGAAGAGGCCAAAAGATTAAAAGAATTTTTAGGATTCTTTAGAGAGGTTGATAAAAATATAGTACCACCAAATTCTATATTAAGAGAATTTATTGGAGGAAGCATTTTTTACAAATACTAAGAATAGTTAATAGTTAATAGTTAATAGTTAGGGAATAAATTCAACGGAGTTGAATTTAGAAAAATATAAGAAACTCCTTTAGGAGTTTAGCCCTAAACTCTTAACTATTAACTCAAAACTAACAACTAGTAAAACTACATAATAAATGGAGGTAACATATGAAGAGCGTAGGAGTTTTTGATATATTAGGGCCTGTAATGGTTGGTCCATCTTCTTCTCATACAGCAGGAGCAGCAAGATTAGGGAAAGTAGCTAGAGCAGTTGCTGGAGGAGATATTGAAGAAGTAACATTTTATTTACATGGTTCATTTGCTAAGACATATAAAGGGCATGGGACTGATAGAGCATTAGTAGCTGGAATTTTAGGAATGGAACCAAGTGATTTAAGACTTAGGGATTCGTTAGATATAGCTAAAGAAATGGGACTTAAAATACATTTTAAAGAAGCTGATTTAGGAGATGTACATCCAAATACAGTTGAGTTTGTTATTAAAGGAAAAGAAGGAACTTATGAATTAATTGGATCTTCAATTGGTGGAGGAAGTATAGAAGTTACATCTGTTAATAGAAATACAGTTAATTTTACTGGAGCTTATCCAACAATAATTGTTTCTAATAAAGATGTTCCAGGAGTAGTATCTAAGGTAACATCAATTCTTTATGATAATGATATAAATATTGCTTTTATGAAAGTTTTTAGAAATCAAAAAGGTAAGGATGCAACTATGGTATTTGAAGTTGATCATGAAGTTACATCTGAAATTATAGGAAATCTTAAGGCAATAGAAGGAATAAATAAAGTAATAATGATTAATCCAATTAAGGACGGTGAATAATATGCTAGCAAGATCAGGAGAAGAATTATTAAAGATTTGTGAAGAAGAAAATATATCATTAAGCGAATATGCTATAAGAATAGAAATGAGAGATAAAGAGCTATCTAGAGAAGAAGTATATGAAAAGATGGCTAAAAACCTTAAAGTTATGAAAGAAGGAGCTACAGAAGGAAGAGAAAAGAAAGTTAATTCCTTAAGTGGTCTTATTGGTGGAGATGGATATAGAGTTCAAAAATATTTAGAAAAAGGAAATACGTTAACTGGAGATGTTACAGTAAAAGCAATGGCAATGGCGTTATCTTCATCTGAAGTAAATGCAGCAATGGGAAGAATAGTAGCATGTCCAACGGCTGGCTCATGCGGAATTTTACCAGCAGTAATTTTATCAGCAGGAGAAAAGCTTGCTAAAACTGATGAAGAGCTTATAGATGCTTTATTTGCATCAGCAGCTGTAGGAATGATAATTGGAATGAATGCTACACTTTCTGGTGCAGAAGGTGGATGTCAAGCTGAATGTGGTTCAGCAGCAGCTATGGGAGCAGCAGCTGTAGTAGAAATGATGGGTGGAACACCTAAAATGAGCTTAGATGCAGCGGCTATAGTTATTAAGAATATTTTAGGATTAGTTTGTGATCCAGTTGCAGGTTTAGTTGAAATTCCTTGTGCAAAGAGAAATGCAGCAGGTGCAATAAGTGCACTTTGTACAGCTGATATGGTTATGGCTGGAGTAGAAAGTAAAATCCCATTTGATGATACAGTTTCAGCTATGTACAAGGTAGGAAAAAGTCTTCCATCATCTCTAAGAGAAACAGCAATGGGGGGAGTTGCAATAACAAAAGCAGGACTTGAACTTCGTAAAAAGGTATTCGGCGAAGAATAGAGCTATTGTGTGGTAGTTTAGTTATCCTGTGTAATAACGAAAAAAAGAAATATTATCTTTCTGGGAATTAGTGAAATCTAGCTTTAAATTTATATAATTTACTCCTAAAAATTTGCTGAAGATTAAAAACTTGCCTATAGGCTCAAACAGTATAATCTTTTTTACGCAAATTTTTATCCGTAAATTATTAAATTCTACGGCTCAATTTCAATATTCTCTTTAATATAATATTTCTTTTTTATGTATAAATATAGAAAACTAAATAATATCAATAACTAACTTGCCACTACTTCTACCAAAAACATTAACTAATCCAAATTAAATTGGGGTTAAGGAAGTACATCTAGTAATAAAGAAAAAAATGAAGGGATTATTGTAAGGAAAATTATATTAATTCCTGGAGATAATCCCTTTATTTTTTCCAGCTACTATGATGCACAAAGTAGATTTTGTCGAATAAGATGTTATTAGGCAAAACTGCACTATTGGATAATAAAGTGAGGAAAAATTTATGAGGCTTAGTGGGGAGTCTATTAATTATGTTTTAGACTTGCAAAAGAAAAAACTGCCTCGAGTATATTGTTGCTCTAGTATTGAGAGATTAAAAGATTTAAGTAGAGGAATTATATACTACAATGGAAAAGTAAAATCTAAATTGGATGAAAGTAATGATGATAGTAGTCTAGTAAATACATTACTAATTTTTTTAGATGAAATAAAAGATGAAAATATTATGGATATAGAAAAACAATTAATATCCATGAATAAAAAAGAGGTAGTATTATTAGAAGCCAAAGGAATAGATTCAATAATTCACAAAAGAAATTTAGCATTTAGTTTAATTAATAGGTACAATATTAATGTAATAAAGGGAACTAAGGAAGAAATAAATACACTAATAGCACTTCAAAATAAAGAAGAAAATATTAACTTTAATTATAGAGGATTTGCCAAAAGAAATAATTGTGTTTTAATTATTGAAGGTGAAAAATATTATATAACTGATGGATACAATGAATTTTATATAAAGAATAAAAATAAATATTTTACAGATGAAGAATTTATAGATAATGTTTATACAGGTATGATAGCTAGTAGCATTGGAATATGTAATAATAAAAGTGAAATTGTACAAGCTATATTAATTTCAACTTTATCTTTTTATATAGCACAAAAAAATTCTATAGGTATGATTAAGAAACAGCTTGATAATAGTAACTATGAAAATAATATTAAATTAATAAATGAATATCTATTAGAAGAAATATCAAAAATAGATGCTAAAAAAATTAAGGAATATGGCGATATAGAATATTATTTTAAAAGATAAAATAAAAAGAGCACAAAAGTGCTCTTTTTATATTAAAAGGAATTAAGCTTTGTTTATTGATCCGAATAATTCCATTTTTTCTTTAACTGTAGCTTTGATAGCTTCGAATCCAGGATTTAATAATTTTCTTGGGTCAAATCCTTTTCCTTCTAAGTCTTTTCCAGCTTCGATGTAAGCTCTTGTAGCTTCTTGGAATGCTAATTGACATTCAGTGTTAACGTTGATCTTAGAAACTCCTAAAGATATAGCTTTCTTGATCATATCTTCTGGGATTCCAGTTCCACCGTGTAATACTAATGGCATGTTTCCACAAGCTGTATTGATTTCTTCTAAAGCGTCGAAAGCAAGTCCTTGCCAGTTTGCTGGGTATTTTCCGTGAATGTTTCCGATACCAGCAGCTAACATAGTAACTCCTAAATCAGCAATTGATTTACATTCTTGAGCATCAGCAACTTCACCTTTACCAACAACTCCGTCTTCTTCTCCACCGATTGATCCAACTTCTGCTTCTAAAGATAATCCTCTTTCAGCAGTAACTTTAACTAATTCAGTAGTCTTTTCGATGTTTTCAGCTATTGGGTAGTGAGATCCATCAAACATAACTGATGAGAATCCAGCTTCCATAGCTTTGTAGCATCCTTCGTAGCTACCGTGGTCTAAGTGTAGAGCAACTGGTACAGTGATGTTTAACTCTTCTAACATACCGTTAACCATTCCAACGATAGTTTTGTATCCACACATATATTTTCCAGCACCTTCAGATACTCCTAAGATTACTGGTGAGTTGTTTTCTTGAGCAGTTAATAGAACAGCTTTTGTCCATTCTAAGTTGTTGATGTTGAATTGACCAACAGCATATTTTCCTTCTCTTGCTTTGTTTAACATTTCTTTAGCTGAAACTAACATGGCAATACCTCCGTATATTTCAATTTTTTATAAGAGAAATAAAAAAACATTCAGTGTTATAAAATTAACAAATATGTATATCAATTTATTCTCCATTGGTTATTATACCCCAAATTTATAAGAATGAAAACAAAAAAATGCTATAATATGCAGAAGGAAATGAAAATAATAGTAAAAAATAGATGTGAAAAGTTTTAAGAATTGATGTAAAATAGTAAAAGAAAAAATTAATTTACATTAAGGAGAAGAGAAAATGTTAGTTGACTTACATATACATACATATTATTCAGATGGAACTATGTCTCCTAAAGAAGTCGTAGAAGAAGCTAAAAAGAAAAATTTAGGTATTATAGCAATAACAGATCATGATGTATTAGATTCTTATGAAGAATTAAAAAAAGAAGCTGAAAAAGCAGGAATCATTGCTATAAGAGGAGTAGAAATAGATTCAATATTTGAAGGACATTTAGTTCATTTATTAGCATATAAATTTGAGGATAATGAAAATTTCTTTAAATTAGTTGATAAGGCAAAGGAACAATTATTAGAAACAAGTGTAGAACTTATAAGAAGAATGGAAAAGGATTATGAAAATATATCATTAGATGATTATAATTCTTATGAATATGAAAGAAGAAAAGGTGGTTGGAAGGGAATACACTATCTTCATGATAGAAAGGTGACAGAAGGATTATTTGACGGAATGAGGCTTTATGGAAAATATGAATGTGGACATGAAAAATTTGCATTTCCAAGTGTTGAGGAAGTTTGTAATATAACTCATGAGGCTGGAGGATATGTGGTTTTAGCTCATCCTTGCAATTATTATAGCAATAAAAGCAAAGAAGAAATATTAGAAAAGTTAGAAATATTAAAAGGATTAGGAATTGATGGAGTAGAGTGCTATTATCCAGCAAATTCAGAATTAATGACAGAAACCTGTGTTGAGTTTTGTGAAAACAATGATTTATTAATAACAGCTGGTTCAGATGGTCATGGGGATTTTGGTGCCGTAAGTAAGGGAATAGAGTATTATATTGGAGCTATAAATAAGGATAGTGAAGAGTTAAAAATAGATAAATTATTATAAAATTCAAAAGTTATGGAATTGATGATTCCATAACTTTTTTCATATTTTTAAGAAAAAATACACAGTATATAAACAAATAGATTAAATTGGAGTAAAAGCTATGTATAAAAAGATAATATTAATTTTTTTAATTTTAAGTACTGTTATTTTTATATTTATAAATCCTATTTTATGTTATGCAAATGATAATAATAAAAAGATTCTTATAATTGGATCATATTCACCGAAAAATAAATGGGAGGTTTCTATAACTAAAGGGTTTTGGGATGCTGGAAAAGATAGATATACAGTTAAGGCTGAATTTTTAGATAGTGAAAGCTTTGAAGAAGAAGGATATGAAGAAAGTTTTATAAATTTTTTGAATGTAAAGTATAAAGACAGTAATATTGATTACATAGTTACATTGGATGATGAAGCTTTTCAATTAATTAGAAGTAAATTGTTTGATAATCAGTCATTTATTTATGAAAAGAATATCATTTTTGCGGGAGTAAATAATTATGTAACTCTTTCTAATGAGGAAAGTAAGTATATAAAAGGAATATTAGAAATTCAAGATAATTTAGAAATGATAAATACTATTTTAACGGCAGGTAACAAAGTAAATGATATTTATTTACTTTTAGATGAAAGTATATTTTGTAAAACAGTAAAAGAAAATTTTGAAAATTTAAAGGATGTTGCAGTAGTACCTTTTAATTATCATATTATCCAGGGGGCATATTTGGATGATATAAAGAAACAAATTGAAGGTATCAGTCCAGAAAATGCAGCAATATTTTTATGTGGAACATACAAAAAAGATGTAGACGATGGAGTCGTATCATCAAAAAGTTTAATTGATGAGTTGCAAGAAATAACTTCAATGCCTATTTACACTAAGCTTGAAGAGTATATTTACGATGGGGCTATAGGAGGGATTGTTAATGATGGTTATAAGTTAGGAGAGGTGCTGTGTTCACTTATAGACAATCTTATAATTGGTAGTAATATATTTTCTGCAGCTCCAGCACATGATACATTTAGTATACCTATTTTTAATTATAAAGCTATGAGTAAGTATGATATAAATCCATTAAAATTGCCTAAAAATACAGTATATATTAATAAGAAACCTTATGATTTGCTATTGCCAAAAAAGTGGATTGCTGTGGTATGGTTTGTTGGATTTATTATTATTTTAGGTGTATGCTCATTAATTTATATTTCAATCGTAAATAAAAAAGTAGCAAGAAAAAACAAAATGTTGCTACTTGAATCTATGGAAAGAGAAAAAATAAAAACAGACTTTATAGTTACAATATCACATGAATTAAGAACTCCTCTTAATATTATTATAAATGCAACTAATTTATTGATGATTAAGTTAAAGGAAGATAATATTGATGTTAAGTATTTTCAAGAACGATTAACATATATAATGAAAAATTCAAATAGATTACGAAGATATATAAATAATTTAATTGATGTAAGTAAATTAGAAATGGGATATATGGACGTGAAATTAAAAAATCAAAATATAGTTAATATAGTTGAAGAGGTAACATTAGCTATAGTAGATTTGGCTAAAAAATTTGATATAGATGTAATCTTTGATACTGAGGAAGAGGAAATAATAACAGCTATTGATACTTTAAAAATAGAACGAGTAATATTAAATCTTTTATCTAATTCTATTAAGTTTAGCAAGAATGGCAGACGTATATTTGTAAATATGAAGAAAAAAGAAGAAAGTGTAATTATAGAAATATCTGATGAAGGAATGGGAATGAGTGAAGAGTTTAAGACACATTTGTTTGAAAAGTTTAAAAGAGAAGATGTAAATGAGGGGTTAAAAAGACAAAATGAAGGCAGTGGTTTAGGATTATTTATAGTAAAAGGATTAATAGAGTTACATAATGGAACTATTGATATAATAAGTAAATTAAATGAGGGAACAAAAATAATTATTACACTTCCAATAAGGCTTGTTAATGAGAAAGAAAATGATGAATTTATTGTAGATTCGTCATTAGAATATTTATTTGAAATGGAATTTTCAGATATAGATAAAAAATAAAAGACTGTACTTAAGTACAGTCTTTTTTGGTGCTGAAGACCGGAATCGAACCGGTACGGTATCGCTACCGCAGGATTTTAAGTCCTGTGCGTCTGCCTGTTCCGCCACTTCAGCAAGCAAGATTATTGTAATATTATTTTATAAATATGTCAATAGAAAATTTAAAAATAATAAAATTTATGTTAGTATTAATAAAAAGTGATAGTATTTTAATATATTTAAGAAAGCTGGTGAAGTTAAATGAATGAAGTTTTTAAAGTACTTAATAAATATTATGGATATAATACCTTTAGAAAAGGTCAATATGAAATTATAAGCAATATTTTAAGAGGTAGAGATAGTTTTTGTATTTTACCTACAGGGGGAGGAAAATCTATTTGTTATCAAATACCAGCTTTATTATTTAAAGGTATTACAATAGTGATTTCACCATTAATTTCTTTAATGAAGGATCAAGTGGATAATTTAAATTCAAATGGTATAAATGCAAGATATATAAATAGTACTCAAAGATTAGAATTAAGTGATGAAATAATAGAACTTTGCAAAAGAGGAGAGGTTAAGCTTTTATATATAGCTCCAGAAAAGTTAGAAAATGAGTTTTTTAAACGAAAATTAAGAGCTCTCAATATAAGTCAAATAGCTATAGATGAAGCACATTGTGTATCAATGTGGGGACATGATTTTAGAAAAAGCTATAGTTTAATAGCTGAATTTATAAATAGTTTAAGAGTAAGACCAATAATAACAGCTTTTACTGCAACAGCAACTGAAGTAGTAAGAGAAGATGTAATTAAACTTCTAGGCTTAAGAAATCCATACATATATATTGGCAGCTTTGATAGAGAAAATTTAGAAATTAAATTACATATTGAGGAAGATAAGCTTGAGTTAGTAAAGGATATTATAAGAGAAAAGGAAAATGAGGCAGGTATAATTTATTGTGCCACAAGAAAAGAGGTTGATGGCTTATATTATTACTTAAAAGATTTAGGATATAATGTATTAAAATATCATGGTGGGTTAAAAGATAGTGAAAAAGAATATTATCAAGATGAATTTTTAAATGAAAATTCAAATGTAATGATAGCAACAAATGCTTTTGGAATGGGAATAGATAAATCAAATGTAAGATATATAATTCATTTTACAATTCCTAAAAATATTGAAAGTTACTATCAAGAAATAGGAAGAGCAGGAAGAGATGGATTAACATCAGAATGTCACTTGTTATTTAATAGGGGAGATATAAGAACTTTAGAATATTTAATTCACACAACAGTCCAACTAAATAGGAAAGAAATTGAAATTAAAAAGTTGCAAAAAATGATAGATTTTTGTGAAAGCAAGGAGTGCTTAAGAAGTTTTATATTAAAGTATTTTGGGGAAGGAAATGTTAGAGAGTATTGTACTAATTGTAGTAATTGTTTAAATAATGATGAACTTAGAGATTATACAATAGAAGCACAAAAGGTATTATCTTGTGTATATAGAACAAAAGAAAGGTATGGAATATCAGTTTTAATAGATATCCTTCGCGGGATGACTGGACCTAAAATAATAAATGATAAATTAAATGAATTAACTACATATGGAATAATGAAGGATTATAGTAGTAAATTTATAAGAGATTTTATAAAGATTCTAATTGAATATGGATATGTAAGTTTGAAAGATGGGACTTATTCAATGCTTAAATTAAATGAGAAGTCATATAAAATTTTAAAGTCTCAATTGAAGGTAATGTTAAAATTAACATCTGAAAGTGAAGAAAAGGTAATTAATAGTGAATTGTTTAATAGGTTAAGAGGATGGAGAAGAGAAATGGCTATAAAGGAAGGGGTAAAACCATATATTATTTTTTCAGATGCAACGTTAATTGAATTATGTAATAAAAACCCTAAAAATGAAGATGAACTTTTAGATATAAGGGGAATGGGAGAAAAGAAGTTTAAAAAGTATGGATGCGATTTATTAAATCTATTAAATAAATAATTAGTTAATAAAAGATGTAAAAGCTTGTGTAAATTTAAAAAATTTACATGAGCTTTTATTTATTATGTAAGATAAATAAAATAATAAAAATACTTAAATTTAATAATAATTATGAAATTTAAACATATAAAATATAGAGAAATGTAAATTTTAAAAAATAGGAATATAACTATTTAAGTCATTAATATATTAAATTAAGGGGAGGGATGAGTTTATGGACTTCAAGGACTTTATAATTACAGATAGAGAAAATAGAAATAGTGAAAAATTCGAAGGAACATTTTTAGATTACTTAGAGATAGTGAAGAAAAACCCAGACGTAGCAAAACTTTCTCATAAGAGATTATATGATTTTATTATGAGTAAAGGTGTTGAGGTATTAAAAGCAGATGAAAACCCAAGAGTAAGAAAGATATATGGTAATGAAACTATTAAAAAATATGGATATTTCAAAGATGATTTCTTTGGAATAGACAAAGTTATAATGAAAATAGTAAATTACTTACATTCTGCATCTATGAAGGGTGAAGAAGCAAGACAAGTTTTATACTTAGTAGGGCCAGTTGGTGCAGGTAAATCTTCTTTAGTTGAATCACTAAAAAGTGCATTAGTTCATTGTGAACCTATATATTCAATTAAAGGATGCCCTATGCATGAAGAACCTTTACATTTAGTTCCAAATCATTTAAGAGATGAATTTAATAAAATGTTAGGAACACAAATAGAAGGTGACTTATGTCCAGTTTGTAAGTATAGATTACTTCATGAGTTTAATGGTGAATATGAAAATTTCCCAGTTGAGAGAAAGGGATTTTCTATAAGATCAAGAAAAGGAATTGGTGTTGTTCCACCAGTTGATCCAAATAACCAAGATACATCAATATTAACTGGTTCTGTTGATATTTCAAAGATGGATATGTATCCAGAAGATGACCCAAGAATATTCTCATTAAATGGTGCATTTAATGTTGGTAATAGAGGTTTAGTAGAATTTATCGAAGTATTTAAAAATGATGTTGAGTATTTGCATACAATAATAACTGCTACACAAGAAAAATCTATACCATCACCAGGTAAAGGTTCAATGATTTATTTTGATGGTCTTATAATAGCTCACTCAAATGAAGCTGAATGGAATAAATTTAAATCAGACCATACAAATGAAGCAATCTTAGACAGAATTGTTAAGGTAGAAGTACCTTATTGTTTAGAGCTTGAAGAAGAAATAAAAATTTATGAAAAGATTTTAAAGAAGAGTAACTTTGGTGCACATATTGCACCTCATACTATTGAAGTTGCAGCTATGTTTGCAATACTTTCTAGATTAACACCATCAGCTAAGGTTGATCCTATTACTAAGCTTAAGATTTATAATGGTGAAGATTTAGTTGAAAAGGGAACAACTAAGAAGGTTGATATTGTTGAGCTTAGAGAAGAGGCTGGCCCATATGAAGGTATGAAGGGAATTAGTACAAGATTTATTATTAAAGCAATTGATAATGCTCTTTCTAATTCAGAGTTTGATTGTATTAATCCTTTAAGCATAATGGAAAGTATTATCAAATCAGTTAAAGATATGGATATTTCATCTGATGATAAGAAGAAATATTTAGGCTTTATTCAAGATACAATACGTAAAGAGTATAATAAGATACTTGAAAAAGAAATTACAAAGGCATTTATTCATTCATTTAGAGAACAAGCTGAAAGCTTATTTAATAATTATATAGATAATGCAGAAGCTTTTGTGAATAAGACTAGAATAAAAGATGAACAAACAGGTGAGGAATTAAATCCTGATGAAGAATTTATGAGAAGTATAGAAGAACAAATAGGAGTATCTGAAGCATCAAGCAAGGGATTTAGAGCTGATGTTACTTCATATATGTTCTACTTAGTAAGAAATGGATCTAAGATTGATTATAAGTCTTATGAACCATTAAAAGAGGCTATAGAAAAGAAACTTATAGCATCAGTTAAAGATTTATCTAGAATTGTTACTAAATCAAGAGTTAGAGATAAAGAACAAACAGAAAAATACAATGCAATGGTTGAAGAAATGAAAAGGAATGGATATTGCCAACACTGCTGTGATGTAATTCTTAAATATGCAGCAAACAATTTGTGGAAGGATTGATAAGGATGGCTATATTTAGAGATAATACAACAAATCCTGTTGAGCATGATAGAAGCATAGAAGATAGAAGAAGACATAGGCAGTTGGTAGAGAAATCCATTAAAGAAAACTTAGGAGATATACTTTCAGAAGAAAGTATAGTAGGTGAAACTAAAAATAAAAAGTTTAAAATTCCTATTAGAGGAATAAAGGAATATCAATTTGTATTTGGTAGCAACAATAAAGGTGTTGCTACCGGTACTGGTGAAGAAAAACGTGGAGATAAATTAGGTTCAGCTGAATCTAGTGGTAAAAAAGGAAATAAAGGTGCAGGTAACTCTGAAGGTGACGATGTATATGAAACAGAAATTACGTTAGAAGAATTGATGGATTATATAGTTGAAGATTTGGATTTACCTAATTTAGATAAAAAGAAGTATTCTGAAATTATTAGTGAAAGTGCAAGTAGAAAAAGAGGATATCAAAAGCATGGAATTAATCCAAGGCTTGCAAAGAAAAAGACTGTTATGGCAAAGACTGCACGTAAGCAGGGGAAGATAAGAGCTTTAAAAGAAGCAGGATTAGATACTGAATTAGAAAGATTTCCATTTAGAGAAGATGATATTAGATATTATAGAGTAAAAACAAAGCCTAAGAAAGAAAGTAATGCTGTTATGCTCTTTATAATGGATGTATCAGGTTCAATGGATAGTACTAAAAAGTATTTAGCAAGATCATTTTTCTTTGTTTTATCAACTTTTATAAAAAGAAAGTATAACAATATTGCTTTTGAATTTATTTCTCATACAACAGTTGCTAAAGAAGTTAACGAATATGAATTTTTCCACAAAGCAGAATCAGGAGGAACATATATATCAAGTGGTTTAAATTTAGCGTTAAAACTTATTGAAGAAAAGTATTCACCAGAAGTATGGAATATATATCCTATATACGCTAGTGATGGAGATAACTGGTCTGAGGATAATGAAAAGGCAATTCAATCAGTTAAAAAGCTTTGTGAAGTAAGTAATATGTTTGGTTATGCTGAACTTTTACCATCAACTTATTCAACAACAATGTATTATAGATTCAATAAGGAAATAGTAGATAAGAAATTTGTCTCTGTTATTGTAAAGGAAAAGAAGAATTTATGGGATGCTCTTAAGTTAATGCTTAGCAAGGAGTTAAGGGAGGATGAATAATGGAGTACACATTAAAAGATTTAGAAGAGTGGAATGAGAAGATTGAAAAGAAAGCTACAGAATTTGGGCTTGATTATTATCCTCAGGAATTTGAAATAGTTGGATTTAATGAAATGTTAGCTTATGAAGCATATGTTGGAATGCCTTCAAAGTATCCACATTGGAGTTATGGTAAGGCATATGAAAAGAGTAAAACATTATATTCATTAAATTTAACTGGATTACCTTATGAAATGGTTATAAATTCAAATCCATCTTTAGCATATTTAATGAATGAGAATACCTTATTATTGCAGATATTAACTATGGCTCATGTTTATGGACATAATGATTTCTTTAAGAATAATAGGTTATTTAGAGAAGGTACTAAGGCTTATTATACTTTAGAGATGTTTAAATTAGATGCAGATATAATAAGAGGATATATTAACGATCCAAGTATAGGATATGCTAAGGTAGAAAAAATACTTGATGCTGCTCATGCACTTAGATACCAAATTCCAAGAGTTGTTGGAGTTAAAGAGTTAAGTGATGAGGAGATAAAATCAAATTTAATAGATGAATATAATAGGAAAATTGAAAATAGGGATGCTTTAAATGAGGATGAAGAAATAAAATTGCCAGATTTAAGTAAAACTCCAATTGAGCCTTGTGATGATGTTATTGGATTTATCATTAAATATGGTTCTTTAGAAGAATGGGAGAAATCAATTCTTAAAATAGTAAGAAGGGAAACGCAATACTTTATTCCGCAAATAGAAACTAAGATAATGAATGAAGGTTGGGCAAGCTATTGTCATTATAATATTTTAAAGAGCTTAGAATTACCACAAAGTTTACATTTTGAGTTTATAAAACGTCATAATGATGTAATTGCTCCAGCTTTAGGTGGATTAAATCCATATTATGTTGGTTTTAAGGTGTTTGAGGATATAGAAAAGAGATATGGAAGAGATAAGATTTTTGAAGTTAGATATATTGAAAGAGACAATTCATTTTTACGTAAGTACTTAACACAAGAATTATGTGAGGAATTAGGATTGTTCCAATATGCTAAAAAGAGCTTTGAATTTGTTGTTGATGAAGTATCAGATGAGCAAGGATGGAAGAGTATTAGGGATACTATGTCTGATTCATGTGGAGTTGGATCTATACCTTATATAAGAATAACTGACTTAAATAAAAGAGATGGAACTTTAACATTAGAGCATGTTTTTGATGGAAGAGAATTAGAATTACTTTATGCTAAGGAAACAATTAAATATTTATTTGATCTTTGGGGTCATAAAGTAATATTGAATACTAAAACTAAAGAAGGTAGAAGTATAGAAATAGTATGCGATAATGACAGAAGAGTTACAGTAAATTAAAAAGTGTAAAAAATGATGAATTAATGATGAGGAGTAGGAATTACTATCAGATTTAATTCATCATTTTTATATGTTTTGAATAGTTTAGTATAAGGAATATTTTTAAGGAGAAAATCATGGATTTAAAGGGAAGTAAAACTGAGAAAAACTTATATAGAGCATTTGCAGGGGAAAGCAGGGCGAGAAATAAATATAGTTTATATGCAGAAAAAGCAAGACAAGAAGGATATCAATGGGTTGGTAATATTTTTGATTTAACAGCATTAAACGAATTAGCTCATGCTAGAAGAGTATATAAGGATTATTTAAAGTTAGTTTGTAATACAAAAGAAAATTTAGTTGATGCTATATGTGGTGAAACAGATGAATTTAAAAATATTTATGCAAAATTTGAACAAGAAGCAAGAGAAGAAGGTTTTATAGATATTGCTAATTTTTTTAAAGAACTAAGAGAAGTTGAGGAAGATCATGCAAAAAGATTTAAAGAGTTGTATGACAAATTAGATGATGGAACAATGTTTGCTGGGCCAAGGGAATCAAAGTGGGTTTGTATGAATTGTGGATATATACATGAAGGAAGTGAAGCTCCAGAAAAATGTCCATTATGTGGATATCCTAGAGCTTATTTTAAACCTTATTGTGAAATAGAGGATTTATAAGAGGAGGAGAAAAATGTTTATATCAATACCTAAAGAGTTTTTTGTACCAGTAGTATTTAGTGATAGTTTTATACTAAATAAAGAGAATAATCACTTAGAATTTGACACAAATTCATATAGAGAAAGTACAGGCAAAACAAAAGGTGAAAGCATGAGTAAAACTTTGGAAAATAGTAAATCTGCAAATGAAAAACAAGATATACTACAAGTGGAAATGAGCAAGGGTGAATGTGGAAATAATGAAGAGGTTATTAAGCCTATTGAAAAAAAAGACAACACTATTTATATGTCATTAAAAAAAGAAGAAGATGAATATAAAATGTGTAAAGAAAATGGAAAGATATTTTCAGAGATAGATGATGAATTTATAGATAATATAGTTATTAAGGGGTGCGAAGAAAAATAAATGGAATCTTTATCTTAAGCTGGAGTTTTAATTTCACCTTAAGGTTAGAATTCGTTATGTCCAAAGGGGACCTAGTATAGGAGCATGTCCGTTGTAACATTCCTACCTAAATGTAGGGAAGTGTTACAACCATAGAGTATTAATGAATTTATATATGGAGGTATTAAATGAAATACCAACAATTAATGAAACAGTATTATGGTGATTTAAGTAATTTAAATCAATTATTACAATCTATGGTCAATTCATATAGATTATTAATTGCTGGGGCAGCTGAACTAAATAATATTAATGAAGCAAGAAGTAGCTATGTTAAGGTAGCAGTAAAAAGAGCTGATAATTTAGGTGAAATAATAGATAATGTAATAGAATTACTAGATGAATGTGGGGAGAGCTATTTTAAATATATTGCTCTTGTAGGAGATCATATATTAAAAAATACAGATAGTAGTGTGATTTTAACTGAAGTTGACAACGAATTACTTTTTCAAGATGCATCTGTAAGAGAAGAATATGAAGCTTTAAAAAAATATAAAGAAGAGCATCAAAAAGAGTTTGAAGATTAAAAGTTATGGGCTATAGTTCATTAGAAAACTATAGCCCATATTTTTAATAATTAAAATTTCTTTAGCTTTAAAGTACTTACCATTAAATAAGAACCTAATAACAATAATAAAAAAGGAATAAGTGCAGATATGTTTTTATTAATAGTAAATAAACAAAATAAAGCTAAGAAGCTTCCAGTAACAGTAATTGGAACACCAGTAAACACTCCATTAAATTCACTTGCATTATATCGAGCTAACCTAAAAGCACCACAGATTGGGAATAATAATAGTGGAATTATTCCAAATATTTTAGAAGGACCTAGTGTATAAAAATCAAATAATAAAAATATTAATATAGATGGTGCTACACCAAATGAAACTAAATCAGCTAAAGAATCTAGTTCTTTTCCTAAATCACTTGAAACCTGTAAGTAACGTGCTATTCTACCATCGTATCTGTCAACTAAAGCTGCAAGTAATATAAAAATGCAAGCAAGTTGGTAGTTACTTTCAAAGGTAGCTAATAGTGATAAAATACCAAATGATAAATTAATAAAAGTAAAGATGTTAGGAATACTGCTTTTTCTCATATAATCACTCCTAAGTTAATCTTAACATCATCATTATAGCATAAATTTTATAAAAAATTAACAATACTGTATTGAAAAGAGAAAACTAGAGATTAAGAGAGATATACTTATATATTTAAGGTATAAACAGGTTTTATATATAGAAAACTAAGATATATCGGGTGGTGGTTAATTTAAAACTATGTGGTATAATTTTTTTATATAATTAGGAGGGGTACAATGAAAAAGGTAAAATTAATTTATAATCCGTATTCTGGAGAAAATGTTATTTTATCTAAGTTAGATGAAATAATTAATATACATCAGGAAGCTGGTATGACTATAGTACCATATAGAATTAGAAAAGAATGTGGCATAGATGCAGCTTTTGATGACATTATACCAAGTGAATATGAATATATTTTAGTTGCTGGTGGAGATGGAACTGTAGATTCAGTTGTAAATGCTATGGCTAGAAAGGGAGTTTCATTACCAATAGGTATCTTGCCAGTAGGAACAGCAAATGATTTTGCAAAGTTTTTAGGAATACCATTTGATGTAGAAGAAGCTTGCAAGCAAATAATAAATTCTAGTGTAACTAGTGTGGATTTAGGAAGTATTAATGATAAATACTTTGTTAATGTTGCTAGTACAGGGCTTTTTACTGACGTTTCACAAAAAACAGACGTAAATTTAAAAAATACTATAGGAAAGTTAGCTTATTACTTAAAAGGAATAGAAGAATTACCTAATTTTAGACCACTTAAGGTTAACATAAAATCTGATGAAGTTAATTTTGAAGGTAATATGTATCTTATGTTAGTGTTTAATGGTAAAACTGCAGGAAACTTTAATTTAGCATCTAGAGCAGATGCAACAGATGGAATGTTAGATGTTATAGTATTTAAAGCAGTACAAATTTATGAGTTAATACCTCTATTTATTAAGGTATTAAAAGGTGAGCATTTAGATTCTGATAAGGTAATATATTTTAAAACAAAACACTTATATGTTGAATGTAACGAAGATATAGTTACTGATATTGATGGAGAAAAGGGACCAGATTTTCCACTTGATATAAAATGTATAAAAGGTGGAGTGAAAATTTTAGGTGTTAATATAGAAAATTAAAGAATAAATATAAAATTCAATTAATAATTATAAATAATAGTATTTTTGTAAAGGAGAGAAGATGTGATTGCCTTTATTTATTTATGTATATTGTTATTTATAATTATTTTTTCTTTGTATTTAATATCAATAAATTCTAAAAAATGTCCAGTAAAGATACAGAGGTTTTATTTTATAACCTTATCTATAATTGTTATTAGATATTTGTCATTGCTATCATTATGGATAGTACAGCATCAACGAATCATATATATAATTAAGGAGTTAACGCAATTAACATTTGTTGGAATGCCGTTGCTAGCATTAGCAAGTTTTTATATATTTTTAAGAGATGAGAATAGAAAATTCGATTATAATTATAGCTTTATGATTATTTTATTCTTTACTTATATAGTAATTAATTTATTTTATAAGTTAGATATAAGAGTAGATAATACATTTGGGTTTATAGTAAGTTATAAAGATATGTTAATTCCAAGTTTGATTTACTTAATAATAATGTCATCAATGGTGGTTGTGACACTATTATTTTTAGATAAGCCGTATAGTAATAAAAGTGGAATGGTATTTTTATTAATTTCTTTAGCGATAACAGTGGTAGAATTTATACTATTTTTGGGCGGAATAAAGCTTTTCCCTTACCCAGTATTGGGTGAATTTGCAATGATTGGTTGTTCATATAAAGCTATATCAACTTTTAAGAAATAAAATTAAATAATAATCATATAAAGTATTGCCTTTTAGAGGGAGATTAATATAATATTAGTATATATAATAATGCCCGAAGAAGGGCTTTTTTATTGCGAATAAAAAGTTATAATTTATACAAAAAATGGTGGTGAGATTAAATGGAGGGTGTCCCTCAGAGTATTAAATTAAGAAAATTGAATATAAGAAGTAATAGAGGGGAAACACACATTTAATATTTTAAATCTCCTCTATTAGTTGAGGAGGATTTTTATGCAAAGATTATCAGTGTTTTTGTTTACTAGTATATTAGGAAAGAAGATATATGATGAATTCGATGATGTACTAGGGGAATTAAAAGACATTTATGTAACAACAGAGCAAGGTTATCCAAGGGTAATTGGTTATAAAGTCAAGAGGGATGGAGTTACTTTTCACTATGAATTTAGGAGTATAGGCTTTTATAGTGATGATAATAAAGTTAAGATTATGACTAGAGGAAGCAAAGAAATACTACCAAGAACTTACTCGTATTTATTATCAAGAAATTTATTAGATAAGAAAATTGTTGATATTAATGGTAAGCAAGTTGTTAGAGTTGATGATTTAAGAATAGCTGAAATAGCAGGTGAATACAGAGTAATAGCAGTTGAAACTGGACCACTTGCTAAATTTAGAAGAATGAATTGTCAAGGATTAGGTAAGTTCTTTTATAAAATTATAAATAAGGATTATGAAGATAAAGTATTAATGTGGGATGATGTTGAGTCATTAGAAATGGTTAATAAAAATCTTCAAATTTCAGTACCATATAAAAAATTATCAACATTGCATCCAGCAGACTTAGCGGATATATTAGAAAACTTGGATGCAAGCTCTAGAAAACAAATTTTTGAGTCTTTAGATGAGGATTTAGCTGCAGATACTTTAGAGGAAATTGAACCAGAGTATAAAAGTAGTATCATTAAAGATTTAAGTGAAGCAAAGGCTGTTGAGGTATTAGAGAATATGCCTAATGATGAAATTGCTGATATTTTAGATGAGTTAGATGATGAAGAAAGAGAAAAAATATTAGTTAACTTAGAAACAGAAGATGCTGAAGAGGTTAAAGAACTTCTTAAATATGAAAACGAAACAGTTGGAAGTATAATGAGTAAAGATTTTATTTCTTTTAACTTAGATATAACAATTGGTGAAATAATAGATATATTAAGAGAAAGTAATCCGGAAGATGAAGAATTAAATTCGATTTTTATTAAGGATGAAGATGAAAAGGTAATTGGAATTATAGAATTAAAAGATCTTATTTTAAATTCAGCAAATGTTAAAGCTAAAGAAGTAATGAATGAAAATATAAATATACTTAAGCATAATGAATCTATTAATGAGGCTGTTGAAATAGCATCAAAATACGATTTGATGGCTATTCCTGTTGTTGATAATAGTGATGTATTAATAGGAGTTGTAAATACTCACGACTTAATAGATGAAGTACTATATCCAATGTGGAAAAAGAAAAATAAGTAAAAAATTTCAAATTATCTGTTGACATTTTAAGGGATAAGCATATAATTATATTATAAAGTTTAGTTAAATACTCGGAATTAAAACTATGAAAAAGGAAAGTAGTATAAAGGATGGTTACAGAGAGAAAAGGAAGCTGGGATCTTTTCACCGGTAATTTATATGAAGTGCCCTTTGGAGTTTAGGCCTGAAATAATAGTAAGGTTTTACGGTAGCGCCCGTTATAGCGCTCAGGTATTAATTGTACCGTAGAATGAGTGAAATCATTGTTATTATGATGGTTTAATTAGAGTGGAACCGCGAATATACTTCGTCTCTATATATAGAGACGGAGTTTTTTTATTTATTAAAAATTAAATTCTAGGAGGCAGAGAAATGATTTATAATGGAGCAATTGAATTAATAGGAAACACACCAATATTAAAGGTGAAAAGCATGGTAGATGAAAATTGTGCAGATGTGTATGTAAAATTAGAGAAATTTAATCCAGGTGGAAGTGTTAAAGATAGAGCTGCTTTAGGAATGATAGAAAAAGCTGAAAAAGAAGGAATATTAAAAGAAGGTTCAGTAATTGTTGAACCTACAAGTGGAAATACAGGTATTGGTTTAGCAATGATAGGAAGACTTAAAGGTTATAAGGTAGTAATTGTAATGCCAGAAACTATGAGTAAAGAAAGAAGAGATTTAATAAAAGCTTATGGAGCAGAATTAGTATTAACTGAAGGGTCAAAAGGAATGAAAGGAGCCATAGAGAAGGCAAATGAATTAGTTAAAAACAAAGGATATTTTATGCCACAACAATTCGAAAATATAGCTAATCCAGAAAAGCACTATGAAACAACTGCTGATGAAATATTTAATGATATTAATGATTTAGATGTATTTGTTGCAGGAGTTGGAACTGGTGGTACAGCAACTGGTGTTGGAAAAAGATTAAAGGAAAAAATAAATGGTATACAAGTAGTTGCTGTAGAACCAAGTAATTCACAAGTGATTGCAGGAAAGAAGCCAGGAGCTCATAAGATACAAGGAATAGGAGCTGGGTTTATACCACAAAATTACAAAGCCGAGTATGTAGATAATGTAGTTCCTGTTACAGATGAAGATGCGATAAGAACAGCAGTAGAATTTGCTAAAAAAGAAGGAATATTAGTTGGAATATCTTCAGGTGCAGCAATATATACAGCAATAGAAATTGCTAAAAAGTTAGGAAAAGGAAAAAAAGTTTTAGCTTTATCTCCAGATGGAGGAGAAAAGTATATTTCTATGGGAATTTATGATTAATATTTTAAAAGAGGCTTTGCAAATATTTTTAACGAAAGAAAGGAGTGCAAATATTGTTTAAAAACTTAAAATATGATTTAAATAAAGTAATGGAAAATGATCCAGCAGCTAGGAGTAAAATTGAAGTTTTCTTGCTTTATCCAACAATACATGCACTGATTGCATATAGGATAGCACATTATTTTTATACTAAAAAACTATTTTTCCTAGCTAGGCTTATATCCCAAATATCAAGATTTTTTACTGGTATAGAAATTCATCCAGGGGCCAAAATAGGTAGAGGATTAGTAATAGATCATGGTATGGGAGTAGTAATAGGAGAAACTGCAGAAATAGGAGATGATGTTCTTTTATATCATGGAGTAACATTAGGTGGCACTGGAAAAGATAAAGGAAAGAGACATCCTACTCTTGGTAATAATGTTGTTATTGGGGCTGGAGCAAAAGTGTTAGGACCAATTTATATTGGAAGTAACTCTAAGGTAGGGGCAAATTCTGTAGTACTAAAGGATGTGCCTGAAGGAGCAACAGCAGTAGGTATTCCAGCTAAAAATATTATCAAAATTAAAGAAGAAAAATCAGAAATAATAGAAATCAAAGATTATAGAGGAAGAAAAAAAGAAATATATAATGATATGGTGATATAGGTGAAAGAACAAATCAAAAGATATTGTAATTCTATAGGAATAGAAAATATAGGATTTATTGAGTGTAGAAGATTTGATGAATTATATGATTTCTACGATTATAGAAAAAATAACAAGCTTGAAAATGAATTTGAAGAAAGTGATATAGAAAAAAGAATAAATCCAAAGTGGTATATGAGTGAGGGGAAAACTATTATTTCAATAGCTTTTCCCTATCTTTGGGTTGATAACTATATTGAAAATGGATTTTCTAAATATACAAAGGGTCTTGATTATCATAGGGTTGTAAAAAAATATTTAGATGAAATTTGCAGGTTGATAAGTGAAAATGGTGGGAAAGCAATTTCATTTGTTGATAGTAATACATTACCAGAAAGATATATTGCATATTTAGCTGGTATTGGATTTATTGGAAAAAATAATATGATAATAACTAAGGACTATGGATCTTATGTTTTTTTAGGAGAAATAATAACAGATTTAACTTTGTTTGATAAAGACAAAAGAGTTTTTAATGAAATAGAAAAATTTAAGGAATGTGGGCAATGTGATATATGTTATAAGGAATGTCCAACTAAATCTATAAATGAAATAAAAAAGAATCCAAATATTTGCTCATCTTATATAACTCAAAAGAAGGATCTTTCAGATATAGAAATAAAGCTTTTAAAAGGAAAAATATTTGGATGTGACATGTGTCAAAATAAATGTCCATATAATGAAGATGTAAAGTTTTCTAATATAGGTGAATTTAAGCCTTTAGATTTTATGGAAGAATCAAATTGTGAGATATATGCAGGAATTAATAATAAAGCATTTAAGGAAAATATATTAATTACTTCCTGTGGATGGAGGGGGAAAAATATAATTAAAAGAAATGCTATAATAAGATTACATAATGAGGGTAGAGATATAAAGAAATATAAAGGGGATTCACCTTATTTAAATGATTATATTGAAAGATTAAATAAGTAAAGAATTGTTTAGTTTTAGTATATAAAATATAATATAAGTAGTGATTATGTGAGGGGGAATAAATGTGATTTCTAAAAATTCTGCAAAATTAATGAGATTTTTACCAGACAAAGTAGTGTTTAAAATAGCTAGAAAAGCTATAGATGGATATTTAGATAAATATGCAGAGATAAAAGTTAATGGATATGAAAATATTAAAAAAGTAGATGGGGCTAAAATATTTATTTGTAATCACTTAAGTAATTCAGATGGATTTATATTAGAAAAGGTATTGAAGGAAGATTATGATCCAACATTTGTAGCTGGAGTAAAGCTAAGTAATGATCCTGTAACAAATTTAGGGACAAAAGTAGTTAAACATATATCAATAAAACCTAATACAGCAGATAAAGATGCAATAATGGGAATGATAAAAATTCTTAAAGATGGCGAGAATTTAGTATTATTTCCAGAAGGAACAAGAAGTAGGACTGGAAGTATGATCGAAGCCAAAAAAGGAGTTATACTTGTTGCTAGAATGAGTAAAGCTAACATAATTCCGATTTCATTAAGTGGGACGGAAAAATTATTACCTATTAATAAAGAGGGTGATATGTCTCAAGAAAAATGGAATAATGCCGTTGTAAATGTAAATATAGGTGAGCCTGTAATTATTCCTAAAAAAGATAAGGAAGAATCTAAGCATGATTATGATGAGAGATGCTTGAATTATTTAATGAAGGCTATAGCAAAAGGTCTTCCAGAGAAATATAGAGGCGTTTATAAATAATTATAGATATTAATATGTGGATCATTAAGTCTAGAAATTTATAGATTAATGGAGGAAATGAAAGGTGAAACAAAGGACTAAAATAATATTAGAAGAGTTGAAAAAAATGTATCCTGATGCAAAGTGTGAATTAAATCATGAAACTCCATTTCAATTATTAGTTGCAACTATTTTATCAGCTCAAACAACTGATAAGAAGGTAAATGAGGTTACTGAAGATTTATTCAAGGAGTATCCAGACGTGGATGCATTTTTAACTTTATCGATAGATGAGTTAGAAAATAAAATCAAACAAATAGGCCTTTATAGAAGTAAGGCAAAAAATATATTAATTATGTGCAATCAGTTAAAAAGTAAGTTTAATGGGGAAGTTCCAAGAACTATGGATGAAATAACGAGTTTAGCAGGTGCAGGAAGAAAAACAGCTAATGTAGTTTTATCAAATGCATTTGGAGTTCCTTCAATTGCTGTTGATACTCATGTGTTTAGAGTGTCTAATAGATTAGGACTTGCAGATTCAGATAATGTACTTGAAGTTGAAAAGCAATTACAAGCAGAATTGCCTAAAAAGGAATGGAGTCTTACGCATCATCTGTTGATATTTCATGGTAGAAGAATGTGTATAGCAAGAAATCCAAAGTGTGGAGAGTGTCCATTTACTAATAGATGCAAATATTTTAAAGAGCAAAAAGCAAAAAAACATTAAATGTTATAAGCATATATTGATTACAAGCTTTGTAATTATAAAAAGTTTTATATGATATAATTATTAAAGAATTATTTTCTTTTTAGAATTCAAAAATATGTTTTATAATATATAAAATTTTATATAAACTCAGAAAGATATATTTTGCTCTAAAAGAGATAATTATTAAATTAAATGCAATTGTAGGAGGAAATGAATGAAGGTTGGAGTAATAATGGGAGGAATTTCATCAGAAAGAGAAATTTCACTTAAAAGCGGTAATTCTATAGTAGAAAAAATAGATAAAACTAAATATGAGGTAATACCTGTAGTAATAGATAATAAAGAAGATATAATAACAAAAGTTAAAGGCCTTGATTTTGCTTTATTAGCTCTTCATGGAAAATTTGGAGAAGATGGAACTGTTCAATCTGTACTTCAAACTTTAGATATACCATATTCAGGATGTGGACCAATTAGTTCAGGCGTATGTATGGATAAAGATTTTACAAAGAGAGTTTTAAAAGCAAATGATATTAGAACAGCTAGATGGATAAATGTTTCGTCTGTTGATGAAATTGATTATGATAAGATTGAGGAAATGGGATATCCTGTATTTGTTAAGCCTACTAATGGAGGATCAAGTGTTGCAACATTTAAAGTAAAAGAAAAAAGTGAAATAAGAGCAGCAGTTGAAGAAGGCTTAAAATGGGATTGTGAAGTAATGATTGAAGAGTTTGTTGAAGGAGAAGAAATAACTTGTCCTGTATTTGATGGTGAAATGTGGCCTGTTATAGCAATAAAACCACATTCAGATTTCTTTGATTATACTCAAAAATACGCAGCAGATGGAGCAGATGAAATTGTTGTTCAACTAGAAGAAAATCTTCATAAAGAAGTTGAGAAAATGGCATTAGATACTTATAAGGCATTAAAATGTCAAGTTTATGCTAGAGTTGATATGATAGTAGATAAAAATGGAATACCATATATATTAGAAGTCAATACTTTACCAGGAATGACTCCAGCAAGTCTTTTCCCTAAGAGTGCTGCAGCAATAAATATTAGTTATTCTGGATTATTAGATAAGATTATAGAAACATCTATGAAAGTAAAAAGAAGTCATTAAGATAGTTAATAGTTTTGAGTTAATTAAGTAAAAAAACTAGAATCATATTTTTATGATTCTAGTTTTTTTATTGTATTTAGAATACCACAGGTCAGACCTGTGGTTCCGGAAAGATTCTAGCGGCCAAGGTAGATGGGTTTTAAATTAGTAGTTAATGAGTAAATTTAGATAAGTTGAATTAAAAAATATATATTTTAAAAACTCCATTAGGAGTTTATACCTTAACTATTAATTATTCACTATTAACTGTTAACTATCAAAACTTTGTAACAATAAATAAATTTTAAAATAGTATAATACTAAGGAATTTTATTTATTGGAGGGCTTATGCAAAATAGAACTGATAAAAGTCTATTTGGTATAGATATTAATGAATATTCACAAGGGGTGGATTTTTCTGTTCTTGCAACAACTATAGACTTTTTATACCTAAGATCTTCAGGGTCAGCCTCAGGACGGTTTAGAGTTGATAAGAAATTTTTAGAATTTGCAGGTAAAGCTAGAAATTTAAAAATACCAGTTGGAGCATACCACTTTGGAGTACCTAGTTATGATCTAACTACAGCTGATTCTCAATGTGATGATTTTATAAATATACTTCAAGAGGGATTTGGAGAAAAAGATTATGGAGATTTATTTCCAGTACTAGATGTTGAAACACCTACTGATAACTCAATTTCTACATCAGCATTGATAAATTGGATTGATAGATTTAGAAAAAGATTCGAGAAAAAGACTAGAAGAAGATTGATGCTTTATACAGGTGTATTCTTTGTGGAAATGTATAATAATTTTTATATACCTAATGAAGGATATCCATTAAAGAATATGATTTTATGGATTGCTCATTATACTGCAATTCCTGGCAATGCACCAGTTCCACCTGATGTAGGGGGATGGACAAGATGGAGAGTATGGCAATATAGTGAATCAGCTACAGTAGGAGGAGTTACTAGTAAAGTAGATGCCAATTGGGGACCAGATAGTATAGATTTATTAACTCAGCCTAGAAATGTTGCAGGACTTACTGTTAGTAGAAAAGGAAATATTTTAAAGGTTAGTTGGAAAAAGAATACTGACACTGATTTAGTTGGATATAATATTTTTGCAAATAATTACTGGATAGGAACAGTAGATGCAAAGGATACTAGTTTTTCAATTAATATAAATCAATTACCATTTACCGTAAAAGGAACAATAAAAATAAGTATTGAAGCCTTTGATAAAGATGGTGAAACATCAAAAAATAGAAGCAGTTTTACAATATAAGTGAGCTTCTAAATCTTCGATTTAGTTAAGCGAACTTGCTTGAAGCTCCAAATTTTCAATTTGGCCAGCTGAAAGTACACTTTAGTGTATAAATGCTAAGATAAGAATGTACAGAGTGACCAATATTTCTATGTATAATACTAGGTAAAATTTAACACAGTATTAATGGTGATGAATATGATTTATACAACAAACGTTAATATTGAAATAAATTTAAAATCAGTTGAAGATTTATCGAAACTTAAAATTTTAATTGAGGTTAATAATTTGGATAAACCTAATTTTAGTGCAATAGCAAGAGACTTAGGAATAGATAGAAGAACAGCCAAAAAGTATTATGATGGAAATATTAAAAAGGATAGAAAACCTAAGAAATCCAAAATAGATGATTTCTATGATATCATTTCGAACCTGCTTTCAGCAGAAACTAAGCAAATATTCTATTATAAATCTCATCTTTATAGATATTTGGTTAGAGAAAAGGGGTTAGATTGCTCACGAAGCAATTTCAATTATTATATTTTAAAACATGAAAAGTTTGCAGAATACTTTAAGCCAAAGAAAAAAAGAGATGCTGTAAAATCAGAAACACCTTTTGGAAAACAAGCGCAATTTGATTGGAAGGAAGATTTGAAATTTTATTTTAGAAATGGTGAAGAATTTATTTTCAATGTCGGTAGTTTAATATTATCAGCTTCTAGATTTAAATATTGGGCAGTTTCCCCTGCTAAATCACAGGTATACTTATTCGATTTCTTAGCAAGTGCATTAGAAAGATTAGGAGGAGTTCCTCAGGAAATATTTATAGATAATGCATCTACTATGATGGATGTTGCTAGAACTGAACGTTCTGTCGGTAAAGTTAATCCTAAATTTCAGCAATTTGCCGATGACTTTGGATTTAATATCGTCCCTTGCGTTAGAGCAAGGCCGAATACTAAAGCAAAGGTTGAAAATCCTATGAGAGTTATAGACGAAATAATGAGTTATAATGGCTTACTTGATAACGAAGAACAGTTATATGAGAAAATGCAACAGATAACTAATGAAGCCAATTCAAGGATATGCCAGGCTACAGGACTTCCACCAGTTTTGGTGTTTAAAAAAGAGAAAGAACATCTTTTACCACTACCAAATAATAAAATATGTTCTTACTACAAAAATACAACAATAAATGCGAAAGTCAACTCTAATTCACTATTTCGCTATAAGGGAAATCTGTATTCAGTCCCTATTGATTTTATTGGTAAAAATATTGTTGTTAAAGTTATTGATAATAACCTATATGTTTATTATGGCCAAAAATTAATAACTTTACATACAATTTCTAATCAAAAAGTAAATTATCATGAAAATCATCATTTAGCAATGATGGGATTGACATTTAAAAATTCAGATCAAGAAGATGTTAAGGATTATGCAGCTAAACATTTAGAGGAGATGAAAAAGTTTAATGAACAGTTATCAACAGTTACAGGAGAACTTACGTGAGCTTAAGTTAACACAAATGAGTCTTCAGATTGATGATTATATTAATAAAATAAATGATCATAAAACAAGTATTGTAGATGCTTTATGTGAATTAACTAGTAAAGAGGTTGAAGTTAAAAACTTTAATGCTGCACATGCTATGGTTAAGGTAGCTGGCTTTCCGCACCTGAAAGAGTTAAAAGATTTTGACTTTGAATTTCAACCTAAAATAAATAAGCAACAATTTTTGGACTTTGAAAGTTTAAGGTTTTTAGAAAATAACAGCAGTATTATTTTGATAGGGAATAGCGGTGTGGGTAAAACCCACCTTGCGACCTCAATTGGGATTGCTGCTGCAAAGAAAAGAGTAAGTACTTATTTTATAAAGTGCCAAGATTTAATAGAACAATTAAAAAAGGCTTACTTAGAAAATAAACTTGACGATAGGATAAAACATTTTAGTAAATATAAACTTCTTATAATTGATGAAATTGGCTATTTACCTATTGGTGAGCAGGAAGCAAAAATGTTTTTTCAACTTATAGATAGGCGTTATGAAAAGAAAAGTACAATAGTTACTAGCAATATAAATTTATCCGACTGGAATCAAATATTTGTGGATAATATGCTCGCTAGTGCTATTTTAGATAGACTTGTCCATCATTCTACTATTGTTAACATTTTAGGAAACTCTTATAGAACTGCTACTGCATTATCCAAAATAGCAGATAAAAACAACTGAACAATTGTACATAAAAATATTGTCACAATTGTTCAAAAAAATCTTGACATTAATACTTTAGTGTACTCATCCGACGGTTAAGGAGGAGCTTCCCTTAAAAAAAAGAATGGCTTTCACATTGTTTTGCATATAAAAATAGAATTTACAAATAATAAATGAATGTAAAACGATAAAGAAAGCCATTTTTATTGTTGTTTTTTATTATATTAAAAAAATTGGAATGATTTTATTAATTGTATTAAATTAAATAATGGAATATAATTAATATATAATGCAATTATAAGCAATTATAGATATTTTTTGTGGGAGGAGTGAAGGCGTGAACACTGAAGAATCGAAAGATGGTAAATTAAAAGCTGCTATGTCTAAAAATAAGAAACTAATAATTATAATAGCAAGTATTGTAGTATTGGTTACAGGGATATGTGGTGCTTATGTTTTGAGTGTCAAAAACAAAGTTGAAGCATGGAATGATAAAATATATCCTGGTGTACAAGCTTATGGAATAGATTTAGGTGGTAAAACAAAAGAAGAAGCAATAGATTTAATTAATACTCAACTACTTTCTTTAATTGGTGATAAAGTAATAAAGGTTTCAGTTGGTGATAATTCATTTGAATTAAAATATTCAGATGTTAATCCAACAGTAAGTGCAGATGAGACTGTGGAAGAAGCTTTAGAATATGGAAAAGATGCCAAATTATTTGAAAAAAAGAAAATGATAGAAAATGGTGTAGAGGTTAATGTTGATACTGTATTAAGCTATGATGAAGAAAAAGTTAATGAATTTGCAAACAACGTTAATAATCAAGTTAAAGTTGAGGCAGTAGATGCAACTATTTCGATTAGTGGCAGCAATATATCAGTTACTCAAGAGACTAATGGAAAGCATATAGATGTAGAGGCTTTAATAAATGAGATAAAAGGTTGTATAGACCCAGATCCAGAAAAGGCAGAAGAAGTAAGTGTTGAGTTACAAGAGTATTCTCCAAGGATTACAGCGGAGGCATTAAATAAAATTAATGGAATAATGTCATCATTTTCAAGTACATTTAGCCAAGCAGATTCTGGAAGAGTTGAAAATTTAAGAATAGCTACTGGATATATTAATGGAACATTATTAATGCCAGGTGATGAATTTAGTTATAATAATACTATTGGACCAACAACTCCAGAAAGAGGATATAAAGAAGCAAATACATATGTAGGAGCAACAATTGTCCCAGGATATGGTGGAGGTGTATGTCAAGTATCAAGTACTCTATATAGGGCAGTAATACAAGCTAATATAAGATCAACTGAAAGAAGAAATCATTCAATGACAGTTGGATATGCTAAGCCAGGACTTGATGCCACAGTTGCAGCTGGATACATAGATTATAAGTTTGTAAATACTTATGATTTCCCAGTTTATATTCAAGGGTACTTATCAGGAAATCAAGTAGTATTTAATATTTTTGGGAATAAGGAAGCTATGGGTGGAAAAACTTATGAGCTTGTTAATGAAATATTAGAAACTTACAATTATGGTACAGAAGAAGTTAAAGATGCTTCATTAAATGAAGGAACAAGAATTGTTAAATTAGCAGGAGCAAATGGATGTAAGGCAAGTGGATACTTAGTAACTTATGAAAATGGAGTTCAAATAAATAAAGAGCTTATATCTACAGATGTTTACTCAGCAAGAAATGAAGTTGTTAGTGTTGGTACGAAAAAGGTTGAAGCTCAAGTAGAACAACCTGCAGAAACAACACCAGAACAGCCAACTGAAGAAACACCAGCAAATTAAATAAAAAAATTTACATAATAAAATATTGTAAATTATAAAATGGTCATAATATATGTTAGGGACGAAATATAAGTCAATAACATTATATTATGACTTTTTTTATAAAATAAAAAACCTTTTATAAGTATAAGTTATAAAATATAATGTATGGTTTTAAGGAGTAAAGTTGGAAGGTAAGGAGTTTTATATGAAATATAAGATGGTATGCATAGATATGGATGGCACTTTGTTAGGGAGAAGAAAGGGAATTTCAGAAGAAAATAAAAGAGCAATAAAAGAAGCGCATGATATGGGAGTTGAAATAGTTGTAACTACAGGCAGATTATATAATAATGCATTGTATTTTTCGAAATTTTTAGGTGTAGATTCTCCTGTAGTAGCAGCTAATGGTGCTATTGTTATAGATCAAAAAACTAATGAGGTTATATATGAATGTTCTATTCCTAAGGAAGAATGTATTAAAATACTTGAGATATTAATAAAATATAATACTTTCTTTCAATTTAATACGAAAGACACTATTTACTGTAATAATTGGTTAACTAAAGTATCGACGCAGTGTTATATGACAAAACAAGTGTGTTGTGAACATTTAAATGTAAAATATATAAATGTTAGAAGTAAGGAGGAATGGATAAGAATATTTAATAATGAGGATATGGATAAGTCCATTGTTATAAGCCCCTTTAAGTCCACTATATTAAAAATTAAAAATGAAATAAATAGTTTGAACGATATTGTTAGTTTTTCATCAGGAGGACATAGCTTAGAAATTAATTATGGAAATGCATCAAAAGGAAATGCAGTTAAAGCATTAATAGATAAGTATAATATTAGTGAAAAAGAGTTGATTTGCATCGGAGATAATGAAAATGACATGTCGATGATTGAATTAGCAGGACTAGGAATAGCAATGGGGAATGCAATTCCAAAAATTAAAAATATAGCAGATTATATAACTGATACTAATAGGAATGATGGAGTTGCAAAGGCTATTAATAAATTTATATTAAAAGAAAAATAGTTTAAATAATTGTTATAATAATAGCATAATATATAATATAAAGAATAATAATTATCTATTCAAAAATTAACAAACTGTAAAATGCTTTGACTATTAAAAGACTATATAGTATCATAAAGTATATATAAATAGTGTAAAGTAAGATGTTATATCATCTTACTTTTTGTTTTGGAAGGTGAAATCTTTGAATTTAAATATAGTTTTATATCAACCAGAAATACCGCAAAATACTGGAAATATAGCAAGAACTTGTGTTTTAACAGATTCAACACTTCATTTAATAAAACCTTTAGGGTTTAGTATTGATGATAAGGCTGTTAGAAGATCAGGTTTAGATTATTGGAAAGACTTAAAATTAGAAGTGCATGAATCATATGAAGAATTCATGGCTAAATATGGAGATAAGAGAATATTTCTAGCTACTACTCACGGAGGAAATATATATTCAGATGAAAAGTTCCAAAAGGGAGATTTTATAATGTTTGGAAGAGAATCATCAGGTGTTCCTAATGAAGTACATAATGCACATATGGGAATAAGAATACCTATGATACAAACTAGCACAAGAAGTTTAAACTTATCAAATACGGTAGCAATAGTAGCTTATGAGGCGTTAAAACAGATTGGTTTTCCAAATATGAAATAATAATAATAGGGGGTACTTGTATGGAAAAAATTAAGATCATTACTGATAGTACTTTAGACTTACCAGCAGATCTTGTTAGGGAAAAGGGAATTGAAGTTTTACCTTTATTAATTAACTTTGGAGAAGAAAGTTACCTAGATGGAGTAGAAATAAATACACATGATATGTTAGAAAGAATAGAGAAGGAAAATATTCTTCCTACAACAGCTCAAGTTACACCAAGCAGATTTGAAGAAACATTTAAAAAATATTTAGATGAAGGATATAAGATTGTAACATTAACATTATCATCAGAAATGAGTGGGACATATCAATCAGCATGTATAGCAAAAAATATGTTAGAAAGTGATGATATAGTTGTAATTGATTCTAGGAATGTAACATCTGGATTAGGTGTTTTAGTATTAAAGGCATGTGAATTTAGAGATAATGGAGATAATATCTTTGAAATTGAAGAAAAAATTAAAAATTTAATTCCAAAGGTTAAGAGTTCTTTAAGTTTTGAATCACTAGAAAACTTAGTTAGAGGTGGAAGACTTTCTAAAACAGCAGGAACAATTGGTAGTGTTTTAGGGTTAAGACTTATTTTAGAAGTAAAAGATGGGCAAATGGCTGTCAAAGATAAAGTTAGAGGTAGTAAAAAAGCTTTAAAGAAAGTTATTTCTGATTTTGAAAATGGAAATGTTGATTTTGATTCTCCAATAGTAATAGATGAAATTTTAAATGAAGAAATATATGAAGGACTTAAAAAGTATTTTGAAGAAAAAAATATAGAGTATATTCATGGAATAGTTGGATGTACGGTGGGAATACATTCAGGGACTAAAGCATGTGGAGTTTTCTTTATTGAAAAATAATGTAATAGCAAGTAATAACTTTATAGTTATTCTTGCTTATTTTTTTATATTAATTGGAAAAAATTTAATGAATAGATATACATAATTAGTATAAAATATAATAGTAAACTTATAAAAGATGATTTTGAAAGCTGGTAAAACATAGATTTGGTGAGAGTAAAAACTCATTATAAGCAAAAAAAAGAAAAAAATATAAAAAAAATTACTAGAAAGACTTTCAAATTTTAGATATCTGTTTTATAATAATAAATGTGGGACATAAAAGTCATTGCTGGGACGTTTTTAGTCCAAAGGAGGGTCTGTGGTGCAGGAAATATTAGAGTTGCAAAGAAAGATAGTTCCTGAGCTAGTGGAAGTCCTGGAAAAGCGATATAATGTTTTAAGGACAATTTATTATAACCAACCTATTGGAAGAAGGATGCTAGCAAATGAACTTAATCTTGGCGAAAGAGTAGTTAGAAATGAAATTGATTTATTAAAATCACAAAGCTTAATAGAAATTAATACCCCTGGTATGACAGTTACAAAAGATGGACAAAAAGTATTAGATGGATTAAAAGAATTTATCTATGAAATTAAAGGGTTAAACGATATTGAGCAATGTATTAAATCATTTTTAGGCGTAAAAGATGTTGTTATAGTTCCAGGAAATGTTTATGAAAATCCAGAAACCATTAAGGAACTAGGTAGAGCAGCAGCTAACTATATAAAGAATCTTATTAAAGATAAAGATATAATTGCCATAACTGGAGGAAGCACAATTAAAGAAGTGGTTGAAGCTTTTCCAAAGGTAAATAATGTTTCAGATGTTCTTGTTATTCCTGCTAGAGGCGGAATGGGAAGAAAAGTTGAAAGTCAAGCTAATTATCTAGCAGCATCGTTAGCAAATAAACTTGATGGAACTTATAGATTATTACACATTCCTGAAAATGTAAGCCATAAAGTATTAGAAGGACTTCTTAAAGAAAAACAAATAAAAGAAGTTATTGATACTATTCATAATGCTGATATTTTAATTTATGGAATAGGTAATGCAATTCATATGGCTAAAAAGCGTGGATTGTCAGAAGAATATATAAGTAAACTTCAAGAGTTAGGAGCAGTTGGTGAAGCTTTTGGATGTTATTTTAATAAAAATTCAGAAGTTGTTTCAGAAAATACACCAATTGGAATAAATATTAATGATGCTAAAAAAATTAACACGCATATTGCTGTGGCTGCAGGAGAAAATAAAGTGGAAGCTATTATTGCAGCTGAAATGAATAATTCAAATGCTGTTTTAGTAACAGATGAAGCTGCAGGAAGAAAAATTGCTGAATTAATTAAGTTAAATAAATAATACTTAATTAGAATAAAGTTTGTTAATTAAGATATTTCAACATATTAATTACGATTTAAAATTTAATTTTAAATATATAATATCTATTTTTAGGAGGTAATTGTAATGGTAAGAGTTGCAATAAACGGTTTTGGACGTATAGGACGTCTTGCATTTAGACAAATGTTTGGAGCAGAAGGGTATGAAATAGTTGCTATCAACGATTTAACAAGCCCAAAAATGTTAGCTCATTTATTAAAATATGATTCAGCACAAGGTAGATACGCTTTAGGTGATACAGTTGTTGCTGGAGAAAATTCTATCACTGTTGATGGAAAAGAAGTTAGAATATATGCTGAAGCTGATGCTTCTAAATTACCTTGGGGAGAAATTGGTGTTGACGTAGTTTTAGAATGTACTGGATTCTACGTATCAAAAGCTAAATCTCAAGCTCACATTGAAGCAGGTGCTAAGAAAGTTGTTATTTCAGCTCCAGCTGGAAACGACCTTCCAACAGTTGTATTCAACGTAAACCAAGATATCTTAACTGCTGAAGATAACATAATTTCAGCTGCATCTTGTACTACAAACTGCTTAGCTCCAATGGCTAAAGCTTTAAATGACTACGCTACAATCCAATCAGGAATAATGTCAACAATCCACGCTTACACTGGAGACCAAATGATCTTAGATGGTCCTCAAAGAAAAGGTGATTTAAGAAGAGCTAGAGCTGGGGCTGTTAACATAGTACCTAACTCAACTGGAGCTGCTAAAGCTATCGGATTAGTTATTCCAGAATTAAACGGAAAATTAATCGGTTCTGCACAAAGAGTACCAGTTCCAACTGGATCAAGCACAATCTTAGTTGCAGTTGTTAAGGGTGAAAATGTAACTGTAGAAGGAATCAATGCTGCTATGAAAGCTGCTTCTAACGAATCATTCGGTTACACTGAAGAAGAATTAGTTTCTTCAGACATCATCGGAATCAAATACGGTTCATTATTCGATGCAACTCAAACAATGGTATCTGAAATCGGAGAAGGATTATACCAAGTTCAAGTTGTTTCATGGTATGACAACGAAAACTCATACACTAGCCAAATGGTTAGAACTATTAAATACTTCGCTGAATTAGCTTAATTTTTAATAGATAATTATATATACGGATTAGATGCTTACAAAAGCACTCTTATAAGATCCTAAAATGGGTCCGGTCTCTAAGGCATACTTATAAGACCGGGCCTATTTTAAAATTATAGATAAAATTATGAATAAATTATGAGGTGAAAAGAATGAGCTTTAATAAGAAAACAATTGAAGATGTTCAAGTTAACGGTAAAAGAGTTTTAGTAAGATGTGACTTTAACGTTCCATTAAAAGATGGAGTTATCACTGATGAAAATAGATTAGTAGGAGCTCTTCCAACAATCAAGTACTTAGTTGAAAATGGAGCTAAAGTTATACTTTGCTCTCACTTAGGAAAAGATGCTTCTAAGACTTTAGCACCAGTTGCTGTAAGATTAAGCGAAATGTTAGGTAAAGAAGTTGTTTTCGCTAGAGATGAAGAAGTTGTTGGAGAAAATGCTAGAAAAGCTGTTGCTGATATGAAAGACGGAGACGTTGTATTATTAGAAAACACTAGATGCAGAAAAGAAGAAACTAAGAACGGAGAAGAATTATCTAAGGAATTAGCTTCTTTATGTGATATCTACGTTAATGATGCATTCGGAACTGCTCACAGAGCTCACTCTTCAACTGAAGGTGTTACTAAGTTTGTAGATACAGCTGTATGCGGATACTTAATCCAAAAAGAATTAAAATTCTTAGGGGAAGCTGTAAACAACCCAGTTAGACCTTTCGTTGCTATATTAGGTGGATCTAAGGTTTCTGATAAAATAGCTGTTATCAACAACTTATTAGAAAAAGTTGATACAATCATCATTGGGGGAGGAATGGCTTACACATTCTTAAAAGCTCAAGGATATGAAATCGGAACTTCTTTATGTGAAGATGATAGAATGGACTACGCTAAGGAAATGATAGCTAAAGCTGAAGCTAACGGTGTTAAATTCTTATTACCAGTAGACCACAGAATTGCTGATGGATTCAAGGATGTTGAAGCTACAGTTACTGAAGATCAAAACATTCCAGCTGGATTCATGGGATTAGATATCGGACCTAAGACAGAAGCTTTATATGCTGACGCAATTAAAGATGCTAAGACTGTTATCTGGAACGGACCAATGGGAGTATTCGAATTCGAAAACTTCAACAAAGGAACAATTGCTGTTGCTAAGGCTATGGCTGATGCAGATGCTACAACAGTTATCGGTGGAGGAGACTCAGCTGCTGCTGTTAACATCTTAGGATTCGGAGACAAAATGACTCACATCTCTACAGGTGGTGGAGCTTCATTAGAATTCTTAGAAGGTAAAACTTTACCAGGAATCGCTGCTTTAAACGATAAATAAGAGCTGTTAATAGTTAAGTAATAAAGTCTGCTTTGGCTGACTTTAGAAAAATATATTTTTTAGAAACTGCATTAGCAGTTTCTAACTTAATTATTAATTAAAATTTTGAAAAATTTTTTATAGAGGTGAATACAATGAGAAAAGCTATTATCGCTGGAAACTGGAAGATGCACTACACTCCAGAAGAAGCTGTTAAAGTTATAAATGAATTAAAACCATTAGTTAAGGATGCTACTTGTGATGTAGTAGTTTGCCCTACTTTTGTTTGTTTAGATGCTGTATTAAAAGCAGTTGAAGGATCAAACATCAAAGTTGCTGCTCAAAACATGCACTTTGAAGAAAAAGGAGCTTTCACTGGTGAAGTTGCTCCAGGAATGTTAGAAGCTATGGGAGTTAGCTATGTTGTTTTAGGACATAGTGAAAGAAGAGAATACTTCAACGAAACTGATGAAGCTTTAAACAAGAAAGTTAAAGCTGCTTTCGCTCACAACTTAACTCCAATCCTTTGCTGTGGAGAAACTTTAGAGCAAAGAGAAAATGGAACAACTAACGAAGTTGTTGGAGCTCAAATCAAAGCTGATTTAGAAGGTTTATCACCAGAATTAGCAGAAAAAGTTGTTATAGCTTACGAACCAATCTGGGCTATCGGAACAGGAAAGACTGCTACAGATGAGCAAGCAAACGAAACAATAATGGCTGTAAGAAGCGTTGTTGCTGAAATGTTTGGTCAAGAAGTTGCTAACAAAGTAAGAATCCAATATGGTGGATCAGTTAAGCCAGGAACTATAAAAGCTCAAATGGCTCAATCTGATATCGATGGAGCTTTAGTTGGTGGAGCTAGTTTAGTTGCTACTGATTTTGCTCAAATCGTAAACTACTAGAATTTAATAAAAAAAAGAAATCCTCTGCTAGGGATTTCTTTTTTTATTAAATTATTTAGAATCAATAGTTTTCTTAAGAAGTATTTTACTTATATTAATCATATATTCATTATAGTTATATAAATTGTTTATAGAATTTGAAAGTTGATCTAAGGCTAATTTTATTGATTCTATTTCATTACATATATCTATTGATGAATTCTCTAAACATTTCTTTTCAATATTAATAAATTCATTAATGATTGATGATAATTCATTTTTACAATCATTATAGTTTTTTGACATTTCTAAATTGTTAAAGTCGACAACATTCAAATAATTAATTAATGTAGCATTTTGAATTAATTGGTTTCGTACTTCTTTTATTTCCTCAGCATTATTTTGAAAGTTGAAAAATGTTTCTAATGTACTAATTGAATCAGATAAAGTTGAAGATTCATCATTACTATTAGAATTAGTTGTATTAGTTGATGTTAAGGAAGTAAAACTATTACTAATATTCTTAGAGTTATTTATGAATTTTTTTGCAAGTAGTGGAGGAATAGCCATTAAAGCAGTAAAGATACTACTAATCCAACTTATAAAAGTTTTTTGATTACCAATGGATTGCGAAATATTATTTGATGATTTTTCAAGAGAATCCCTATGAGCAGCTATAAGATTACTAACAGAGTGAAGAATTTTTAACTTAGCATTATTAGAATTGGTAACAAGGGTTTCAAAATCTTTTGAAGCAGGATAAGTTATACTACTATCAAAAATTGTTTGATTTATGGAATCATAATCTTTAATTAAATCAACAAGTGTATTTTTATCTTCTGTTGATATTATTCCATTATTTAAAAGTGTATCTGAATAATCATAAGCATTGTTTAAGTTAGTTTCATAATCATCTTTATATTTTGAATTGCCTGTTACTATAAAAGATTCTTGAGAATCACTCATTTCAGTTATTGTAGTTTTAAAGTTATCAAGCTCAGTTATTGTATTCCTAATATTATCTGAATTATTTAAAGTATTTGATAGCGAAGAATTGTTATAAAATACAAAGAGATTTAATGTCACAATTAGAGTTATTGCTAGAATTATAATATAAATTAAAAGCTTTTTCATAATAAACCATCCTTTGTAGATATTCTAATTCATTATATGAAAAGAAATAAATATTAAGTGACTTTAATAAATAATAAAATAATTATTGATAAAAATGCTAAAAATAAATTATCAGAAAATTTTTTAGACAATCGTTTACAAAAAAGTATCTATATTGTTTAGAAATAATAATTATAGTATAATAAAAATGGTTCAATAAGAATACTAATGACGAGTGAGATTCAGAGAGGACTTAAGCTATATGATGAAACTCACAAGGTTATAAGTCTTTTTGAAACTAAAAAGTATTTATATATTTGGAGGGAATTATGGCTAAGAAACCTGTAATGTTAATGATATTAGATGGATTTGGAATTGCTCCAGAAGGTGATGGAAACGCAGTTGCAGCTGCTAATAAACCAAACTTTGATAAATTAGTTGCAAACTATCCTCACTCAGAATTACAAGCAAGCGGAATGTTTGTTGGATTACCAGATGGACAAATGGGTAATTCAGAAGTAGGACACTTAAATATTGGTGCAGGAAGAATTATATACCAAGAATTAACAAGAATAACTAAAGAAATAAACGAAGGTGGATTCTTTAAAAATGAAGCATTATTAAAAGCTATGGAAAATGCTAAAAAAGATAATAGTGCATTACACTTAATGGGATTATTATCTAATGGTGGAGTTCACTCTCATATAGATCACTTAAAAGGATTATTAAAATTAGCTAAAGAACAAGAAGTTAAAAATGTATATGTTCACTGCTTTATGGATGGTAGAGACGTTGCTCCAGGTTCAGGAAAAGACTTCGTTGTTGAATTAGAAAACTACATGGCTGAAATCGGAGTAGGTAAAATTGCTTCTATTTCAGGAAGATACTATGCAATGGATAGAGATAACAGATGGGAAAGAGTACAATTAGCTTATGATGCAATGGTACTTGGAAAAGGTGAAACTGCTACATCTGCTGTTGAATGTATGGAAAAATCTTATGCTGATAACAAATCAGATGAGTTCGTATTACCATGCGTTATCGAAGAAAATGGAGCTCCAACTGGAACAATAAAGAATGGGGATTCAGTAGTATTCTTTAACTTCAGACCTGATAGAGCTAGAGAAATAACTAGAGCTATAAACGATAAAGAATTTGCTGGATTTGAAAGAGAAACTTTAGATTTAGTATTTGTAACAATGACTCAATACGATAAGACTTTAGAAGGTGTTGAAGTTGCTTACAGACCAGAAGCAATAACTAATACTTTAGGTGAATATGTTGCTTCTAAGGGATTAAATCAATTAAGAATAGCAGAAACTGAAAAATATGCTCACGTTACATTCTTCTTCAACGGTGGTGTTGAAAAAGAAAACGAAGGTGAAGATAGGGCTCTTATTGCATCTCCAAAGGTTGCAACTTATGACTTAAAACCAGAAATGAGTGCACCAGAATTAACTGATGAATTAATCAATAGATTAGATTCAGGAAAATATGACATGGTTATATTAAACTATGCTAACCCAGACATGGTTGGACATACTGGAGTTTTAGAAGCTGCTAAAGCTGCTGTTGAAGCTGTTGATACATGCTTAGGAAGAGTAGTTGATAAAGTTTTAGAATTAGATGGAACAGTGTTTATAACTGCTGACCACGGAAATGCTGAAACTATGATTGACTTAACAACAGGAAATCCATTTACAGCTCACACAACTGATCCAGTTCCATTTGTATGGGTATCTAACCACACAGAAGGTAAGTCTTTAAAGGATGGAAAACTTGCTGATATAGCACCAACAATGTTAACAGTTATGGGATTAGATGTTCCAGCTGAAATGTCAGGTGAATCTTTAATAAAATAGTATTTTAGGAGAGGGGTAACCCTCTCTTTTTTTGCGTAAAATTATAACAAGTAAACTCATATGCTTTTTTATATATTTTTAAAACTTATTGTTAATATATAAAATTACTTTTATAATTAGTTTTATAAAAGTATCCATGTAAGTAAGGAGTAACGAGAATATGAGGAAGAATATGATAACTAATGATATAAAAAAAGCAAATAAATCAAGAATAGTAAAGTTTATTTATAAAAAAAATGAAACATCAAAGCAGGAAATAGCACA
>OLQY01000247.1_pt1 | contig 71616 bp, 96 predicted proteins | sample 1672851 | NCBI WGS metagenome assembly OLQY01 (sample SAMEA3136730, study PRJEB25190) | human gut metagenome
CCAATCTTTTTCATATATTCATAACAATGGATATGTCCATACAGATAATGATACAGACGTTCTTTGTTCTTTGTTCTTTGTTCTCTATTTTATCTCTGACTTGAAAATACTCCAATACTGCATGATGTTCCTGCTCTGATATACTCCCCCCCACTATCCTCTAATAATGTTTCTATGACTGGATACCGATTCAGTAATTCTTTTCTCTTTGCACGAAAAGTCTGATATTCCTCATGTTCAGCAAGTAATTCCTGAACAGTATCTCTATCTACTTTTTCCAATAAAATTCCCAACCACTCAGGTAAAACAATATCGTTTTCTGAAAATAATGATTTCATGCTCTACTTCCTCCTGTTCTTTTTGCTAACTATAGCAAGTTTCTCAGGAGAAAACGACTATGCGATTTTCACATTCAATCTGCCAGAAACTAAGTTTTCTCATCTTCAAGTTCTTTATCCTTCACCAGCACATATGGATAGGTATTGCCTGTACCTGCGGCATCATAACCATCTTCACATAACTTTTTAATATCTTTCCCTGTTAATTCTGCTGTCTGTATTGTGTCATACCAGCTTGTTGGAAGAATCGTACAAATATCAGCTTCTGTAATATCCTGTGCATAAAGCTTTCCATTCACACCCTCTTTGTTCTGATCTTTTCCATTGCCCTGGATCCATTCCCCTAAAGAAATCAGTGCCGCATCGCTTTTTGTTGCTTCCATAAAGCTTTTTCCGATCAATTTTGCACAGCTCTCCTGAGAGATAATTTCAGTTGTAGTCGTGATAACTTCCGGTTTATTGTTTACTACAGAATCCTGATCCGTATCCAGCTGATCCACAACATCTTCAAGCGTTGCCTGATCCTGAATGTATTCCAGCATACGGTTTCCTGTATTTACCAATGTATTTCCCCCCCTGCATAAATAAGCGGTACCGTATTTCCGGCATTGATCTCATCTGCAATATCTCCATAATAGGTATCGTCTGCATTCCAGTCTTTAAACGGAAGTAAACTCGATTTCAATTTTGATTCGTCATATACCGCAGTCGTTCCTTCCACAGAAGAAAGAATCTCCATAACTTTTAATGCATCTTCAAGCTTTTGTGGATTCTCCTCTAATTTTTTGCTCAATCCGTGATAGCGTGTCACATTCAAAAACAAAAAAGAACAGCCGATACCTGAGCAATCAATGCTCCAGCATTAGTACTATTGTTCAGTACACCCAAATAGGATGATCTTTTGTTATTAAAATACAATAGATTCGCCGCTTTCTCTTCCAAGGATGGATACGCATCCTATCCAAATACACTCTGTGTAGGCAGCAAAAAAACAGTCTGCCTTGAAGAAAATCACTTCAATCAAAATAAACTGTTCTTTATATTTCCTCTAATTATATTTTATGAGAATAACTGATTTTTATCTGCTGATATTTTTCAATTTTCATAAAATAATTTTTCGCTAAAATTATTTTATGAAAAATGGTTGCAAATTTCATCTAAAACACATACAATTCAAACAGGGTATCTTTTATAAAATGGAAGGGAATATCAGACATCTTTCATTCTTAGACTTACTGATGTCTGACTTGAAATAAAAATGGATATAAACGAAAAATTTTATAAATTGATTGATCAATTTTATACAATAGAAAAAATTGTAAATGATTTGGAGAAAAGTCCTCGAAATTACGGTACTACGCAAAAATTTTATTCTAATGAAACTCACACATTAAAAATGATTGCCGAACACGAAGGAATTAATCAAAAAGAATTATCAGAAAAAATGTATCGTACAAAAGGTGCTACTTCTGTCATGATTGAAAAGCTCCTAAAAAAAGAACTCATTGAAAAACGTGTTTCTGATACTGACAGTCGCCGGCATTGCTTATATTTAACAGAAAAAGGTAGAAAAATCAACCAAGCTCACATGCAACATGATACAGAAGTTTTAAAATGCTGGCTGGAAGATGCACACTTTACTGAAGATGAGCTGGATACAGCAACAGATGTATTAATTCGGTGTATTAATTATTATATGGAAAATATTTATGGTGGAAAAGGTCCTGAACGTTAATGTCAAATCAAAGAATAATAAAATCGGAGAAAGATTATCTATTTTTTAATCTTCTCCGATTTTCTATTTCTTCATAAGAATTATTTTTTTACTTCATACGCTGGACTTAAATGTACTCTCTTATTAAAGATCAAAGCCATGATGATTGAGAATGCAAGAATTCCAATGTTTCCGCAAATCTGTACTGGCGATGTAGAAACCAGTAATACTAAAACAGAAAGTGCTGCAATAATAATGGATGCAATGCAGATTGCTTTCAATTTTCCATTACTTACATAAAACTTGGATTCCTTCCAGATTTCTGGCATCTTTTTCGGAAGCTGCATTGCTGAATATGCAATTACTCCTCGAATAATAGTAAACAGAATAACTGTACTATTTGCAATTGTATTCAGATCAAGTCCTAATAGAATCGGCACAATACCAATCAAGTAGAACAATAACAGAATCAAATATGCAGATCCAAACTTTTTATTTTTCACTGCCAATTTTTTTGGAAGCCATCCATCTTTGCATCCTGTCATAACCGGATACACAATCATACCAATATTAAAATTCAATGTTGTTAACAATGAAAACATTGCACCACCAACAACAAAGAATGTATACACTGTCTTTGGCATAAATACAGCTGCTGAGATACTTAGTGGCTGATTTGCAACCTGATCTACTGGTAAAACGCCAGCTGCGACAGTAGACATTACTGCATAAACAAGTACCACAATTGCTGTAGATGCGATAATAACAAATGGAATATCTTTTGTCGGATTCTTAGCTGCAGAACTATAGTTTACAACATAAGTTGCACCTCCTGCTGCAAATGTAAGGTAAATTGATGCTAACACGAAGCCACCAATTCCCTTTGTCATGAATCCATTTGTAAGATAATCTCCCTGTACATTCCCAATTCCAAGTACAATATACGCTGCAATTGCAATTGCAAGTATTGCACATAAGATATTCTGTAATCTTGCTGCCTGCTTAACTCCAAAGAAATGCATTCCAAACAGTACTGTCAGAACAATAAAACTAATCAACTTCGCATTTACATTTGGAAACAATGACAGGAAATAATCTGCAAATGAAAGTGTATACATACTAATTGCAAGTGATGTAAACAACTGGATATACAAGAAAATTCCTGCTGCTTTCTGTCCACATAAAACTCCAATCTGTGAATACTGTCCACCATAAAAGTTGGCTGTTCCTCCAATATAAATCTGTGGAATAGCAGCAAATATCGTAATTAATCCTGCAACTATATATGCAAGGTTTACACTACGACCTGTAAAACCAATTGCAATTCCTGTCATTGTCATAATTCCAACACCAATAATCTGTCCTATTGCCATTGAAAAGAGATCTGTCCGAGATAATTTTTTTGTTTCGTTCTCATTCATTGTTTTTCCACCTCTCGATTCTTATTTGTATAATACCTTTTGAATTCTCTCTATTGCTTCCTTTAGCATACTCTGCGGACATCCCACATTGATTCGAATGTGTTCTTCACCACCCGGTCCAAACCAAGTTCCTGGAACACATATTACATTAGCCTCAAACACAACTCTTCGGAACAATTCCTGATCTCCTAAATGGAGTTCTGATAAATCTAACCAACACAGAAACGTGCCTTGCGGACGAATCATCTTAGTTCCCGGCATTTGCTCTTCAACAAATTTTTCAAGAAAATCTACATTTTTCTGCATATATGCAATTTCCTGCTTCATCCATTCTTCGCCCTCATCCGTGTAAGCTGCACTAACACACTCCAGACCAAAAGTATTTCTTACATCCAAGGACATTGCTTTCTGTGTATGTTCAAATTTTTCTCGTAACTCTTTATTTGGAATAATCGACATACTTGCTTTTAATCCGGCCACATTAAATGTTTTGCTTGGTGCAGTTAAGAGAATGAAGTTCTCTTCATATCGTTTATCTAAACTTAAAAGTGGATAATGCTTATATCCTTCATAAACGATATCTGCATGAATTTCATCTGTCACTAAAAGGACATCATGTTTCAAGCAAATTTCTGCTACTGCAGTAAGTTCCTCTTTTGTCCATACTCGGCCTACTGGATTATGCGGACTACACAGTACCATTAATTTGTTTTCTGGTTTAGCTGCAAGTGCTTCTAATTCTTCCAGATTCATTTTAAACTCGTTATTTATATGAACCAGCCCGTTATTTACAACTTTTCTATTATCATTCTTAACAATTGTTGCAAATGGATCATAAACTGGTTGTTGAATGATTACCCCGTCTCCCTCGTTGGTAAATGATCTAATAGCAATATTAATACTTGCAACAACTGATGGAACAAAGGTAATCCATTCTGGTTTCACATCCCAATCGAATCTTCTTTTCTGCCATCCACATACAGCACTATAAAACGGTGCCATCGGTGCACAATATCCAAAAATTTCTTTCTCTACTCTGTCACGAAGTGCATTTACAATTACTGGTGCACATGCAAAATCTGTATCCGCAAGCCACATCGGAATCATATCTTCTGGTATATCACAGTTCAGATAAGATGAAACAGCCTTGGAATGCCATTTCATGTCATTAGTACTTACGCGATCCACTTTTCTGTCAAAATCATATTTTATCATTTGTTCCTCCTTTTAGTTTAACTATTAAACTGTTTACCTGTTAAACTTATTATAGTCTTAGTCTTACAAAAGTCAATTATTTTTGTGCAAACAGAATAAAAAAAGCATTTTCAACAAATATGTTCTGACATTTTTGTCAAATTCAACTATGAACTATTTTTCAAAAGAGAGTTGTAAATCCTCAAAAAAAATTCTAGAATACTTTCTAGACTTCAAAATAAGCAGTATATTTCTATTTGCTAAAATATTTAACCAAGGAGATTAACTTATGAGTATATATGCCATTTACTTTAGCCCCACCGGCAGAACTGAAAAAACAGTTAAATTTATAGCTGAACAATTTGGTGATTATCAGACCATTAATTTATGCGAACGAACTATAAATCTAACAAATGATTTTTCCAAAGAAGATCTCTGTATCATCGGAGTTCCTTCCTTTGGTGGACGCGTTCCCGCTATCGCATTAGAGAAAATAAAAGAATTTAATGGAACTAAGACCAATACAATCTTAGTTGTAGTATACGGAAACCGTGCTTATGAAGATACATTAATTGAACTTGAAGATACTCTAGTTAAAAAAGACTTTACTTGTCTAGCAGCTATTGCAGCGGTGGCAGAGCATTCCATTATGCATCAATTTGCAAACGGAAGACCTGATCAGAATGATCTAACAGATCTTTCTTCCTTTGCAAAAAAATAAAGGAAAAGATGAAAGAAACAGTAAAAGAAAATCTTCTTCCAGTACAGGTTCCAGGTAACAGACCGTATCGCGAATATGATAAGATTCCACTTATCCCTCATGCTACAAAATCCTGTAGCTCTTGCGGATTATGTGCAAAAGAATGTCCAGTAAATGCAATTCCAACTGATAATCCTAAAGTAACTGATAAGAGCAAGTGTATTTCCTGTATGCATTGTGTCAATATCTGTCCTAGACATGCACGTAAACTAAATCCACTGCTACTATCTGTTGCCTCAAAAAAGTTAAAAAAAGTCTGTTTTAATCGAAAAGAAAACGAATTGTTTTTATAAACAATCACCTTCAAATGTAATTGAGGGAATTACGATCCACAAACCGTAATCCCCTCAATTCTCCGATTTTCAAGTTTTATTCTCTATCTATTTAATCCTCTTTTCCCCCTTGTCACCTTCTTTATATTGCATAATCAAATCATCCGCACAAGCACGCTTAGCTCGATTCCGCTTCGCTTCATCTCGCTATACGTGCGTCGCACGATGTATATAAAAAGAAATCCTCGACACAAGTAAACTTGTGGGGTTTTGGTCTAGGTACAGCTTGTGCATTGTAGGTGCATCAAGACATCCGCACAAGCACGCTTAGCTCGATTCCGCTTCGCTTCATCTCGCTATACGTGCGTCGCACGATGCATATAAAAAGAAATCCTCGATCACAAGTAAACTTGTGTCGAGGATTTCTTTTTATATACGCCGTGCTTGTGCTAGACGCTTACATTCCAGCCTGAATTGCGAAGTATTTTTATAACTTCTTGTATATCAATAGATTGTAGCTATTCAGCACTGAGGCTTACGCAACTTTTACGCAACTCTTTTTAGTTCCACCAATCGCTGATTCCTCGATTTCAACGCAATTCGAGTTTTACGCAATTAGCTTTATTCAAGGAAGTTGCCAATCTTCGCTACCTCTCTCTGACGTAAATCATCTAATATATGTGTGTATGACACCGTAGTTGCATAATCGGCGTGTCCCATTATACTCTGTACAAATAATGGGTCAAGCCCTTTTTCAAAACAACGTGTTGCAAAAGTGTGACGAAAAGCGTGCGGATGTAAATGTTCAAATTCAACAGGTTCTCTATGTTCTCTGAATGCCCTACTAATCTCTTTAAGATTGATATTTTGGACTACCTTATTTATGTCATGCACAATGACATATCGTGTTACAGGTGAACCTACCGTACTTGTAAATACTAAGTCACCAAGTTCCGGTCTTGCCCTCCATCTATCGCCAAGACGTTTCTTATACTCATCTTGCTTTTTCTTCCAATTTATAAGGCACTCCTCTGTTTCTCCAAAAAACGGTATTGCTCTATATGAATTTGCTGTCTTCGGTGTTGTAAGTTCTTCAATTTTCTTACCATCAATATATGCCGTCTGCATGGATCTGTTAATGTTGATGACTTTATTCTCGAAATCTATATCTCTCCACTGCAAACCAGAGAACTCTCCAATTCTCATTCCAGTCAAAAGAAGAATCTTATATGCTTCGTAATAGTATCTGTTCTTAACTTCGCTCAGAAACAAATCTTGTTCCCACTTCTTCATAACTCTTCTTTCTCTACGCTCATTCGCATTTTGGATTTTGATTCCTACGCATGGGTTTACATTTATAATGTGATTGACGATAGCAATCTCCATACATTCGTTTACAATCCCTAGAGCCTCTCTTACAGAGCGATCTGTATATCCCTGTTCAACTAATTCAGTTGTAGCAGCTTGCATATTCATTTGTGAGATATTTTCCATACGTTTATCGCCAAGGATTTTACAGTATGTGTTTCTCACCTTTCTATCATATGTCTTCCTACTTACCTCTGATTTAAGTTGAGGAGATTTGCATTTTTCAAACCACTCTAAATACCATTCTCTGAATGTTACGTTAGGTCGTACATTCTTTTCGTCTCGCAATACTCTAGCTTTTTCAACTTCAAATTCCTTTTTCAGTTTCGCTAGATTCATGTCATAAATATCTATTTTTGTGCCGCATATAACGGCTCTGGCTTCATATCTACCGTCCTTTCTCTGACTGAATCCTCTACCAAGTTCTTTACCATTTAAGTCTTTTCCCATAATCAATATTCCTTTCTATATTGACTACAGCATCAACTTACACATATACATTACACTGTTTTACGCAAAAATACAACTGCAAACTTCTATACTGGGATGTGATATTTTGCGCATCTATCTAAATACTCATCAAATTTCTTCTTATTAGCATATAACCTATTGCCTAGTATAACTGTAAATGTACTATCGGGTCTCTTTAATATCTCTCTAACCTTTGTCTCGCCCCAGCCTGTGTGTTCACACACCTCTTTGAGGCTCATTAATATTTTCTCCATATGTATCTCCTTACTAAATAGAGGCAGGCTAACGCCCACCTCGTTTATATTATTACAGCGAAATTCCTGTACTGCCAAACCCACCTGAGCCACGCTCTGTATCAGATAATTCATCAACTTCGCACAGCCTAACACTAATGTACGGCATAATAACCAACTGAGCAATACGATCGCCATGATGAATTGTTTCGCATTTATCAGAGTCATTGTGCAGTGCTACAATTACCTCTCCACGGTAATCTGAATCCACGACTCCTACACAGTTAGATGGACGTAATCCTCTTTTAGTAGCAAGTCCGCTTCTTGCAAATACAGCTCCAAAACACCCCGTCGGAATTTCTGTAGCGATGCCAGTCCCGATTTTAATAGTAGCACCAGCCGGGATATCAATAGCACCTCTTGGAATATATGCATACAAATCCAGACCTGCTGCATCATCTGACCCCTTGGTTGGCACAATCGAATCGGCATTTATTTTCTTTATATTCATTCTCGCGTCGTTATACTTTATTATTCTTGTCATTGTAATTCCTTCCTATTTATATAATTGATATTTTTTGCTGATTTTATGAGCAACCTCATCTTCTAGCGGGCAAAACCAAATACCAGTCAATGTAGTCCCATCATCTTCTTCTGGTTCTAATTCTGTCAGACATTTGTCATAGATACATCCATAATCGATATTCTCTACCAAACCCATTTCGTCTGCGATGATTTTTGCCTTTAATAAATGATTTTTATTTCTCGCTTCACATACAGTTTTTGTGAATGTTCCGCACACATAGTCCTCATATACGTCCGCAGGCAACGTCACTAAAGACATATATTCGCCACTATCTATCGCAAAAGCACTGGAACGCCCAGCACGTATCCTAGAAGTCCAATACGCTTCTGCGCAATGCATTACTTGCGCCATGAGTTTCCCAGAAGACATGTGCAAGTCTTTTCTCATAATAAATAATCTTCTCATTTCGTTCGATTTCTCCACTCTTTCATGCTAATTATTCTTTGATTAGAAGACCCTCTGAACTTTAATGTAATATCTTTAAGCTCCTCAACAAATCTACCGTCAACCAATACGTCTATCGCTGAAAGCAATTCATCCGTAACATCGCACCTGCATGGAGAGCCATCTTTCAAAGCCTGCTCAAGGGTATATCCTGTATAACACCATATATCTTTTTCCGGATAATCAGATTTGACTCTTTTGAGGAGCCTAAGTAAACCTTGTTGATTTTCAGGTTCAAGTGGCTCCCCTCCGAGTATCGTCAGACCTTGAATATACGGCTTTGATAATAACTGGATAATGTACTCTTCTGTTTCTTCTGTATACGGAGTCCCATAATCAAAGCTCCATGTCTCTGGTTGGAAACAATTTTTACAATGATTCCTGCAACCAGATACAAATAGACTCACTCTGACTCCTTGACCGTTTGCAATATCGCAATTTCTTATCTTACCGTAATACATTTTTTAATCACCGCCTAAATGAACATATCGCTCTTTTATTTCTTGAGTACGTCCCTGATTAAAGTCATTTACTCCGATATATCCGCATGTTCTCCTTGCAATATTCATCTTTGTTCTATCTCGATTGCCACAATTCGGACACTCCCAAACAAGCTTGCCGTCTTCATTTTCTACAATCTGTATTTCTCCGTCATACCCGCATTCCTGACAGAAATCTGACTTGGTATTTAACTCCGCATACATGATATGATTATAGATATACTTGATTACCTCGAGAGCGGCTTCTACATTATCACTCAAATTAGCTGTCTCAATATATGAAATAGCACCACCCGGACTCAGCAACTGAAACTCTGATTCAAATCTTAACTTATCGAAAGCATTGATTTCCTCTGTTACATGCACATGATAGCTATTAGTAATATAATTTCTATCTGTGATTCCCTCGATTACACCGAATCGTTTCTGCAAACATCTTGCAAATTTGTATGTAGTAGATTCTATAGGAGTTCCATATAATGAGTAATCAATATTCTCTGCTGCTTTCCATTCTGCACACTTATCATTCATCTTCTGCATAATCGCAAGTGCAAATGGCTTCACTTCATCGTCTGTATGACTTTTCCCGGTCATTGCCTTGACACACTCGTACAATCCAGCATATCCAAGAGATAATGTAGAATAGCCACCATATAGAAGCTTGTCGATTGTCTCGCCTTTCTTTAACCGCGCAAGCCCTCCATTCTGCCAATGAATTGGAGAAGCGTCTGACAGCGTTCCGAGTAACCTTTCGTGACGAAGACGTAGTGCTTTATGACACAACTCTAATCTTTCTTCAAATATCTCCCAGAAAATCTCTTCCTTACGCTTCTGATACTGCTCATCATCGACATAAGTAATTCCCTCCATCTTTTTCACAGCAGATAATCCTACATCTGGAAGATTGATTGTAACGACACCTTGATTGAATCTTCCGTAATACTTCGGATTTCCGTTTTCATCAAGATAAGGAGTCAGAAAACTTCTGCATCCCATACATGGAAAACAATGTCCGTCACCATTCGCATCAATTTTATTTTGTAACATCATCTTTTCAGAGATGTAATCCGGTACAAGACGCTTTACAGAGCACTTTGCACATAATTTTGTAAGATAGAAATATTCACTATCTTCATGGATATTATCTTCTTCAAGCACATATATGAGCTTAGGAAATGCTGGAGTAATCCATACACCTTTTTCGTTCTTAACGCCTTGGTATCTCTGCTTCACAACTTCTTCAATAATCATTGCAAGATCAGCTTTTGTTCTCTCGTCTTTGGCTTCCCCAAGATACATAAACACCGTAATAAATGGTGTCTGACCGTTCGTGGTCATCAGAGTAAGAACTTGATATTGGATTGTTTGCACTCCACGTTTTATCTCTTCTTTCAATCGTTTTTCTACGATAGCATCAATGCTACTAATATCCCCGTTGCAAGCTGTGATTTCTTCCTCGACATCTTTGCGAATCTTCTGTCTGCTTACATCAACGAATGGCGCGAGATGTGTTAAAGAGACACTCTGTCCTCCGTACTGATTTGACGCGATTTGAGCGACAACCTGTGTTGCAACATTACAAGCAGTTGAAAAGCTATGTGGTTTTTCAATCAAAGTATCTGAAATTACTGTTCCGTTCTGCAACATATCTTCCAGATTAACTAAACAGCAATTATGCATTCTCTGAACGAAGTAGTCTGAATCATGGAAGTGGATAATCCCCTCGTCATGAGCGTACTGGATTTCTTTTGGAAGTAATGTATTCCTTGTAATATCTCTACTTACCTCACCGGCAATATAATCTCTCTGTGTAGATAATATTGTTGGATTCTTGTTTGAATTTTCCTGTATTACTTCCTCATTTACACCATCGACAATTGTAAGAATTTTACCGTCGATACTACTGCCATTACGTTTCATTTCATGTTTGTATCTATATCTAACATATGCCTTGGCGACATCGAATGCCTGTTCTTTCATCAGTTCTGTTTCGATATCGTCCTGTATCTCTTCTACAGAGATTGTTCTTTTTCTTTTGCGATATCTCGAGTCAAGTCTATTTGTGATAACGGTAGCAAGGGAAGTATCCCCCGCTCCGTTAACTTCAACGATTGCTTTGCAAATCGCCGTATGTATCTTTGTTTTTGTATACTGGTCTTCTCGACCATCTCTCTTCATTACAATCATTCAGTTACCTCCTAATCAAGCAAATCTGCCATAGCAGCTGTTTCACTTCGCTCTGTCTTGAGAAGCTTTACATATCCGAATCTTGGATGACCTTTCAGCTTATCAACAGCAATCATCAGACCGCTATTCTCTCTGAATACATCTGCATCACACTGTTTAAAATCTCCGTTGATCCACAACGAGGAACCCTCTCCGACTCTTCCAAGAAGTAATTGTATATGCTCCTTTGTCATGTTCTCAGCTTCAGAACAAATAATGATTGAGTTCTTAATATCTCTGCCTCTGATAAATCCTAAGTGAACGATTTCAATCTTTCCGTGACCAATCATCAGCTCAAGACCGTCCACTCCTCCTAAATGGTCAGCTAAAGGCATTGCAAATGGTAAGAGTTTCTCATTGTAAGAACCCGGTAAATGACCGATTGGTTTAGAATTTTTTACTTCGATATTGTTTCTGACATACACAATCTTCTCGAACTTACCATGTTCAAGCAGATCGATTGCTGCAGAACACATTAAGAAGTCCTTACCAGTACCAAACTTTCCTGCAATGATTTTGACTGTTGTATTTTCGTCATAAAGCATATCGATAGCAAGTTCCTGCTGTGGGTTTCTTGGTTTTACCTTTCCTGCAAATCTTGTTTCAATAGCCTTATACGGAACCTTTACAACCTTACTTCCATCACATTTGAATTTACCGATCGAGTTTCCATGTTCATCAGATGCGATCAGATATTCATTCTGTAAACAACCGAATGTGTTTTCCGTTTCAGGATTGAAGAGGTCATTAACCTCTTCCCCTGTAATTACGAGTTCCTTAAATCCAAGATATTCCTTGTCCATACGTCAAGCCTCCTACACAATTTCATCTAATTCACAGTCCACACCTAAAATGTGGTCACAGAATCCTTTCTCCTTTGCTTCATCAGCAAACAGATACCACTCAACACGCAATTTGCTGTCATACTCTTCGCTTGTCACATTGCTGTGCGTAATGACATACTGTTTAATTCTCTGTTCCACACGTTTCTGGAACTCCATCTGGTCTTGAGCTTTTGTGCCAGAATTCCAGATGAGATTTGAGCCATCATGCATAAGGAATTTTGCATTCTGTGTGGCATATCTCTTATGACCTGCAAGCCCAATTAAGAATCCCATGCTGTACTGGTATCCAAGATTGATTGTGTAAACAGGAGTTTTGCTTGCAAGAATAGCATCGATCAGCTCGAATCCGGCATCGACATCCCCCCCATTGGATGCTACATACAGAAGAATTGGCTGTCGTTCTTCTGCAGGCATTCCTTTATCTTCTGCGTTATACTGCATTATGTGCTTTGTAATATCTCCGATGGAGAACTGGTCAATATTTGCTGTTAGAAACATTTTTCTCTGTTTAAGGTCTCTCAGATAAAAAATATCTTCTACCAGTCCCATTTTCAAAAGTGTTTCATCCATATCAATGTCAATGTCGTAATAACCTTTTTCTTTTCTCTGCATATCTCTTCTCCTTATTCGTGTTCGTATTTACAATCATAATGTGGCATATCGTCCAACTCAGTTTGTCCAAGCTCCTGATGATGCATGATTGCAAAAATATTCCATGCAGCAGCAGCTAAATGATCTTCGTCTGTCATACCCATTATGTATTTGTCTAAATGACGCTTTGCCGAGTCTATATATCTTGAGAACGGCATTCCTTTTTCCCAGTTTCTATCGGCATATTTTCTCGCACCATTTTCATAATGCTGAGCCAATCTTCGCATGGCAAATGGAGATACTAAGTCATATCTTCCTTTTCCCGTTGACGGTTCTCTGATAGCCATACCATCTCCATATGAAATTCGCTGTCCACTATCATCAAGCTTCATCTGTTCTTCCATGCTCTTCCACCTCCTCTTCCTTGTGTAAAACAATATTTGAATATTTTTGAAAGCAATCAATCGCTTCTCTGACCTTAATTTCTCTGTCTGGAGTACGCCAGCGTTTCTCATCACCGTAATAAATCTCTCTGACATTACACCACGCCATCACAACTGGCTTGTTTGGATTTTTCACTGTATGAGAACATATAAGCACAATCGCTTGCTTACCTGATTTAGTGAAATCGTCAACCATTCTCTGTAGCGCCAATCGCTGTCCAATTGGTATCTCTGAGTCTCCGTATTTCACCTCGAAAATTATGTACTTTGAGTCTTTATACTCAATCACACCATCAATATCTGTTGGGTACATACCGCCATCAACAGCACAACCCTTGAAATCTATAAGCTGTTTCATCTTGTGTCTGTTATGGATTCTGCTTTCCATCTTCTTCACCTCACTATTTAATCTGAGGCAAATATTTCTGATTTAATCCACAACAGTTGAATTCTTCACAAATACCGCCACGGTACTGGCAATTAGGTACAAGTAGCTCCTTGAATTCTGGATTGACCTTGATAACCTCTTCGCATATCATTCTTACGATTTCTCTTGTTTCTTTAGATGCTTGATTACACAGTCGTTTATGAGCAATAGTAATCAGCTCTTCTGCATTCATATACCAACACATTGTCACAAGAGCATCTTGTCTGGCTGCTCCTCTCTCATATTTGTCCTGTCTGTCATCTCTCTGAGTAGATACAAATGGCGTTGCATGTACATGTCTTACCAGATGCACTGATACCCAGTATGGAATATCTGTCAGTCTGAAACAGAATTCCAAAGTTCTAATTGGGGAGTGATTTGCCTTTAATAGTCTTATTTTCCATAACTCTGTGGGCGGCTTGACAGCTTTTTTACTGACTGTGACAAGCGTACATGTCTGACATAGTTTCCAATCTTCCTCTGTTGGATGTTTCAAAATTTCTACGTTCATTATTTTTCTCCTTGTAAATTATTTTATTAGCATGTAAGACAATAGTTAATTTTCATATGGGCTTTCTAACGAATAATCCCATATACTATAATTGTCGGAAAATCCATTTCGGAAGTAATTATGACCGTTGCACCCCGCAAAATATGTATAGTCTTGCGGCAAAACACGTCCGACCTCTGTTTCGCCATTCTTTTCCATATTCCATCTCCATAGAACATCTGACGCTAAATCAAGTAGTGTATCGTCGACGATTGTATTTTCACTGAAAGCAAACTGATTTTCTGCTCTAACGACTTCTGCTATGCTTATACCTTGATTATCTGCTCTATTTAATACAGTCCATGCCACACACGCCTGTTCAGTCTTGCTGCTAACGCCTCTACACTCGTTATACAAAACTTTAGCGATATCAATTGTATCTTGCTCTGTGTAATATATTGTGATGTATGGTTCATCCGCAGTTTCTGTTACAACTTCTTCTTGGCTGTAATCTGTTACTTCCTGCTCAGTATTGCTCTGTTCAGAGACATATTCCGCAGTTTCTATAACCAGCGGTTTAAGCGAACTTTTTGAAGTATCCGCTTTTACAACCTGATTATCTTGACTCGATACGGCAACCCCTAACATGATAGCTATTGCTGCAACTACTGATGTAGAAATTATTTTCTTATACAATCCTAACCACCTCCTTATTTTGGATTTATTATGTATTATCTGTTACCGGAGATATCTTACAGCTATCTACCAGTTCTTCCATGCAGTCACAACACAAATCAAGTTCGATATCTGAGCCATCAAACTTTGTCCCATAACCGCATCTTGTATGGATTGAGAACTCCTCTTGTTTATCCCATATATCCATCTCTTTGCCGCACTTGTTGCAATACATTTTTCTCACTTTGAGTCACCTCTAATCTGTATATAAAATAATAGTTTTATGAACAACTTCTCTATAACACATGTTATAAACAAGTTTTAATCTGACATGAGCCAATGCCATAACCAGCACGCTATTGTAAAGAAGAACCATCCATTTGCACTAAAATAATGCGATCCTGTCAGCTCTCCGGCTACGAATATCATCCATAAAAGCATCTGTCTACCTCCTATTCAGTGATAGTGAACTCGTCAAGGAAGTTCGTCAAAACCTTATCTGGCATGTCCCTACTAACCATTTCGTCTACATTTTGCGTACTCATATACTTAACTAATGACTGACCATATATGTATGCCACTGTATCGTCTGCGCCCGCTATTCCATCGAGCAACATACTATTAAATTCCATACCGCGAATCTTGTCTTCAAAATTCTTTGTCAATGTAAATGTATAGATATGACTATTTGTCTTTTTACACTTGATTCTTCCGAGTCGTACATTGATAGTCCAGTCATTTCCGATTGATTTCATTTCATTTAGAAATTCCATCTCTCTTGACTTACTATCAAATAATATGGCTGCAACATAGTTTTCGTATTTTCCACACTCTGCAAGTAATTTGCTTAGTGTAGCATCTGTTAATATTTCCATAGTGTCCTCCTAATAAAGCACTTTTTCAAATCTTGTAAGTCTGAAATACTGACCGTTTCTTTCCCAACCCTTGCAATAAATGATATCCCCTTTCTTAATCGGGTCGCTGTTGTATACGCTATTCACTACTGTAAATCTGCTTTCAACCCCACTGCCGATAGATTTAGTTATAATTGAATATCCGAATTGCTTATTGTCTTTCCGACGTACTAGCTCGTACACATCTGAGACATATAACTTACGTCTATCTTCCTCTCTACCAGAGATGTACCCCACATATCCCATGACATCTGCGAAGTTTCTTACCTTAACAACGATACTAAGGTCTTCCATATGTAAATCCTTTACTGCGTCCTCTGCGTCATGCATAATTGACATTACATCAAGTAATGTGTAGCTTTTCGCAACCCCACCACTCTTCGTAACTCCGACAGCATATCTTTTGATAATTGACTCAAGTGGCGTTCCGTCAACTCTATCTTTTCTAATCTGTTTAGCATGTCCTTTTTTGAACATATCGTAGAAAAGCTCTGTGATTTTCAATAATTCTCTCTGATTTCCAAATTCTGAGAAGAAATCAATTTTAATAAGAATGTCCAATTGGTTCGTTTTGAGTGATGAATTATTGCTCAAATCACATAAGACATCAATAAAGTGGTTATATTTCTTATGATGTGCTATTTCAAACATCTCTTCTGCGAGACCAGAACTCATATATTTAATTGAACTAAGCCCCTTGGCAATAACACGCTTCTCGCTATCAAAGAAGTACTCACTCTTGGATAATCCCCACTTAGGCATTGTCACTTTGATACCAATTTTATGAGCATATGCCGTACCGTTTCTGATATCATCTTCATTTGCTGCATTATTAAGAAATGATGTGATAAATTCAAGTGGATGATAATACCTGTAATAAGCACACAGATATCCAAGCAAGCAGTACGCTATTGAATGGTTGTATCCAAACTGATATGATGCACTATCTTCAATAATCTGCAGGAATTCTTTTGCCTCTGTTTCAGCAGTTTCTCTAGGCTGAGGAGACTTTTCACAGTACCCCTCTAAGATTGATGGCATCGCCGCATTAAGCCTATCTTTCTGTTTTCTACCAATAGCTCGTCTGATATTGTCAGATTCACTACCAGACAATCCGCAAATCTGTTGTAGGAACTTGATTGTATCCTCTTGATAAATCAGATAGCCGAGGTTGTCTTTTAGAAGTTCATCAATAATCTCAGATGGGTTACTATGTGGCTTTCTGGCAAGCAATGCATCTCTATAAGAAGCTCCTGACGGTCTGATACATGCTGTAACGATCGACATATCAAAAATACTCTTTGGAGTAAATTTCTTTAAGCTCTCAAATGCGAATGCGCCCTCAAACTGAAAGATACCAGAAGGATTCTTAATCATATCAGCCCATACATCCTGGTCGTCCCAGTCGATTTCATGTGTCTTCGGATACGGTCTGTTCAGATATCTACATGTATCTCTAATTACCTGTACTGTTTTCAGAATAAGGAAGTCATATTTAGCAAGACCTGTGTAGTCATGGATATTCTCCATATCAAGCATCAGGCAGGTTTCTCCGTCTTTTTCAAAAATACCGAAGTTATCATCCAAAGTAATCGGGCTGATTACCATTCCTGCCGGATGTACTGACTGCGATATCTTCGTATCAAGCAATCCATCAAAGTAATAAAACAGCTCCTTATACTTACTCTTAGTTTTTTCAGGATTAGCTGAATACTCTTCCTTGATTTTTGCAATCTTAGGAAGCGTCCACGGGTTTTCCTTTGGTGTTGATCCGTTGTCATACAGACTTCCATAAAACGGATTATCTACGCCATTCTCCTTATTCCATTTCTTAGCAAGATATCTACCAACCTCATCGATGACACCTTTCTCTTGTAAAGTTCCAAAAGATGCAACTCTTGCTGTCTTATCCGCACCGAATCGCTTAATGATGTATTGGAATATTGCTGGTCTATCAGACTCAACGCAGTCTATATCAATATCACCGATTTCTTCTCTGTCTTCATTACAGAATCGTGAGAATACTGTGTGCCATGTCTCCGGATTCAAATCAATGACATCTGTTACATAAGCTACTCGTGAACCACCTACAGACCCTCTGGCAGTTCCAATCGCCATGCCCTGCTCTTTACACCACGAAATCAGCTCTGACATTGACAGCATAAAGCCATCCATTTTCAGCTTTCTGAATACTCGAAGTTCCTCTTTAATCGCATCTCTAAATGCCTGCTCCTGACTTCTAGGTATTACACCGGATTCAAGTTTCTCTTCTAACTTCGTATATACCGTTTCAGTGAACTTCTCCGAGTCGGCTTCTCGTGATCCGTATAAGATTGGATATTTAATCGCTGTGTCAAGCTCTATATCCTCTGTAAGATCGTACAGTTGATGAGTATTTCTAATTGCCTGCATATACTCATCTTCCGGTAACGCCCCCTGCACTCTGAACATCTCTACAAGCTCATCATATGTCTTGTATGTCAAATCAAATGCATCTTCGTCTCCATAAGACTTACCTTTTGCTGATATTAGCGCAGCCCTGCATTCTGCCTTATACGGAGTAGAACTGTGAGTGTCTGTCCCCGCAATCAACGGAGTTCCAATCTCTCTCGATAATTCAAGGAGGCGCTCATTAAAAGCAATCTGATCTGGATGATTATGTGCTTGAACTTCTAAGAAGTCGTATTTCCGTGCCAGCTCCATATAACGCGGATGGTCTGGAGATAACTTATTCAACGGTGAGGCTAGACACGCACTTGTCGAAATGATATTGTCTGAAATATTTAGGAATTCATCAAATGAAATTCTGTTCGTATAGTACGAATGCTGCTTGTCACATGATTTTGTAATTAAAGCATTGAGTTCTAATAGTCCAGCCATATTTCGAGCCATGAGCACTGTATGATAGTTATCTCTGACTTTTGGTTCCAATTGCTCCGTCAGATATATCTCTACTGAATGTATGTATCTAAGTCCTGCTTTCTTACAAGCCGCCCATTTCTCTGTCCAGTTCATCGGCTTTCCATGCTCTGATATGGATAGAACTTTCTGCCCGTTCTTTACTGCTAAGTCCACATATTCTTGATATTTTGTACAACTGTCGAGGAGACTTAACTCTGTATGACAGTGATACATTTCATAATAATCTTTATTCACTCTGCCTATCCCTCCTTTATCGCAAACTCATGGAGGAAATCATCAAGCTGAACATCATCGACTTCTGGATTGCAAAATATCTCTGATGTGATTTCTTTCTGGTTCATACCATTTTCCACACATCTAGTAATAATCTGATTTATACTCTCCGATAATGTAAGCAATCTACTGCCAGTTGCCGGATCGTGTATTTGCGTATACATCCTTATGACATTCAACAGAATACTTACAAGCGGTCGTGGAGAACCTCCTGGCAGTTTCATATCCACCTTGAATTCATTGAGAATCTCTACGATTTCTGCTATATCATAGGAATCTTTCGTCATGTTTTCAGCAGCTCTTCTCTGTCTGTCATCTCCGCAATATCTAAATCCATAAATTGTTGCGTCCGTTCTGTCCGATAACGATCTTGACATTGTACTACTTCCGCTTCTCCAACGTCTGTCTGTACCAGCTACATGAACCATTCTTCCTTGACTATCAAAGCCGTATCTATCTGAATCGGCGCCGGTATCCGTAAACCTTATCAAATGTTCCAACCCCCTTATCTACTGGTGCATCTTTTTCTTCTAACAAATTATCTTTATCCCACACATACTCAACGTTTACATATTGTTTCAACTTGTTGATGTTATGGTCTTTTTTAATATTTACTTCTTTGTCTAATGCAAACACGACTCTCACACCGAGCCTTGCAAGTAGTTTCATTTGAGCAGGATTCAAATGGGATGTGAGAAGTGCTCCAGTGTTTCGTATTCCCCACGACCTTGCTATTAGCACCGATTTGCATCCTTCAAAGATGATGATTTCTTTCTTCTTGAGAATTTCTTCCATATTCTCGAAAAGTCCATAAATCACGCTCATCTCTCCCCATCCAGAAAGATATGTATACTTTCTCATTCCCTTTTCTTTCCATTCCGAATCAAGGATTCTACCACCGATATTCACAATATTTCCTTCAATATCTCGTATCGGATATACAAGTCGGTTGGAGAAGTTGTCGTAGTATACTTGAAATGTATCAAGTGCTTCTCTGGAGATTCCCTCAGCTTCCCATACCGCCAACTTGTCATCTCTTTTTTCATACTTGCTCATGCAGTCATCCGGAAATCGCTTCGTTTTCGACTCCTTATGACGTACTTGCTTCTTCATATATTTCCTACAAGCAATCGTAGCCGCCATTCTTCTTCTTGGAACAAATTCTGCTCCGTCACACCCTGCATATTTCTTTAAAATGTCTACCGCCTTATTTGCATCGCATTGATAGTAGAACTTAGTGAATGTAAAGACATTTCCTCCAATACCGCTGGAGAAGCAATAAAAAGTATTGTTCTCCCTGCGGACTGAAAACGACGGTGTTTTCTCATCGGAGAATGGGCTAAGCCCCCAGTATTCTCCGTTCTTTTCCTCAAGTTCTACAAATTGTGATATGTATTCCACGATATCTATCGAATCAATCAGTTCTTCTAAGTCCACGCCGTCGTCTCCTTTCACGTAAATTATTTTATTAGCTTGATAGCTTAATAAGGGGTGCTCGGTATGTGCTGTTTTGCTTGTTCGTATGAAATCAAGTTTCCATTAAACTGCAAATCTATGTATTCTCCGGATGCGTGCTGCATACCGTTTCGATTAAGGATAACCCTTAATTTCTTATTTCCACACTCAGCCCCATCGGCTTCTACCTCTTCGGCTGTTTTGTCCTGAATAATTGCAATCGTACTTGCGTTTCGTCCAATCTTAGCCGAATCTGCAACTTTACCTGTTGTTGTTGCTTGTGCAGCTCCTATTCCGCAAATCCCCATATCACCACAAATTTTGTTCTTGACCATATCTACAAATCTTCCAAGTTCCTGATATGAATCAAATGCATCTCCATCGCCAGACCCTTTGAAGTAGTCAACAATCAGTACATCAAGCCCCATTGTGTGCTGAACTCTCTTTACTGCTGTGAAAATTGTTTGCTGGTCAAACATCGGGATATACAGATGAGTAAATTTTCTGGTCTTCAGCCATTTTCTTGCCTCATCAATTCTTTGTGCCTCTTCTGCATTGTAGCTTCCAGATGTAAGTCTCTTGTATTCTACTTTTGCAATATGCGCCAGAATTCGTGCTGTAAACATTCTTGTATTAAGCTCGCTGTCCAAATACAATACTGCTAAGTCTTTCTTCATCAGATCGACTGCACAATTAAGAAGCATCATGGACTTTCCTTGTTTCGCCTCTGCCGCAAAGATAAACAACTCACCCGGTTCAATCGTGGCGTATTCATTCAATGCGGGAAACTTAAACTGGATGCCAGCATATCCGTCTCCTTGTCTGGATTGGATTTCATCCCAGCAGTCATCTACAACGTCCTTAAACATTGGAACATCATTTGTTGTTGAAAACTCAGTCATCACATCATCGATAATGGAATATATCTTCTCTTCAACATTAGTTTCTGCTCTGTTATAGCAGAGAGCCTGACATTCCTTTAATCTCTGAAACGTATCTCTTCTGAAAGCAGCATCCAGAACATTATCTACGAGCATCTTGTACTCTTCGACTGTATGTCGCGCCAATACATCGCTCATCTCCATCAGCTCATTCAGCTTTTCAATGGATAATTCATCGGCATATTTTCGCGTTGCTTCTGATGCGTTAAGGCTTTCTATGATGTTATATGGGTCTATTGTGCCAATTCCTCTCTCAACGAGATCCCCGATAGCCGTATATACACATCTGTTTTCTTTATTTGTAAAATGATTGGGTAATAAATATTCGGAATAGAAGATGAAATCCGGCTTATGTATTAGAGATGCAATAATACCGGCTTCACTTTCAAGACTATTGATGTCATCTACGCTAGTCATGCTCTAGTCCTCCTCTCGGCTCGTGCCGCTATGTCATAACAGCAATGGTTGCTGAGACCACAAAGGTAGTAACACGAGAAAAATTCCCGATTAGGATAGAATTCATCTGCGCCTGATATTTCTTCGACTTTGTGCTGCGCCCATGATAAGGCTTCGCGATATGCGTCTTCGTTAAATGGTTCTTCGATAAACACTCCTGTCCTAAAACAGTTAAAACATAATAATTTTGGCAATTTACCATATTTTTGACGTACTGCTTCAGCATATATGTACAGCTGCTTCAGCATTGAATCAAGTTCTTTATCCTTTAGCGTTGGTTTTTCACGTCCGCTTCTTGGCTTCAAATCCCTTGATTTATTATCAACGATAACAAAATCTCCATTCTCTTCACCGAGATAATCTATTCTTCCTGTAAAATCAAAATCTCCTATTGTGAAATCAATCTTCTCTTCTACAGAAACCATTTTGAATCTAAGTGGCTCAAGTGACTTAATAAATTCTGTTCCTGTTTTAAAATATTTCTGTACAGTTGCAGCTTTCGGTCTACCAGTGCCTTTTGTACGTTCCTTGAATTGCGTGAGAAACATCATCAGTATTTCTTCTTTGGAATTTTCATCTTTATAATATTTCTCAAGCAAATCATGCATGAACAACCCATATGCCGCATAGAATTTATCTTCTTTTTTTAATTTTGGAGTATGTATGTATGTTAAAAACCACCTGTACGGGCAGTCATCAAATATTTCGAGCCTACTGTAGCTCCAGGTCATCGCCTCAATTAACGGACGATAACTTACCTCTCCCATTTCTCACCTCTTAAAATGGAAGCTGTGAGTCATCAATTTCCCCACTATCTACATTTTTCTGAGGTTCCGTATCATATCCAGAATTTCCTCCGCCGCCACTTCCGTTGATTTCAGACTGTGTTTCAAAGCTGAAAATTTTGAAATTTGTATAAGTAATGCCTTTCTCTTTGTTGTAATTGTTAGTGACGTCAACATCCCCAAGACGAATTCTATCTTTTTCCTTGAGCATCAGTGCTTTTTTTGCTGCAGCTGTACCAATAAAATCAACGAATCCTGAGAAGTCTGTATCGTATTCTCCTGTCTGCTTATTCTTTCTGCTGATTGAAATTCTTGCCTTTGTACGAGTGTCTGATGCACTCTCTACTGACCAAATTGTTGCATAACTGCCTGTTCTAAATCCCATATGTATTTACTCTCCTTTGATGAATTTTTCATTGAATTTTGCAAGTAAATCAGCTGCTAACGCAGGCTCCTTAATTGCAAGATAATTTCCGCTCTTTACATATCGCTTAACAAATGTTTTTACATCATCAGATTTATCTGGATGATCTGCAAGGAATTTTCTTACCACACCATCAAACTGAGAAATAATCTCCTCTGCGATTGCCTTATCCTCAGACACCTCTGCTTCTTTCTGCTTGCTACGATAAGCGTCAACGTCTGAATCAGCCTGAGCAATCTGGAAGTAATTGCAGAGAAAATATCTTGTGCAATATGTAAGACCAGATCCAAGAGCCTGAGATGGGTCTACCTGAGATCCAGTTACAAACCAAGGCACATCGATGAAATCTTTTGGATTCGCATCATCGACCCATCTAAATATCATATCAGCAGTAACTAACATTTCTGAGCTCTTTGCTTCATATGCATCGCCAGTTTTCGTGAATTTTGTAGTTGAAGTTACAAGTTGTTTAACATTTGCTGTCTCAGGGACAATCTGCGGTATAAGTGACACACCATACTTTTTCATACCTGCTGTAATCTTAGCTAGAATCGATGTGATGTCGGCATAGCTGTAGTTATAGCCTCTCTTTTCTTTCGCAACTACATCTGAAATTGCACGAATTTTCGCAAGCTTCTGCATAAGATTTAATGTTTCTGTATCTGACATAGTTCCTCCTTATTACGCTCCAACCAGCGCTTTGAAATTTTTAATTACCTGTTCATTCTTCATCTTCGTATCTCCGAGACCATTCTTTGTTTTTACTAATTCTTCCTGATACTCTTCGATTTCTTTGATTTTCTCATCAATACTTGCATTGATAGATTCAAGATTGCTCACAGTACCAGTCACTACAGCTACTGCGCTGTTGTATCTTTCAACAAATTGAGCAAGTTCATCTTTCTTTTTTTGGAGCACATCGATCTCTACCGGCTCCTGAACAGTCTTTCTTTTCTTCATTCTCTATTCTCCCTCTTTAATATATGTAGCACTTTCGTCTGCAACATGAAGAATCCATGCAAACCAGCATTTCTCATATGCTCTACCAACATCTTTATTTCCGTCCCACACACTCATGTGACAGTTAATTGCAACAGCTTCTGTTGGTGTTAGCTTAATAAAGTTTTGAGCGAGAAATACTGACTTACTTCCATGTCCGCCGTAGCAAAACTTTTCTCTGATTGCGAATGCGTCATAACTTTCCCACTGGTTTGTCTCACTATTTTTCCTGTTTCTTTTTTCTGTTGTGTAGAAATTCACTTTACACAAATCATGAAGTAATGCAGAGACAATTACTGTATCTTCTGATACGTTGATTTCTGGATACGCCGCTAACAATCTTTTTGTTTCGTCATAAACATTTAAAGAATGTTCGCATAACCCACCGATGTAGGAACCATGATACGCATGAGATGCCGGAGCGGTAAAGAAATCAGATTCTTCGAGCCACTTTAGCAGTTCAGAAATCCCATCTCTGGCAACTGTATTCAAAAGTTCTACTACCCTATCATGATTTGCAATTCTCTTTGCTTCCGTTAACATCTGTAATTCCTCCTTTCAATAATTATTTGGGGTGTTTCCACCCGAGCAGGGCTAGTTGGATTCGAACCAACGAATGCAGGAGTCAAAGTCCTGTGCCTTACCACTTGGCGATAGCCCTATGTAAATTCTTAAATTAGCATGATATATGTAATTGAAAGCCCACTTCTGTAGGCAGTCAATATGGCTATATTAGCCTAATATTATAGAAACCATGCAAGTTTCCATCTTTCATAATCTTCTTCATAGTCTCTTACAAGCTGTCGATGCTTCGCTTCTATCGTATTTCTTCCGCTATCTAGTTTGTAAGTTTTCCCTTCCATTTGTTGCGCTACTATCGCATTAAAATCTGGAGGTACTCCTATGACTTCTTGTTCATACATTCTATAAAACACTCCCGATAACCAAACCCTAAAATGGCTCAATTTCAATGGTGTTTTATCACTCTTTTGTTTAGATCTTCTTGATAACTCAACTCTGAATGCTTTTATTGTGGATACTGATTTAATTCCACGGATCAAAATATCTCCATCTGCTCTATCTTTCCAAATCTCTTTTGTAATATTGGGATGTATATACCGAAACTGGCTTAACTCCACACAATTATGAAAAGCCTCAAGCCCTTCTGGATAAATAGGTACTACTGTATACTTTTGATTATATTGAACTATAAGCTTATTGAAGTCTACGTCTGAACATTTGACTTTGAAGATATCTTCTTCCGCCATCCCTGCATATGCCAACCAATAATAACATCTATATATATTATCAGTTGCTTTCATATTTGCTGGTTCACATATTGCATTCAGGTAGTTTTGTAAATGCTTCGGGCTTGCAATAGTCTGTTGTTTTACCTTGTCAAGTCCTACAGTTTTTATCTCAAGCATACCTGAACAAGCTCCGTCTACTTCCATTTCTATGCACCATTTCACATAATCCTTTAATAATATAAGTCTTGACCATTTACTCCTTGCTCTGAACCCAGAAATCTGGTTCACCATTGGTTGTAATTCCTCTGCTGATTTAGTACACAAGTCGGCTTTCCATTCTTCCTCGTATTCCTCGGTGCTATTAAATACCGACTCGCATAATTTTAATTTCCACGGAGTAGTAGATACTACTTCTCTCATAAACTGATGTTTTATTTCTGCATTATACATCTGTGCCTCCTAATTAGCTATCGCATTTAACACTAACGCCTTTTGCCAAACACTCATCAGTAAATCTGGATCTATGAATGCTATTGCTGATGAAGATAATATATTGCCAACAGCGACTTGCGCCATGTATTCTTCCGGTAATGTAGTAATATATTCTCCTAGTTTATGTTTTGACATACACTTCGGATTTTCACATAATACCATACTATCCTTTCGGAGTCCAACCTCCTTTGGTATGAATACATGTGTTGGTTGATTGGTCTTCTTTAATGCACTTGTCAGCGGTAAAACTATTAAGTTTGGACTATGCTCATTTCCCACATTATTCTGGAACACTAATCCAGGTCTATATCCTTTTTGTTCATTCCCGCTACCATCAAAATATACTAAGTATACGTCTCCTATGTTCGGTTTTTTGTTATCGTTACTATTCTTCAAGGTTGCCACTCCTTTCACTGTATTTTCTCTTGTTTACAGTTAAAGAATAGCACACCATGTTTAATATGTCAAGCTAATAAAATAATTTACTTTGTAATTTTTTCTGCTACTACCGTATATGTATGATTATCAATATCTGTTGATATACTCCCGCAGGTAATATCAATGATAATTCCAGTTTCAAGCTCTTCGATATACGCATATTTTGCTCGTTCAATCACTACATACTGGCTATCCGCATCTGATATCCTATTAGCATTATGCAAGAATATCTTATTCGGATTAAATAGAATATCGAGTACGTCGAACATCATGCTACATCTGAGCGTATAATTGTTTATATTGCTCTGATAATTGCTAGAAAAAATATATTTATCACACTTTCGTTTAGAAAGGTAGTCTTTTAATTCAGCAATCGAAATCCTCTTACTTTTATTTCCGATTTTGCCATTCATTTGCAGTATTCCTCCATTGACTTTTTGGAAGCGGTGTGGCATACTACAATCAGAATATGTGTTCTATTAGTGGGCATGTATTCCGATCGTAGTGGCTGATTCATGTCACCCCACTACTGATTCAGAAGCCGTGTGAAATGTGGTTGTTTGCGCGGTCTGATGTTAAGTAGCTGTGTTTCGTGGTTGTTGCACAGCTACTTTTTTTTAGATAAATGTTCGGTCGTCACACGAACATTTGTTCTGTATGTTTATAATCTTATCATGTCTCTTGTTAACTGTCAATGCGTTTTTATGACTTGCCATTGGTAAAAATTACCATAGTTTCCTCACACAAAGATTTTGTTCTTTTCTCATTGGAGGTAGATTGTGCTTCCACCATAGCTTGCCACCACAAATTTCATCATGGTATGATAGAGCTTCCCGGGATGAAAGTATCTTCCACCCCGGAACAAACACGAGTTCAAGATTCTGATTGACATCTCGTATATATTTTTCAATCATCTCACAAGCTTTAACTTTTATCATGCAAAGCTCTGGATTACCAGTTAATTGATAGTTTTTTTGATTCAATCCTATTTTACCATTTTTAGCACAGATAAGTTGAAAAGCAACACCCCATACTGTATTCAATTCAGAATAAACAGCTGGAACATAGTCAGAATTTTCAAAAATTTTTCTCCACTGGCATCCATAAACATAATTCAACCCATCGTCTACCGATAAGAGCAAATTCCATCTGCTATTATAATCTCTAAACTGTTTATCTAAATCATTTGCCTCTTCTATTGTTATCTCCAACTCTCGATTGATAGCGTCTGCTTTTTTTCTTTTGTTATTGAATGCCTCTGTTGTTGATGAGTCGTTAATATATTTCACCACAATTGCACTACCAACTGCCAATAATCCAAATAGACTCCACATGACTACCTCCAATTGGCTGCTTCTCCGATACAGTCTTTTGCGCTCTCCATCTGATCTAAAGCCTCCTCTAATCTATCTATCGCATCTTCCATCTTCTGACATCTTTCACTATCCAATAAATTTTCTGGCATATTATCCAAACAGTCCTGTTCGTCATCCAATGCCCTTTGTACCATATTGGACGCTCTGCCAAGTAAATCTGTTGCATCTTTTAACAGTTCACGCCGTTTATTATTCATGCAGGTTACCTCCAGCCTACATCGCCTTGTCCCATACACTCGGAAATACGAAATTAACACACATCGCTTCTCTTTCTGTCGATTTAGAGAAACCAAATTTCACAGCTCTCTCAACAAGCTGATGGAACTGATGTTCTTTTGATTCTATTGTTAAATCTTCACACTCAATGGTAATACTAATTGTCATCTTGATCTCATCAATATCCACATCAATCGAATCGCCATCAAATTCTTTTAAAATTCCATCTATTGCATCGCAATATTCATGAAGAATATCCAACTTTTCGTTATCAACTCTCCATATTGGTTTGAACTGCTCACCTGCCTCCTCAACTACCATATTTACTACATCAAAACATTTAACTACACTTTCCATCGCAACCATCTCCTCGTTTCTTTCTTAATTTGTGAAACGTGAAATTAAGTTGCACTGTCCCGTTTGTTTTTGGATACACCTCAAAATTTGTTGCAAATGATGTCACTGTTCTAAATACCTTGCTATCATGATAGTCAACTCTTCGTCCTATGACACTGATATACCCCATATTTTTTGACGGTTCAAACAACTTATATTCTACTTTCACATTTCGACCTTTAGTTATATGACGTAAAGCCAGATAACTGTACAATATCTGGCATATACGTGCTTTGTCTACATCTGGATTATTCTTTAATACATCATTAGCTGTATCTATAATCCATTTCTTATCAGATGAACTTAAAAAGCTAAAATCAATCTGAGTTCCTAATATATCCATGCAGCGTACCTCCTTTATTTTATCATTAAAATATTACCTCTGCAATCCGGCTAATGTTTTGACGCATGAAGAAAATATTGCAGCAGCTTCCTCGACTTCTTCAGGTGTATTTGCAGATGAAAACGAAATTCTAACAGAGTCTCTCGCTTCATCGTCCGAAAGCCCCATAGATGTTAAAACTCTGCTAGGCTGTGACTCATGACTATGACACGCAGACCCAGCAGATATGCATACTCCTTTCGCATCTAACATTAGAACCAAAGTCTCGCTATCAATATTCTCGATTCTTAAATTCAATGTCTTCCCAACATCGCCTGCTGCCGCACCATTAACATAGACTCTCTCGTCTAAGCCACTGGACTTCAGACCGGAGACTATATTTTCATAAAATAGCCGCTTTAATAAAGACACCGCTACTCTCTGCGCGCCGAAATCTGAACAAATCATATCACATGACTTGCCAAGACCTACGATACTTGCAACATTCTCAGTACCTCCACGGAACCCGAATTCCTGATTAGCACCACCGTATACAAGTGATCGAGCAAGTTTGCTGTCTCTTATATATATAGCGCCAATTCCTTTAGGAGCATAAATCTTATGACCGGATATGGTTGCATAATCGCAACCAATCGTATTAACATCAATTACGTGACATCCTGCTGCCTGTACACAATCTGTATGAAACAATATTCCTCTTTCCTTACACATTTCGCCTATGCGATTTATAGGATTTACAGCTCCTGTTTCATTATTTACATACATTACCGATACGAGACCGATGTTGTCATCTTCGTCTAATAATGACTCTAAATGCTCTACATCGACCGTCCCGTCGCTTTTTGTATGTATAAACTGTGTATAAAAGTCGTCTTTTATATTCACATTCCCAGATGGTTTGAACATGTGCGCCGCTGCTTCATACACTGAATCATGTTCAATCTGAGAAATCACAACATGTTTCTTTCCCAGCTCTTCAAGCATACATCTCATGCCGTATGAGAACACCATATTGTTTCCTTCGCTTCCTCCAGATGTAAATACAATCTGATCGGCGGAAGCATTAAATAACTGAGCAACCTGCTCTCTTGCTTTCTGAATAGCTTTTGCAGATTCTCGTCCAATCCTATAAACAGCCCCCGCATTCCCATATCCACCCTTTAAGTATGGCATCATAGCATTGAGCACATCCGGGTGAATCGGAGTTGTTGCTGAGTTATCTAAGTAAATCATAAATTCCTCCTTATAATACGGAAAGGTATCCGTATTTATTCGTGCTAACCTGCACATAGTCAATCACCGGAGCGTCCACATGATTGTAAGACAATCTCCATGTCTTAGATGTATCTATTTGTCTGATATAGCCAGCTCCTGCAAAACCACATCTGAAATCGCAGCTTTCTCGTCCTCTGTATACATGTTCTCCCCATAATCTAGTCAAATTCTGCTGGCAAAATTGAACAACTCTTGGGTCAAACATTAAATCAAAGTCGTTTGGGTAATCCGGGTTTTCGTACCCGATACTTTGACAGAATTCATTTAATTCGTCTGGCGCGATGAACCATCTATCGAATATAACAGCTACCTTTGTAGTAGAATTATCCGGAACCTCGCCTTTGCCATTACATACTGGACATTTTGTTACCCCTCTGATTCCTACTCCAAGACCAATCATTCCTTTTCCTTCACATTGCTTACATTTCATATGTATCACCTACTCATCAAATTCGATTTTCCCTAATTTACCATAAGAAAAATCCTCGTAATATTCTTTGAAAGTTTCAATAACTTTCCATTCATTTGTAACAGCCGTCTCGATAATGCCTTCCGGCTGATCTCCGAAGAAAAAGTAATATGATGCACCGCCAAACCAGCTACCCAGTCGCAGATATTTCCCCTTCTCTTCTTCAAACGATCTTACATAGCTGCAATCAATTCCTGTATGCTTGGCATAATACATTGCGTAATCATACTGTTCTTTCGTCAAAACTTTACCTGTCGGACGTAATTCTAAGAAAGCCCATACTTTGTCTTTTGCTTTATCTTTTGCTTCAAACCATTTCAATTTTCAACGCCTCCAATACACACTAATCTGTCGATATAATCTCTGCCCTCTCCTTTAAAGATTGGAATCTCTGTATCAATAACCCATCTTGTTCTTATAATCAGTATTTTTCTTTTAATATGAAACGCCCGACCATCAACTCTGATGATTACGGGCGTTCTTCTCATTAACGTATTCTTCGGCACTGCTTCATACTTCTTCATTCTTTTTGCAAGTGCTGATGTGTCCATAATTGTTCCTTTCTATAATTTCTTGATTTTTATATCGGATATGCCTTGTATACCTGTTACCCTGATATATTTCTCGCCTTCCCACCAATCGTTTAAATATTCTACATCATACATATCGTATGGGCTTGCGACTTCATTAAGACGTTCGTAATTCTTCCCGTCTCTGGATATTTCGATTGATACAATCACGTCTTCAGTGCAGTGATGTTCCCAGTATTTTTTAATATACTCACTTACGATACCATATCCAGTCTGCTTACCATCTAACACTACTGTTTCTACAGGATTTGTGTATTCAAACGACGGCATAAGAGCCAACTTGAACAAATTCTTTTTATGCATGGTATCAATTCTTTCTTTTGTATGCATATCATCGATTTCACTGGTTCTAATGTATCTGTCCAGAACTGCATATGTAAATCCAAGGTTATCTTCGTCCGTATGACCACACAGACCATCTGTAGGAACCTTTTCAACTAATTCTTCTGGAAGACCAAGCTCACGTCCGATTGCTTTAACTTCAGTTACAGTGAGCTTTGATAACGGACTAAAGTCCCCGGCTCCGTCTCCATATCTCGTAGCATATCCAACCCAATCTTCTGATAAATTGCAGGTATTGGCGACTCTCCCACCGATTGTTTGAGATACTGCATACAATGTAGCCATTCTAATTCTTGCCGGAAGATTTACAGAAGTCTGTACAGACCAATGATCTCCGAGCTGCGGTTTGATCTCATGCTTCAGTGATCTAATTGCTTCATGAATATTAACCACACAATAGTCAATCCCGAGATGCTTTACTAGAGAATACGATGTGTCAATATCAACTTGCTCCCCATTCGGCATAAGCACTCCGAAAACCTTATCTTTGCCAAGAGCTTCTACGCACAGAGCTGCAACCACACTGGAATCCTTTCCTCCGGAAATCCCGACTACAGCACTACATCCTTTACCATTCTGCTCAAAGAATTCTCTAATCCATTTTACGATGTCATCTTTTACTGCCTTTGCATTAAATTTACTCATGTCTTAGTTCCTCCCGTATTTTCATCAGAATCTTTCCAAGTTTATTTTCTCCTTCACCATTCACCGTTCCCCATACTTTGTCACCCCATGTATTACCTTCTTCTAAGGCACATTCTCCTGTTAAAAGTAATTTTTCTTTGAGTTCTTCATTCTGGGAGAATTTAGCAAGGCAAATCTCATACATAATTCTTTCCTTAACGTTCTCCCAGTCTGGTCTAAGCGGAACCTTCCTACCTAATTTCTTAGCTTCTGAAGCGGTTAACTCTGCAAATTCCTGCCTGTACTCTCTTCCTACTTTAGCAGATTGAAACGCAGCTTCATTATTCTTATAAGAAACACCATCCCACACCACAGGAGCTGCATAAAAATTGCTTAAAAAATAATATTTTCCTCTAAACGCACTTATCATCCTTTATCAAGCCTCCATAATTCTACATTTACTTCTCGAAATGTAGTTTCAATTAAAGCATAAACATCTTCCCAGTTTGCGCCTCCTCTAACGCTTCCAATCTTATAAGGCATTGCAATACTCATATTTCTCTCCATTGCATAATCCCGCAGATTTTCAAAGCACTTTTGCAACGCTTCCAAATCTGTATATTGTTTGCTATCATATCCATAAGATTTCTGAGCAAATAGGTTTGCGTATATTTTGTCATCCATATCTGATTGGAAATATCTCACATCTCCTATAAGATCATCTGCCGTTTTACTGGAGCAGTACGCACGATAATCATGGAAAACCTGAACATCATATTCCCGTATTGCCCTCGCAACACCAGAGTTAAAAGCACCTTTGCAATTAACCTGGTGTGCAATAATATCTGTTTTGGATGCGAGTAAATCACCATCAATAATTTTAATCATTTACTCCATACATCCTTTCTCTAATATCCATAAATGACTCCTCTTTAGCAAGCTTGCCATCCTTGAAAACTGTTGTGAGCAAGCTATCATCGCTCATCTCCGTCAGCTGATCCTGGCACTTCAGCTGTCCATCTTCTTTGTATACTCGGCAACAACCTTTATGCGATTTCTTTAAATGGCTTGTGTCTGTCTTCGGGTCTTTATAGATCATCAGTTTTTTACCGTTAATAACACCGTATGTTGCTTTCATTGCAATGCCAAATGTATCTCTGGTAGCGACCACAAACTTTCCATCTTCTACGATTGCTGTAAAGCAAAATGCCCCAACTCCATATGCGATGTTATTCGCAGCAAATCCGCGCTTTTCAAGTTCTTCCCAAATAGTTTCGACATTGGATAATGTGCATCCATCTCCGTAAATAATTCCAATATGAGGGTCTAATACCTTGTACCCTTTGGAATTTTCAGTTCCTCCGAAAATTTCCCACAGTCTTTCAACTGTTTTAACTGAGATTTCCACAATATCTCCGCTGTCTGGTCTAACTAAGAGTTTTCCATTGTGGTTCATAATCTCTTCTTTGCACTGAGGCAGGATATTATTCACTAGATTCCAGTAATCATATGTATCTGAGACCATACTGAACGATGTGTCTGGATATAATTCAGTAAGCAATCTTTTTACAAATGTAATTTCATCGCCATCGATTGAGAAATTTGCACCCATAACGCTATGCTCTGTGGATACTGCTCCGATACCAATTCTGTTATTTTTACAATCTGCATTATAATATTTGTCAATATATGAAATGGCTGGAATTGTAGATGTCTTGTTAAATGATAACAGCCACGAAGCCGAACATCTTATTGCTTCATCCATGCATGACATTCCTCTCATGCCGAAATCAGCACAAGCCATTGCTCCATCCAGACCATCTGTTGTTTTGTTATACCAATAGTCCGCAATACTTCTGTACATATAACCGATTGTTGCGTGGCAGCAAGGTTTCCACAATTCTACCTGCAAGATACATTCAATCCACTGCACGAGCCACGCAAACTCCTCTTTAGTGTTTGTGATTTCGATACATGGAATTCCCATTGTAACAAGTGTTCCTTCTGGAAGCGCTCTGATTTCCAAAGGAAGATATTCGAGACGATGTAGTTGCACGATCTTATCTACATCGTAATTCCCCGACCCGATCTGAATGTTCATTGCATCCGTGTATTGTTTGATAACTTCCTCCTCATTAACATCAAAGAAGTTTGTCTGAAAATAACCTAACAGATACTCTTTAATGAATGCCTGCAGCCCAAAGAAAACCATCTTATCCTGATTTTTCAGCATGGATCTTCTTGGAACCCAATAAGAAACAAGCTTTGTCAATCCTTTCGGATACATCCTGTCATGGCACTGTTTATATGTGTCTGACAATAATAAAGCCATTGTATTATCCATTATTACACCTCCAAAACTGTAATTTTGTCATGTTTCCCTGCAAAAAGACTTCCCGTTGTATACAGCCTCTCCACTGTATTGTCTTCTAATAACTTAATCAAAGTTCCCTTCTCGTCATCGAGTATAGAGTTTTCTGTATGTGTCGCATAAGCATAAATCGTATCAACTCCTCTGCGCTTCAACTCTTTTGCACTATAGTATAAAGAACCTCCATAAGCTATGATATCGTCTATCATCAATACGGTCTGCTTCTGCAAATCAATGCCGTTTGTCGCAATATCTAATCCGAGAATTTTACCCGTCTTCCAGTCTCTCTTCTTCTCTCCATAGCAATACCGCATACCCGGGAATAAATCGGAATACCGTTTTGCTGCTCCTTCATCTGGGAAATATAAAACTAATGGTACGGTTTCATCTATCTGTTCCATTACTTCTTTTAAATACTTCTCCGGTGTACATACCAACACATTATTAAGTAGAGCTGCTCCAACGTTGCTATGAACATCAAGAACCCTCACAACATCAAATCGCAACCAGTTAATCGCATCGGAGAACCCTCTAAGCGTGAATACTTCTTCATGATGATGTATACGATCCATTCTTGCATTTGGGAGATATAGCAAATTAAGATATATTTCCTGTATACACGGCATGTTTCTCAAATGTCTCGTAACATAAATTAAAGTAGACAGTTCTTCCTCTCTTTCAAATTTCCATGTAATTTCGTGTATATTTCTCCACTCCATCTTTGGGAGATTTTCCAGTATAATTCTCTGAGTACCATCTGGAAAATGCGCTACATTTACTTCTGTTCCATCCAAAATAATCATTTTTTATTCTCCAATCACATCAATCTGACAACTCTTCATTACTTCGAGTGCTGCTCTATGCTTTTCTGGTGTCGATCCTGCACAGCATCCTGCATCTACTGTGATTTCAATATCTGGTCTTAATGTTTTAATAATCAATGCATTTGCAACAACACAAATGTCGGTATCAAGACCAATCATTTCAATGCTATCCGGATCTCCAAGCATGTCTAATACCTCATCCCATCCAGTATATCCGAATGTCTGCTTATCAATATACCTGCTATTATGTGTTTCCAGACCATCGACAATTCTATGTCCGCGAGTCCCCATAATGCAGTGTTTAATAGGCAGTTTTCTTCCTTCAGAAGTGTACAGATAATCCCCATCGTGTGAGTCTCTTGTGAAAAGAATCTCTCTACCGTATTTATCATATTTCTCAATCTTTGCTTTCACAGCTGGAATGATTGCTTGCGCTTCTTTGCTTCCGAGAGCACCATCAACAAAATCATTCTGAACGTCTACTACAATAAGTACATTTTTCATTTCCTATTCCTCCTTATTCTGCTAATTTTCCATTATCAAAACAGCTGTCATTTCGTTCTGGAACGACAACTGTGAGAACACTATCATTTAGTTTGATAGTAATTTCTCCTTCTGTGTCACATTCAAACAATATCTCTCCGTTCTCATCCGTGACAGACACGGTATCGATTTCTGCTGTGAAATCACCACGTCTTCTTTTTGGAATCGTAATATGTATTGGTGTAGCCTCATCTTGCTTACCACCCTGTGTTTCATCATCCTTTGATGTGCATCCGATTATCCCAAATACAATCATCAGAGACAACATAACGATATAAAACCACTTTTTCATCCACTCCCTCCTTTCTCATATTCTGCCAACTTCGCATCGGCAATTTCTTCCTGTACATTAGAAGCATGTAACCTATTGCCCTTGCACCAATCACAACTTCCATGATTCCTGCATGTGCGGTCAATAGCTTTACCTCCGGTATACGGTTTTCTATGCTCCTTTCCATGCTGGATTGCTTTATCTAATGCCATCGTGACCTCCTATCTTAACCTGCCGAACTTTCAGCCTCGACAAGATTACTGTCAACCAGATAATTCCTAGTACGTCCTCCAAGATTCAATGCCTTATACGCTTCTTCAATTTCCTCAGACGTAATTCCTATATAATCTAACGTCTGCGCAGGCGATGAATGATTGAGCATCTTCTGTAGCAGAAGAAGTTTCCTGCTATCGTTGTTTGACATAACCATCTGATGATAACAGAATGTTTTTCTCAAACTATGAGTTGCTATCCTAATGTTTAGATGTAAATCAACAGCTATTCCTTTTAAAATCCTATCAATAGACTGATTTGATAATGGCTGGTTCAATGATTTTCCTCTGTTGGATTCGCTCCTGAATAGATAATCACTTAGTGTAACATTTGGCTTATTCTCCAGATACAAAGTTACCGCCTCTATAACGGCGGTATTGATTGTGATATATCTATTCTTTTTTCTTTTCCTTGTATTTCTTGTTTTCTTCTCAAACACTGGGAAATTATCACGAAATGTGAAATTATCATTGATTAGATTAGAGAACCTGAGCATTCTTAAATCGCTCACTCGTAATCCAAAATTTATCCCTACGATAAACAGCATATTATCTCTGTATCTTTTATTAGAAATGAGAAATTCTGAAATTGCATAGATATCATCAAGACTTTTAATCGGCTCCGCAGCATGTTCTGGAGCTAATTCGCAATGGGTTTCTTCTGCCGCAGGAGCTATTAAACCGGCTGCTGACTTTACCTTATTCATTTGTAATGCCTGTAAATCAATTACCTTGTTTTTTGCATCCACGATACTTACTATCTCACCCAAAGCTACACCTCCTATGCTAATCCTATTACAATTCTTTCATTAACACTCATCACAAATTCCTGTATCCTTTTGTAATCCGGCTTTTCTGGAAGATCTGTATTCTCTTTTGCATACTTCATTTTCTTCTCATATTCATCAACCATTTCAAAAAATTCAGGAATTGGCTGTCTATTTTCATCCAAATATTCGCCATTTCTAATTGACATCAGTAAGTTGTGCTCTTTACTTCTGAATGTTACTATTTCTTTGTTTTCTAAGATATCCAAGCACATCATATAGAGTCTGATCAGATGCATCATATGCTTACCAAGCTTATTGTGCTCAATCGCGTGCTGATTTCTTTTGCCGATTTTGGAATAATCCTTAACTACATTATTCATCTCAGACCACATGGATTTATAGTCTCGTAAAGGATACCTCGTAAGATTTACATCCATATAAATTTCAGATTCCATATCTTCTTTGTCTGATTTATCAATATATAATTTGATCGCATCATCTGCATATGGTGTATATCTTTCATTAAAATCAGCCATTACATTATTGATGCTATTCAAAACGTGCTGTTCTTTTTGAGCCTGTCCAACAAGCCTAGCTGCTTTATTGTCAAGTCTTCTGAGCTGCGCTGTTGCATATCCTCCAAATGCCTGAGCCGCTTTCTTTGAAAGAAATAATTGTTTATTATCCAGTAGTTCTTTTCCAATTGGCGATAGATATAAATAATGCTCAGGCTTTAACCCGAGCATCTCTACCGTATTTGGATTGCAATTACATAGCAAACTTACTAATTTATTGAATGCATATATTGTGGTGTCCGTGCGTTCGTCAACAAACTGTTCAAAATTCTGATTAGTTAAAATCTCTTCTTTATTATTTAAAGCACACCCACGAACATCAAGATCCGAAGTTTCTACATTTGTTCCATAGGCATGGCTCCCGCCAAGCCCTAGCATGATGATTCTGTCTCCCAAGTGCGCATCGTCTTTTAGGAACACATATTCATCCGACTTAACCAAACTTTTAATCTGTTGTAAATCCATACTACTCCTCCTGACTGTAATCAAGAAACGAAGATACATGTATAGTAGAGCATTTACTTCCTTTAGCAATCATATCTAGTGTCTTCGTTGTATCTTCTACCATTGCAATTTTATTTTCTGGAATAGAATTAGCTTCTGCGAATGCTTTTAATATCGCAAGTTTATCATTTTTAGAAGAAACCATAATAATGTGATCCATCGGGATTCCATATCCGTCATGACAAAATTTCATTTTGGATTCATATTCTTCCGGATTAGCTTTTGAACAAACATATACATTATCTATACCCTTTTGAGAGATAAACTGTTGAAATAGCTTAACAGGAGCAACTGTTGAATACATATCTTCTCCATTTTCCATCTTTCTATCCCATTCCGCATCGTCGATACAGTGTCTATTTTCTCCAAATTCATAAGGTGCAAGTACACCATCCACATCGAAGAAAATAACAGTATCCTCTTTTAGTAAATACTTTATTAATGTTTTCATATCACTTAATCTCCTCATTTTTACTCTTTTGCAACCCCTACTGCCGTTATATCCATTTTTGTAACTCTACCATCAGCTATTCCGCCACCGCATTATAATTACTTATCCTCGTAGTAATCCATGTCTAACTGAAGTTCTTTCCATTCGTCTTCCTGTACATATGACTTCTCCAGCTTACATTTTGGACAATATACTGTATAATATTTCGTGTTATATCTTCCTGTAGATTCCTTTACGATATTCCACTGATGATTACAATCCTTTTGCTGCTTCGTCTCACATCCGGTAAATACAATAGATATCAAACATACCATCATAATTACCCTTTTCATCATCATAATAAACACCGCCTTTCTTAAATTTGAATGGAGCTGAGGGGAATCGAACCCCTGTCCAAAAATACTACTCACTATGAATCTTTACGCTGTTTTGGAATCATGTACTGATTTCTCATCCACCACCCTGTTCTTAACTATCTCAACCAATGCAGGTATTCATATACAGGGAACCATATACTGAATATGCTTGTTTTTGAACCTCAACATCTACCAGCAATATCTCAATGTATTTTGGTGTAGCAACTTAGGCTACTGCTAACATCTGTCTGTTTGCGTTTGTATTTAAGGTTTGATGATTAAGTCATCACTCTAGCGAATTCATAACTTTCATACCCCTGTCGAAACCTTTACAGCCCCGAAAAATCCACCCAGCTATCGCCCTGTTTACTGGTGGTAGGAGGCTCATTTCCTCCTATGTCTGGTCACGCGGTTACGTCGCTTCTGCAGGCTCCAAACTATTCTCCCGTAACCCGGATACCGATATCACCTAAGTCGGAAGGGTTCTCTCCTCAAAAACTACCCAAGACTTTTGGAGTGTCGCTCGTTATCAATGCACTTATCTGTTTTCATGCACTGAAGAAGTCATATACCGAGCAAAGTCTTCTACAATAGTCGTTACAGACACCAACTATTGTCTGCCGTAGAAAATCAATAGGGCAGATGTGACTCTACCCTATCAAACATCAATTTTATAAACCAAGCTCCTGAATCACAGGTAAAACCTTGTCTTTTAATTCAGGATAAAACTTATCAAGTGTGTCCCTTGCATTCAAAAGCTTGTCCGGCTTTGTATACCTAGCACACTCCCAGTCTACTACCATCTGGACAAAATCACTATGTGTCTTTGCCTTAATAGAATGATGTCTGGAATGATTCCTATGCCAGTTATGTACTGATTTATAATCAAAAATCATATACAGAAACACCTTATCCAAATCATGAAGGATTCCTCTCAAGGTGTTATGTCCAAGTAGTTCTTTCTCTACTCTTCTGAATGCTTTTCTGTGCTTAACCGTATAGATAATCTTGTCCTTCTGCATCTTTAACTCCTCATATTAAAATCATCCTATCTCACTATCGTTAATCATCCCAATCACCTCTGAACGGGTTCATTGGACATGTATCACAATTACATACAAGTTCTCCGTGCTCGTCTACGGAATAATCATCTCCGTAGCCTTCGCACTCATAGCAATAATCAAATTCGTCTTCGTCCATATCGCAACCTTGAAATTACTTCTTTCTTTCAGATTTTAATTTATCAAGTTGCCTTTGAATCTCATCATCCTTCATCTTCTTATCAAGACGTTTCTGCTGGACGTCCGTTGAATTCTCATATGCAATTTTATTGCCATCTGCTTCTTCTTTTACCTTTTTGATTCCTTCACGCACTTTTTCCAACATTTTGTCTTCTTCAGCAGATGATGATAACGATGTTACTTTGAGATTTTTCCTTGTCTGAGCTGCTTCCAATTCCAGAATTGATTTCTCTTTCTCAGATTTTAACCTATTCAATTCCTCCAAAGTATTATCCACAACTTCTTTCTGAAGCTTTGAATTTTCTTTGAGATTATTCAGCTCGTCCTTGATAATTTCAATTTTATCTTTAACTTCCGCCTGCTTATTGAGATAGACTTTAGCAGCTACATCGTCATTTTTGTCAATACAGTTGTTAATATTGAGGTTTAACTGTATATTTTCTTTTTGCAAAGAACGCAATTGATCCTCATAGCTTTGAATTTTACCAAGCATCTGAGCATATACCGTATGTGAATTACGATATTCTTCTTCCTTCTTTGCAATAGCTGCATTATAATATGCCTTCGCTCCTTCTGGAGTTGACGCATCTTTCTGCACAATTTCCTCCGCTGTTCCAGATGCTCTTATACGAAGCCGTTTACCTGTTTTCGTAAGAATAAAGAACCCGATTATGAGAATTAGCAACACTGTAAATATATATATTGAAAACATCTACATCATCACTCCTTTACTTAGTTTCATCTGAATCTTTTCCTTCATCGATTTCAAATCCAAACGTCTTAAATAATTCCGACGTTCCATTGATATACCCTCTTCCAAGAGCCTGAAACTTGAATCCTCCATTATACTTATAAAGACGCCCCAGTTCTACTGCATTTAAACTTGCAAACTCTTCATCTTCAGAAAGATCGTATGTCCGTTTAAAGCTACTTGGGTCTTCATAATCATAGATATCCATTCTTACGTTATCAATCATTTCAAAAGTCTGAAGTCTTTCTACCGCACGATAAATAGTCATACAAATATAAAAATCTGTTTTTTCTTCAGGAATCTTATCAGAATCAATAATCATATATTCATCGTAATGTTCCCCAGCAAACGTCGTTCCAAGTGAATCGTCTCCGTCTAAATTATCAGCAGACAGTTCACACCAGTCCCATGTAGTTCCATAATTCTGTGTATTCTGATGATTAACGAGGTCGCTAGGGAATCCGCACTTTCTGTTGCTATCAGTCAGAAAACCAAGCACGTCTAAATCTGCTTCTTTTTCTGAACTAAATCTATTTTTATCCCATCTGATTCCAACAAATACCTTTCTAACTAGGGTTCCGTCGTCCTTTACCATATTGATTTTTTGATTTTTACTCATGTTGATGACATTTGCCATTGTGATATCCTCCATTTCTTATTTTGCATTAAGCCAATCTTTATACTGTCTAAGAATTTCTGTATATAACTCATCGTCCGTCATTCTATTCATATCTCTGACAGCCGTAAAACCTGTGTTATCATACTTTCTGCCATTCATATCATCAAGAGATTTAAGATATTCAAAATCTTCATTTCCGATACCGATGAACTGAACAAACATGTTGTATTTTGATAGTTCTTTAATAATCTTATTTGTATCTGCAGTATCCCAATTTTCTCCATCAGTAATAAAAATGATAAAAGCTGGAATCTCGCTTGGTTCAATATCCTTATAATATTTCACCATGTCTCTCAAGACCGGAGCGTAATTCGTACCTCCCATTCCCATATCTGCTTTCATCATCACTTTTTTGACATAATTTTTGTAATTTCTGACATTCACTGCGTTTAATCTTTCCTTATCATCAGAAAACAGCCAAGATTCAAGTTCTCCATTGTCATCGAATTTTAACGCAATAGGTAGCAACCTTGTGATTACATCTTGTACTGACCCGTTTGAAAATAAGTTTCCCATACTTCCGGAGTAGTCCATAGCAAGTGCTACTCTCGCCGTATGTCTTGTCATATCAATTTTGCTGTCTTTTGACATGTTAATAAGTACCTTATTTAGATTCTCAGCAGATTTTGACATATCAATTACTGATATATTATTTTTCACTTCTGCAGATTCTCTTACCGAAGTGTTCGTGTCTTCCTTCGCTTTAAATAATTTTTCAAATAAACCCATTTTTCTCATCCTTTCTTTATCTCTGTTTATCAACAGCCTTTCTTACAAGATCGACTGGGATAACTAAAAATGCGATTGCAATAATTACCAACCAATGCATCATATCAAGCGGTGTTGCTTTGATAAGAGCTCCTACAAAATCACACAAAATAACCGTCATTGCAAAAATGCCAATTGCAATATACGCGAACAGCTTATTTTTTCCAATGCCTTTGAATAAGTTCATATGTTCAGTACGAATATTAAATCCATTGAACACTGCCATAAAACATAACAATGCGAATCTTGCTGTCATAGATTCAGCATCTGAAGCAAACATATTTGATACTGGACTAAATGTGATAATTCCGTACAGTGCAATAAAGGCTGCTGTACTAATTGCAATCCGTTTTTTTGCTCCTCGAATAAAAAGTCCAGAACCTTTTTTAATAGGTTTCTCTGACATATACTCCTCTTTTGGAGGTTCACCACCAAATGACAGTGAATTCAAAGAGTCCATAATAATGTTGATAATTAAAATCTGAACTGATGCAAGCAACGCTCCCGTTGCGATCATTGGATAAACCACACTCAAAATCAAAAGTGCAATGTTAATTGGGAGCTGGAATTCAAGGAACATCATGATGTTATGCATAAATGTTCTTCCAAGCTCAACTGCTTTTACTACACTTGCAAAATTATCGTCAGTCAATACGATATCTGACGCTTCTTTTGCCACGTCAGACCCGCCCTGCATTCCGAATCCAACATCTGCTCTCTTCAACGCTGGAGAATCATTCACTCCGTCACCAGTCATTGCCACAGATTTTCCAATTTCCTGTGCAAGAGTTACCAATCTCAGCTTTGTGTTCGGTGAACATCTTGAAATAACTCTCAATCGTGGAATAATACTCTTAACCTCGTCGTCTGACATCGATTCAAATTCATCATTTGTAAGTGCTAAATCACCCGGCATATAAATACCACATTCAGCAGCTACTGCCTGTGCGGTTTCAAGACAATCCCCTGTAATCTCAATTACCTGAATACCTGCCTTGTGCGCCATTGCCACTGCATCCGGGACTTCGTCTCTGACTGGATCGACAACGCCAATAATTCCAAGGAATGTCATATTATTTGGGATTTCATTTTCAACAAGCGTTCCCTCTGCCTGTGTTAAAGCAATACATCTCATTGCATTTCTTGTCATAGCCTTGATATTCTCAATCAATCTATCCTTATCGCTATCAGTAAATGTCTGAATCCCATCGCCAAGTGCTGTCGTACAATGCGCAATAAGTTTTTCCGGAGCCCCTTTGTAATATGAAATGTTATCTGAGCATGTGACTGCTGAATATTTATTTGCGCTATTAAACACCTGCTTAGCTAATACCTTCAGTTCGCTCTGAACGCTCTGATATTCATCAGAACTAACAAGTGATAAAACAGCTCTGTCAATAGAGTTACCACCAGTGATCTCTCCATCTCCATCAAATGTGGCACTGTTGTTCAGACAGATATTTGATACAATATTTTTCCAAAGTTCAGAAGATGTGTCCACTTTATCAGCAAATCCATCAATAATCTCTTTCGGAGTCATCACACCAGTTGTTAATGTACCTGTTTTGTCTGTGCAAATAATATCTACATATGCAAGTTCTGGAATTTTCCCCGGGTTCTTTGCTAAAATGTTAAACTTCTCCATTGTCTTAACATTTTGTTTCGTTACCAATTTTACAATCAATGGAAGTCCTTCTGGTACTGCTGCTACAATAATAGTCAATGCTACAGAAAAGTTCTGAGCAATCTTCTGAACTACGTCAAGAATATTTCCTCCAAAATATTCACTCATGCCAGTTTCTGCAACTCCTGTTGCCGTAAGTACAATAAATGTAATAACAGCTGCAATGGTTCCCCATTTTGAAATAAAATCACTCAGATTGTCGAGTGCAATATCCAGCGCTGTCTTTGGAGATTCCAGAGTCTGCATTTTAACCATAGTATCTCCGTTTACTGTATTCACTCCGACGTCAGTGACGATCATTTTTCCTTCTCCAGCCATTACTGTTGTTCCTGCAAATAAACAGTTTGGATTTGTATATGCGGCTGTTGATGTTGTTTTGGCATGTATGTATCCTGCAATTGGAGTTTTCTTACACTCCTTTGTTTCACCATTGATTGCAGCATTATTAACTGAAATTTTACCATCGACAATGTAACCGTCTGCGAAAATCTCTTGTCCCATACCTACACAAACAAGGTCTCCTACTACCAATTCATCTTTGTTAATTGTCTGAACTTTTCCATCACGAATGACGTCACAATACCTCACAGCTGTTTTCGCACGCAACTCTGCTGCAGATTTCTGGACACCAATACCAGTTTTCACTGCAATTCCAGTTACGATTGCGAGCACCACAAGAATCATGATCGGATCAGAAAGTTCCATTACTCCCATGAATCCGAGGAATAACTGCAAAACAGCAATTGCAATAAGAATCATTGTAATCTTCTCGCTCAGTGCTTCTTTTGCAAAGTCATACCACTTCTTCATTTTCGGTTCCGGTAGCTTATTACTCCCGTGAAGTTTTCTGCTATCTAAAACCTCCTTGCTACTTAATCCATTCATTAGTTTTCTCCTTTCTTTTATTTATCAAAAAAATGATGAGACATACATTTCTGCACTCTCATCATTTATGACCGATATTTCTCTATATATTTAATTGGAAATTACGCATGATTTCTTCATAATTCAGCCGATTCCAAGCTCTGCCTTCGTAAAATGGATGCCTGTACATCTGGCTATACTCCACTGATAATTCATGTATAAATTTACCAAACTCTTCCGTAGACATCGTTTGAATTGTCATATCACTTGGCACGCATATTACACTTGTAGTATTATCTCTGATTGCATCTCTGACATTTACAAATATTCTATCCACATCATCAAGTGTGTAATTTTCATCGTACCTAAGAGCAAGCACTCGATTATGTATGGTAATGCAATCAATTGGAATTCCTTCTATTACTCCGGCATGAGTATTATATTTGTCAATGATACTTATAATTGATAGAAGATCTGCATAGTCTGCATGTAGTTTATTACTTGCAAATTTGCATAGCTCCTTTTTCAGTTTTTCTACGGCATCCGTTTTGACCACCTCCATAATCAAATTTTATCAGTTAAACGTCATCTCCTCTGCATTTAATTAAATCTCCGTCCCAAAACAACCATTCGGGATTTTCTTTAAGGCTAATTAGACCACTGTCTTCTATATGAGCTGTAAAGATCTGACCAATACAATTCTGAATGAATTCTTTATATCTGTCATTCATTGAATCGTAATTTTTGGATGATGTAACACGTTCAACATTCACCATAACTTTTTCATTCTCTTTGATTTCGTCATTTGTCTCGTTGCTATTCATCATAGTAAGGTAAGCATCAATATACTCCTTTGGGATCCCTTTCTTTTTCGCTTCCTTAATAAATTTTCTACGTTTATCCCTATTCAATTTCATCACCTCCTAATGCTCATTAAAAACAACCTGCTCTCCATTTTGCAAAGACCAACATCCGCCATCAGTAATCGCACATTCAGTACAATTGCCTGCACATTCAACCGCATCTTCTTTTGCCGTTGTTGTCCCATCTCTATACCTTACATGAGCTTCTGGCAGATTGAGAGGGTTCTCCATTTTAAATCCTACCCATCCACTTAAAATCAAATGTAAATTGGCTGGAATCGGATATAAAAGTAGTATTTTATTTACAATCTCATACTTCTTTGTGAAACATAGAATCTCACAATGCGGATTTCTTTCAGCCACTTCGATCATATGTATCAAATACTCCTCATCAGGGATATCTCCAGAAACATGGAATCTAAAAAATCGAGACATCATAATTGACGCCTCGACCTCTCTCCAATACACATCTGGTTTATTTTTCAGCAAATCGTAATTATGTTGATATGCTTCTCTTACGGTTCTCCGTAATCTCTCCAGCTTTTTCGCATAACACTTCTTGCTGCATTCACAATCATTTCTACAGGTAATCCCTGCTGGTAACGATACGCTTGGAATCTTGCCAAGCTTTGAATTTCCGCTACTAATTTTAACCTCCATCCTACACCACTCTTTCAAATGAGTCATATAGCATGATGAATTTACCCATAATAGTTCTGTCATCATGGTAATGACCAAAATACCACCGGGTAAACTTCGTATTATCCATAATCTCATCGAAATAATTTGTCAGCGCATCTTGCTTGTACATGCCATGAGAAAACAGAGCTGCAATCTGTTGCGGACAACAATGTGAAATGATAAAATCAACTTCATTATCATTTTCAACAAGCATCTCTTTTCCAAAATTCATTTCCTCTTCTGTCGGGAGTTCTCTTTCCCACCAAGACATCCCTTTGATGCGGAACATCATTCTCTTCTTATCCCACTCATTTACAACTTCCATAAAATCATGCCAACATTCATACTCATCTGGATTAAGAATACCGTCATCTATATCATGACTACTAGCCCCTCCAAAGGCAAAGAATTTCTTTCCGCAGAATTCAAATACATATCCCCTAAGTAGATGATATATATTATCTCTAATTTTCTGCGCCTTACCACCACAAAAATCAACCGTCTCAAATTCATCACTATAAAGTCTGTCAAAATTTTCATGATTTCCATCAACGAACACTACCATTGGTTTAATTTTAGATAACATATTTAATTTCATCGTCTCGTATCCGTCAGAATCATTCCAAATCCCAAAGTCTCCACATACAATAATAAAATCCTTGTCAGTGAGATTTTTGCATCTGCTATAATAAATGAGTTTTTGCCATTCTCCGTGGCAATCTCCTGTTATGTATACGCCCATGTTTGCGCATCTCCTTTCTGCATCTAGGGAACGGGCATTCATCACAATTGCCATATTGACATCTTGCATCTGGATTGTTTGATATAGCCTTAATTACCAAGATTATGCATAGTAAAGCTATAATTGATACAATCAATTGCAAACACGCATCAATCACTTTATCACCCCTATCATGCGTCGAATTTTAACGTCCATCCCAGTATCGAATCGTGTCCAAACATTTTCGCCACAAGAACGGCATCGTATCCATCAACTAACTGACCACCAGATTTCACAATTACTTTTGAAAATCTACCTGTATCATAAAATTCTTTCATACGATTTGCTATATCCTCTGGCTTAATCGACACCATCTCTAATTCCATCGGAATATAAATATCTTTGAGATCATACTGTCTTGAAACAGCTATAATTTCTTTTAAAGGAAAGTACCGCTCCGGTATAATCTTCAAAGCATCATTGTTGCTTATTCCATCAAGAATCTTCACAATTTTTCCTTCTGGGTTTCCTCTTACAGTTGTACATATCACGTTGCAACCCATGCGGATATCCTCCCGCAACTCTTCCGGGACAGAGAACCAATAGGCTAATGTTGAATCTGACTTCAATTGAACACCTACAAATGTTTCCATATTATATACCTCTTTCTATCAGCTCCCTGATTTGAACAGCAATTTATTCTAATATGAATATCAGAAATGCTCTATGAGCTACGCAACCAAAAATTGCAAAAATACCATTATCAGTCATTATAACCAAATAATCGTACATGTTTTCAATTTTTATTTACCATATGTGTCTTTAACTAAATTAAATTCAATATCCTTTATCCTTTGAAAGAAAATAGCATATCTGTGTCGCATGGCAAATACTTAATGCATGATGTATGCTATATATTGGTGTTATATGATTATGAATTTATCGTGTTATGGCATGTAACGCATAGCAAAACATTTGGAGAAACCAGTCAAATTTCGCTAGAAATTCAATATTCTTTTACTTAGATTTATTGTAAACATCTAAAAGATGTTTCCTGCATTATAAGTCTCCATCGCTGAAGACTAACAGTTATGTACTGTCAGACACTGATATTATACCGTCCTAAATTACTGCCCAAATCAGAGAGCCGATGGCTCCCTACTTCTGTTCTTTATTTCCCTGCATCTCCAAAAATGTATTCATCACATCTTCAAATGAATCATTTACATCGAATACAGGTGTATAATCGACTGTAGTGTTTACCTTTACAAAGTCAATAGCTGCTGATGTTTTGTCTGCCTCCGAGATTACTTTTTTCATAATCTTCTTTGCAGCTTTTCTGTCATAGGCTTCGACACTCGTAACCTCTACATCATATTTATAATCTACTGGATCACCTGTTGAATTGAACTTCTGTGCGATTCCTGTTTCGATTCGAGTGCATGGGTTTAATCGCATCATAAAAGCAACGGACTTATTAAGCAACTGTCTATACTTATTAACAGACACCGCAGCATCAATATCCATATCAATGGATTCCTTTGCTTTATTGATTGCAATTGAAAGCTTTTCCTTTTCTTCAATTAGAAATAACATCGCCTGAATCACATCATCATTCGCAAAGAAATCTTCTTCTGTTTTGACCTCTTCTTTGACATTTTCCATATCTGGATTCACCTTATTATAAAGATGATTTCTTGTCTGAGTTAGACAGTGGTCTCTTTTCTCAATACTAACACAAGCTGCTCCAAAAATTCTATCCAAAAAATTCTGGTATCTAAACGCTTCTTTTAAATTCATAATTGTCCTCCTTTATCTAAATTCTTCATCAATTGTTCTCACGGTTTACTCTGTCTATACTGACTAGACAAACAAGTCCGACGCCGGTCAAAAGACCGACACCGAAACAAACCGCTCCGACAATAACTACCGTCATGAATAATCATCTCCTATTCATATTTGAATTTCTTGCCTGAATCTGATTCGTAAAACATATCTCTCAGTGTGCAGATATCCCTCGGAACGCTGTCCAAATCTTCCGAATCATGAAGTGTTTTCACCCAGGCATAGAACTGATTTGCAACAGGCGTTACAAGTGCAGCCGTTCTTTTTGGATCAATATATCCTTTTCTAATTGCCTCATGAGCAATAGATCTCATGAACTTCCAAAAATGGTAGTATGCTAATTTCAGCTTGACCATATATCCATTCGAATCCTCTACAACAAATCCTTCAATAAGTCTTCCATTGTATCTATAATCTTCTGCCATTACTTCGTTATACCAATCAAAGAACTCCTGCCATGTATCAATCTCATAACCAAGCTCTTTGTGAGGAATGTTCATTGAGTCAGCAACATTGCACATATCCTCATAATTCAGCTTCTGGAAATTCATATCGTTTACCACAATATCAAGAAGAAATACTTTACTTTCTGGATATTTGATGATGTGTGGATCGCGTTCCATATCTACGTTTTCAAACACGAAGGATACATTGTGCTCTTTTGAATACTCATTTACCTTGTTGAGTGTTTCTGTTCCGAGCTGTTTCTGAAGCGCCTCCATAAACCATTCTGCGAATGATCCTTCCGGATTGGATTTCGTAGTTACAAACAGTTCTCCTGTTTCTGGATTATTTGCAACAATTCCAAGATATCCATTCTCCTTAACATACACTCTCACCGGGAATGACAGTTTATCCTGCAGCATTTCAAGTTTTGTCTCTGGTCGTTCATTCACATTGAAGAACTTATCATATGCTCTGGCTACTATTTTCTGCTTTGGAATATCAATATACAAACCTCTCGCCTTTGTAGTCTGAGAATCCCAAATACCATCATAAAACGCTGTATTTATGAAGAAATTTGATTTGAACCAGTACAAGCGCATTCATCACATCGGAGATATTCATGGATGTATGACTGCGCTGGATACATATTTCGAGATGAATGGCGGTTTTAAAGATGATGAGTTTTATATTTTCTGCGGAGATTATACAGATCGCGGCATCGAAAATGCTGATGTCCTGAAATTTCTCCTTTCAACCTGCGATAAGCCGAATGTTTTACTGCTTGAAGGAAATCACGAACGGTGGTTATGGGACTGGGCGCATGATAAAGTAAGTAATTCAAAGGAATTTGAGTTCCATACAAAAGCCGAGATCGAAGATGCTGAAATCGACAAGAAGTCAATCAGAAAGCTTTACAGAAGAATGGGACAGTGTGCTTACTACGAATTTCGTGGAAAAACAGTGCTTGCAACACATGCGGGTTTGAGTTTTATCCCGGATAATTTAACCACAGTTGCCACAAGTCAGATGATTAAAGGTGTTGGAAGATACAATGACGCAGAACAGGTCGCATCTACATTTGCTGAAAAGATGGGTGATGGATTCTATCAGGTTCATGGTCATAGAAATACCAAAGGTCTTCCAGTAAAAGTCAACGATCATGTCTTCAATCTTGAAGGAAGAGTCGAGTTTGGTGGAAATCTTAGAGCAGCTATTCTCGATAACGATGGGTCTTTCGTCCCTGTCGAGGTACAGAATACCGTATTTAGAGAGCCAGAGAAGTTAGAGCCTAATGCGGATTCTGTCGGGGAGTGGATTTTTGAATTACGTCGCAACAAACACATCAAAGAAAAGAAGTACGGAAATATTTCATCTTTCAACTTCACCAAAACAGCGTTTAACTCATCTGGCTTAATAACCTTGATTCCTGATGGAATTTTCTGTGTCTCAAATCTCGCATACATCTTATCGATTACTTCTTCCGGCACTCTTTTCAATTCCTGCCGTCCACGGTTTCTTTCTTTTGTGACTTCAATAGGAATTGTGGTAAAATCAACGCAATACATTCTATATCTGTAGTCGTCGCACATCTTCTTGTATCTATTCATCTCTGCTGTTTTGGAGTTTGTGGCATCAATTACTGTAAACTCCCCATTTCTCATTCTAGTTTCCAGAATATTAAACAGTGTCTTCCACACCACTCCGTCATTTGCCTGATTGATTGCATGTGTTCCGTCTGGCATCATCTGAGGACTTGAACACATCATTCTGATATCATCAGCAGATAATGCATACTGCTTTAAACCATGCTGTTCAATCCATGTTGATTTCCCGCATCCCGCACTTCCTCTTAATAACAACAAAACTCTCATGATTTTCACCTCATATATGTTTATTCTTTTTAAATCTATTGCATAAGTAACTCCACTCCCGACCTCACCCAACACCTTTACGCATGGCGATATTCTAACTACAACAACATGTCAAGTATGTCGCCGATAGTCTTTTCAGTCTTTCTTACCGGGGAGCAGGGGGATTAGTGTTTCCCGCCTTAGCTTACCAAGGTATTTCAGAGTCAGAGAAGGAATAACGACTCTTTTGAGGCAATGCCTTACGCCTCGCGATAGCTCATCGTCTCGCTTCGATAGTGCAACGCTACCTAACCTCTATTTCTTTTACGCCCAGATATATAAAAAAATAATATGCACCAACCACAACATATCATCTTATATATCCACCTTGGAATCCGACCGCTACTCACAGCCGTGGTATGTTATCTCAACCGGGCAAAATCCTATGCGATTTTAAACAATTTCTTTACTTCCATCTTCAATCGAGCAACGAATGATTTCTTTGTATATTTTCCAGCAGGAATATTTCTCAATGCCTCCTCGCACACCGGACACACCATTCTTCCCTCTGGGATTGATTCGTTGCAGAAAAGGCACGTATTATCTCTACTCATTTTGCTCCTTCTTTCTGTCGAGATATTCACAAGTTATCATGACAATAAGATATTTTTCAGCCATATGTTGTATATTTCTCCTTTCTTTGTTTAAACTGTAATCTAATATGCGGTAGCCTGTTTGACATCGCCGAAATCGCCGGAGTACTGGGACCTTGCTCTGATGTTTGCGCATTGAGCATCAATGTGTTATCTCGCGATTCCCTGTATCCTTTGTTCCTTTGTGAGCTCGATCCGGATGCGGCAGCGCCTGCCGTGCTGGAGGCGTTTCCTCCTTTCCTTCTCAAGTTGTTACTTCCACTAACAGTAAGAAGCACTGCAAAGCAGTAATATCATTACGGTTTAAAACATGATATTTTCTTTTGTAATTTTCTCTTTTAATTGTTTATTTGAATATTCCAACCACGAAATCCACTTATGATTCTCTGTAACATCTCCTGTGATGTCGTATACTTTCCCTCCTATACGTGTTCCAAAACATTTGCTCTTTGGATCAAACATGATGGTTGCATTATTTCTAATAAATCTCTTGAATAAAATAGAAGCAAACCAGTAGCTATTAGACCCAGAAAAAGAATCAATAGCACCTTGATTTGCTCCATTCGAGGTAAGCCGACATATAAATTTCATTGCATTATTCATAAATCCACCTCTTTTATCACTCAGCTACTAATACTTGCGATTTCTTGAGGAAAATGTTTATATAGTAGCTGAGTTCTTATTTAATTATTTTTCGCCAGCATCAACGACCGTCGTATCCGCACCCTGAACAGTAACCCATCCATGCTTGAGCCTTGCTTCTGCTTCTGTCATCTGGATAAGCTCTGGCGTTAAACTTGATGATTTAAGCTGATTTGCTTCTGCTTCTGCTTTAGCTTCTGTTAATTTGATATCGGCTTCATTCTGTGCCTTAATAAGAGCTGTCTCAGCCTGAACTTTTGCTGTTTCCTGTTCGACCTGAGCCTGCTGCTTCTGTTGTAATGCAGTTACCCTATTGTCAATAGACTCTTTTAACTTATCATCTGGATGAACATCAATAATACTTGCGTCAAGAACCTGAATTCCATAGTCTTTTTCAAAAGCCTTGTTCAGATACTCTGTAATTTTATTATTGATTTCACTTCGATTTCCGGAGTATATATCCATCATAGAGTAATCCGTTGTTACCTCTGATACTCTGGACTTGAGTACAGTCTTTACTCTGCTATCAACGATTGCCTCACCGTCCATCCCCTTGAACTTCTTATATGTATCTACAAGAGTATCTGGATTGTATTTGTATGACATCTGAAAGCTAATAGCAAGCATTGCATCATCGGATGTAGATACCTTAAATGAATCGTCGCCTTCGCTACCCTCTCGACTGTCTTTACTCAAGATAATCTGTTCGTTACTGATCGTAAAGTTCTTTACTTTCTTCGTCGGAGATACAACATGCCATCCTGAGTCAAGCGTTTCTCCAGAAACGCCTCCATTGATATTGTACACAACAGCCTCATATCCTACTGGAACCTTTTCAACGCATGTGATTGTGCATATAAGTGCAACAAAGACTATTACCGCAGTTGTAATGGCTCCGATTAACCCTTTTTTCTTCATTCTTCTTTTTTCTCCTTTGACTCTGATTCTTTTTCCTCATAGTTAATGATATTAAAAATTCTCTTCATCATTTTTAATAGTAAGCTTCCAACAGGAATAAAGATGAAGGAAATCGCAAGCCATAATAATACAGTAGCAATAATTATTAGAAACCAAAATACAGGATTCATTCCCTTTTACCTCCGTTTTTACTTTCTAGCAACTTTTCGATGTTGTGCAATCTTTGTGATATCTCTCTGTATCTTGTATGCGATAAGTCTTCACCACACTCATCAAGATATTTCCAGCCAAGCACACATGCGCTCGTTGCGACACAAATAATAAAGATACAAAAGATAAGTCCAAACATAAGCATCACCTCCTTCACATAACTATTTGCCGATCTTTTCTTTATTCTACATAGCAGAAACCTTCTAATCTCTGACCGCACCCACCACAGTAAAATTGTGGCATATCACCAGTATCTACGACATACCGACATACTGGACAATGTAGATTACCGTCTCCACCCCTGCGAAATCTTTTTCTCATTGGAGTATTCTTACGTTTGAGTGTCTTATATTCTTCCATCTCATTCTCGGTTATCGAAAGTGATAACATACTAAACCTCCCAATTATCCATAACTCACTTCCGTTTTATCTGTTCTTAGTCCTATAAAAACAGGGAACTGTAAGCTTTCAAGCCCAGTTCCCTTGTCTTGTGAAATCTCTTTATATTTTACTTCGCAAAGTATTCCTGCCAGATTATCTTTATCTTTCCAGAAATACTCTCTTTGCTCGTCAGTAAATCCAGAGCCCACCTTGACTTCATTGCCCTTATATTTCAGGACAAAAGCCCCGAGTGTTCCCTCAAGCCTTCCAGTTCCTTCCTCGCATCTGATAATCGGTAAGTCCATCGTATAAAATCTTTTCACTTTGAGGATCCCTTTATGTCGTGTCCTTCTATACGGAACATCAGTATTGATCATTAACCCTTCTTTGTCCTCACGAACCATCTGTTCCAGAATTTCGTCAATTTTGGATTGATCGTTTCCGTGGTACAGAACAGGCAGAACTTTAACCGCACCGTCCGTATCACCGATTCTCTGCGCAAACTGATTCAGAATCTCTCTACGATAACGATATGTAGTCTGTGGTGTCGGTGAATCGAAATCTCTGATTGGAATCATGTCGAAAATCGTGTAGCAAATCACCGTTTTATTAACACTATCTGAATTCAAAACACCTGTTGCAACTCTAAATGCTTCATTATCACTCAGACTTCCTTTATCCTTGAGTGTCAATTCTCCGTCTGCAACAAATCCGGCGACCCTCAGCCACGAGAGAGCATCCGTAATATGCTCTAACCCTTTGTATGGCATACCGCTTCTTGCAAGCAATTGCCCCTCATATAAGGTTGCTCTCGCCCCGTTAAGTTTTTGTGTCAGCCAAAACTCTGTTCCAACTTTTAACGGATATTTGTCAACTGGATACGCCTGTTGCACTTCCCACTCTGGAATAAGATTCGGAATAATCTTATTGATTGTCTTTCCTGTAATTCCGAGTCGAACCGTCTTAGATAAGAGTTGCATATACAGCTCTTTTTCTTCCTGATCCGGATACTTCATATCTAAAAGCGTTTTTATCTGCCTCAAAGTTGCATCATCCATACTCCTTAGTCTTGACAGATACTCACAACATTCAAAAATATCATTAAAAAAGATAAGCTTTTGACCGTCAGCATTATTGCCAGACATCAGCTTATCTAATGATTTTTTCGATATGTTGTATGTAATTAGCGGATTAAGTGCAAAATATAGGAACCTTTTAAAATATGTATCTTCATCATGACTTTTGATAAAATCACATTTTGCTTTCGCCCCGCTAATAGATTGTAATTTATATATATCTTTATAACTCATATACTTTCCACCATTTATACATTATAATGAATACCTCTCGAATCCTTACGATTGATCACTACGCATTCTACACCAGCCTCGCGGATTGCTTCTTCCATTGCTTTATCGTCCTCATAGTCGTATTTATCGTCTCCATCTTTAAAGTAATACTCAACTTTAAGATTCTCAGGAATAATTACATGAGCAAATTTCATCGTGTCGTAAATAGCATCACATGGTTTAAATGTGATATCAACAACATTTCTTCCGCGTTTATCATACATATAGACTGTTTTGTCTTCGTCATCTCCGAACATATCCATACTTATATTCTGTGCTCTAAACACTACACCATTATTGAATCTAAGTGCAATATTATACATTTGCAGTTCTGTATTTATAATATTGAGATCCTTAATTGCTTCTGAAAATGGAATCCCTGTATTTAATTCAGTCGCAATTGATCTTAAACAATCGTAATTCAATCTAACCTTATTCGAGAATGACACGACTGCATTTATCTCTTCGTAATATTCCTCATCAAGCTTATCCTGCAGATATTCACGAATTTCAGTCGCTGACGGATATTCAAATCGGAAATGATAATGGAATCTGCCGGGTCTATTGATGAGATATTCATTTAATTTTCGTAGTTCATTACATGTCACTACAAACAACTTTTTTCCTGATGATAACCCGTCGAATAACGACAGCAGATTCGCTTGCGGAGAAGCTTCTCCGTCTTTTGACTTCACCTCGCCAAATGTCTTATCAAATTCATCAAACAGCACCATTACTTCCTGTTCAATATCTTCTATATAAGAAGCAATTCCCGGCACGTATCTATCTACTATGATTGTTGGAATGCCCCTCTGAATAACAGCGCTCGAAAGCATTTTAGCAAATAGCGATTTACCAATTCCCTTATCTCCGCTCAAGATTACTCCAAGATTTCGATCTTGATTCTCAAACATACTCAATACTTTGTTCACTTTTTCCTCATGAATACCATAAACTCTCGATTCCTTTATATTCATATCATTGTATTTTTCCAAAAAGAATCCTCGTGTTTCTGAGAACCTTACGATATATACTTGCGCCGGAAGTTTCTCATATACTCTCATCGCATCACTAAAAATGCTGTATGTGTTATCTCCTAAGTTAATTGCTTTCATTCAAAATCCTCCTTATATTTACTCACAATCCGTATGCGTAATCAATGTGGTGCGCTTTGATTAGCGTATGCTAAGCCATGCCATCGAAGTAATTTTATCTAGTCTTAAAATTGAATATTAACGCAGTTAATAGTCTTTTTTAAGACTGATCAAATTCTGAGATGCAAGAACCATTGTCGAACTCTCGCTAACAGCAGGAGTGATTGTTATTATGTATTACTATCGTATTTTTACTTTCGCTAAGAAACAATCCATTTTCATTGTGAGTATACTAATGCATTATATGCAATAATATCTTTTTACCATCCAAGTACTTCGTTGAGCGCGTCTCTCAAAACATCAAACACTCCGTTAATATATCTACATTTTCCATTACTATCTATCTCAGATATCACAAAACCTCCGCCTGACTCTGCCTGATATAACATAGCCCCTTCGAAACCAGCTTGTCTTATCTCTGCTCTCACGCCATACATCGTATAGTCAGAAAATGTCACCACAAACAAATCCTCATCATTATCAATATGGTCTCTAACAACCTTCCTTACATTGTTGTAAAGACTTCTCGGATGGTAAAGCAAATTAGATCTTTCTGGAAAAACCATTCTTGGAGCTTCGCTATACGAATACCCATTATCAGCAATAACCTGTCTGAGTAAACCATCCGCATCAGCACCTTCTTGACCAGTGATTACTATAAGTTTCATGACATATCCTCCGTCTTGATAATTTTAATTTCACTTAAAAAACCGTCTAATTCCTCAGCAGCAACTTCATCATCGGGTACCGGCTCAATCATATCAATGGATATAGATGCATCTCCTTCTGGATATCCTATGTATCTTCCATCACTTATATCTGTGATAGTAAATTCCCGACCACACATATCCATCATATATCCTACAAAAGAAAATCTACATGGTATATTCCCGTCGTCATCTAATCCAAATTCAGAGACCATATCATCCCACGATCTAATTCTCACGTCATCTCCCACTTGTGGATTAAAACTACTTCTGTCCATCTATGTCACCTCCATTAGATAAAATTTCATCCAATGTTCTAGGCATATAATTCATGTATTTCATCATACACCCAACATTGAACATTCTCATTGGTATATCCTGTAACTGTCTTAGTTCTTTTTCTATGCTAAGACAGTAATTATATTGACTTGAATTATGTACATGACCATACAAGTGTACCGTATCTCTATGTTGACCATTCCAGAACGGCATTGGGTAGTGCGACATAATAACTTTTCTACCGTTATCTTTGACTTCTGCATAATCGCAAACTCTGTCAAAATATCTTGCTACCTTGCTAGACACACGGTCGTGGTTCCCTTTAATAAGTATTTTATGACCTTTAAGTTTTCCTAAGATTAATGCTGTTTTATCCTCTTTATACCAGCTAAAATCTCCAAGAATATATACAGCATCAGCATCATTAACTGTCTCGTTCCATAATTGAATCATCGCTTCATCCATTTCTTCGATTGAATCAAATGGTCTATTGTCATACCGAATTACATTCTTATGACCAAAATGAGTATCTGATATGTAGTAATTCATTTATCCCTCCACTTCTTTAGCATGATGCAAACAATTTCCACATATGTATGCTTTGTCAATGCTAAACATTTTGTATTTTTCAGATTTTTTATTTCTGCAGATATTAGCCGTATGAATACGCATATCTTCCTTTGAAAGTATTTCTTTCTTTTCTAAATAAACACATCTCATGTAGCTACTCCATCAGGCATCTTACAACTCTTTTTACATGTCCCATTTGTCTCTTCTTTCTTTTCGTTATATGCTCAATTCTCGTAACGAGAATTTCAGTATCACCGAATCTTGTTCTTACTACAGCATGTGCTCCGACTCTAAGATTCTGCTTATCTTCCGTTTCTTCAACAACTTTCCAGCAGTATTCCTTAGCTACGCCCGGATGAACCCCGTATACAATAACTGTCTTTCCAGTTGTTCTTTGGTCAACTCCTACTACCGATGCATTATTTTCTTTCAAAACTAGATAACCAATATATCCATCTTTTAATTCCATATTTTCATCTACAATGATGTCTCTATCTAGTATCCCGTTAGCTTTATAGAATCTTCTACAAGATTCCATCTTGTCTTCATTTGGAGTAGAGTTACTAAATTTTCTTGGAATTTTAATTGTGTTAATACTTGTGTTAATATACATAGATTCCTCCTTAATATTATTTATCCAAAAAAACAATGTACAATCTAATATGTAATGGTGATGTGCTCTAAAGCTGCAGATGAGCTGCTGAAGATCTGAGATGTGCGTTTCGGGACTTGTTGTTTTTGAGATTTCATTGATATTCAATTGATTATGCTGTTGAACAATTGAATCCCGATGTGCTATTCGTATAATTCAGATCCGATTTTGTCGTTTCTGGTTCCAGAGCCCGTGGTCTTCTGTCCTCCATCTCCTTATCAAGTTGTCACTTCCGCCGACGGCTAGAAGCATATCCAAAGGATATAATTTCATTGTACATCTCTATGCAATCTGGTGTATGTGGGCTTTGAATTCTCATCCGGGTGATCGTCCTTCTGGTAGTTATGTTTCCTAATTCTGGGTGAAATTATATTGATTATCAATGGATGATTCTTCCTGATTTTTATCGTTATGGTTTCGGGAAGCGATGGATCCTGGACTGCACGCTGCGTCGTCTGCTTGGTTCCATGTTCTTCTCCTTATCAAGTTATTACTTCCACTAACAGTAAGAAGCACTGTAAAACAGTAATTTCATTGCATAGATTTTATTTTAATTATTTGGTCAATTTATTAGAAGACCATACAGCCTAAGCCGCAAGGTCTTCTTTAATTGCCTTTACGATATCTACTCCGAACTTATCACTTAAATGTTTTACGATTCCATCAATCTTCTCTCGTTCAACCATTCGATAGTAGTTTCGATATCCTTCCATTGTTTGAATATCACTCTTATCCCAAGCAATTCCATTCTTCCTATCCATAACATACGAAGAGAGCATTGCTTGAAATTGTCTTTTTTTCTTATGCCCTACTGTAATTTCATTATCTTTATTCAACATAAGACCAAGATTCCAATTCTGTCCTGCCGAAGAACCATACCTTGTTTTTGCACTGTTTATTGTAAATGGAGCTTCGAAATTCTTTAAGATGGACACAATTACATCTTGTATTTCTGTGAAGCTAAAACTATATTTAGATGAAATCTGAAAATCATCAGCATATCTTGTATATACAAACCTCTGATGATTATACTCTCTTAATGTTCTTGTTATCTCGAAATCAACCGGAATCATCATGATATTAGTGATTATTGGAGATAACGGTGTCCCTTGCGGCAAACCGCCGTCCAAAAATCCAAGTTCAATAGCCTTTGTAAATTCTGCCCTGCCTCTTTCGTCTTTGAGTACTTCTGAAAAAGGAAATACCATTGAAAACATCTTTAATACCCATTCCATCGTTGTACTGCCAAAAAAGTTTGATAAATCTAATTTTTCGAACCATTTGCTTTCATTCGCCTGATGTCTTTTCAGTAGGTCTATAATGCACCTTTTGTGAATGTACGCAAAAGCCGATGTATGATAAAGCGCCTGAAAATCTACTTCAAATATAGTTTTTAAAGTGCTGAGCGCCTCTTTTAATTCTGGCTCTGGGGCATCAATCTTCCTAAGTCCGCCGCTCTTTTTTGGTATATGGAACTCATAATACCAATCACGTCTAGGCTTTTCTCTCAGATAATCTGTTCTTTCATTGAACCATATAAGTTTTTCGATAAGTTTATCAACATTTACAAGCTGAAGAAATCTTTCGCTTATATTTTCTACTTCATATGTCCTTGTATTTGTAAGATTTTCATTTATTAGTCTAGTTTGCGTATTGCCTCCAAAAAGGAACTCTTCTAATGTCATCTGATGGTATGACGGAGGCTGCTTTACAGTAATATAGTACATACTTTCTCCTTTCAAGAACCTTGCAATCTAATGTGTGTATAGCTGTATCCCGCGGAGTCTCCTCCTGATCAACTTTTATTTGGCTGACCTGTAATCCGTTGATTATCAATACGTTTGTTCTTTATTCCTGAAGATGACGGTTTCTATGTATTATTCCAATTTATGTTTCTGGAGGAGATGCATGTCCCGCCTTCTATTTCCGTGGTGTTGTCCCACTGCTCAAGTTGTTACTTCCACTAACAGTAAGAAGCTATCTCAAAGAGATAAATATCATTGCACGTTCTTTATAAAAACCGCCACATTTGGTGGCGGTTTATTTATCTTGAATGCATATTTTTGCTGATTTTATCGACATATGCTTGGAAACTACGAATCAGTTCTGTATCTTCTATATAAAATGGATCAGAGTTATACTCGTCGTGAAAGAAGTTATACATTAGCTGACCGAATCTCATGTCTGGTACTCTTTTCCACGCAGTCGATAAAATTTCGCAGAATAGGTCGATTCTTTGCTTATCCCTCATGGCTAAAACGCCAACAGGTCAAATTTGAACCCGTCCATAATAATCATTTTCTTGATTCCATCGCCTTTTACGAAATTGATGTAGTTGTTCACACCGAGAGCTGAAATCAATCTTACTGTTGTCGCTACACCAAGTGTAACACCACAAGCGGATATTGGTGTCTCATCCTTAGCTTCATCATGTGAGAACTGCATCGAGTTCAATAAATCTTCCTTCATTTTGGAATCAGACCAGTCGGCTGCATAATGCTGTGCGCTTTCAAGCAGTGTTCTAAAATCAAATACCGCTTTTACATACGGGCTATCCATATGCTTTTCAACAATCTCTCTTCTAAGTTCGATACTGTCTACGCATAAAAAGATATATCCAGACATCAATTTTCCCTGCCATCCTTCTGGCTTAACCTCAATTTTATCTGCGATCTCTGGATTAATATCTGTCAAAATATCCTTCAGAGCATCTACCTTTAATTTGCCAACATCATTCTGATTGAACATCTGATTTACGATATTATGAGGTTCAACTTTATCGAAATCCCACAATGTCATTTTGGTCACTCCGCATCTTGCAAGATTCTCTGCGACTGTTGAGCCAACAGATCCACATCCTACGATGTGGATTCTTGCTGTATCTTTCTCTGGCTGAAAAAATTCATATGATTTACTTAAATCCATATTGTCCTCCTTGTGTTATACGTTATAAATTCCTCTATCTCCGTTTTTCGGCACTATGAAAAGATCTGCAATTGGAATATCTTCATTGCCGACCTCGTACTCGTCATCTGGGTCACAATGCTCATCTGTCTCCTCGAGTTCTTCCTCGTAGTCATCGTCTTCTTCCTCTTCATCCTCAAAGATGCCCTCGTCTTCACCCCAATCAAAAGCATTAGACTTATAATCATCAAAGTCATAATCATCAGCACCTGAAAATTCGCCATCTTCATTTTTGATATAATAATCATACCCATCTGGTATATCCTCGAGTTTAGAATAAAGTTCCTGCCAGTCACTCGCATCTCTCGCCATTTGTACCAGATTTGAATCAATCTCTTCGTCCATTTCTTCTTGCGAATATACATCTTCGCATACTGAACACCCATATTCATTACAGAATGCTCTCAGATCATACCAGCTGCTTACGTCTCTTTGAAAATCATCTCTTGTCATTTATCTCACCACCTTAGCAATCGAAACCATATTTACGTCGCCAATATTCATCCTCATACTCGCTCAGACCGTCAAGATCTGCGTCATCATATCCATCGACGTCTTGGGTTGATAATCCGAAGTAATCATCTAATGTTGCTTGTTTAGTAGATTTATTTCCTTTCTTACGTTTCCCCTTACGTCCTTTGCTTTTTTTATTTTCTGACGTAAGGGGTTTGTGTTTTCCCAGGCTTGTCGCGTCTTTCTTTTCATCTTTTTTCTTAGCTCCATAACCCCCATATCCGCTATATCCTGAATACGGATATCCATTTCCGCCATATGTAGGTGTATATGTTTTTCTCTGTACCAATTCCTTTGCTTCTTTCAAAAATCCAGACATATCGCCAACATCTTTAATGGATACTGTAACATCAGAAGTCTCAAATAGAATATTCTCTCTGAGGTCATAAATTTTTACAGTTTTGCTCCCGCTCTTATTCCAAATCATAAAGATATAGAACATATCACCGCTGAGCTGATCCAGAATGCTTTCATATAGATTCAAGTCCACACTGGATGGGCTGGTTGCCATATTCACATGAGAATGCCCCTGCATTCTAATGTTATTAAATATATCGTCTTCCTGCCCCATTAACCACATCTGATATTTTTCCTGATCTGTAGTAACAGTAGTTCCTGTAACCTCCTGTGGATACACCAAAATATCAGAAATAAGATATGTATCTTTCTCTTCACATCTGGTCGCGATGCCGTGCCATGCTACCTCATCGTTAAATTCCCTAATAAGGATTTGCATTTTCTGCCATGCTAACTCTGTAAAAAGGACTGTTGCCTTCCTATCAACAGTCCCTAATGTCTTGGAAAAGTTAACCTTTCCGTCTGGAAATTTTCCTGATCTTAAAGTTTCGTAAAACTCCTTTGTATACTGATCAAGGATATCCTGTGGTAATTTTATCATTTTACTCATAATTCAACGCTCCTTAGAATTCAAATCCATCGTCGTCTGGCAAATCAATGTCATCTTCGATTGGCTCTTCAACTGTGTCTGCCACCTGCTCTGGTCTTTCAGAAACTTCCTGCTCATTTTCTGTAGTTTCTTCTTTCTGCTCAGTAGCTTCTTCCTGTTCTTTCATCCACGCAATAGCGCCTTTCATATCTACAACACTTCCATCTGGGAGTTCGATGCACTTATTATGCCTGTATCCGTGATCCCCACTCATGCGAGCCATAAAAGTTTCCATAACTGTGCTGTCACTGAAATTCAAACTCTTGCAAGAAGAAATACATAATTCTATTGCTCCGATAGCATCATTATCTCTAAGTCTTTCGTTCATTGTTCGTTCGTAATTTCCCAGACAACTATATCTGTCGATATGTGGATTTGGCATATATGTACTATAGGTTTCATTATAATCGTAATCACTTAGTCCTCTGACACGCTCTCCTAATCGAAGTGTATACGCACAGCAGAATCGCAGCCTGATTGTCTGATCAATGAAAATCGCATACATCAGCTTCTTCACATCGTCTGCATCAAAATTTCTGGAATTTCGATATATATAGCTTCGGTTGTTATCAATAATTGTCTTTGCCATATCTTCATCGAAATACATGAGATAATCCTTGACAACAAATGTCATGTCAGAGTTATTAACATATTCCAAATCGAGCTTTGTATTACAGAGGAAGTATTCCATAATCTCTGAATCTTCCCCTTCTGATGCCGCAATTTTATCTTTCAGCCCGAGCAATCTAATTTCAGCATCGTATTTTTGTCTAAGTATATTCGCAATTTGATCGTTATAGTCTCTAATATTACGGAGATACGATGCAATATTTTGTTCAAGTGCTACGCACTGTCTTTTCTCGTGTAGTGTTTCAAAACCTTTAAGTTCGTTTCTGATATGCATGGATCTAAAATCATATGAAGATGCAATCTTTGTAATCGCAGCCATATATCTGTCAGGCGTTGTTTCTCTTAATGATTGAATCAGTTCCATTTCATCTGCCGTAACACCTTCATTTGGGTTAAAATACCAAGGCATAAATGCAAAGATTGCGCACTGTAAATAATGCATACGACGAATATTTAAGTTGTCTATGAATATTACAACCTGCTTAGTGTTAGGGTTAACAAAACATAACGAGTAAAAAGTTTTTCTAAAAAACTCTGTTACTTTAACAATTCTTTCAAATCCACTATATTCTGATGTGAATCCTCTTTCTACTACCTTAAATGAGGCTAAATTCCCTTGTGCATTTCCTCTAAAATTATACACAATGATTGTACCGTTTTCATAGTTCATTGGATTACATACAGCATTTAATACATTTCTATCACTTGCACCTTCAATCGTGTCTTTATCGAACGAACTATTCCTGAACTTAAGTACTACTCTTTCATCGTCTTTGATTCTATTTGCAACCAATGCTCTTAATGTTGAAACAAAAGTTACATCAGAATTAAAGTTATCTCCATAAATATTTTGGAAATAGCTATTTGCCATTTGTGATGTCAATGGCGTATTGTTAATGGTTGGTCTGAACATTTTAATTCCTCCTTTTTAAATATTCAATGGATCGTATCCGACTCGAACGGATGACCGACCGGTTATGAGCCGGTTGCTCTAACCACCTGAGCTAACAATCCGTTTAATGTGGATTTTCAGCATATTTGTACCGGCAATCCACAAGCCGGCTGTTTCTTACATCTCGGACAGCCTCCTCATATCTCATTTCCATCTATGAGATAAAGGGAATGGATGGGATTGAACCATCTATCAGCGCCTCAACGCATTCCATTCCCTATACCGTTTTCCTTACAAAAATTACTTACCGCAAATTTTGCAAGCTGATCTACGGCTTCATTGTATTCGACACCTGTATGAGCTGCGACTTTCTGAAACGAAATTGAAATTTTTGACATCCATTCTTGCATTGCACAAGCGTACTTCGTGGTTAAATTATTCTTTGTTTTCCATTCCTTAGTCGCCCACATTTCTATGCCACTGTAATCATAACAAATTCTCACAGACTTATATCCATGTTGAATTGCATATCTAACAGCGTTCATAGACGCAAGCATCTCTCCTGCTACATTTCTTAATTTTGCAGACTCATGATTATTTCCTGCTCCATAATATTTTTCTACGGTTCCGTCTTTATTGATAACCACGAAACCATATCCATATACCTTGGTGTTTTCATCATAGCTTCCGTCTACATATATTGTAACCTCCGCCTCGTTTAAAGAATCTTCTTCTGATTCAATATTGCCATCCAAGTAATTCTCAGCCTCTTTCCTTGTTGAGAACCCTTTGTATAAAGCGCCACTAAAGCCATCAACCTGCGCTTTACACTCATCCCATGTTTTATATAAACCGGGAATCTTTCCTTTCTTTACCGCATAAAAGTTGTTCTTTTTCTTTGCCATAGTAGCGCCTCCGTGATTACTTATAATACCGGGGAGAAATAATCTCCCCGGAAGCCGAGCATTGGTAAGCATACCGACGAAATATCGTCGGCTTTATACTACTTACGCATTATCAGCTTTTACTACGTTCAGAAGGAAGCATTTTTCTCTGATTCCCATGTCAGAGAATGACTTATCAAGGTCTCCCGGCTGCAGTGTAGAACCATCAAGATGCATTGTTCCTCTTGTGTAATCAATTTCATTTGTTTCGAGCACTGATCTCAGAGTTGTTGCCTCATCTACGATTACGCTGTTTCTTTTTACGTTGTTTCCTACTGTAACTTTAATCATGGTTTGATCTCCTTTTCTTCATTAAAAATTATGTATTTTGTACCATATTCAGTTTTTAAAATGGCTACCGCAACTAAACGGTAGCCACATGCTGCAAGACTACGCAACTGTAATGCCAGACATAATAGCTTCTCTTTCTTTGTCGATAGCATCGATTACTGCTGGGATAGTTTTTTCAAGCTTTCCGAGGTTTGTCAGAGCTGCACCAAGCTCATCTGCGATGAACCCTTTGATATCATCTCCGTTGTAACCTGTTGTCATAGTAATAACAGCCTTTTTATCATCATCACGAGTTTCTTCACAGAAAGAAGCTCCGTATGTATTGATATTGCTGCTACCTGTACCGATTCTGAAGATTTCTTCTTTATTATCCTCGCCGCCTTTAAGAACCAGCGCATCTGGACGATATTTCTCAATCTTCTTGATGTCCTCAAGTTTTACATCAGATACTACTACGATTGCCTGTCCCATTGTTTTTACTTTTGCCATAATTTTTATCTCCTTTTTTCTCTTATATTTACTCCGTTTGCGCGATCCGCTTACGCTTGGGTTGGCATCCCGGAAGCCGAGCATTGGTAAGCATACCGACGAAATATCGTCGGCTTTATACTACTCTTGTTTATATATTGGATTATCATCCTCGTATACCAGATCATCGTATGGATATTCCGTAAAATAATCCTCTCCTGTATCTGCATCTTCAAGGTACATCGGTCTATAGATTCCGATTCCCCATTTTCGATACATATACTCAAGGAAATGTTCTTTTAAATCATCGATGACTTCATCTTCTATGTTGTAACACCCTGTATCTGACACTACACTTACAAAATCCCTGACAGATAACTCAATCTCATCTTCTCTCTCATCAATCAATGACTGCTCATCATCTTCCTCATCTTCGACATAAACCGTTGTGTCGCCATCATCGGTCAATGTTTCAATTGCTTTGATGCTCAGATAATCTTCATATATCCTATCAGCTGTTTTCTTTGCATCCTTTTCATTCAGGATATCCTCCCGATAGATTTCACTACCATCACATTCCACAATAAGCTCCGGAGAACCATTTATCATCGTTAGCCAGACTTCCATCCCGTAATCTGGATTTTCTGCCATCAAATGCTGATTTCTTGAAAGTGCTTCTTGATGATTTAGGCAGTAATCCCAAATTTCAGAAGCTGTGACATCTATATTCTGCATAACTACACCTCTCTATATACTTTTTTCTTTAATGCGTCACCCGCTTTAAATACTGGAGTAATATGCGCTGGGATCTGAACAGGAATACCTGCCTTCACATTTCTTCCGATCTTTGCCTTTCTTTCTTTAGCTTCAAAAGTGCCAAACCCTCTGAATACTACGCTTTCACCATTGACTAAAGATTGCTCAATATTTTCTAATAGCGAATTTACGACATCCTCTACGATTCCACGACTAATCATCGTGTCGCTTGCAATCTTTGCCATCATCTCTTCTTTAATCACATCCATACCTCCTGTTCATATTCCCTCGATGCAATATAATCATATCTTTCTTCGATATCATCAGTGGAATTATTCTTTGTACTGTAAACCATGTATGATACAATAACCGTTCCGTCCGTAACGCCGTCAACTCCTGCATATGATATGTAGTAGTGATCCGGGTCTGTGTTCAATATCATCCCGTCACCTGTCTCTGAATCGGTTACAATTCCCACACATCTTTCAACAATTACTTTCCCATTCCTGTTTTCAAGAATCTCAGCTGTTAAATCTCCGGAATCATATATTTGATAATCTGGATATCTCTGTTCAAAATCCCTTAAAAAGAATTTCTCTGCATCTGAATAATCGACAGTTATTTCTTCTGTATCTACTTCATATGTATGCTCCGTAGATTTTCCTTGAGTAATTGTTAGAGTTGCAAGAACCATTACAATAATAATTATCGCAACAGATAAAAATATCTTTTCGCCTACAGAAATCGCTCTATCTTGTTTAATCTTATCTGACATATTCCCATTTCTCCTTAATCCCTGAATGTAGGGTAAAATATCAACTTTATCTTTCTGGAATGCCTGCATCTATTTACAAATCGCCTGCACTCTAGGTAATTGCTAAATGTTTTGTCAACTACTGTATTGGTTTCTACAACCAAAAACCTTACGGCTAAATCCATTAGACCACCTCCGTTTGGAAAGCCATTCGCCACCATAAATGGTGGCTAGATTACCGATAGTTACGAAGACGATAAAGCGGACGAACGCCAAGAGAACCAGACGCGTAGGTGCCGTTCGCATAGCCGCCGTTGTTCACATAGCAGAAGGGAGTCGCAGACCCCACACGTTTATTCTTCAGCCAGTAATACTGATACCCTCCATTTAATCCATCGGAAGCTAATCGATTTCGTCTCTTTTTCATCGGTTCAAACTGTTCTACTGTGTCCGGCTCTTCCTCACCATATATATTCTGTCCAAAAATCTCACGTTCTGTCGGAATACTCAGCAGATCTCCATTCTCAAATGGAATCATGTTCATTCTCATGGCAAATGGGAATTTTTCAATACATTCCTTATTAAGCCATTCTCTGAGATATGATTTTTCATATCCGCCTTCATTTGTATCATCACGATTCATACGGCAGGTATCATTCAAACAATCCAAAAGCATAAATGTCATACACGGCTCATAATTCCCTATATATTCCTCTTTTACCGCTATCGCTTCAACTTCCTCGCCAGTCTCTAAAGTATATCTGACGATATCTCCTACTTCATATCTTCCTCCGGCTAATACCTCGGAGGTTCTATATACCTTCATAGCACACCTCCTAAATTATGCAGCACTCTTTCGAGAACAACATATATAATCCCATCGGAACCGTGATTAACAATGGAGTTCCGTCAATGTCGCCTCGAACCTGAGCGTGACTTGCCATAACAAAAATCAGAACGCTAATTAAAAGCATTCCAATGCCCATCAATCTCTGCTTAATCATCTTTTTCTTCCTTTCTACTTCCGCCTCTCTCTTCTCTCTCTGAATTTCCCGGCGATATTCTATGTATTCCTCGCGACTCATGCCGTCGCACTCATCATATCTTGCGTGATACATCTTTTTACTCATATACAATAATCCTTACAATTCTGCCGTAGCAGCGTGTCCTGCTCCCCAACGGACGGAAACTCGCAAGCTGCTTGTACTGCCGATGATCTTTGTGCCGTCAGAGTATTGAGCAATATGCCTGCCGTTTTCTCTATCTGCTCTGTATGATACAGAAATCCCGCCACCAGCTTTCTTTATCATTCCCTCAACTCTGCGACGGAATACCAAGAAACTCATACCGCCTTTATTTGCCTTGCGATTCCATAACCATCTCAAAGCCTTTTCGAGGTCTGTAGTTTCCATTTCATCACCGCATGATTTTCCATCATACTCACAGACAAATTCATCTGTCGCTCCGTAGCGAGAAACCATAGCCATATTGCCATCAGCCATATTCACGCCTACCCAACAATTTCCCTCTGGACGGGACATATACTCCCGCATTTCATCAATATTCATTGATTTCATAGATTCCCTCACTTTCCGCTTTCGCCATACGGCTCTCGCTATTTGTTTGTGATACCCACAGACCGCCGGATTCCCGACGGTTTCGCCGTTACCGGCTCATCAGTGTGGGGAGGATAATGTATTGATCAGGAATAAATTTCCATCTGATGATATACATTTGATATGCATTTTCCCTAAACGTTTTGCCGCCTGAATGAGCGCTGACTGGGCGGACTTCATACTCTTATGCGACTCATCCCAGCCTTCTATCATCATGCACTGATTCCCTGACTCAGAAAATTCCTCAATCAATGCCTGATTAGTTCCTCGCCCTGGTCTATAGATAGGCATTTCACATGCTGTTAGTCTCATACCGCACCTCCTACTTACGAACCTTGCGGAATTCAATCTTATAAGTTTCGCCCATCACGATACGATGACAAATTTCCGCACAATACTGGCGCATATACTTGTGATTTGCGCAAGTTACCGTCAGAGCTGCTCTGTTTTTCCGTGAAAATACTGACATTAAGAAGTTCACATCATGGCTCACTGCCTTGTATTCCTCGCCAATCATAGCCTGAACAACGATGTTCAAAGTCTTCAGCAGGTTTGTCTTTGATGTCGGATTTTTACCCATATCGAAGTTCTTGGAAATATCAGCCATAGCGAATGAGTCATTTACGTCTTTCGGGTCGATTCCCAAATCTTTCGCTTTCTGCGCAGTCAATAAGAAGTTAAGTTTCTCAACCGCATAAGCCCAGTTCTTGTCAGCACCGATACCGCCTTCGGTTGCCTTATGTAATTTAAGCAGGTCGATAGGACGTTCAATATCCTCAACCACACGAACCGGAATCTTCTCATCTCCCTGTTTCGTATCTTTCGCACGAATTGTAGGAAATGTCAGCTGTTTTACAGCCTCAATCATAGGATTTTCAGATGCCTTGAGAACTGCGAAGCATTCTTCACGAGCGATAGACGTATATTCATTTACCGCCTGCTCAATCTTATCGTTCAGGCTTGCAGACTCTGCAAAATTCCCGTCCTGTACATTTTCGTTGTATTCACGACATAATTTCTCTACGTACTCACGCAGTTCTTCCTTTGTCATTTTCTTTTCTTCTGCCATAATGATTCTCCTCTCTGGATTCTCTGATTTTTATATGGGATAAGCCCATAAGAGAACGCCCGAAACCATGCGATATGCACAATCTCGGACGCTCAATATAGGTTTATCAGAATGCTTATGCATTCCGTTCAATATTCAGTTTTCTCGCTATACTCTGTCTATCATCGGAAATCCCACAACAGTCCGGCATTTAATTCCTTGGAACATAGCCGATGTACCCTCGGGTACTGATACCGTCATGATTGGAAATCCTCTGTAGATTTTCAAGCTATCCCTCATTTTGACGCACTCAGGATAATGCGGCATATATTTCACATCTAACTCTGCCTAACTCTGGAGGTTTTCACTATCCCGAACCATGAGCCTAACTCTCATGTACCAGCGACGCATCTGATAGCAGATGTACTCCCTCAAATCGGTTAAAGGAATCCACGATAACCGCAGAGTTTTACCAATATTCTAAAGCCGTCGGTAGGTCGGCTGACTGGTATAGTTCACTTATTTCCTGTCCCGCAGGTAGCCCTCACGATACCTTAAAAAGTACCGATATATGCACTTATTACCTGCGAGTAGGTAGACCTCACAGTCGTATGGACATAAGCCCATAAAGAAAAGCCCCTCAATAGAGAGACTCTTCGTTAAGAACTTATTAGCAAGGATTTTCGTATCAATTAACCAACGGATTTACCTTTATAGAGCGCCCATGCTCATCCGTTCCGTATCTCGCATTATATGGCGGTTTGTATACTATGTCAGATTATATTTATATACCGCGCATCTGACATAGGCGAACTCTCTGGATTCTCAGCTTTTTCGCTCTGTCGTTTCGTGTTCCCACACTCTTAACCGTTCCCCACTAGGAAAGCCTGTTGGGTTGTCGGTCGTGTGTTCCCACACTCTTAACCGTTCCCCACTAGGAAAGCCTGTTGGGTTGTCGGTCGTGTGTTCC
>OLQY01000254.1_pt1 | contig 70531 bp, 67 predicted proteins | sample 1672851 | NCBI WGS metagenome assembly OLQY01 (sample SAMEA3136730, study PRJEB25190) | human gut metagenome
AGGTCATTTCCTTCACGGGAACGCTCTCCGACACCTGTAAAGATAGAATATCCACCATGCTCTGTTGCTACATTTCGGATCAGCTCCTGGATCAGTACAGTCTTACCAACTCCGGCTCCTCCGAACAGACCAATCTTACCACCTTTTGCATATGGTGCAAGAAGGTCGATGACCTTGATACCTGTCTCAAGGATCTCAACAGCAGGACTCTGCTCTTCAAATGTAGGCGCCTGTCTGTGGATTTCCCAGCGCTCTGCATCTTTCTCTATTTCTTTTCCATCATCGATGGTCTGACCAAGCACATTGAACAGACGTCCAAGTGTCTGATCTCCAACTGGAACTTTAATACCGCTTCCAGTTGCACGGACTTCCATATCTTTGTGAAGTCCTTCACTTGCAGCCAGCATCAGACAACGTACTTCGCTGTTTCCCAGATGCTGTGCAACTTCCATAATACAAGTCTTGTCTCCGTTATCTACCTCAAGGGCATCTTTGATATTCGGAAGCTCTCCGTCTTCAAATAAAACATCGACAACAGGACCCATGACCTGTACAATTCGTCCTTTATTCATATCTGTTCTCACTTCCTTTTCCGTTTCTGTGCCTTCGCACCTGCGCATACCTCTGTGATTTCCTGCGTAATGGCTGCCTGTCTTGCCCGGTTATAAGCAATAGACAAATCTTTGATAATTGCCTCAGCACTGTCTGTCGCTGACTTCATAGCCGTCATTCTGGCATTATGCTCACTTGCATACGCCTCGACCAAACAACCGTAAATCATTCCGGTTACATAATTCGGTACGATATTGTCCATGACGCTCTCGACAGACGGATATAACTGAATCGCCTCACGCCTTAAGTTTGCCGGAATGCTGTCCTCTCCGAATGCACTTCTCTCAAGCGGGAGCAGCTTTACAGTCTCCACCTCAGATACCATAGAATTCTCCATTCGCGTATAGACAACATACACTTCGTCCAGCTCGCCATTATTAAACTGTTCCATCAATGTCTCAGAAATAATTCTGGCTCTGCTCAAGTTCGGTTTCTGCACAGTATATTGGAAATTTTGTTCAATCTCATGTCCCTGACTTACAAAATAATGTCTTCCAAGCTCACCTACGACAAACAATTTGTGGTGTCCCGGCATTTTCATGATTTCCTCTTCTGCTTTTTCTACATTGTGATTGTAAGCTCCTGCCAGTCCTTTATCACCGGTAATAACTACAGATCCGATTTTCCGTTCTTCTTTCGGAATTTCTTCCCTACTGTCAAAATACTGGTTGCTCACTTCCGGCATATGACGCAGGATTCTGGCAATCTCAGCCTGCAATTTATAAAAATACGGCTCTGCATCTGCCAGTTTCTTTCTGGCCTGACGCATTTTTGTAGAAGAGATCAGGTACATGGCGTTGGTGATTTTCATCGTATCTTTTACACTGTTAATTCGTGTCTGTATTTCTCTGATATTTGCCATACATTAACACCTGCTCTTTTTGAATTCCTCTGCAATCTCCACGATCTTCTGGGACAACTCTTTAGACAGATCCTTTGTCTCCTCGATTTCTCTTGCGATTTCCGGATGTGCACTTGCAAAGTAACTTAACATATCCATCTGGAATCCTTTTACTTTTGCAGTTGGAATTCCAAGCATGACTTTATGTCTTGCAGCACAAAGTGTAATAACTTTCTCTGCCAGTGACATTGGTTTTCCAAGCGGCTGCTTCAGAAGCTCCATCAGTCCGCCGCCATATTCCAGCTGTTCCTTCGTTGCATCATCAAGGTCTGAACTGAACTGTGTGAAAACTTCCATCTCACGATACTGGGCCAGATCGATACGAAGACTTCCTGCTGCCTTCTTCATAGCTTTTGTCTGTGCATCTCCACCTACACGAGATACAGACAATCCTACGTTGACCGCCGGACGCATTCCTGAGAAGAACAAACTGCTTTCCAGGAAAATCTGTCCATCTGTAATGGAAATAACGTTTGTAGGAATGTATGCAGATACATCTCCGGCCTGTGTCTCGATGATCGGGAGAGCCGTGATAGATCCACCGCCTTTTTCCTCACTCAGACGGCTGGAACGCTCCAGAAGTCTTGAATGCAGATAGAATACGTCTCCAGGATAAGCCTCACGTCCAGGAGATCTTCCAAGTAACAGTGACAATGCACGGTACGCAACTGCGTGTTTGGAAAGATCATCATAAACAATCAGTACATCTTTTCCTTTGTACATAAAATACTCTGCCAGTGCAGTTCCCGCATAAGGAGCAATGTACTGAAGCGGCGCACAGTCGCTTGCTGTTGATGCTAATACGATGGTGTGATCCATAGCTCCTGATGTCTTAAATGTATTTACAACTTTTGAAATCGTTGATGCCTTCTGACCGATGGCAACATAGATACAGATCACTCCGTTTCCATTCTGGTTCAAAATTGTATCTGTTGCGATAGATGTCTTACCAGTCTGTCTGTCACCGATGATCAGCTCTCTCTGTCCACGTCCGATCGGGAACATGGAATCAATAGAAAGGATTCCTGTCTCCATAGGAACGCTGACGGATTTTCTGTCAATGATTCCAGGTGCTTCATTTTCAATCGGGCGATAATCATCTGCCTCAATCTCTCCGGCACCGTCGATTGGTGCACCAAGGGCATTGATAACTCTTCCGATAAATTTATCTCCTACCGGGATTCCGGCTTTTTTCTTTGTACGTGCAACCTTTGTTCCTTCTTTGATTCCTGTATCTGATCCAAATAAGATACATCCGATCTCGTCTTTCTGGATATCCTGTACCATACCCTTCAGACCATTTTCGAAGGTAACAATCTCGCCGTACATTGCATGATCGATTCCGTAAATGGTAGCGATTCCGTCTCCGACTGTTACAACAGTTCCGACTTCGCTGTCTTTACTGATCTCATCAAAATTCTCTATTTCACTTTTCAGAATTGAAATAATTTCATCTGAATTGATTGAACTCACTTACGTTCACCTCCAGGTCAATTTTTGTTCTAACCGGTTCATTCTTCCACGAATGCTCCAGTCATATTCATCACTGCCCGCTCTCAGGATAAATCCTCCAAGCAGTGACGGGTCTTTTTCGACCTCCAGATTTACCTTCGATTTATGATATTTATCCATAATAAATGTTTTCATCTTCTCAGCCTGCTCTTCGTCTGGCTCGTCTACACATATTAAAGTCGCAGTCATAACTTGCTGCTGCTCCTCACAATATTTATCATAGCTTTCGAAAATGTCCCAAAGCATGCCCATTCTCTGGTTCTCGCATGTTACCTTCAGGAAATTACAAATAGACTTTGGAAATATCTGTTCGATAACACTGTATTTGTTCTTTGCCGTAATTACCGGATTTAACAGTACTTCATATACTTCCGGTACCTGACAGAAGATTTCTTTTGTTTTCTCAATATCTGCTTTCGGAATTTCCAGTTCGTACAGAACTCTTGCATAGCGCTTTGCTGCCGGCTGAACGAACTTTACTGTATTACTCGTCTTTGCCGTCATGAGCGTCACCTACGCTTTCCAAAAACTGATCATAAATCGCCTGATTTCCTTGTTTTCTTGTCTCTTCATCTACAATCTTTCTGGCTGCCTGCATTGCAAGTCCTGCAATCTGTGTCTCAACGCCATCCAGTGCCTGCTTTCGCTCAGTCTCGATGGTCTTTCTGGCACGTTCGATCGTGGCATCTGCTCTTCTGTCCGCATCTGCAAGAATCTCATCTGACTGTCTCTTAGCCTCTACACGAGCATTTTCAACGATTTTAACCGACTCCTCTTTTGCACCGGAAAGAGCTGACTCATACTCTTTTTTCAGAGACTCTGCCTCTTCCTGTCTGTCACTTGCATTTTTCAGTCCGTCGGCAATCATCTGCTCACGCTTTTCCATGATCCCCATAACTGGTTTGAACAGGAATTTCTTCAGTAATAGATAAAAGACTACAAGGTTTATTATGGTCCAGAGAAGGCTCAAATCTACTTTTATCACCTTTTCCCACCTGCCTTTCTTCTTTTCTCCTGCTTCTTTACGAACTGCTAATTATTTCAGCATCAGGATAATCAGAAGACCGATGATAAATCCATAAATAGCTGTTGCCTCTGCAAGGGCACAACCAAGAATCAGGTTCTTGCTGATCTTTGACTCAGCCTCTGGCTGTCTTGCGATAGCGTCTACTGCCTTGCTTGTTGCAAGACCAATACCAATACCTGCTCCTAAACCTGTTAAAACTGCGATACCTGCTCCAATTGCTACTAACATAATCTTAATCTCCTTTTCTTCTTGTCTAAAAATGTTTTCTTAAATCCCTTTTAAGTCTGTTCGTCTTATCTTCCGGCTTTACTCCTGTTCCTCATTCATGAACAGCGCCGTCAGAAATACAAATACATAAGCCTGTAAGAATCCATCAAATATATCAAAATAAAAACTAAACGGGATTGGTATAATCGCCGGAGCTACTATTTTTAAAAGCTCCATGATTACAAATGCTCCCAGCACATTACCGAACAGTCGCATGCACAAGGACAATGGACGGATTACAATCTCCAGTACCATGATCGGTGCGACGAACGGAACCGGCTTTGCAAAATGTTTGACCCAGTGTTTTAATCCGTTTTTATGTATTCCGGAATACTCGATCAGACACATACTCATAACAGCCAGCGCTATTGTGACATTCAGATCCTTTGTCGGCGGTTTAAACCCAAACAATCCAATGATATTGGCAATTCCGATATAGATCAGCACCGTGATAAGATATGGGATATATCTTCGGTTTTCTTTGCCCATAACATCTTCAAAGAAGTCCACTCCTTTTCCGATTGCGGATTCCAATAAAAGCTGAGCTTTCCCCGGATTCTCTACACTGAGATTCCTTACGAATATGACACACAGCAGTACAACTACAGCCATAATGATCCATGTGACCGCCACGGACTCACTAATCTTAATTCCCCCGAATAACGGAATAGTAAATGCTGTATCACAATTCAGCTCTTCCAACAGACTCTCTGTTAATTTCTCCGTATGACTCCCTCCCTTTCTTCTTCAAATTTCGTGATTACTTTACTCTCCTGTTTTTTAAATGTCAATCATTTCTTTTTTTCTTAACAATTACTTTATTTGACAATTTTTTAAGCATATTCTCTTATTTGAGTTTTTTCATTTGTCCAAAATTTAGTCACTTTCCTCCCGTTTTATATACCTTCTCCTTAACATGTTGAAAATTTGCACAAATTATTTGTGTTTTTCAGAAAAATTTTAGTCGTTACGCATATTGCTTTCGGCAATATGATATAGATATGACCGCTATACACCATTGAGTTTGACTTTTTTTGCCAAAGCCTGTAAACTAAGGCAAGGCAAGAATCTCCCGGATTTGGGAAGTTTGCAAATAAAGAAATACAACAAATAAGGAGAGCATATATGCGACTTAGAAATATACCCCGCGCCGAAGGCGTGTTAAAAGAGTGCAGTCAGGTTATCGAGACTCCGGAAGAATTCCGTGATCACTGGGCATCTGATGTATTCCAGAATGACTACCCGGTCCACATTGAAATCGGCATGGGAAAAGGCCGCTTTCTCATGGCACTGGCTCAGAAAAATCCACAGATCAACTACATCGGAATCGAGCGCTACACAAGCGTCCTTCTCCGTGCTGTGGAAAAGTTAAACATATATATAGAAGAAAACGAAAGCACTCTGCCAAACATTCGCTTCATTTGTATGGACGCACAGGACATAGCAAATGTGTTCGCTGAAAATGAAGTTGACCGGATCTATCTGAACTTCTCCGACCCATGGCCGAAAGCCCGCCATGCAAGAAGGCGCCTCACGTCACCGGATTTTTTTGCACGTTACGACAAGGTGCTTGTCCAGGACGGACAGGTAGAATTCAAGACAGATAACCGTGATCTTTTTGATTTTTCCGTTGAGTCTTTAGGGGAATCCGAAACATGGGGCATTTCCGAATGTACTTATGACCTGCACCATGATGAAATTATGAACGTTGGAAATATTATGACAGAATATGAAGAGAAATTTTCATCCATGGATCACCCGATTTGCAAGCTCATTGCTAAAAGAAGATGTCTGCTGTGACTTTCTTAGCGCTACAGCGCATATATTATTAATGAGAAAGCCTTCGGAGTCTGTTCGCCATGAGCCGAAATTGTCATAACAAAAAAAACTTCCGACAAAAGTTTTTTGAATACACTTATCGAAATCGGTGTCTGCACAGGTGGATCGGTTGTTTCAGAAAATCCCTGAAAGAAGTATATGATATTCTGAACCACGGTTCTGACTGCCGAAGGCACTGATCAGAAAGGTTGATTTGATGTTACATTTAACTGCAAAAAATTTTCAAATAGAAGTAAAAGATACCTCTCTCCCGGTCGTCGTTATGTTCTACGCTATCTGGTGTGGGAAATGTGCCATGATGAAGCCGGTCGTGGAGGATATCGAAAAGAAATACGCCGGAAAGATCAAGTTCTGCGAAGTCGAAATTGAAGAATCTGCAGTACTCGCCGCAGAATACGCTCCGGAAATCGTCCCGACATTTGTTCTCTTCAAAGATAAAAAGGCAGTCAGTGTCATGGGTGGAATGGTGGATGAACACACATTTGAATCCAGAATGCTGGAAATCCTGTCTTAGTCCACAGATGTACACAAGCCGTAACATAATCTTTCGAAATAGTTAAGAATTTTTTACTTTTTACTTTTACACAAGTATGTTATTATTGGGTGTACAGAAAGGAGATGTGGCGTCTGACACCACAGGATAATTATGAGTATGAAAAAATTAAAAAGGGTTCTGCCGTTTAGCCTGGCAATAATTCTGGCATCTGTAAGCCTGCCGGTAACTGCCCTGGCTGACAGCGCAAAAGTAGTCACTCTCGGAGCGAACTTATCCGACGAGCAGAAAGCTTCTATGTACAAATACTTCGGTACTTCCGCCGATCAGGTAGACACGATCGAAGTCACGAACACAGACGAAAGAAAATATATGGAAGGGATCGCGACCGAATCCCAGATTGGTACAAGAACATATAGCTGTTCTTATGTTGAGCCGACAGACAGCGGCGGAATTCAGGTAAAAGTCGCAAATCTGACATTTGTAACAAGTTCTATGATCGCCAGTACACTTTTGACTTCCGGCGTTGAGAACTGTAACGTTGTTGCCGGATCTCCAATTGAAGTATCCGGAACCGGTGCACTGACAGGTATTATGATGGCTTACGAAAAAGCCAGTGGAAAAGAACTTTCCGAAGACCAGAAATCAACTGCAACAGAAGAGCTGGTAACAACCGGTGACCTCGCCAAGGATCTCGGTCAGGATACAGCATCTGATCTGATCAACGATGTCAAAGAATCCGTTATTGAAGACAAACTGACTGATCCGTCCGATATTCAGGACGCGATTTCTGACGCAGCCGATAAGCAGGGAATTACACTGACCGATGACCAGCTTGCAAAAATCACAAGTCTGATGGAATCTATTTCCCAGTACGACTACGATGTCAAAGCACTGAAAAAGACTCTCGACAACCTGGACGGGAAATCCGGAGGATTCTTCAGCAACTTGTGGTCCTCCATCAAAGGCTTCTTTGGCGGAGATAGTTCTGGCGGTGGAATTATTAACAATACGGATGATGCAGCACTCGGAAATGATGCAATCATCGACAGCACATTAGATGCCGTAAAAACCAAAGCAAACGATGCCGTAAATCAGGCAAAAGAGGAAGGACTTTGGGATAAAATCGTAGGATTTTTCAAGGATCTGTTCGGAGGCGATGATACCGAAAACTCCGATAATACAGATAGCACTGACGCAGTCGAAGAAAATACGGACAACAACACCGATACAGGCAGCACCGACAACAATGCTGATAACGACACTTCTACAAACGCAGAATAAAATTAATTCATAACTTTAGCAGGGAGATGGAATACTCAAATTCCATCTCCCTGTTTCTCTTCCACACCTCTCTTATTATACATTTTAAAATTCAAAAACTGCTACCCCATACGGCGGCAATTTGTATCCAAATGAATATGGTCTTCCATCACATTCTTTCTTCACGGCATGATAAATGTTCTGTCTCTTCTCGCCATTTCCGCCATATTTCACATCGTCACTGTTCAGAATCAGCTTATACTGCTTCTTTCTAGGAACGCCTACACGGTAATCTTCTCTTGCCATCGGTGTGAAGTTGATCACGAACAGAAGGTTATGCTTTCCATCTTTAGAATGGCGGATAAAGCTGTAAATGCTTCTGTATGCATCATCTGCATTGACCCACTCGAATCCTTCCCATGACTGATCCAGTTCATAAAGTGCCTGTTTCTTTTTATACATGTGGAGTAAATCACGCATCCATGACTGAATTGCCTGATGCTCTGGCTCCTCCAACAGATACCAGTCCAGTTCACGTTCCTCTGACCACTCGCGAAGCTGTGCAAAATCCTGTCCCATGAACAACAATTTCTTTCCGGCGTGTCCCATCATAAATGCATATCCTGCTTTCAGGTTCGCATATTTATCAAATCCAAGTCCCGGCATCTTATTGATCATGGAACATTTCAAATGGACAACCTCATCATGCGACAGTACGAGAATGTAATCTTCGCTGTACGCATAACTCATGGCAAATGTCATCATATGATGATTGTCTTTTCTGAAATACGGATCCAGCTTCATATATTCCGTAAAGTCGTGCATCCACCCCATATTCCACTTAAGGCTAAATCCAAGACCTCCGTCTTCTACATCTCCGGTTACCTTCGGCCATGCCGTAGACTCTTCCGCTATCATAAGTGCACCCGGATTTCTTCCAAGTACAACTGTGTTCAGATGCTTGAAGAAATCTACTGCCTCCAGGTTCTCATTACCTCCATACTGGTTCGGAACCCATTCTCCGTCTTTCTTTCCATAATCCAGGTACAGCATAGAAGCAACTGCATCAACGCGAAGTCCATCAATATGGAAGTGCTCCACCCAGAAAAGTGCATTGGCAATCAGGAAGTTCCTTACCTCATTCTTGCCAAGATCAAATATCTTCGTCCCCCAGTCCGGATGCTCCCCTTTTCTTGGATCTGCATACTCGTAAGTTGCTGTTCCGTCAAACTCGGCAAGTCCATGCTCGTCCTTTGGAAAATGTGCCGGAACCCAGTCCATAATAACACCGATTCCATTTCTATGCAGATAATTGATCATCCACGCAAAATCTTCCGGTGTTCCATAACGGCTTGTCGGCGCATAATATCCTGTCACCTGATATCCCCATGATCCATCAAATGGGTGTTCTGCGATTCCCATGATCTCCACATGCGTATATCCCATATCTTTCATATACTTTGTGATTTCTTTTGCAAACTCACGATAAGTATAGAATCCCTCGTCCTCTGTGCCTGGGTGTCTCTTCCAGGAACCCATATGAACCTCATATACAGACATTGGTTCTTTTTTGTGGTTCCATTTTTCCCGTGCAGTCATCCAGGAACTATCGGTCCATTTCAAATTCTCAATATTCGTTATTCTTGATGCTGTACCCGGACGAAGTTCTGCATAATTGGCATACGGATCTGCCTTCATATGATACTCCCCTGTAATCGTCTCAATGCAGAACTTATACATCATGCCTTCTTTTACTCCCGGTACAAAGCATGTGTAAATTCCGATATATTCCGCCCTTGTCATAGGGTTTCTTGTGCGATCCCAGTCATTGAATTCCCCCACTACAGACACTGATTTCGCATTCGGTGCCCAGACAGCAAAATAAACTCCTTCCTGCCCTTCGTCGTCCACCATATGTGCACCCAGCTTCTTATAAATTTCGTAGTGATTTCCCTGTCCGAAAAGGTACTGATCTAATTCTCCGATTTCATAAGCTTTCCATTCTTTCTCCATAAACTTCCCTCACATTTCATCCGGATTTCAATATCTTAAGTATACCTTAGCGGAACACAAAATTCAATCTATGTCACTCGATTCCAGGCAAAAAACAGGGATACAATTTTCTACAATTGTATCCCTGCTTCATCACTTACATTCACTATATCATTAAATTTTAAAATCTTCTTCCTTCAGAATGATGCGATCTGACGAATCCGTAGATTTTCCAAATACACGTCTTGCAAGATGCTTTACATTTGCTTTCTGTGAATGTTTAATTGCTTCATCCATGATTTCTTTTACTTCCGCAACTGTAACCGCATGATCTTCACGCTGCATTACATCAATTCGGCTGTAAAGTGCCAGAATTCCCATTTCATCAAGCTTATATCCATTTTCCTTCGCATAAGTCTGACCAAATGTTACTAACTCATCATTGATGAATACCGGAAGTTCAAGCTTAGAAGTGAATTTCTTTTTGAAATCCGGATTAGCTGTCATAATTCTCTCCAGAGGTTTTCTCTGATCTTCAAGAACAAAGAGAAGCTCTCCGGTCTTTCTTGACATCAATGCATTCAGTTCCTTGATTGTTCTGGAATTCAACTTACCAGCCTTTTCGATGATGATCGCTCCACCGCGAAGCTTCTGGATAATATTGCCAAGTTCCTTCTTATTCAGCGATTCACCTGTAACAATAGCAACCTTACCCTGTTTCAGATTTCTTTGTTTCTGGATTGCTTTTACAATATCTACTGCAAGTACTGTTTTTCCAGATCCTTTACGGCCAATGATCATTAAGTTACCGGTTCTTGAAGTTCCCTCTCTCTGGGCACGTCTGTCATTATCAAGTACTGCAACAATCTGTTCACTCATTCCTCTGACCGGTACGAAGTAAGAGAATAATTTCTTCTGCTCCTCTGTCAGTCCGGCTTTCAGTCCAATCTCACTGGTTGCACTTAAGTCATATCTTCCTGTTACAACAAATCCGGTATCAAATGGAACTCCGCTTCCTTTTGACTTCTTAATTCTGCGCTGAATCTCTTCCTCAGATGGTTCTTCAATTTCCAAGTCTCCTTCAAGGTCTTCCGGATCCGGAATCTCAGGAAGCTCATCTTCAAAGTCGTCTTCCTCGAAATCATCTTCCTCAAAATCATCCTCTTCCTCGAAGTCGTCCTCTTCCTCGAAATCGTCTTCCTCGAAGTCGTCCTCTTCCTCAAAGTCATCCTCTTCGTAATCGTCGTCTTCTACATAATCATCTTCATAGAAGTCATCTTCTTCCTCAAAGTCGTCTTCTTCCTCAAAGTCATCCTCTTCCTCGAAGTCGTCCTCTTCCTCGAAATCATCCTCTTCCTCGAAGTCGTCCTCTTCCTCGAAATCGTCCTCTTCCTCGAAGTCATCCTCTTCCTCGAAGTCATCCTCTTCCTCGAAATCGTCCTCTTCCTCGAAGTCGTCCTCTTCCTCGGAGTCGTCCTCTTCCTCGAAATCATCCTCTTCCTCGAAATCGTCTTCGTCCTCGGATTCATCTTCTGGGAATTCATTCCACTCTGCATCGAATTCCTCTACTTCTTCCTCATCTTCCTCCGGGAATTCATCTGCAAAACCATCTTCGTCAAAATCGTCTTCGTCGAATCCATCTTCCTCTTCAAAATCATCGTCTTCGGAATTATCTTCCGAATCATCCTGGTTTTCTGTTTCCGGAATTTCTTCATCTTCTTGTACTTCTTCGATTTCTTCTACAGCGTCGACTTCATCTTCTGCTTCAAACTCTTCGTCCTCACCCTCAAAGTCTTCGTCTTCAAACTCTTCCTCTTCGAAATCATCTTCATCCTCAGAATCCTCGTCCTCCGTCTCTTCTTCCGAAACTGCTTCAACAATCTCTTCTTCAGGTTCTTCTTCAGACTCTTCAGGTTCTTCCACAATATCGTCCAGCTCTTCTTCTGAAATAAACTGATCTACAATTTCTTCTTCAACAGATTCCCCTTCTGCTTTTGCAAGCTCCAGTTCCTCTTCTATATCAAAATTTTCCTCTTCTTTCTCCTGTGCTGTCACACGATCTTCCAGCTCTTCCACAAGCTGTCTGATATCATCAGAAAGCAATGCCTTTCTTCTTGCTTCCTCTGCCTCAAGACGAGCCTTCTCTTCCGCTTCAAGACGAGCCTTCTCCTCCGCTTCACGACGAGCCTTCTCCTCTGCTTCAAGACGAGCTTTCTCTTCCGCTTCACGGCGTGCTTTCTCTTCTGCTTCCTGACGGGCTTTTTCTTCTGCTTTCCGTCTTGCTATTTCTTCTGCCTCGCGTCTCTCTGCCTCAAGTCTTTCTGCCTCACGGCGGGCTTCCAGTGCTTCTCTCTCTTTTCTAAGTCGTTCTTCATCGGATGCTTTTTGCTTTGCGATCGCCTCAGCATTTACCTTCTGCTTAGCTTCCCATTCCATCAAGATGTCTTCAATCTTCATCTGACCTTCAATGCGGAGTTCTTCTTCTCGTTCCTCCATCTTCTTCTGGTCTTCCGGATTAATTCCACTCGCCATAGCCACGCCATTGGCCAGTGCTTCTTGAAGTGTCGCACCCTTCACAACTGTCGTAATAGACTTTTTTGGTCCTTCTGCCGCATGCTGAAGAATTCCTTCTAACTCTCTGACATTCCGAGCTTCTTCCGGAGTTTCCTTTCCGATTGGTTCAATGACTGGTGCTTCCATTTCTACAACTTCTGGTTCTTCTGAAACAGCTTCTTCCGGCTCCAGGACTGGTTCCTCAGCTGGTGCTTCCGGCTCTTCTGAAACTGGCTCTTCTGAAACTGGTTCTTCTGAAACTGGTTCTTCTAAAACCGGTTCTTCTATCGGAACTTCTTTGTCTGCCTTGGCATTTTCTTCCATTGCCTTCAATGCTTCTCCAAGCTCTGCTGTCGGAATTCTTCTCGTTGCATCCAGACCATCCACAGTTTCTGTTGTATTGGCTCCTGATTCCTGCTGTTCTGCCTCCGCAGCTTCTGCTGCTTCCTGCGCTGCTTTAATCTGTTCTTTTGGAATTGATACAGTATCCTGTGGAATACTCTTTACATCCTTAAGCGCAGCTCGCTCAGGTTTTTTATCCACTGCTTTCTTAGGCTCTTTTTTCGGTACACCTTTATACTCATCGTACTTTTCCTGTTGGAGTGGTGTCAGTGGTTTGTACTTCATCTTCAATTCCATTGCCTGATATACATATTTTCCTTCGCTGAACCACAAGATCAAATCGTCACATTCTTCCAGGCACTTTGAGGTCATGCCTGCTTCATGATATAGCTTTGCGAGCTCATACGCCCATTTTTCAATATATTCTGCCTTTTTAAATTCTTCCAGTGCCGAAATCTGTTCTGACAGATCGGACCCTTGTGCCTTCAAAATCCGATATTTCAAAATGAATTGATTCGGATCTCTCGGTGCCAGTTTTACAAATTCCTCATAACAGTCCGAAGCCTCATTCAGATCATTCAGTTTCAGGGCAAGTACTGCCAGACGATACACAACCTTTCTGCTGGACGGTGCTCTGTCAAATGCAATCATAAGCGTATCACGGCTCTTCTGAAACTCCCCGTTATTCTCGTAGATTTCGCTTACTGTATTTAACATTGCCGGGCTCTTCACCCTTCTCCAGTCTATTGTATCGGCAATTTCCATTGCTTTTCTAAATTGTTTCTTTTCGTAATGTTCGAGCATCTGCTCGGTTTTTACCCGATATTCATATTTATCCAATATTCTCACCTCAAATTTTTTGACAATTCTACAGATACAAGTTTATCATACACCAGTCTTATTGTCAAAAACATACGAGATTTTGTTACAAAAATGTTACAAAATGATATCGTCTACTTTTTTGAAATCTTTCAGGCTATACGCTTCTATAATATTTCCCTGGATAACATAAAGCGTATCTTCTATATAAATACCTCTTGTGATCCTCATATTATTTCCATTGATTTCCTCATGCATCGTACATGTAAATCCTTGTTTTTCGTCGTAAGAAAATGTATAGTACTCCCGGCCGCCTTCGCTGTCTGCAGCAAAACCAATCAGATTTTTCTCTGCATCTACTAAAGCTGCCTTATAATCATAAGAAACATCTGTATAGTACACATTTTCAATGACATAAGTCTGCTCCTCTTTCACATTTTCCGGATCAGAAATATCGAACATCGTCAATTTCACGCCATCTGTTGACATAGTTTTTTCATCAACATTCATCCCAATACCCAGAAGCTTATTTTTCCCATACGGATGCAGATAATCTGAAAATCCAGGTATCTTCAACGCTCCTATGATCTTTGGATTTTTCGGATCCGACAGATCAACGGAAAATAACGGATCCGTCTCTTTAAATGTTACAAAGTATCCTGCCTTTCCCATAAATCTTGCGGAGTACACCCTCTCATCTTCTGCCAGACCTTTGATGGAGCCGGTTTCTTTCAGTTCTTGATTCAAAACATAAACACTGTTCGTGTCGCCATCGGTCACTACAACTCTCAGATATCCATCATATTCATCAATAGAAAATGAATCATTAATATAGCCGTCTATTTTGCACTGTGCCCCAGCCGTCAATTCCCCACTTTCATAAGAAACTTTTCGGATTGTCGTCACATCTTTTCCGGAATATTGCCACACATTTTCATAAAAATAAATATTATCGTTGCTCACATATAAATTGCCACCGTCTGCCAAAAGTGCCTTACTGTGCGCTGTCTCATTTGGATTTTCCAGAGAAACTGATGTGATGATCGAATACATATCTGCCTTTGAAATGGACGGAAGACAGATATCTGTTTCTTTGATCAGATTATCGTTTACAAGTGGTATATAGGACTTCGGATTCTTCGCCGTTATACCATCAAGTGTTACATAATAATCACTGAATAAGTATAAGTATCCATCTGCAATTCTTGAAGAATTGTAATATCCACTCTGACTGACCCTGCCAACTTCTTTTGGATTTTCCCTGTCTGAAATGTCATAAGTTACTGCGGTCGTATTAGCCCTCTGACCATATCCATAATCATCATCATTCCATTTGCCGCCCACATAACCGTCACACACTGCGATTAATTGATTTCTCTCAATGTCCAGATACATTTCCTGGATTTCAGAAACATCTTCCACTGTTATAGTAGCCGTTTGCTTCATCCGATTATCACGGGTATCTATAATGGCAATCTGATCGCTCTTATCTTTTAACACGTAAAGATATGTTCCATCTGTTTTAGCTGTATCCCCCTCGTCCACACCTTCCTGACGTACATTTGTCTCAGAATAAGAACCGCTTGCCATTCCGGTGTCCGCTGCTGCAGTACTGCTTTCTTCAATATTCTGTGCTGCATCTCCGCTTGCCTTACTGTCAGCTGATTCATCGACTCTTATATCATTCAATGATCTTGCCCCGCTTGAAGTGTATGCACTGTCTCTTTCCTGATCTTTCTTATATTTTTCCAAATATGCATAGACATCCTTATATTCCGCCGCACTTTCTACTTTCGTACTGTCACTGATCGTCACATCACTGCATGCTATCTTATCATCTCGAGTCGCGTCTTCCATTTTAAAATAATTCTGATATACCATCACTCCCACGATCAGCACCAGGCATGCTGCTGCCAGCCCACCGATTCTCGCCGGAGTCCACACTTTTTTCTTCTTTCCTGCAAGCTTTGCTTCAATCTGTCTCGGTTCAAGCGCTTTCGGCACCGGAACCTGTTCTGACTTTTCCTTTATTTTCCGAATCATGTCCTGCTCATTCTTATTCATAAAATGTCCTCCCATCCAACACACACTGCATCTTCTCCAGCGCCCGGCTTCGTTTTACCCGGACAGTTCCCGGCTTCAGGCTTAGGATCTTCCCGATTTCTGTGCTGTTATAACCGCCAAACACTGATAGCCCGACTATCATTTGCTCTTCTTCTGAAAGAATAAAAAATGCATTTCTCACATCCATCGCAAGTCCCACATCTTCTTCATGAATTCCTTCCACCTGTCCTTCCGGGAAAAAATCTTCTGCCTGCTGTATTCCTTCTTTCGCCACCTGTTTCAATCTTTTCTTACATGTATTTGACAAAATTGTAAAAATCCAGCTCTTGAAAGCTTCTTCTTTTCGAAGTTTATGTATATGTTCATAAGCAGATAACACTGCCGCACTCACCGCGTCTTCTGCCTCATGCGGATCACGCATCAGACAAAGCGCGTAGCGATAGAGGTCTTGATAGACCTGCTCATATAGCTTTGAAAATGCTTTTGCATCACATTTCATTCTTTTTCCTCCTCAATTTGTTTTTCTCAAGAAGTTCTCCACACTCCTCCATTGACTTATCCAATTGCCGTTCCCCAATACCCAGTGTAAAAAGTATTATTACTTCTTCTACATATAAGAGTCCAAAAATATCCCAAGTGTTACAAAAAGGCGTCACTTTTTTTCATAAGTGCCGCCTTTTATTTACATTCGTTTATTCAATTATATTACCGCCGAAAATACTGCGCAAGATAAAATTCAGCGTAATTCCCAGTGCAACGGAACATAGAACGTGAATTTTACCTATCGGATTATTTAGCCCTTATAATAATTAATCAGACAACCTTTGAGAATAATCTCTCTTTCTGCGTCTGTCATATCTCCAAGTGTAAATGTGACTTCTTTCAATGTATCTCCGACTACATAAGCTTTGATCTCTGCATCTTTGTTTTCCACTGCTTTTCTGATTTCCGGTACAAAGATATAATCGCCATTTTTGAAGCTTAATTTCTTGTCGTCTTCTTTTGTGATAAATGGAAGCATTCCCCAGTTGATCAGATTGGAGCGATATCTTTTTGTCGCATATTCATTTGCAATATTCGCCCAGCCACCGAGCACCTTCTGACAGGAAGCTGCCTGCTCTCTTGCTGAACCGTCACCTGGTTTTACTGCAAAGATCGTACTTCCGACTCCGATATTTCCTTTTCCTGCTTCCGGATATTTCTCCTGGATCTTTGCCATAACCGGTTTTAATTCTTCCAATACCTCTAACGGACATTTGCCTGCTTCGATTGCTTTCTGTGCTTTCTGTACTTCCTTTGCACGTCCCACATATGCAGGATCTTTTCTGGAAAGTGCAAACTCTGCCAGTCCAAGTGGATTGGATCTGTAAGAAGATGTTTCTCCAGATGGGATCAGCTCATCTGTTGTTGTAACCGGATCATGAATCTCTGATACAACTTTCAATACCAGATTCTCCGGAAGTGCTGACATTGCCGGCCAGTCTTTGATATTCGGTCCGAACTTGATCTTTGTATCCGGATCAGCCACTCCATGACTGTCAAATACACGATTTGCATAAATCTTCTGATCAAAGTGGTATTTCTGTCCCTTATATTCTACGTCCATATCTGTTGCAGGTGTCAGGAAACCTTTATTTGCTGCTGTTGCTGCAATTGAACGGGCATCCATAAGTGCAACGGATGCAATCTGTCCACTCTGAAGCTTGGAACCTTCACGGTTCGGGAAGTTTCTTGTAGAGTGGCGAATAGAAAATGCGTTATTTGCCGGTGTATCTCCAGCTCCAAAGCATGGTCCGCAAAATGCTGTTTTTACAATTGTTCCTGCTTCCATAAGATCCGCAACTGCACCGTTTTTCACAAGTTCCATATAGATCGGTGTACTTGCCGGATATACACTAAATGTAAATTCATCTGAGCCAATGTAATGACCTTTTATGATGTCTGCTGCTGCGCAGATATTTTCAAATCCACCACCGGCACATCCTGCGATGATTCCCTGATCCACATAAAGTTTTCCATCAATCACTTTATCCTGAAGTGAATAATCCACAGCACCATCCAGGCTCACCAGTGCTTTCTGCTCTACATCGTGAAGCACGTCTTTCAGATTCTTACGTACGTCGTCGATTGTATATACATTGGACGGATGGAACGGCATTGCGATCATCGGACGTATCTCGCTTAAGTTCACATAGACCATACCATCATAATATGTAACTGCACCAGGATTCAGTTCTTTGTAATCTTCACTTCTGCCGTGGATCTCATAGAACTCCTTAATCTTATCATCTGTTTTCCAGATAGAAGACAGACATGTTGTCTCCGTTGTCATAACATCGATTCCGATACGGAAATCAGCACTTAACTTCTCCACACCTGGTCCGACAAATTCCATAACTTTATTGTTTACATAACCATTTGCAAATGTTGCGCCGATAATTGCAAGTGCCACGTCCTGTGGTCCGACGCCTTTGACCGGCTCTCCGTCCAGATAAATTCCAATCACACCTGGCATCTTAATATCATATGTCTTATTCAGGAGCTGCTTTACAAGTTCCGGTCCACCTTCACCCATAGCCATCGTTCCAAGTGCTCCATAGCGGGTATGGCTGTCGGATCCAAGGATCATCTTGCCGCCGCCTGCCAGCATCTCACGGGCAAACTGGTGAATAACTGCCTGATGCGGCGGTACATAGACACCGCCATATTTCTTTGCGCAAGTCAGTCCAAACATGTGGTCATCTTCATTAATCGTTCCGCCGACCGCGCAGAGTGAGTTGTGACAGTTCGTCAATACATATGGAATTGGAAACTTCTCCAGTCCTGAAGCTCTCGCTGTCTGAATAATTCCGACAAATGTAATGTCATGAGATGTCAGCTTATCAAATTTGATCTGCAGTCTCTCCATATTGTCTGATATATTATGAGCCTCTAAAATTCCGTAAGCCATTGTCTGCGTTCTGGCTTCCTCCTTGGATACCTCACGGCCTGTCTTTGCCTTTACTTCTGCTTCGTCCGTAATGATCTCGGTGCCATTTACCAGATACGCACCGCCGTCATATAATTTCAACATGTCTAGTCCTCCTGATTACCTGTAATTATATTCTTCTGAATAATTACGTTTATTTCCAGATTGTATACATGTATATATTAGCACATCGCATGACATATGTCCAACCATTTATTCACCCTTTTTCATTCCCTTTTCTTCAATACCTTCTGATAAATTACACATATCATTCAATTCCTCCCTGATTTTTTCATCTACTGGAATATCTAACTCTTCATAACGAAAGCTTTACCTTTAATTAATTACTGTCTCAAATTTAAAATGTCAAAACGCCTTACATTTTAGCTACTAAAAACACAAAATATTATTTTAAAAATATTAACCAAATACCCTAAAGAGGAAGATTCCACAAATCCTTCTTATGAAATCTTCCCCTTTTGTTACTTAAATCTTTTTAAAAGTCAGACCTTTTCTTACTTTTCTTTTTCAACTGCTTTCTTAACAGTTTCCACAGGTACTCCTAGTATCTCAGAAACCTTTTCCAAATCACCGATATTTTTATACGCATTACAAATGAGTTGTTCTGTCACTTCTTCTGTTACCTGATCTCTTACCTCTTGAAATTCTTCTGCCATCAATTCTTTTAATGCTTCACACATACTCGATTTTACCTCCTTCATTGCCTTCCAGTTTGCTCGCGTGATAACTTCCATTGCCGCCTGGTATAATTTAGAGTTTTTCTTTTCTTCATATTGTCTCACTAGATTTTCAATTTCCATTCTATCTGTGATGTCATTCCTCAGACTACAGAGCCAGCGGTTTTCCTCTTTATCCAGCTCTTTTGTAATGAGTAACTGTATGGGAAATGCATCTCCTGTTATATAATAGATTCCAGATTCAACACATTCTATTTGCAGTTTGCGAAACTCTTGTAAATGCCGGAGCATTTTCACAGGATAATGATTACAAATAAAAGTAATCGTTAATTCTTCCGGTTTAATTTCACACACATGCTCTATATCCGACTGATAAAAGCAGCAATAACCATATACTTTATAGAAATCATTGATTGTCAGATAATCGTCCGGGCTTTTATATTCAATAATATTGTGCTTTCGGAATATCCGTCCTATGTTCTTTTGAATCTTTTCTTCACCACGAATTTTAATCACCAATTCATCAATCCGCATTGGCTGTTTCGATAATAAATGTTCCGGTTCAAATGTCATTTTTTCAATTTCATTTTCAAATTCAATCTGAATAGATGCTTCAAATGCCGGGTGCCATTCTATGATTTTTCTTTTGTCCATCTAATTCTCCTCTCATTATAATTTTTTTGGTACCTGTTTTCAATAGAACTTCCTACGTTTACAAGTTACATTTTTCATATCGGGTAATTGTTTCAGAATTCGAAACGCCGAAATGAACACCTTACGGCTTGAATATTCGGAGACTAGACTTCCTCCTGAATTGGACATATCATAGCATACTCTTCTCTAGAAGTAAAGCATTACATAGAAAAAGGTTGAAACCTAGATTCCAACCCTTTTTAATAATATATTTCTTTTATTTTACACCATCACTTTTCGTTTCCCCAATAGTGCCATCTCTTCCACATTTTTTGTAGCATACAGTATTGTAACTCCGGTTCTCTCCTGTAATTCCACCAGCTCCTGAGTCAACTGATGATGAAATTTGGGACTTACATTGCGAAGCGGCTCATCCATGAGGATTACATCTGGCTCCAAAATCATGGCACGCGCCAGCGCGGTCCGATGTTTCCACAGATCTGACAAGTTTTTTACTTTTGCAAATCGGACTTCTACAAGATCTAGAAGTTCCAGAACTTCCAGTGTCCGTTTTCCTATTTCTTTTTCATCTATGCCGCGAAGTCTTAAGCCCAGTTCTACATTTTCCAGAACTGTCATTCGTGGATACACAGTATAATTCTGAAAAATCATAGCAATTCCACGCTCCTCCGGTGGAAGACTGTTGACCAGCTTGTCTCCAATCCATATCTCTCCGTTTTTCACTTCATCAAGACCTGCGATCATACGCATAACAGCACTTTTTCCACTCCCGGATGGGCCAGTCAATATTACAAATTCTCCGTCTTCAATCTGGAAATTTAAATCCTTTACTGCCTCATATCCATTCGGAAATGCGCGATCTACATGTTTTAATGTCAGACTTGCCATCTGATCAGCCCCTTTCTTTGTCTTCCCCTGACTACTGTAATTCAGGCTTTTTATCCATCATTACTTTTTTACAACAACGCCTGGTAAATGTCTCTCTTTCCGACTCCCCGGTCTTTCGCGACCATTTTCATTGCTTCTTTTTTCTGAATCCCCTGATCCATATAATAATCCATATGTTCCTGAATGGACATTTCTTCCCATTTCTGGCGTTCTTCTTCTATCTGTTCCTGACGGCTCTTACCCTCAATGACAAGCACGCATTCCCCTTTGGGTTCCTGCTCTTTATAATATTCCACTGCCGCACTGATCGTTGTTGCAAAGACTGTCTCATGCTTTTTCGTAAGCTCCCGGCAAATGCGGATTCTTCTGTCACCCAAGGTCGCAAGCAGAAGCTCTAATGTCCGGACCAGTCTGTGCGGTGCTTCGTAGATAATCATAGTTCTTGTCTCTTCCGTCAGTTCGTTCAGCACTGCCTGTCGTTCTTTTTTATCTGTCGGGAGAAATGCTTCAAACGCGAATCTTCTTGTGGACAATCCGGAAATGGTCAGCGCTGTGATGCAAGCTGCTGCCCCCGGAACTGCTGTCACAGTGATTCCTGCTTCCTGACACATTGCCACCAGCTCCTCACCCGGATCGGAGATTCCCGGTGTTCCCGCATCCGTGATCAGTGCAATATCTTCACCATTTTCCAAGTGCTCAATCAACGTATGCGCTTTTGCAATCTTGTTATATTCATGATAACTGGTCATCGGTGTGTGAATATCAAAATGATTCAAAAGCTTAATGCTATTGCGGGTATCCTCTGCTGCGATCAGATCAACTTCTTTTAAAATACGGACACAGCGAAATGTCATGTCCTCCAGGTTACCGATCGGAGTTGCACACAGATATAATGTTCCTGACATATAATTCTCCTTTTATTTCATCCCGTACAATTTCAGTACTTCTTCCGTATACTCCCCGTCTTTCGTGTAGACTATGAGCGGCGGGTCTACGGCGAGGCGTGGTTTTCCGCCTTTGAGGCCTTCGATAAGAACCATGTTTGGCTCTTTGTCTGCATATGGGTGGACGAGACGCATGCGTTTCGGCTCGATTCCGTAATTGCACATTTTTGTAAAGATTTCCGGCAGGCGGAAAGGACGGTGCACCATGTAGAAACGTCCTTTCATTTTCAGTACTTTTGCACTTTCTCGCAGAAGATCATCTAATGTGCATAACGCTTCATGTCTTGCGATATACAAAGCCTCGTTATCATTTTTCAGACCGTGTTCTCCAATCATATACGGTGGATTGGATACAATGACTTCATACGAATCATTTCCAAATATGTGACTTGCCTCTTTGATATCACCGGTAACAATATCTATCTTGTTCTCCAGCCCGTTGTGTGCCACGCTTCTTCTTGCCATATCAGCACTTTCTTCCTGAACTTCCAGACCTGTATAATGAAGTCCCGGATTCTTTGCTTCCAGCAAAATCGGAAGAATTCCGGTTCCGGTCCCAAGATCCAGTGCTTGTTCCCCACGTTTTACTTTTGCATAGGAAGACAGAAGCACGGCGTCCATGCCAAAGCAGAACCGACCGGGCTTCTGTATAATCTCATAGCCCTTCACCTGGAGATCATCCAGGCGTTCATCGGGCTTCTTATTAGTCATCATTTAACTTGGAGGCGCCATTTTTCTCCTCCAGAGCTTTTAACTGTGCAAACTCCTCTTTCGAAAGCTTTGCATCTTTTTTCTTCTTTCTTGATTTGAATCTCAGCTCACCTGCCGGATATTCACGGATTTCTTTTTCATCGTTATCCAGCGTCACAATAACCTTTACAATCTGACGCAGTACGTGAACGGCCTGAACTTCACCATGAAGTCCTTCCGGCGTCGTCACATGATCTCCAACTCCCGGAAGCTGACGGTTCAGCTCTTCATAGGTCTCTTCTTCGTTAGTCAGACAGCACATCAGTCTGCCACAGACTCCGGATATCTTTGTCGGATTCAGAGACAGGTTCTGCTCTTTCGCCATCTTGATCGATACCGGTGCGAACTCAGACAGATACGTGTGACAGCAAAGTGGTCTTCCACAGATACCAATGCCTCCACGAATCTTCGTCTCATCACGGACACCAATCTGACGAAGCTCAATACGTGTACGGAACACGCTTGCCAGATCTTTTACCAGCTCACGGAAATCAATTCTTCCATCTGCGGTAAAGTAAAATAACACTTTATTATTATCAAATGTATACTCCGCATCTATAAGCTTCATTTCCAGACCGTGTTTACGAATCTTCTCTAAGCAGATGTTAAATGCTTCTTTTTCTTTTTCTCTGTTTTTCTCTTCTTTTTTGTAATCCTCTTCGTTTGCAATTCGAATCACAGATTTTAAAGGCTGTGTGATCTTGTCGTCTTCTACTTCTTTCGGACCTGTCACAACCTTTCCGAACTCAACACCGCGAGCCGTCTCTACGATGACACGGTCTTGGGGTTTAATCTCTAATTTCCCCGGTGAGAAAAAGTAGATCTTTCCCGCCTGACGGAATCTTACTCCGATTACTTTTGTCATAAATCTAGTTCTCCTTTATCGTCAGGAACAAAAGCTCCATGACCAGATCAAAGTTAACATTTGCTTTTAATCTGGCTTTTGCTTTGTCAAGGCTGTCCAGAATCGTCTCAATTCCTTCATAAGAACTGCGTCTTGCCTGCTCACGCATGCAGTCGATCTGATCTTTGAATACAACCTTATCTATTTCCCTTGTCGCTTTATATAACAAGACATCTCTGTACCATACCATGATCAGGTCAAGATAGTCGTTGATTTCAACTTTATAAAGAGTGCAGCGTTTCACTGCCTCCACAAGCTCACTGATATCCATCTCATTTATATGGCGCATCAGGTTCAGGACTTCGTCCTTGAGCTCATTAAAATGCTCGGAACCTGCCAGTTTGATAGCTTTCCCAAGGTTTCCCTGTGCAAATGCAGCGCAGACTTCAGCCTTGTAATCTGGTACTTCCATTCTCTCCATGAGATATTTTTTAATCAGTGCATCTTTGATGTAGCGAAGTTTTAACATGACACATCTGGAATTAATTGTCGGAAGCAATACGTCTGCATTTTCCGTCAGCAGAATAAATACTGCATACTGTGGCGGTTCTTCAATCGTCTTTAATAACGCATTCTGTGCCTGTACCGTCATAATATCAGCTTCCGGAATAATATAAACTTTATATGGGCCCTGATATGGCTTGATCGCAACTGTATTATTGATCTGTGTACGCACATCATCGACTCCGATGGATCCCGGCTTCTCATGTGTCACCCAGATAATATCCGGATGGTTATTCGATTCTGCCTGTACACAGGAATGACATTTATTACATGGTTCCGGTCCATGTTCTTCACATAAAAGTGCCATGGCAAATAACTTTGCCAGCATCTTCTTTCCGGTTCCGCGCTCGCCATTCACAATGTACGCCTGTGATACCCGATTCTCGGCAACTGCATTCTGCAAATATTGAATTACATCTCTGTGTCCTACTACATCTTTAAAACTTCCCATATCGTATGTCCTCTATAATTTCATCTAAGCATCTTTTTTGGTCATCATTGTAATAACGCTTCTTTATTCCCGCAGCTCTCAGATGCTCCTCGGAAAAATCTTCCGTATCTGCGAGAAATCTTCTGCACATCTCCGCGTAACGTGGCACTTCCTGCTGCCGCTCTCTCGTAAGTGCACGGTTCAGCCGCTCGCCGTCCTCTACTTCGATGTACACCGGAACAAGATACGCCGCTCCGTAATATTTCTTTAACTTTCCATAGGACTCCAGCGTTCCGATCATCAGATAGTCGGATTCTGCCAGATTGACCTGTCCATCTTCTATTGTAGCATATTTCCATGCTCCGTGAACAGTATTATAAGTACGAAGTTCAACAACCTTTCCCTGTCTCTCGAAAATATGCATCTGTTCATCTGTCACAAAATGGTATTCGACGCCTTCTCTTTCACCTTCCCGCTTCGGTCTGGTCGTGTAAAGCGTCACTGTCTGAAGCATCGGCAGCTCTTGCTTGATCTTCCGGAATAATGTATCTTTTCCAGATGAACTCTTGCCCATTATATAATATATCTTACCCATGCGTCCATACCTCTATGTATCCTTCTTTTTCTACTCCCTGTATCTCATATGTTCTTTCCATATACCATTGAAAATGTTCCCGGATCTGCGCTGTGATCCGTTCCCCCGGCACCAGCATCGGAATCCCCGGTGGATAGAGATACGCGTACTCCGCGGAAATGTAGCCTTCGCTCTGTGTCAATGGCACAACCTGAAACCCATCTGCCCCTGCGTCTTTCATGCTGATGACCTGCGCCGGTGAATAGATTACTTCCGCCTGTGGCAGATATCCCGGTTCTATATCGTAATTTTTTTCTTTCTTTTGCGACTTTTTGATTTCTCCCGGCACTATGTCTGAATCTACAGTGTTATAAGCCCCCTGTAAAGGTTTATATTTCTTATCCAACTCATAAATTGCTTTTATAAGCCGTTTCATTCCTTCATCGGTATCCCCGACCGAAGTCATGGCAATCACATAAGTCCCCGCGGCCATCTCCATTTGCAGGTGGTACTGATTTAATAAATCTTCCTGCAATTGAATACCTGTTGCTTCTGCACCATATGTATCCGCAAGTCCTTTCGTAAGTCCTGCTACTGATAATACAAGCTTTGACTTATCATAATGTTTGGTCTCTGCCAGCCGGATATGTTCACATTTTCCAAGTTCTTCTCTACATCTCTTCAAACGCTCCACATACGGGTCAAAAACTTCCTCGCAGTGATGATCCAGCATCTCCATGCACTGATCGATTCCTGCCATCAGAATATAAGACGGACTGCTACTCTGTAACATATGCAGATATCGTCTCACCTTTTCCCGGTTCACCAGATTTCCATTCATGTGGAGAAGTGCTGTCTGGGTAAATGCCGGAAGTGTCTTGTGAACACTGTGGATCACAATGTCTGCGCCTTTTTGATTTGCATTTTCCGGGAAATAGGGATGAAAACCAAAATGAGCCCCGTGTGCTTCATCCACGATCAGCGGCAGTCCTTTTTCATGTGCGGCCTTTGCTATCTCGGCCACATCCGACACAATTCCATCGTAAGTCGGAGATACAATCATGACTGCTCGGATCTGTGGATACCGATTAAGGGCCCTCCTCACATCCTCTGCGGATATCTCAATATTCAACTGTAACTCTGAATCAAACCTAGGATAGAGATACACCGGATTCAACTCATTCATGTAGATTGCATGATAGACCGATTTGTGACAATTGCGCGCCACAAGAATCTGATCTCCTTTATTCGTCACACCCGCGATAGCACTCAGAATTCCAACTGTACTTCCATTTACCAGAAAATGTGTCTCATCTGCATGATAGATTCTGGCTGCCCGTTCCTGAGCCTCTTTCAGGATTCCTTCTGCGTGATGAAGATCATCAAATCCTTCAATCTCTGTAATATCTACAGTATAAGGATCCGCATCCCAGGACATATGCATCTTACGCTTATGTCCCGGCATGTGAAATCCATAATAGTCAGAATCGCTATACGCTTTTAATTTTTCGTATATCGTTGCCATTCTTATAATCTCTTAAGAAGTTCTTCTCTTTCTTTTTCGTATCCTGGTTTTCCAAGAAGTGCGAACATGTTCTTCTTGTAGCTCTCAACACCCGGCTGATTAAATGGATTTACTCCAAGAATATATCCGCTGACACCGCATGCGAACTCGTACATATAGAATAACTGTCCAAGTGACTTCTCGTCCTGCGCCGGAATTGTCACTTTCAGATTCGGAACCTGTCCGTCTGTATGTGCAAGAATCGTACCATTCATAGCACTCTTATTTACAAAATCCATTGTCTTGCCTGCAAGGTAGTTCAGTCCGTCCAGATCCACCGGCTCCTCACCGATTGTGATCTGCTCTGTCGGCTCCTCCACTTCCATAACAGTCTCGAACATAATTCTGCTTCCATCCTGAATGAACTGTCCCATAGAGTGAAGATCTGTTGTAAGGTCTACAGATGCAGGGAAGATTCCTTTCTTATCCTTGCCTTCACTCTCTCCGAAGAGCTGTTTCCACCACTCAGATACATAATGCAGGCTTGGCTCATAATTTGCCATGATCTCAACCGCTTTTCCCTTACGGAGCAGAATGTTACGTGTTGCTGCATAGAGCATTGCGTCATTTTCCTCAAATGGATTCTCAAGTGCGAATTTTCTTCCTTCTGCTGCACCTTCCATCAGCTTGTCAATATCAGCTCCGCTGACTGCGATTGGAAGAAGTCCAACAGCTGTCAGTACAGAGAAACGTCCTCCAACATCATCCGGTACTACGAACTCTTCGTATCCTTCCTCATCAGCAAGTCCTTTCAGAGCTCCACGAGCTTTGTCTGTTGTTGCATAGATTCTCTTAGCAGCCTCAGCTTTGCCATACTTCTTCTCCAGCATCTCCTTGAAAATACGGAATGCAATTGCAGGCTCTGTTGTTGTTCCGGATTTGGAAATGATATTAACTGAGAAATCTCTGTCTCCAATCACTTCGATCAGATGTTTCAGATATGTACTGCTGATGCTGTTACCGGCAAAATAAATCTCCGGAGCTTTGCGAATCTCTTTTGATACTACATTATAAAAGCTGTGTCCAAGAAATTCGATTGCTGCTCTTGCGCCAAGATAAGATCCTCCGATACCGATTACTACCAGCACCTCTGAATCTGACTGGATCTTTGCAGCGGCTTTCTTGATTCTCTCGAACTCCTCTTTATCATAATCAACCGGAAGATCGATCCAGCCAAGGAAATCATTTCCTGCTCCCTCCCTTCCCAGGAGTTCAGCTTTCGCAGCCTCGGTAATCTTCTTCATAGATTCCATCTCATGTGCGCTGATAAACGCATCTGCCTTTGAATAATCAAATGTTACTTTACTTCCCATTGGACTCGTCCTCCTTATGCTACCTGTTACGTTCTAGTTCTTGTCTCGAAGAAATCTGTATAATTTTCTTCTTATAAATGTGACAGCTCACAGACAGTCCTTGTTTCACAAAACTAACTTTGAGCCGTTATCTATATTTTAACAAATCAGTCTCTTATTATCAAGCCATAAACTCCTCCAGGATTTCTCGGATACGCTGATTTCTGTTTGCCTCGTCCTGCGCCTTTGTCTCTTCCGATTCTATTGTTTTTTCTATTTTTTCTGTTTTACCTGGTTTTTGCGATATAGCTGTCTTTTTGACTTTCCGGTCATCTTCCACCTGCAGCGGTTCTGTCTTATACATCGCCCAAAGCAGACTGTCCATAGATCCAGGAAATTCCTGCTTTGGTTCCTGCTTCTTCTGATTCACAGATTCACCTGGCAAGTTATCACCCTCTGCCCTTCCTGCATTTTCTGGCATTCTGGTATTCTTCACAATTCCTGTATTTTCTGGCATTCTGGTATTCTCACCCATTCTCTCTTCTTCTGGCATTCTGGTATTCTTCGTCATTCCTGCATTTTCTTGTGTTCTGGCACTATCCTCTATTCTCGCTTCTGCTGATCTTGCCTCTTCTGCCAGAACTTCTTTCTTGTATGTTTTTTCATAGCGATGCTGATAAATATTTTCCAGATAATCTACCATATAATTTCGTACTGCCTCCAGCCGGTACTCCTCATCCGTCAGCATATGTACCAAGAATACGATTAACGCCATCGCCACGCCGGTTCCGCCGATCATAGCCGTCTGCTCTGTCGCCCCTTTAATCCGATAACTTATGATTGCGCCAACTCCGCCAAGAATCAGACAAAGTCCGGCACCTGCCATCTGTAACCGCCGCCATGCATGGAGCCTGACTCCACCAACCCGGTATTCATAGAGATACTTGTCCACAAATACGCCTACGTTTTCCACCTTTTCACTGATCATACAGGTGTGCTCGAATTTCGCCCGCACAAGTCGCATCAACGGATGATTACTCTTCCCCATACTTTCCGCTGCTGCCACCAGCTTCCTAAGTGTTCTTCCAACGACCACCTTTGACACAACTCCGGCAAATGCACTCATTCCCATCAGTACATAGATCACATGTCTGTCTAACATTAATTCTAACATGATAAAAGCCCTCCTTTTGGCACCAATTATAATGGATTTTCCAAAAGAAGGGCGAAAAACCGTTCCCCATAAAGCGACATCTGCACACCGCAGATTATGGTATTTTTTCTTATATTTTATCGAATCATTTATTCTCTGATTTTAAATCATCGGGAGCAATTCCTTTACAAGCGCCACGCTGTGGGCAATTGCCTGTTTTTCAAACTCTGGATAGTCCATCGTTGCACTGTTGTCAGCTTTGTCAGAAATTGCTCGAATGATGACATACGAAACTTTGTTAAGGTAAGCCGCGTGCGCGATTCCCGCGCCCTCCATCTCTGTACAGAGAGCCTGAAAATTCTCCACGATACGTGCTTTCACTTCTCCGGAAGAAATGAACTGATCTCCACTTGCGACCCTTCCTGTAAATGTATGAATCTGCGGATTTGCTTTTTCATTTGCCTTCACTGCAAGCTCTACCAGATGCGGATCTGCCGGGAATGTGCGTGTATCCATTCTTGGCACCTGCCCGATTGCATCTCCAAATATAGTTGCGTCCATATCATGATGCACCGCATCTGTAGAAATCACCATATCACCAATGTCAATTCTTGCATCCAGGGATCCTGCAATACCTGTATTGATCAGCGTATCTACGCCAAATTTATCCACCAGAATCTGCGCGCAGATTGCCGCATTAACTTTACCGATTCCACTTCTTACAACAACCGTGTCCTTCCCACAAAGAGTTCCTTTATAAAATGTCATGGAAGCAAACTCTGTCACTTTAGCATCTGCCATCTCACTTTTCAGAGCTGCAACTTCCTCTTCCATTGCTCCAATAATACCTATCATCCGATTTTCCTCCTGCTATGCATTTTTACTGTGCGATTCCCGCACATTTCCTTTATCCGACTGCCTTTTTCGCTATCATTACAAACATTTCCTGTTATCCTGTACATTATCCCCTACCCCATGCACAAATGTCAAGCATTGATACTCTTTACTGTACCTGTGCATTCCTCTATGTACTCTTTTTCATATTATTGGAAATCTTAATTTTTCTTTACAAGTAGATTCTTCTCTGTTAGAATTGCATCTGATATTCATATATCTGGTATAACACATAGGAGGGTATTTAACATGGATTATAAAACACACGGTGTCTGTTCCAGCATGATTCACGTAGAGCTGGACGGCGATAAAATTAAAGACGTAGATTTTGTAGGTGGATGCAACGGTAATCTTCAGGGAATCTCAAGCCTTGTAAAGGGAATGAAAGTGGAAGATGCCATCGAAAGACTTTCCGGAATCAAATGCGGTTCCAAAGCAACTTCCTGCCCGGATCAGCTTGCCAAAGCACTCCGCGAAGCAATCGCTCAGTAAATTGATTCATTTACTATAATATGCAAATTTGATTGACAGGCAAAAGGACAGAAGGTTTTATTTTCTGTCCTTTTTGTAACTATTATTCGCTAAATTCACTTTCTCAAAATGTCTGGAATCTCTCTAGAAATCTTTTGGTTCTTTCATTTTGAGGATTTGAAAAAATCTTCTCTGGAGTTCCTTCCTCTATAATTCTGCCGTCGTCCATAAATATGATCCTGTCAGCAATTTCCTTTGCGAAGCTCATTTCATGCGTAACAATAATCATCGTACGCTTATGTTCATTCGCCAGATTTCTCAATATGTCCAAGATTCCAAGTACAAGCTCCGGATCCAAAGAAGATGTCGGTTCATCCAGTAAAATTAATTTGGGATTCACTGCCATTGCCCTTGCAATTCCTACTCGCTGCTGTTGTCCTCCTGATAATCTCGACGGATATTCATTAACTTTATCCAACAATCCTACCTGATCCAGATATTGCAAAGCCTTTTCTTTTGCTATTTCTTTTTCGATTTTCTGGACAGATGTCATTGGCAACATAACATTTTCAATTACTGTCTTATTTTTAAATATATTGTAATTCTGAAATACCATCGAAGTTTTTAATCTTAGCTGTTTAATTTCTTTTTCTGTACATTTTTCGGCATCTACTTTTACATTATCAATTTCAATAATCCCCTTCTCTGGTCGTTCAATATAATTAATGCACCTTAAAAAAGTTGACTTTCCCATTCCAGACGGTCCGATTATTACAATAACTTCTCCCGTATCAGCCTGAAAATCAATTCCTTTCAGAACAGCCAATTCTCCAAAGCTTTTATGTAAATCCGTTACTTTAATCATTCCAGTTCTCCATTTTTCAATTGTTCATATACACTTGGACGCACATAAGGTTTACCCAATTTTCCATAATGCACATTCTTATCGACAGCAACTCCCAATTCCATAGGATCATCGAGTCTTTCGCTAATCTGATCTTTCTGAGTCGGATAATCAATATAATTCATAGTTTGTATAATACCTTCCGTCAACGGCTCAAATTGTTGAATTGGAAGACCAACTCCCATTTCATCGTCTTCCCAAGCGCACATCTTTCTCGTACCTGCACATAAAACAGAAAAATTCATATCATTTTTTTCAAATGGACCAGCTGTCAGATCTGCACACACACCTTGATTGCCAGCCATATATAAATTCTTAGGAATTCCCCATTTATACGTATACCCTTGAACAACACGCATTAATTGATATGCATTGACCATAAATATAGCAACATCTGCATCTTCTAATTGCTCTAATGGACCAAGTTGAACTCCATATATTTTTTGTTTTATCCTTGAAATATCTTTTGTTACATCTTTTGCAACCGCTCTACTTTCATAAAGATTTAAGCTATAATACCTCTGTCCAGATTCTACGCACTCCATTTCCTCATCGAGCCCCAGCGCTTCCAACGCACATCTGCAGCCAAAATTTTCTAATTTTGCTTTAAAGCAATTGTCCTCCATTGCATGCTTTACCATCATACAATAACTTGTTTTTCTACCATATTCCTCCACAGCCAACTTATCATACTCTTGTTTAAAGTAGAGAAATCGTACACCTATAATCTTTCTCCGAAGTCCCAATGCTTTTGTCATTCTATTCACATCTCTGTTTTTCATATCATCTTTCTCCTCGTTATCTATAAATATTTACAAATCTTTGATTCCATATAGCGTAACAGCCGATCTATCACAACTAAAACTACCCAGTATACAACTCCCACAGATATATACGCCTCGAAGAAGTTTAAAGATGAAGCTGCCAAAATTTTGGCCTGTGCAAGTATATCTACAACCCCTATCGTAAATCCTATCGCAGTATTTTTTATCATGGAAATAAATGAATTCCCCAATGACGGAAATGCTGCTACAAACGCCTGTGGCAAAATCACTTCTTTGTAGGCACTCACTGGGCTTAATCCAATAGACAAAGCTGCTTCTCTCTGTCCTTTATCCACAGCCAGTAATCCCCCTCTGATAACCTCTGAAATAAATGCTGCAGAATTCATCGCTATGGTAATGACCAAAACAGTTCCCCCGACCAGATTTCTCATAACAGGAAATATTTGTGGCAGTCCAAAATAGAAAATAAACAATTGAGTAATATATGGAGTTGATCTGAAGTAAGAAATATATAGTCCCGCCAATGTTCTTAATATTTTAAATCTGGAGGTAAAACAAATTTCCAAAAATAGTCCTAATACAAAAGCTATTGCAAACGCGACACATCCTAAACATAATGTATACGGTATCTTTAACATCAGTTTCGGAAATATTGAAACAAAAAATTGTGTATCAAAATCCATTTCTATCTCCTTTGCCAAGAAAAGGCAGTCTTCATGACTGCCTTTTCTAAATTTATTATCTATTCAGTAATTTCCTCTTTTGAAATGTCTCTGCCGAAATATTTCTCTGATAACTCTGACATTGTTCCATCGTCCTGCATTTCTTCAATTGCTTTATTCACTGCATTTATCATATCTGGATCAACATCTTTTGCAAATGGAAACGCATTTTTGTCAATTAGAATTGGATCGCCAATTAATTTGAAATCATACTCACCTTTTTCATTAATCTGATCAAAAGATAATACTGTAATCGGGAATGCATCATAATGTCCAACTTTTAACTCATCATAAATATTTCCCTCTGTTGTAACAAGCTCCATTTTCTTATCATCTGGAAAAGTATCATTTATTTTGTTCAATGCTGCTTCAAGAACTGTTCCAAACTCAATACATATCTTTCTTCCCTGCATATCTTCAATAGAAGTTGCCGGATCATCACCTCTAACTGCTAATTTAATTGCATTATATCCATAAACATCACTAAATGTATATTTCTTTTCTCTTTCATCTGTTACAGAAACCTGACCGGCAATTGTATCATATTTTCCAGAATCTAGTCCTTCAAACATTGCTGAATAATCACCCACAACCTCAAATTTGATTTCATAACCAGATCTCTTTCCGATTTCTTCCATAACATCATGTTCAAAACCAGTTAACTCTCCGTTGTCATCCGTGTAAATGATTGGATAAAAAGAACCATTTGCAGCAACTGTTATCACTTTATCTTTTTCATCAGTAGATGAATCGGCCTCCTTATCTGCTTTTTTTGATCCACACGCTGTAACCATCCCCACACACATTGCAGCGCATAGTAAAATACTAATAACTTTTTTCTTCATAACACCTTTCCTCCTGTGTAATTATTACAATAACATTTACCCCCCCCCCTGTCCAATTTATATATTTTATATATGCGTTTATTTATTCCTTTTATCTATAATCAATTGATAAGATTCTTAAAATCTCAGGCTCTCTCAATTCTGTCTTAGACAATATATGATTAACCGTGTACTACCTTCTCCTGGATTTTAATTCTTATTAATCAGAAAAGGACACGCAGCTTTTAATAGCTTGCGTGTCCTAAAACTAAACTTACCTAAACTTACTTCTCTTGATTGTTATAATATTTTTTCTTTTAAATTTTCTTTGAACTGTCTCCAGTTCCTTCGCCCTTCCAAAGCCCTGCGAACCAACGTAAGGGCCATGAAATATGTAGATTGCTATGGAAGAGCGTCTAATTGTTTCAATATTCAGTTGTTATTAAATTTCTAAAGTATTATGATCCAACCTACTAACTTTACCCGAAATTTGTTTTTAATTTGTTTTTCCCATCATTATAATGGCCTTGCCCACTAATCTGATTGTAATTATAAATTTGTTAAATTCTTTTTTCTTTTCTACAAAATCTTACTTATGGTTCCTCAATGTAAACTCCATCTGTGAAACTACTGCTCATATCTTCACCAGCGGAATGTGTAGTTCTTACTCGGTAATAATAGTCTCCTTCTACATCCAGATACTTCTTAGCTGAAACACGGTCTGTATTTTCAAGAAACTTATTCCAAGAATCATAAAACGTCCACTCGGTATCTTCTTCCTTTGCACGTTCAATAATTACGCCTACGCCTACTTCCGGAACTACATGTGAAGCAATGGTTGTTCCTCCGGCATAGATTTGTCCCGGGCCCATTCGAACGATTTTGGAATATCCAGTCAGAAGATCCTCGCCTCTGGCAACTTTCTGGTTATAACCAATGGATTCTGCATCTGTTGTAAGCTGGGATCCGTCGATCACCTTTACGCTAGATGCCGCCTGTGTATCCGTCGATACTCCAAAGCTTAATCCTAAAGCCATAGCAAATACGCAGCATATGGATCTACATCGTTTCATTTATCTACCTCCCATCTTTGTCTATTTAGGGTTCCCTATATAATAGACACATGAGTAATAAAAAACTGACGCATTTTATTTCATAAAATACAAATTTTTTAAAATATTTTCCATTTCTTCCTTTGTCATCGTTCCTGTCAGGCAATAATACAAATTTTTATATTTAAATTCTGCTTTATATCTATTAGTTCCTGTCTCTGGCGTTTCATATTCTGTAACCTCAATTTGAACCTTTTTTTCTTGTTTATAAAAATGATCAGTAATCTCATCCTCATTATCTGCACCTAATGATGCTTCTCCATAAGAGGCACTAACCACAAATTCTGTATTTTCATTATTGTATAGGTAATCAAGTTCAGCCAATTGAATGTCTGTATCCAATGACATTTTTTTAAATTTCATCCCTTCTGGACGCCATATTATCTTCACCGGTCCCAAACCAAACTCTTCCCCTATTTTCTCATAGGCCTTCTCTTCATCTTCTTCCTCGATAACTTTGTTCTTATCACTGGAATTGACTTTGGATACTTGTCTTCCACCTACAGAACTCTTCATAAACTGCAGCATTCTCTCTGGTCCGCCAATGCTTGTCATTCCAACTGCCATTACGAGGATCAGCACTGCTGCCAGTGCTACAATTCTACGGATATTGCGTTTTTTCCGGCGCATTGTATAGATTTTCTTCTCCTCGCTCTGATTCTTCATCATCTCCCGTCCAATGCGAAGCGCTTCCTGGTCTTCTTCTGAGAGTTTCGCATACGCATCTGTTCGCTTCATATCTTCAGAACGCTTTTCACGCTCACGGATTTTTTGATCCAGTGCATTTTTCATGCGGAGCTTCAGCTCATCTGGAATCTCTTCATTATCGTTAAGTCCGACTTCTTCTTCAATCTGTTTCGCTTCTTTATTCAATTGATCTTTTAGGATTTCTTTCAACTGATCTTTTTTTTCACTCATAATCTACCTCTTAACGAAATCTATCCTCTCTTTCTCTTGACCAAATCTCTCGGGAACGTATAATATAATTATATGCCAAAGTTGAAAATCTTTCCCTGTTTCGTAAAGTGTATACGAAGCAGAATTATCCGTATGGCATTCTTATTGTAACATATATTATCGAAAGGAGCTTTTTATGAAACGTATTATCTTAACCGGCGGCGGTACTGCCGGTCATGTTACACCTAACATTGCCCTGTTACCACGTCTTAAAGAATTACAATACGACATCCACTATATCGGCTCATATAACGGAATTGAGAAGGAACTTATCTCTCAATTCGGTATACCATATCATGGCATCTCAACCGGTAAACTCAGACGTTATTTCAGCGTCCAGAACTTCACAGATCCATTCCGCGTTATCAAGGGAATGGGTGAAGCACGTAAACTGATTAAGATTCTGGAGCCTGATGTTATATTTTCCAAGGGAGGTTTTGTCTCTGTACCAGTAGTCCTTGCTGGTAAGGGACAACATGTACCAGTCATTATCCACGAATCTGATATGACTCCGGGTCTTGCCAACAAGATTTCCATTCCTTCTGCAACGAAGGTCTGCTGCAACTTCCCGGAGACATTATCTTCTCTCCCGGCAGGCAAGGCTGTTCTCACCGGATCTCCGATCCGTCAGGAACTTTTAAGCGGAGATAAGTACCGCGCCAGAGAATTTCTTCACTTTACTTCCGACAAACCGGTCATTCTGGTTGTCGGCGGAAGCCTCGGTGCCGTTGCCGTGAACAATGCCATCCGTGCGATTCTCCCGGAGCTTCTGAAAAACTTCCAGGTCATTCACTTATGTGGCCGTGGCAAGCTCGATCCTTCTTTGAACGGAACGGAAGGCTACGCACAGTTCGAATATATCAAAGAAGAATTACGTGACCTCTTCGCACTGACCGACATTGTAATCTCCAGAGCCGGAGCCAATGCTATCTGCGAGCTTCTTGCCCTGCACAAACCAAATCTTCTGATTCCGCTGTCTGCCAATGCAAGCCGTGGTGATCAGATTCTCAACGCCCGTTCTTTCGAGCGTCAGGGATTCAGTATGGTGCTCGAGGAAGAGGAACTTACGAACGAAACACTTCTCAGTGCAGTTCATGATCTCTATGATAACCGCGAGAAATACATCGATGCAATGAAGCATTCTTCCCAGCAGGATTCTATCGATACCATCATTGATTTGATTGAATCGGTAACTGCTTAGATACTTACAAAACTATCTGATTCTGACGCAGATATCTGATAGAAGAAAACAGGTGTCATATTCGGCACCTGTTTTTTATTTGCCATCCAGTTGGTGAAACTGTTCTTCGTAGTACTTCTTAATCCATTGCTTTGCCCTGTATAATGTACTATACAGCGTATCCACAGATATCCCCATTTTCTCTGCAACTTCTTTTTGTGGTTTATCCAAAGTATATGAAACGGTAACTGCCTCATACCATCTTGAATTTTTCTCATATAGATCTGCAAAAATCGTATCGTGTAGCTCGCGGCATTCTTTCTGGCGAAATACTTCTATGAGTTGAGCATCCAGTCCTTCTGACGAATATGGCACCTCCTGCTCCGGAACCTCTTCCATCGGTGTCTCCCATTTACTATCTCTTAGATAGTTCTTTGCCATATTCTTTGCGGTAGTGATCAGCCATGCATGCACGGACTCCATACATATATCTCCCAGGTTGTCGTATAATTTCAGGAAAACTTCCTGCACAATCTCTTCTGCCACATAGTGATCTTCGACGTAGTACAATGCCGTTCGGTACACTTTACTTACATTTTCTTTGTAAAGCCTGTCGATTTCAGCTTTCTTTACATCTTCAGATTCCACCATTTAATTTCCATCACTTTCAAGTTTATAATTTAGACAGAATATCCCGCTTATCCTCTTCGGTAAGCTCACCCATCTTCCAGCCAAGTCCAACTTCGTCACCTTTATAACGCGGAATCATATGTAAATGGAAATGGAATACAGTCTGTCCTGCTGCCTCGTTATTATTCTGCACGATATTGTACCCATCACAGTGTAAAATGCCTGTAAGCTTTGTGATCATTTTCTTAGCCAGCACCATAACTTTTGCAGCCTTATCATCGTCCAACTCATACAAATTGGCATAGTGTTCTTTTGGAATAATCAGTGCATGTCCTTTCGAAGCCGGGCTGGCATCCAGAATCACGCGGAAATCTTCATCTTCATACAATGTTGCTGTAGGAATTTCTCCATTTGCCAGTTTACAAAAAATGCAGTTATCATCTTTCATTTTCAAGTCCTTCTTTCCTTTAAAAAGTCATTTTAAAAATTGTTGATTATTTTATCCGCCAATGCTACACTATGAAAAAATAAATTCATAAAGGGCGGTAATCATTATGTTCACAGAATCTGATTATGAAAAATTACACCAAATCATGGCAGAAAGTCCTGAGAAAGAAGAGCTTCTCACCAGACTTCTTCACTCCCATCGTATGGATATCAGTACCATCAGCCATGAGATTCGCAACCCGCTGACTCTTATATACAGTACCTTACAGATGATCGAAGCATCCAATCCGGAAGTTCTGAATATCCGGCACTGGTCAGACTTACATAGCGACATCGAATATATGAAACAACTACTGGAAGAGTTATCAGCATACAACAACGGTCAACGTCTGTCACCTTCTTCGACAGATTTCGACATCTTCCTCAAGAAGATTTCCTTATCCTTTGCTTCCTCCATCATTGAAACCGATATTGAATTTATCTCCCGGATAGAGCCGGAACTTCCTGTTATGCCTGCGGATTCCATCAAACTTCGGGAAGTTCTTCTGAATCTTCTTGGAAATGCGCGCGATGCAGTACTGATTCAACAATCTACATGCTCTAATCATCTTGATTCTGCCTGTAATTGTGAAAGTAACAGATTTTTGGATACCAGCAAAGCACTTACTTATTCTCCGCAAATTCACTTTCACGCATGGAAAGAGCATTCAAATCTGATTATCTCCGTCTCCGATAACGGCTGTGGTATTGCACCAGAACATCTATCTGCAATCTTCGAACCATTTGTCACGTACAAATCGTCCGGAACAGGCTTAGGCCTGCCACTTTCCCGCCGAATTATCGAAGCACATGGTGGAACACTGACTGTCCACTCAGAACCAGATTTGCCGGACTGCCAGCTAAAAACTACATTCACCCTTACAATTCCAATCCCTTAAAACATTTTTAATAATGTTTCGGCTTATGTTTCCAATATGTGAGTACCGCCAGTAAAAATCCGGATATCAGCCCGCCAATGTGGGCTGCGTTATCCACCCCTTGTGCGGTGAATCCATAATAGAGACTTAAGCCTGCCATCAGAACAAGTCCTCTTGTTGAAATCTCTCCGACTCGTCCATGATTACGGATTGCAACATAAAGAAGTGCTCCCACAATTCCAAAGATTGCTCCGGAAGCACCCGCTGATACCGCATAGCTTCCCTGACTCACATCAAACCATGCCGATACGAGATTTCCCATCAGTCCGCTTCCAAGATAAATGAGTAGAAAACGGATCTTTCCAATCTCTGGTTCCAGGCTGTAACCGATGACCAGCAGCATCACCATATTGTTCATCAGATGACTGAATCCAAAATGCAAAAACATACTGGTGATCAGTGTATAATATCGTTCTCCGTTCATGAGATATGGAACATACATTGCTCCGTGTTCCATCATAAATGCGGAATCCTCAGTCATACCCATGAAAGACAGTCCGAGGAAGATCAGAACATTCGCTGCTGCGATTGCAATTGTACAAATTGGTAATTTCTTGTAATTTCTCATAGGAAAATTCTCTCATTAATTTTCTGTAATGTCAACGTTATTCTGCAAGATTTTACTCATCAAACTCTACAATCAGATAGTATCCTCTGTCCGTATGTTGTATTTCTTTGATCACGCCCTGTCTTGCATGAATACGCTCGGATGTCTTGTAAATTCCGGACATTGCAACTGCCGGTTCCACTACATAAGTAAACAGGTTCGTATTCGGACTTCTCTCTGTTACTTCCACCTGCTGGCCTTCTTCCACCAACCCCTGTCTTTCCATTTTAAACCGTTCCTGTCTCACGACAAACCGCCTCCTGTCTCTGATATTCCAGCCGGGATTTTTTCCGGCATCATTCCTGTCAGTACAGTATAACACTAGAGATCTTCTTCTTCAATATACAGCCCGTCCCAGTCTCCCCACTTTGGTTTTCTGCGTCTGTGAAGAAAACGCTTCATCGGTGTCCACAGGTTTTCTGTCTCACGGAGTATCGTACTTCCCATTTCCTGGCTTGCGATCCAGTCATGTTCTGTCCGGTCAAAATATGTGTTTCCTTCCTTTTCTTCCTCCGCTCCCAAGTCTGTATTTTTATCCTCTGCCAAAACATTTTCTTCCTCTTCTTTTACACACTCCTTTATAATCTGTTCCAGACTGTAATTTTCTTTCATAGTCTCTTTATGCAAAAGGAACACGATCTGGACACATTCTTTATCCTGATAATCTGCACATTTCACCAGATATTCGCTCAGATGGTGAAATCCTTCCCACAGACTTTTTTCTTTCGGTGGATAATAACAAAAATAATACTTTTCTTCTGTGTAAAAAATATACTCCGGATCCATCAGAATACAATTCACATTGAGAAGATACCTTTCTACTTCTTTCACGACACGCAAAATAGATTTTAGCAATATTTTTATTTCTTCTCCACTCATCGTATGCTTTTCATAGAGCGCTTTCATGGACACTTTTCCACTCACATCATAATCATAACAGCTTTTGTCATCCATTCCCCGTCCATGCATTTCCAGCAGTCCTTCCACCTGATTTTCTTCCAGCATTTTATTTTGATAGTCCTCTGTATAAGGGACTGACTCTTCTATCGTAATCTTACGTTCCATTGACGAACTCCTTTATTTTCTTAATATCCCGAAGCTTTTTCTCCGGTTCTGTAATTGCCGCACGTTTTTCCACACTGACTTTCATCTTCCTCCATGTTCCCTGTGCCCGGACACAGACTTCATCTCCTTCCACCGTAACCTGTCCCTGGATTGTAGATAATAAGATGCACTTTCCGTTCAAACGACTTTGAAAAAGTGTTTCCAGTTCCGCCACATCTGTCCCACTTCTATCTCCAGATCCAGTCTGTGAATCCGGTTTTTCTCTCGCCTTATTACTGCCGACTACCGCTGTCTCATAAGCTGCTCCCGCAATTATATTCTTGTCATGGTAATAAAAAAATGCATAGATACTACTCATGACTAGAAGCATAATAATTGGCGTTAAAAAAGACATCTCTACTGTATAACCTCTCACAATACACCACCTCTCTGCTCTGCCAGCATCAGAATATATCCAAGAGTCAAAAATGGGAAAAATGGCATCGTCTTCACTCGTCCGCGAAATGCCAGTATCACCGAACAGACTCCACTTGTAAAAAATGCTGCTGCCAACACTCCCACAACTTTCCAAAACCCCAGATATCCTCCAAGAATCATAATTGCCACGCTGTCCCCATAACCGATTGCTTCTTCTGTCACTTTACTGACAAGAAGGAACAGCACTCCCACTCCGATTCCTGCACAGATTCCAGCAAGATCATCTACATTCGTCTGTTCCATCTTTTCCAGGAACACTCTGATCTGATAAAAATCCACTATTTTCCAGATGACTGTCAATATTCCCCACAACGTCAGAACTTTTCTGGAAACTTTTTTATTTCTAATATCTGACACAGACAGCCCTGTTAGGATTACTAGCACAACTATATCTACCATTCTATTTATATTTCCCACATCTTGTACCTCTTCCCATTCTACTTGTCATTCCTGGCATTCTACTTTCCACCACATTTTGAGCATGCGCGCTTTCCCGGTACTTCAGAAATTCTCGCAGTATATACCGTGCGCTTTAATCCGCTGCATGTCAGTGAATTATGATACCGGTCACCCTGATCAGTAATATACACACTTCCACCCATACTGCTGCCATGAACACATTTCTCACAGGCATGATACTTTCCGCCACTTTCATTGCGAAGGCTATTAAGTTCCGATGACGCCGCCGCATGGATCGACAGGTCCAGATGCGTACAATGTGGATTTTTGTGATAGACAACTCCTGTATCCGTTACATATACAATCTGATCATCTTCTTCACCAAACCCTCCTGCCTCATAGCCGGTCCATGCCTTGATCCTCATAGTTTCCTTATAAAAAATCGGCGCTATAGAAAAGCCCGGAACCGGAATCCGCACCTGATAAGATGCCTGAATTTCTCCAATTCCCGTAAACGGCGACAAATAAGATTGATTGCAATTGATTCCTGAGCTACCACCTTCTACAATGCTTCTCTCTAACCGTTCTGCTCCAATAGAATTTACAACATCATGTTCCAGATTTGACGGAATCACTGCCGGGACTTCTACTGACTGCACTGCAAGCTTCTTTCCCGCTTCCTGAAGTCCGCTTCGCACAGCCGTCTGCACGGATAACAGCTCCAGCAGTAATACCAATGTCAGCGTCGCAAAAAAGAAGATTGGTACTGCCATGGCAGCCTCCACGGTAATGCTTCCTTTTTTTCGGGTGGATGCAGATGCCCTTCCTGTATGCTTGGATTTGTATATGCTGGATAATAAAGGGATATCTTTATCTGAGTTCATCGAATCTTTCTCCTTTCATTTTTTATGTTTTCAGTTAGCAGAAATTTTATAACTCCCAGTAAGGGGAGCGGAAGGACATCTGCACCCACCCGTTATCGATTCATTTCGTTATTGATTCATTTCGTTATTGATTCATTTCGTTTTTAATTGTATCCAAAATATGTCGGAAAATCGTACATGATCCCACGACGCAGATTACATGTGCTGTGAAATTCTACTCTGCTGATGCAGGCATCTGCCCGAAAAAATGTCTGTCCATATCGTATCTTTAAATTTTGTTCCACCATATCTAATGTACGCATCCCAACTTCATCCTGGGATTTCAGGAACAACAGCATGCGAAGGTATTCCCGATAAGCAAGTCCGCTTTCCATATCTTTACCACTATCTGCTGCCACATTTTCTCCTACACTGCCAAGCTGCATCAGTCCGGAAAGGCTTAGCTTCCAATCCTCTGCGTTCTTTACAAGTGGTACTTTTCCTCCACTTATCAGCGTTCTAATATCCATGATTGCTTCACCATAAGCCCATGCAAGTAAAATTCCCTGCGCGGCACCCTCTGCCAGTTCCGGAAGTCCGATCACCGTACATAATGTAAGCGCTGCCGCCTCGGCTTCTGCTTTCTTTTCCGGATCCGTCTGGATATATGCATAATCCGGCACAAATCGGACCATAAGAAGCTTACTGGCAACCGTCTCCAAATTTTCTCTGTCGCTGGCATGGCCTTCCAGAATATATTCCAGTTCATAGTCCAGACTCCCCGCACCTGCCATGTCACCAAGATTCCCGTTGCAGAAGTCTTCATTAGCAGAATCTCCTCTGACAAAATCTCCACCGACAGAATCTCCACTATTATAATTTCCATTGCCAGATTGCAGGCTATCTGAAGCCATCTTGAAATGTTCCAGCACGTACTCTCCAAACAGTAATTTACTGATTGTACTTCCCGATCCTGCTACATCTGAGAAATCTCCATATCCCTGATTTCGTTTTCTATGAGATACCATTTCCGATAACGTAATACTTTTCTTTGACATTACACGTCCCTTTGGCATAATCAGATCTACAAGAGGCATGCTTTTTAATTTCGCCACATGCGATAAGGGATTCTCTTCCTCTGGAAATTCCTCCTTCTGCGACAACAGCTCCTGTAATTCCTGTTCCGTTTTTGCCCCGTCCCTTTCATAATTTTGTAAAGCCTCCTCTCTTGCTTTCCATGTATCTGTCTGTCCAACCAGTTTCTTCACCTTATCCAGTCCATATTTATTTTCCATATATGCCGTCACCTGCTCGTAAAATGCACTGGCACCTTGGTCCGTCAATAGCTGAATTCTTGTAATTTCCTGATCCATCCCGCTTGCTCCGTAATAGGCCAGCCGTTCCTTTAACAATTCTTCACTGTAACTGCCCGTCTCATAACTTCCTTCCAGCGCAAAAATTCCGTAGACTTCCCAGAGTTCCTTCTGATACTCTGCAAATATACTTTCCACCGCCCGTGTCATATCTGCTCTTCTGTAATTTTTTACATTCTGTAAAGAGGCACTTTCCAGCATTGCTCCGGCAAATGAAATAAGTAAAATAAATACCAGACTTAAATACACTGTGACTTCCCCCTTTAAATACCGCTGCTCTCGCTTGTAATCTTCTCGAAAATCGTCTCGACCAGACTTGTGAGCTGAGATTTGAATATAACGACAAGTGAAATCAGTACAACCAAAATTAAGATAATTTCCACAACGCCGACTCCGTCTTTGTTTTCCAATATTTCTCTCACTCTGTGTTTTAAATACCAAACTCTCCACATAATTAATCCTCCCGCTTTCTCTATTCTTGCTTCTCTACACCCGCTTTTCTATTCCGTCATATCTTCTGTGGCATATTTTTATATTTTTACAATGCCTACATTTGTACGGTAAAAAATGCCGGGACTACAACAATCACAAGCACCTCTGCCAGCATCAGAAACATCGGAAGTAATAGCTTTGTTCCTGCTTCTTCCCCGAGCCGTCTTGCTCTTGCTTTTCGCTCTTCAAAAGACTGGATTGCTTCCAGCCGAAGCAGGTCATTTAGACCTTTTGTACCTTTTCTCAGGTTTTGTGACAGCAATGCACCAAATCTCATATATTCCTGTGTCCCGCATCTTCTTCCGAATTTCTCATAACATTCTGCTTCCGGAACACCGCCATCCATCTGTCGGCATGTATACTTCATCTCTTCATAAACTGCACGCTTCCCTTGCTGCTTTATCCGCGAATCGTAATCATTTACAATCTTTCTCCATGCTTTGCGGACCGTCATTCCTGCGCCTAAAAGTAATGTCAGCTTACTGATGACTTCCGGATAATCCAGACACATCTGTTTTTGTCTTGCCTGTTTTTCTTTTATCTCGTTCTGCTTATCCAGCGCAAAAAACAGCACGGAAATCACAACTGCAGCCGCCATAATTACTGCACCTCTCCAGTTCATTACCGTATAAAAATGTATTTCCTGTCCGTCCACCTGTTTCGGCAATGTTAACGTCCCGGATTCTCTGGTATCCTGATCTTTTTCTGCCACTGTCCGGCGCACCTTTTCTAATAACGCTCCATCACTTCCGGTCATTCGTGGATAGACCATTGCCATACATTCATACAGCACCTGTTTTTCTACATCTTCCCGATACGTCAATATGGCTGTCAGCTTCACCGGTGTCCCTTCACTTACAAGCTTATCTTCCTTTAATTTTCCGTAAATATTGATCACATCATAGCGGTCAAGCTTCCATGTAACATCGATCGGCTTTCCTGGAATCTCGGTCAGAAGATTCAAATCCCGGTCCACATGATCCAGACTTACATTCTCCCCCAGAATCAACGAATCCATTTTCTTTACTGCCTGCTTTAATACCTGACTGATTTCCTGTTCTCCATAGACCTGCTCTGTTACTTCGATCGGAATTTCCCCCAATACCCGGTCTTTTCCCTCTACACGCAGTTCTTCCGTCTTCTTCCCTTTGCCATAAGTTTTTCTTGTGATCTCCTCTACATTTTTTCTGTAGGCACCATTGTAATCCCAGATAAGAGCTGCAACGCCCACCGAAAACACCACTAACATAATCCCGATACTCAGACTTCGATCTCGATGATCTTTCGCCCAAGCCCGTATGCGCCCAAATATATGATCAGACATCCTGTCATCACTCCTCTTCCTGCTATATTTCCGTAAAGATTTCCCATAAATTCCGGAAAACTGACAGTCATATAAAGTACAATTCCAAAAGGAATGACCGACATCACCTGAAATTCATATTTTTTCGCCGCCAGCATTGTATCAATTTCCCGTTTTACATCAATTTTGTCTCCAATCTGATCCGCTGTATTGCGGATAATAGACATCAGATTTCCTCCGCTTCTCTTGGCCGTGACAAAGACTCCGGCAAAGCTTTCCACATCTGGAAGCTTTGTTCTCTCGGACAGTTCTTCTACTGCCTGTTCCACCGGTACCTGTACCCGGATCTGCCTGACCATGATTTCCAGCTCACGTAGAATTGCCGCATCATCAGAGTAAAAAACCTGCATCTCTTTCAGGCTCTCTTTCACTGCATTTTCCACAGAATATCCCGTATTCAGTAAAGAGGAAAATGTCTGTATCAGTTCTTTGAACTGTACTAGAAATTCCTGTTCTTTTCGCTTAATGCATTCGTCCAGAAGCTGTATGTAATACCACACGCCTGCCGGAATCAACAATATAACTGCCACCCATGAGCGATAATATATCCATGCCGTTCCTGTCACAATAATGATGACCTTCAAGATCATTTTTACATATTCACACTTCTTTATATCCTGCTGCCAGTAACTTCTGTGTATGAACCAGGTCGTCCATTTTTCTCCAAGTTCCCTGAATTTTCCCATCCTTTTCTCCTGTCTCTTCGAATCTGTACAGTGGACTCACCAGAATCTCACCGTCCTGATAATCCAGGATTTCTGAAACCTCCAGTACTTTACGGCTTTTATCTCTGAGTCTTCCAAGATGCACAATAATGTCGATTCCTGATGCGATCTGTCTCTGAACTGCCCCCAGAGGAAGATCCATTCCCATCAGCACCATGCTCTCCAGCCTAGAAAGCATATCCTTAGGACTATTGGCATGACCGGTACTAAGACTTCCATCATGACCGGTATTAAGTGCCTGCAGCATATCAATTGCTTCGGCTCCGCGAACTTCCCCGACAATGATGCGATTTGGTCTCATCCGAAGCGCCGTCCGAATTAATTCGCGTATAGTAATCTCACCTGTTCCCTCAAGATTGGCGCATCTCGCCTCAAGAGTTACCAGGTTTGGAATATCCAGAATCCGTAGTTCTGCGTTGTCCTCAATTGTAATGATTCTTTCATCCTTTGGTATGTATTGCGATAAAGCATTCAGGAATGTGGTCTTGCCTGATCCGGTTCCTCCACTGATGAATATGTTGTAGCCTGCCCTAACAAGCTTTACCAGAAATTCTTTTACTTCCCGGCAGATAGAACCCCACCGGATCAACTGTTTCATTGTAATTGCCTCTTTTGGAAATTTTCTTATGGTTACTATGGGCCCATTTAAAGCGATGGGCCCCAGTACCACATTTACTCTCGACCCGTCCGGAAGTCTTGCGTCCACGATTGGAGATGCTTCATTTACGATTCGATTGGATCCTGCAACGATCTGTTGAATGACATCTTCCAGCTTCTCCCGCGAAACAAACCTTTTCCCGGATCTGATCAGTTTTCCTTCCTTCTCCAGAAATATATTCTCAGTCCCGTTAATCATAATCTCCGTGATCTTATCATCTTCCAGAAATTCCTGAAGAAGATCAAATTTCCGGAATGCATTAAATAATTCTCTGCCAAGCTCCGCCTTTTTCCCAAGCGGTATATATTCTCTGCCGGATGCCTCGTCCAGCACGCGGTGAATCAACTCCGTCAGCTCCTCATCCGGAATATCTCTGGACAGATCCAGTTCCTCCAGAATCCTCGCATGAAGCTGTTCCGCCTGTATCATGTGCGTTGCTCCTTTCGTATGATCTTACGTCTGACATCCTCGTAGCCCAGAAGTTCCAGTTCTGCCTCGAACTGCGCCACCTTCGCCTCTGCGACCGGCTCATCAATCGTAAGCATGTGAATCTCATTACAGATCCGAAGCACCCGGTAAATGTCCCGAACGCCTTCATCCATATCCAGAATCACGATTTCATAAATACTTTGTTCTATAATTTTCTGTATCAGCCTGATCCACTCTTCCGAGTCAATCTCCTTAATGTCTTCGGATACAGGCATCGGTACTATATAATCCAGATTTTCCGAGTGTCTCACAATAGTTGTAAGTACCGTTCCGATATTGCTCTGTTCCTGCCTTGCATAATACAGGACATCTGCCAGTGTCTGTGTTCCTTCCGGAAAATGTCCACCTTCGCCACCGTAAGTTTCCATTCCCAGATACAATACATTTGCCTCCTTTGCCAGTTTTCTTCCAAGCCGGATTGCATAGGTTGTCTTTCCAATTCTTCTCACCGGAGAATATACCGCAATTACTCTGCAGTTCTTTTTACCGGTAATCTTTAAAAATATCTGCTTCTCGTCTCCTGACATGCTGCACTGACGAATCATTTCCGCCAGGATCTGATCTCCCGGCTGGTATTTGTAGATCGGCACCTCCCGGTTTTCCAACGCCACCTCTCTTTCTGGTGCAATTACAAATACCATACCGGCTTTTACCTGTTTTCTGGAATCTTCCGGATACTCCGAAGATATGAACAGAAAATCGATCTTCTCTTTCTCCTGTATAGCCAATACATAAGAAAGATCACTGCATGTCCTGACACGGACCGCCAATTCTTTCTGTCTTGTAAGATACTGTGCAAACGCGGAAGCAAATTTTGTCTCTGGATCACAGATTACCAGATTTTTGCTCTCCACATATTATCCCTCCTCTTCTTGTGTGTTCTCTCGTTATCTTCTTAGGAATTCATGACCGGAATAAATGGTCGAATAACATTGAATTACTTTGAATAACTTGAATGGTTATGTCTTGCCAACTAGAATATAACAATCAGATGTCTTGGATTATAGACAGGCTTTCCCCTTTTGTCTATCCCTTTTTTAGAAAATGTAAAACTTTGTGCAACATAGATAGATTTGTTTTTATCAATCATTGAAAATCATCTGGAAACAGTTATAATATATCCATAGAATTTTAAAACTTACCGACTTTATCTCACTTGAAAGGAGTCCATATTATGGAGTTCAAATTCTTAAAATTACGCGATTTACAAGGTAAAACTCCTTCATTTCCTGCTGCGGGCGAAGTACACATTATCTATGTGCCGGAACCGGATGACAGCAACTTGCACAAAGCAGGTGCCGGGCGTGCCATGATCAGAGAAATCCTTTCTTATTATCTGTGTATTGACAAAGGTCTGGTATGCCTGCATGAATCTAGGCATGGCAAACCCTATCTTGCCTCTCCAGCAATCGGACAGAATCTTTATTTTAATATTTCTCATACCGAAGGCTACCTTGCATTTGCAATGTCAACCTCTACACCACTAGGTATTGATATTGAAAAAGTTGACAGAAATGTCAGGCTTCAATCGCTGATGGGACGTTTTTTTCACGCGGAGGAAATTAAAAAATTTCTTGATTACTCTGACGAAGAGCGTGTAAAACATTTTATCCATTATTGGACTTTGAAAGAATCCTTCGTAAAGGGACTTGGAACGGGTATGACAACTTCTTTCACTTCTTTTTATCTTACGAAGGAATCCGAACGTACATTTTACGTCACTCCGGATAAAAAAGAACTCCAGGACGAATATTCATCCTGGAGAATCACTTCCATTCTTGCTCCCAAAGGGTTTATCTGCAGTGTTGCTTACCGGCTCTCATAAAAGGCCACACCATATAGCAGGGCAACCCCCGGGACTCCTAATGTTCCGGAGGCGGCCATTGTTATTGGATTCAGCCCCACCCTTACCGGAATCTCTTTTGACACGAAGAATCCATTTATCACAAGAATCAACATCACCCCGACTGCCATACGGATCAGAAAATTTATCATAAAATTCGAACATCTCTGTGACATATCCAAGCCTCCTTCTATTTTCATATATATCCTTGTTAAGCTTACCATATGACATATTTTAAAATATCCCCGTCTGATTTTTATTCAGAAATGCTGTTTCATTTCATAGGTTTAATCTTAAAAATCAGTATTATTTATATAGCATACTATTTTTATCCCACATGTTTTTCTATTTAAAAAAGAGGATCTCCTCCCGGAAATCCTCTCATCTGCTTCTCTATTCTGCCGATTTTTTAAGAATATCTAATTTATAATTCAATCTCTATCTTGCGATCCGATCTCTTGTATTGGTGATAAGCCACTCCTGCTGCATCGAACATACGCATAGATGCCTGTACAGCTGTGCTTCCATCATATTTGTTACAGTCGTAGATAACTTCTTTGATTCCACTTTGAATGATTGCTTTTGCACACTCATTACATGGGAAAAGAGACACATAGAGCTTTGCTCCTTCCAGACTTCCTCCACGGAAATTCAGAATCGCATTCAGTTCACTGTGTACTGTATAGACATATTTTGTCTTTAATGGATCTTCTCCTTCTCTCACCCACGGGAACTCATCATCTGAGCAGCCCTTCGGCAGTCCATTATATCCCATAGATAAAATCTTATTATCCTGACTGACAATACAGCACCCAACCTGAGTATTCGGGTCTTTGGATCTAAGTCCGGATAGCTTTGCTACTCCCATAAAATACTCATCCCAGTTGATATAGTCTTTACGTTTATCACTCACTGCTGCTTCCTCCTATTTCGTTCCGAAAATACGATCTCCAGCATCACCAAGTCCCGGAATAATATACTTATGCTCGTTGAGTTTTTCATCCAGAGCACCGATATAAATATCTACATCCGGATGCTCTTTCTGCATACGTTCTACGCCTTCCGGAGCTGCTATAATGCACATGAAACGAATATGTTTCACACCTTTTTCCTTCAACATCTGAATTGCTGCTACGCTTGAACCTCCTGTTGCCAGCATAGGATCCACAACAAATACTTCCCTCTCATCACAGTCTGTCGGAAGCTTACAATAATATTCCACTGGTTCATACGTTTCCGGATCTCTGTAAAGACCGATATGACCTACTTTTGCAGCCGGGATCATGCTCAGCATTCCATCGACCATTCCCAGTCCTGCACGTAAGATCGGTACAACTGCCAATTTCTTCCCACTTAATTCTTTTCCAACCATCTTACAGATTGGTGTCTCGATCTCTACATCCTGTAATTTCAGATCTCTTGTTGCCTCATAACACATAAGAGCCGCAATCTCCCCAACAATCTCACGGAACTCCTTGGAACCAACTTCTTTTCTGCGGATATAATTCACTTTGTGCTGGATCAGCGGATGATCCATAACCTGTACTTTAGACATGTTTTTCTCCTCCATCTCATGACATGTTTATCAGATTTTTTAATATCCGGCACACATCTGATTTGATCTGCACCACATAAAGAGCCATCAAGCCTCTATCACATGATGTCCTGCTGCCTTTAGCAATCGATTCATAATTGCACTGCCGATTCCTCCGGCTGCAAATGATTCACTATATATATACTCTACTTCAGCATCATCGAACTCGCGCAATACCGCATACAAATGATTGGCGATAGTTGCTTCGTCTGCCCTTGTTCCTATGCTTTTCACTACGTCTGCCTTGTATCGGCCTACAGTCTCCTGTGTTCCGATCACACCGACTCTGTGTCCTTTAGCCATACGCTCTGCAGACATCTGGTTAATCGCATCGATCACAAGTTCCATCGGTCCCTCCACAATACTAAGATCCGCTTTCGGAGCATAATGTCGATACTTCATCCCCGGAGCTTTCGGTTTCACTTTGCTGTCCGGCGTGATCAATGTTCTGTCAATGTCTACTTCACCGATAAGTTCTGTGAGCATCTCCTTTGTAATCGCACCAGGGCGTAAAATCATAGGCGGTGTTACGGTCATATCCAGAATGGTAGATTCAACTCCGATATCTACTGCTCCTCCATCTAAAATCATCTCGATCTTACCGCTTAAATCTTCTTCTACATGCTCAGCTTTCGTCGGGCTCGGACGTCCTGAAGTATTCGCGCTTGGCGCAGCAATATACCCGCCGCCCGCATCGATCAAAGCTCTTGCGATTTCATCACTTGGCATACGTACTGCAACTGTATCCAGACCTCCTGTTGTCTCATATGGCACTTCCTCTGTCTTCTGGAAAATCATTGTAAGCGGTCCCGGCCAGTAAGCATCAGCCACTTTATAAGCAACTTCCGGAATAATATCTGCAATCTTATCCAGTGCTCCCATATTCGTAATATGCACGATCAGAGGATTATCCGAAGGTCTGCCCTTTGCCGCATAAATCTTGGTTGAAGCGGTCTTATTCAAAGCATCAGCACCGAGACCATATACTGTTTCCGTTGGAAACGCTACCAGTCCACCTTCTTTTAAAAAGTCTCCGGCCTGACCAATAATCTTCTTTCCTTCCTCTGTATTAAGTTGTTCTTTTGTAATTTTTTCTACTATTGTCTTCATGTTTTTTATTATACTACACCTGTTATCACTTTCCAAATATTTTTTCGAACCAAATCACGTCTGTCTGGCTATTTATCATTCTATGTACCATCGGCAGCATTTCTCAGATACTCGTCAATTCCTGTTGCGATTGCCTTGGCGATTTTTTTCTGATAATCTTTTCCCGCCAGAAGCTCTGCTTCTTGTTGGTTGCTCAGGAAACCACACTCTACGATGATTGTCGGCACCTGAGTCCTCCTGAGCAGGTAATATGTATCATTGGCCTTTTCCTGCCTCGTATTCTCACTGTCCGCGCCAAGAAGCGCCTGCTGCATCAGCTTTGCCGCTGTATGCCCTTCTGCTGAATGGGAATAATAAAATACCTGTGCACCATGTATTTCCTCTTTGTGATAACTATTCTGATGAATGCTGACCGCAAGCCCCGGAGCCTTTTCATTTATCAGATCAACTCTCGCTTTCATATCCTGTATTTTGGAATTTCCGGAAGTTTCTCCTGCGAGCATCTGATCTTTTTCCCTGGTCATAACAACTTGATAACCTTTATTCTTCAGTTCTTTTTCCACTTGTTTTGAAATCTTAAGGTTGATATCTTTTTCCAGGACTTCATTGATACCAACCTTTCCCGGATCACTTCCCCCGTGACCACTATCTATAACAACAAGATCCATCTTCCGCTCTTGTTCACTTTTCACCTGATCCGATTGTACATATTTTTCCAGATTTCGGCTGACGGTATAGATTCCTGCCAGCGCCAGAAGTAATACTAACAATTCAATTTTCTTGCGCACTTCCTGAAACCTCCAAAACTTCGTATATTTTACCAAAGCACCTGTTTGTTTCAGTATATGAATTTTCCCATCTGTTCATTCAAAAAAAGAAAGACCAGAAAGTAATCTCACTCTCTGATCTTTCATCACTCTAATTTACATACTTCAAAATCAAATCCCAGATATCTGAACTTTCCTGTCCTAATGCCCATGCGGCAGTACCTGCAAGCTTATTCTCCTTCATGAGTTGAAGCTTCGGCTCAATCGAGGTTGCATCCTCCAGCCAGATTTCATATGTTACACCGTCAGCTTCCCAGGTCGCATAATTATTCCCGGTTGTTTCATCTAATGTTGTTTCTGCACCTGCCTGGCTGATCTTATCTCTGGCTGTAGACATTCCCAGTGCTTCACTTGTCACCTTCATCGGATAATCTGCTGCTTCTGTTCCTGCCTCCTGATTCAGTTCTTCCTGTGTTTTCGGCGTTTCCGACCACAGTCTTGTAAAGAACGGAATCCCATTGATCACTTTCTCTGCCGGTACTTCTTTGATCGTCTCCTCAATTCCTTCTTTTACAAATTCATAAGAAGATACTGAACCTGCTTCCAGTGAACTTCCATTATGCTCATCATATCCCATAATAATGACATAGTCTGCCATAACGCCCTGTTCTTTGCGATTGTACTGTTGATTATATCCCTTAGGAACATAATTATCCACCGAAAGTACGATACCATTTTGTCTGCATTTTACAGACAGTTCTCTGATAAATTGTATATAATGAACTCCACAATCTTTTGAAATCTTTTCAAAATCTACATTGATGCCGTCTATTCCGACCTGCATCACCGCTCCTATCAATTGATTGATAAGATTCTCTCTTCTCGAGCTATAGCTGAGTAATTGAAGTGATTCATCATTGGATCCGATTCCCCCATCGAAATCCCTGATAGCGGCCCACACTTCCAGGCCTGCCTGATGTGCATAATTTACATAATCTGTTGAAGCAATCGATTCAAGATTCCCTTCTGTATCTTTCACATGGAACCATGTCGGCACAATTGTCGTTAACCCTTTACTATCTGCAAGTCTCTGCTGCAAACCGCTATTGGCGGTACTGTTGGTTACATTATGCCATGCCATATTAATGGTATAATCTTTCTTGATACTGGTGTATTCTGGTTCCGTAAAATCGCGGGTAACATTCTTAGTTTTTTCATTCTTCAATGCATTTTTCTTCACATATCCGATATACCCGTCTTTTGTAAGAATCTTTTTCCAGTTCTGTTCATTCTCCAGAACGATCACTTCATCTTTTTTCTTCACATCTGTCACGATTGGGCTCTTAACCCCGCCGCGATATCGAACCTGTGTATCTGACTTCACTGTTGCAACCTGTTTCTTTCCCCAGTCACAAGTAATCATCACCCGGTTCGGACTATCATATACTTCATAATCTATATTCGTATATTGCTGAATAAAATCTAATGCGACATAAGTTGTGTTTCCTTCTGTCTTCAGGATAACATAATCTTCACTTTTCTTTTCTTTGGAAACACTGTAATCTTTGCTTCCGATTTCCACAGTTACAATATCTGTCGGCAGTGTGTACAAAAGCTTGTTCTCATTGGCATCCCAGTAAAAACGGCTGTTGATATAATCTCTTACAACTTCATATTGCACATACGCTTTCCCATCCGATATCATTCCGTGAGGTTCCACAATCTGATCATCTACCGTAATAGCCATCTGACTATCGTTTTCAATTCCATAATATTTTTTTACATCCATCCGTTCCTTTGACGGACTGTACTTCTTCCACAGAAATGCTCCTGCAATTGCGGCTATCCCAAGTATGATCAATAATAGGATCATCAATCCTACACGTCTTTTTCGCTTGCGTTTTGTCTGCGCTTTTCTTGCTGCCGGCCGTGCCGCCTGCTTTTTCTGATTCTTAGAGATCTTTTCTGCCTTCTGCGGTCTCTTCTTCGGTCTCTCCTGACCATCTTCTGGTATCGGACGTCTCTTCTTCGGTCTCTCCTGACCGTCTTCCGATACCGGACGTCTCTTCTTCGGTCTCTCCTGACCATCTTCTGATATCGGACGTCTCTTCTTCGGTCTCTCCTGACCGTCTTCCGATACCGCCGATCTTTTTCTCACCTTAGATTTTCCCGCTGATGATCCTGCATTTCTCGCTCTGCGGCGTTCTCTATCTTCTACGGCTGCCTTTCCTGACAAAGTTTCCGCATTCTCCCGACTTGCTTGTCCTCTCGCTCCGCCCTCAGTCTCCGTGCGGCCGGATGACTCCTGGCGTCGCTGATTCTGCAGATTGCTGGCGCTTTTTGCCCACTCCGCTTTTTTTCGCGAATCTGTGGTTCTCTTGATTTCCTTTTCGTCCATGCTGCACCTCCTACTCGCTATTATAACAAACGAGTGGACATGCGTCATCCTTTTTCGACAAATTCAGGCCTTGCTTATGAGGGTACTTACACACTTTTTTTCAAGAATGCCTCGGCATTCTTGCTGCGAGGTGCGCGTCATGCAATTGCATGACATACTTCTACTGCGCACCTCTGCAAGTCTACACTCCGTTTCGGTCGGCGCAAAACCATTGTCCACCGGACAATGTGCGCCCTGCCGGAGGCTATATCATCTATCTTGTTCCTGCATCTCTACATCATCAAAACACAATTCTTTTATATCTCCATTATCATTCAACACATAATCCCGCATATAGACTGCATCCTCCCTCACAATGTGAGCCTGCACAATCTGCATGGGACTTGCCGGCACCCCGTTCATTAACATATATACTCCCTTTTTTTCATAACCTGCCAACTCTGAAAAAAGACTTTGATAATTCCTTTCTCTGGGGTCCCCCATGACTTTACCTCCTCCTCAATAATGCACTTCCCCGGTCGCATTGTCTTCGAAATCTGTATATGACAAACCAGAAGGATAAAATGCCGTGATACATTATCCCACATATCCAGACACGTCCACTTTTCTGCTAGAAAACAGCCGTGCATTACTATTCAACTATCTGTTGCTTTGTTACCTATCTGATTGATTTTTTCATGATCTGTTGTTATTTAATTGTTATTTGATTGTACTCTAATTGTTATCTGATTTTTTCTGATTGTTGTTTTTATCTGATTGTTATTACTCTTGAATCTTTGCGCGGAATTCGCGCTATTTCTCGAATTCTTATTCTGATTGGCTAGATACTGTTAAGAATTACTTTTTAAGAAATATGTTCTAAAAATATAGTTACCAGGGAAAACTATTTTCTAGTACGGTCATTATAATGGATACTCTTTTTAAAATCAAGCACTTTTTTGATTTTATATTTATTTTATTGAACAAAAAACTTTTTCTATGCTATACTATGTGAAAGGAAGTGATAAATATGAAGATTGAAAAATTAAGTGACAATCAGATACGCTGTACATTAACACGCGCAGATCTGGCCGAACGTCAGCTCCAACTCAGCGAACTGGCTTATGGTACAGAAAAAGCGAGATCACTTTTCCACGATATGATGCAACAGGCAGCACAGGAATTTGGTTTTGAAGCAGAGAATATGCCATTGATGATCGAGGCAATTCCTTCTTCCTCAGATTCAATCGTGCTGATCATTACTAAAGTCGAGGATCCAGAGGAACTCGACACGCGTTTTTCTAAATTCGCACCTCTTCCGGGGCAGGATGGAGATTCTTCCCGTCAGGGACTCCCTGACAAACTGGAAGGTGCTGAATCTCTTCTTGATCTGCTTGGCAAAGTCAAAGAGAAGATTAATGCTGCACAAAGTTCTTCCAAACCGGAAAATCCAGTCAGCTCTTCATCAGAATCTCTAGATGATCCTGAAACTGAAGCTTTGGAGAATGAAATACCAAAAGACGCTGCACCTAAGAAACCTGCAATCCGTCTGATTTCATTTGCCTCTATGGATAATGTCCTTGCGGCCTCACGATTACTTGGAAATATGTACTTTGGTGCGAACACTTTGTATAAAGATACTGCCGAAAATATTTATATCCTTGCGATGACTCAGTCAGAACATACACGAAAGGATTTCAGTCGACTCTGTAATATGTTATCTGAATACGGTACATTAGAGAAGACCTCCGGCGCTACAATTGCTTTCCTCGGAGAGCATTGCAAAGTACTACTGGAAAATGATGCAGTACAGCAACTGGCTAATGTTTAAACAAAACTAAGAAAAATCTTTCAGGCTTATGCCTGACAATAAAAAGCGGATTCCAATTGGAGTCCGCTTTTTATTGTTCTATTTTCTGTTGTTCTGCAAATCTAATATTACTCACCAAGTTTTGCATTAATTGTTGCATTCAGTTTCTCAACAAGAAGATCTGAATCAATTCCGTGAACATATGCAGCATCTGCAAGTGATTCTCCGATAGAGCTTGGGCATCCGATGCAATGCATTCCTAATCCTGTAAGAACATCTACAATTTCAGGGCACTGCTCATAATATGTCTGAAGCAGTTCTCCCATAGTCATTTCCTTTGTAACTCGTGCCATGTGTGCACCTCCTTTTCTTTTACGTTTTCTTATTATAATTGCTTTTCACCATTGTGTAAACATTTTATGACAATTTTCCATTAAAATTTGATTTTTTAAAAGTCAATACGTTTGCCGATTTTTTTCGACAAAATACTATTTTTATCATAACTTCACAAAACATTCGTTCTTTTATTTACCTTGAATTATCCCCAGTTTCCACACCTTTTTATGTGGATAATGTGGAAAACTTTTAGAAATCATGTATTTTTCCACCTTTTTTCACGTTTTTAGTGTGGAAAACTTGGATAACTCAATGTGGATAAATTTTTAACTATTTTTCAACAATCAAATTTTTTATACATTTTTGTCTATTTTGTACATCCGGCAATTTTTCACTTACTTAATCTGTTCTTTTATGCTTCTGTTCAATATGCACCAATTTAAAGTAATCTTCTTACTGTCAGGATTCCTTTATACGTGGCAGGCAATATCCCGATTCCTTTTCGGCTATTAATTGCATTTACAATTTGTCCGTCTCCCATGTAAATACCGACATGTCCATCATAGCAAATGATGTCCCCAGGAAGTGCTTCCGAATAACTGACTCCCCTGCCGGCACTTCGCATTTCTGAAGATGTTCTTGGAAGATTCACTCCAAAATGTGCGTAGACAGACTGCACAAAACCAGAGCAGTCAGCTCCATTTGTCAGGCTTGTGCCTCCCCAGACATATGGATTGCCGATAAACTGACATGCATAATCCACCACTGCCTGACCACTTCCGGCAGCCTCTCTCACAGCCTGAGCCTCTTCCTCTGCTTTCCTGGCCGCTTCTTCTGCCTCCGCAGCCAAACGTGCTTCCTCTTCTTCTCTAGATTCTGCATAAGAAAAAGCTTCTTTTGGATCTGCGCTTGCAGAAGCTTCTACGACTTCCTCTGCCTTCTGCTGAGCATTTCTTCCTATTATTATATACTGCGAATACACATACCCTGTAACCGAACCAGATTCAATCTTCGTCCATTCTCCAACTGGTCCTACGATTTTTGCTGCATAACCGGGATATAATTTACCCACCCATTCGCTCTGCTTTGTCGGTTCACTTCTTATATATAAAAATGATTCAACATCTGCAAAAGCCATATCTAAATACTCGCCCTTATATTCTGGTGCCAGATAATCTTCCACCTGAATCTCTTTCTGTGAAGAATAACAATCATTCAGCACCTGCTCAATTCCCACTCCTGGCATAGTTTGATTATCCTCGATATCAGAAGCATATGCCGTAGCTGGGAAAACTCCAATAGCTCCTGTCAAGGTAACTAGGAACAATCCTTTTCTAAGAATCGAATCCATAAACTCCCTCCTTATGTTTTCTTTTCTTATCTTTTGTAAATATTACAGAATTGTTACATATGTTACGTGTTTATTATATCACGCAACAATCCCATGTCAAGGCTATTATCCCGACTTTTTCTCATCATATTACATCCATTTCTTCACTTTTTTTACAAAATTTTACAATCAATTGTTACAAAAATATTACATTTATAAATTAAAAGTTGACAAATGGAACATTTTCTATTATTCTAATTATAGTAACAATTATCATTATCGAGGAGGTTATCGCATGGCTACATTGAAATACAGCAGACAGCGAGCATCCATTAAAGAATATCTCGATCATACAACTGAGCATCCAACTGCTGATACTGTATATCTTCATGTAAGAGAAGAATTCCCCCGTATCAGTCTTGGAACTGTTTACCGGAATCTGAATCTGCTTGCTGACATGGGCGAAGCAATTAAGATTACCACTCCTGACGGTGGGGACCGGTTTGATGGCAATACTCACCCACACTATCACGTTGTATGCACTTGTTGCAACCGGGTATTTGATCTGCATATCGACGAAGCTCACATCAATACCATGAATAAACTGGCCGAGGAGCATTTTGATGGCACGATTGATTCACATGCAACATTATTCTATGGAACTTGTCAAGACTGTCTCACACAGAAAACATCCCGTGAGTCATAACAAACTTGTCAGTCTATTTTATCAAAAAGATAAATTTAATAAAAAATATTATTGACAATGACAAGTAATTATGCTATCTTAATATCAGTAACAATTACTAATATTGATTTAGAGCTTTAAAAATAAATTCATTTACAAAAAATGCAAACGAAGCTCTGAATCATAAAACTAACTTGAACAACAAAAAATTTTAATAAAAAGAAAAGGAGATTATCATTATGAAAAAATTTGTATGTACAGTATGTGGATATGTTTACGAAGGAGAGGCTGCACCAGCTGAATGTCCAGTCTGTCACGCACCAGCTTCTAAGTTCAAAGAGCAGTCAGCCGATAGAACATGGGCTGCTGAGCATGTAGTAGGCGTTGCACAGGGCGTAAGCGAGGATATCTTAGAGGATCTTCGTGCAAACTTCGCAGGAGAGTGTTCCGAAGTCGGAATGTACCTGGCAATGGCAAGAGTTGCACACAGAGAAGGATACCCAGAGATTGGTTTATACTGGGAGAAAGCTGCTTATGAAGAAGCTGAGCACGCTGCAAAATTCGCTGAATTACTTGGTGAAGTTGTCACAGACAGCACAAAGAAAAATCTTGAGATGCGTGTAGATGCTGAGCACGGTGCAACAGAAGGTAAATTCGACCTCGCAAGAAGAGCAAAAGAAGCTAACCTTGACGCAATCCATGACACAGTACATGAGATGGCAAGAGACGAGGCACGTCACGGAAAAGCATTCGAAGGCCTGCTTAAGAGATACTTTGGCTAAGCTACAAGCCATGCAATAAAAAAGAGGTTACACTTCGTGTGAGTTTACTCACGAAGGAGTGTAATCTCCTTTTTTATTATGCGGCGACAGCCGTCCATGAAATAGACCGCAGGTCTATGAATGGGCATGGCGCAACCTTATTAACTTATTGGGCGACAGCCCTACATGAGGAAGTAGCGCCAGCGGATTCCGAATGGCTCGGCGCAGCCTTACAACCGCTTCACATCCACTTCATCTTTCTGCCGGATTTCATCCAGAACCCATCTTCCATCTTCACGGATAAATACCCAATACTCATAAAATGTTTCCGGAGATGTTTTTCCACGTACAACTTCTCCTGTATCGGTATTTATATAATATCCAATCATTCTTCCATGAATCAGATAAATCACCCGATCGTGTTCTTCGCCTTCTTTATCAAAGGCAAATACCGGAGCCGCATTTAAAAATCTGACTCGTTCTTGTACTGGCTTTTCATGATTTACTTCCATCCAACCCAGTTTCGAATTCCAATTTTGAATAAGATTTTTGCTCAGGTATTTTTCCGCATAAGATGTATCCTGACGCCTCCAACATTCCTGAATAACAAAATATGCATGCTTCACATATTTTTTCATCTTTTTCGGATTCCATTCTTCTCCTGGTTTTTCAAATGATTTCATAGAACGCAGGCTCTTTCGCTTTGCTTTTTGAATTCCATAATGAAACACTATCGTTCCGGCTCCGGCCATACAAATAAATGTGCCCCACCAGATAATCATTTCAACCGGTCCTCCGCGTCTTCCGCCTTGCCTGTAATAATGACTATGCGACCCACTGCCCGAACTGCTTCCAGATCCTCCCCCAGATCCTCCACTGGAACCTCCGCCACCGGCCCGTGCATATCCTGTAACCGTAAAACACATGCAACATATAACAATTAACAGTATTCTAAATATAACTTTATGTTTTTTCATTTTCTTCTCCATCAATCCATTCGAAACATTTTATTCTATTGTAACATAGTTATTATTGTTTAATCTCGCCTTTTGCATATAGTATTTAATACTATATATAAAAGAATAGATTACTACAAGATATTGACATCGAAAACGTTTTGTTTTATAATTAAATAGTTTGAAATTCAAACTATTTAATTTCAAGCATAAATGATTCTGGAAAGGATAAATATTATGAATACAAAATTAAAACATCTTCAAATTGGTGATCTGACTGCCAGACTCCCAATTATACAAGGTGGCATGGGCGTCGGTGTCAGCCTGAGTAAACTTGCCGGAGCTGTAGCAAAAGAAGGCGGAGTCGGCATCATTTCCACTGCCCAGATTGGTTATGACGAGGAAGGCTTCGAGAAAGATCAGGCAGGATGTAATCGTCTTGCTATACGGAAACATATCCAAAAAGCAAAAGAAATCGCCTGTGGCAACGGACTTATCGGAGTAAATATCATGGTGGCTCTAAAGCATTATGAAGAACACGTAAAAGAGGCCGTTGCCGCTGGTGCCGATGTCATTATCAGTGGTGCCGGACTACCGATGAAACTTCCGGCTCTTGTCAGTGAAACTTGCCGTACAAAGATTGCACCAATTGTATCGTCTAAAAGAGCATTACAGATTATTTTAAAACGCTGGGCACACAGATATGACAGAACCGCTGATTTTATTGTAATTGAAGGTCCAAAAGCAGGTGGACATCTTGGATTTTCTACGGAAGAACTTGTTGATATTAATTCTCTTAATTATGATGAAGAAATCAAAAATATAATTGAATGTAAAAAAGAGTATGAAAAACAATACAACAAAAAAATACCAGTCATTGTTGCCGGTGGTATCTTTGACTCAGCAGACATTGCCCACGCATTGGAACTTGGCGCAGATGGTGTTCAAATTGCAAGCCGTTTTGTTGCAACAGAAGAATGCGACGCATCAGATGCATATAAGCAAGCCTACATACATGCCAGAGAAGAGGATATTCAAATAATCCAAAGCCCAGTCGGAATGCCGGGCAGAGCACTTCGCAATGAGTTCATCAAGAATATAGAACGAGAGCGTCAGCCAATAAAAAAATGCTATAACTGCCTTGCCCAGTGCAATCCTGGCACTGTTCCTTATTGCATTACTCAGGCGCTGATCAATGCTGTAAAAGGTGATATTGAAAATGGGCTTATCTTTTGCGGAAGCAATGTTGGCAGAATTCATCAAATGACTACCGTACATAATTTGATGGAAGAACTTACCGATTTTTCTTCACTCAATGAAAATTAAATCCCAAAGCAGGCATCTCCGCCAATGAGCGGAGATACCTGTTTTCATTATTTATTTTCTAACTGTTCAATTTTCTTCATTAATTTTCTAATTACTTGATCCTGCTCTTTGAGCCTATCGTCCTGTTCTTTGAGCCTATCGTCCTGTTCTTTGAGCCTATCGTCCTGTTCTTTAAGTTTGTTAATTTGATCTTTAATTCTATCATCCTGTCCCTTAAGTATTTCTTCCTTCTGTTTTATATCTTCTTGCATCTCGTCAATCATTAACTGTGCCGTGTTCCGATCCATTTCTGCTAATTCTTTCGAGAACATTCCCATCACCTCTTCAATATTCTGACAGATTTCATAGACTTGCTGATACATTTCCTTGAAATCCGGATATTTTTCAATAACCTTCAAAATAATATCCGGATCATCTGAACCCATAAATGCAAGCCATGCATCTCGTCTAGTTTCCAGTTGTATACCTATATTTTGCTGGTATTTTAAAAATATGTCAATAGAAATAAATAAATATTTTTGCAAAAGATTCAGTTGGATTCCTGTATTTGAATGTTGTTCAAAATAATGAATATATGTGTCCGGAAATTCATGAAACTCGGTTGGACTTTTTTCAAACAGAACAATCGTGTATACATCTTTTACATCAGTATAATTAAATTTCTTTCCTTTTTTACTTCGTACTTTTTTGTATTGACGTAACAACAAATCTGCTGAATAACATACACTTCTTGCTCCTGGAAATTTATATCCGATTTTCTGAACTTCCAGATTTACAATACTTCCATCTTCCAACTCGACTACCATATCCATAATCACAAGCGTAGATTCGTCCGAAATCCGTGTTCCATCGTTCGGAAGCACTTCCTTAATATGTACCTGCTGCCCTATCAATAATGAAAGTAATTCTTCTACTCGTTCCGGCACTGTTTCCGGATTCAAGATTTCTTTACTAATAAAATCATACATAATTTTTACACCTTTTACTCCCGTGCAAAAATCCAGAAATTCCTTTCGGTACTTTTTTTCCCAGCTATAAAATTCTTGTTTTAATTTCGGTTTTGCTTCAATTTCAGCTAATACCTCTTGTCTGGTATGAATCATTGGAAAATACTGTCGTAATTTGTTGGTCATAGGCTATACCCTCCTTCAAAATTTTGTCATCTGTTCTTTCATATCGGGTATTTGTTTCAGAAATTGAAACACCGAGATGAACGCCTAACGGCTTTGGGAATATCTGGAGACTAGATCTTCTCCTAAGATGAACGTAGCATAACATATATTATTCAAAAAATAAAGTATATTTTACATTTAGTAATAATAATTAATAATTCATTAATATATCAGTGATAAGATTCCCTTCCATCTGTTATAGTCTCTAGAGAGCTTTCGTATACGCAGGAAACTACATTTTCTACGTATACGAAAAACAGCCTGAAAGTTTTCCTCTCAGACTGTTTCTTATTCTCTGCTATTTTTTGCTTTCCTCGCTGTTTTGACATGAAAATTATGTCTGCTGCACGGCTCCTTCATCTTCATCTGCTACAGCACAAATGCATACATCACTACAAAGTGGCACAGGCTTCCTCCCATCACGAACAGATGAAAAATCTCATGGCTTCCAAAATTTTTATGCTTGCTGTTAAAAATCGGAAGTTTCAGTGCATAGATCACTCCGCCGACTGTATAAATGATTCCGCCTGCTAAAAGCCATCCAAATGCCGCCGGTGACAGGGAGTTGAGCAGCTGTGTAAATGCAAGTACACAAGTCCACCCCATTCCAATATAAAGTACGGAAGATACCCACTTCGGGCAAAATACCCAAAACGCCTTTATCAGAATTCCCGCAATTGCGAATCCCCATACAATTGCCAGTAGAATCCATCCCATACGTCCACCGAGCACTAACAGACAAATTGGTGTATAACTTCCGGCAATCAGTACGCTGATCATCATATGGTCAATTTTCTTCAGAATCGTATTTACCTTCTTGGAAATGTTAAATGTATGGTATGTCGTGCTGGCTGCATAAAGCAGGATCAGACTTACCGCATAAACTGCAATAGATACAAGATAAATCCTGCCAGGCTCATGAGCTGCTTTGATAAGCAACGGAATTGCTGCAAATATTGCCATCAGCATTCCAATAAAATGTGTGATCGCACTTCCCGGATCTTTTACATGTTCTTCTATTACTTTTGCCATAACTTACCCCTCCTGAAAATAATGTTATATTCTTCTTTCGTATTTCCATACGTAGTTTTGATTACTACTTGTTCTTATATCAATATTATAACCGTTATTTTCAAAAAAGCAAGTACTTAAATATTAAATATTTCACCTCTATTCTCAATCAATTGTAACTTCTCTTTCCTTTTCATATGCTTAATCGCATACTCCCGGCTCATTGCCTCTTCCTTCGTGGCAAATGTTTCCGAATACACCAGTTTCACCGGCAGACGGCTCTTCGTATATTTCGCGCCTTTTCCCGCATTATGAGCCTGTATTCTTTTTTCCAGATTGTTCGTCCAGCCAGTGTAGAGACTACCGTCCCCACACTCCACAATATATGTATAATTCATGATTTCTCCTTTAATTGGGGACGTAGCAAAACTTCATTTTACTACGTCCCCAATTATACACATTCTTTATCTTTTTGTCATATAATCTACAGGGTTTACTGGTGTTCCATCTTTTCGTAATTCCATATATACGTTGCATCCTTCCACGCTGTAATACTTTGTCGGCTGTCCGATATAGCCGAGAATGCTTTTTGCTTCTACCTGGTCACCGACTTTTACTGGCACTTCTTTTAACTGTCCGTAGAGGACTTCGTAACCATTTCCAAGGTCTACGGTCACAGTTGTTCCTGTCTGTGCGGTCACATCAATGGATTTAATTGTTCCCGGTGCACCGCACAAAACCTGGTCTCCTTCTGCTCCGCTGATAACCAATGCCGGATTATACTTGTATTGGTCTAGTGTCGCGAAGTAAACTGTTTTGTCCATGCTGTAATTCATAAGCACCGTGCCGCTTACAGGCCAGATCATCTTGCTGTCGCTTGTAAAGTTTGCGGAAGATGCACTGCCCGCTGTCCTTGCCGCCTGCTGACTTCCGTTAGTCTGACTGTTGCCGTCCTGGTTGCCATTATTTCCGGATCCATCTGTGTTTCCGGCTGTTGCAGCATTTTTGCTTGCAGTCCCTGCACCAGAGCCACTCTTTTCGGCTTTTCCACCGGTTCCGGCTCCATCCGTGCCTGACTCGGAAGCACTGTCTTTCTGTGCATTTCCACTTGCTTCCTGACTGGCTTCCTCCAGTGCTTTCTTCTGTTCCTCCAGTTGTGCTTTTGCGAGCTCCCCTTCTTTTTTCACTGTCTTGTAATCCCGCATTGTGTATGTTCCAACAATTGCTATGGCTGCCACAAAGCACAGAACTGCCGCCAGTGTCGCCTTACGATTTCTCTTTTGCTTCTGCCTTGGCGTCATTTTTTTCGGACCGGCATGTTCTTTGCCGCGATCCATCTTATTATTATCGTTCATTTTCATCACCACCTCTGACTCTATTCTTGCCAGATTGTAGTGGTACTATACAAACTACATATAAAATATTGTCTTTGACTTTTTCTAGCCTTTCTTATATGGAAATTTCAAGAATGCCTCGGCTTTTTGTACAATACTATTATGACTTTACAAATTTTGCTACTCTCCTGCTCCGCCTTCCACCTGCACGATCTCCACGCCTTCTTTCAGTTCTGTCCCTTCGAAGAAATGTGCCAATATCTCTTCCATGCTTTTTCCTTCTTTTGCCATTTGATTTGCCGTGTACTGGCTTAAGCCCAGTCCATGCCCGATACCCCGGGTCGTGATCCGCAGCTTTCCGTCATATTTCTGAAAAGAAAAGCAGCTTGATGCTAGATGATAATTGGTTCGGAATTCTTCTCCACTCACGGTGTCATTTCCAACCTGGACGCTAAGTACATATCCTGCAGTGTCTACCCCAGTCACTTCTGCATCCATATCGTCTATAGTAATTGTCTGAATTTGTTCTTTCGACTCAATATCTAGCGGACAGTCCACAATCTTCAGATACGGATAATCTTCGCTCCCCAGCGCCTCCCGTCCATCCCTTGTACTTCCATTACTGAGTCTGCAAAATGGTGTCTTTGCCAGCGCATTTTCATAAGTCAGCACCTGTCCGTTGGTCTCCTCCCATGCATGCTCAAGCCGCTTATAATACTTGGAATATTGATCTGCTCCCCAGGAATCCTGCATATCTTTCTTTGTCCAGTATCTCTCTTCTAATATAGTATCTGCCCCTGCGCCAAGCGCCAGACATACCTGGGTCCGCACAAGAACTGCCTGGGTTTTTAAAGCTTCCTCCTCATAAACCGCAGGGATTTCTCTGGCCATAATTCCAATACAGTATTCACTGAGCGGCATCTGAATTTTATCCACATTTTCAGCATTAGAATCTTCCTGTTTTCCACCATCACTGCCGGACTTTTCCCCGTCTGCCTTCACATTTACCATAGTCTCGTCCACTCTGGAAGCTCCATAAGCTCCCGGTCCGCTTAAGAACACGGTGATAATATAGGGCAGCAATATAATGATCAGAAGATAGCACCCCAGTTTTTTTAATCTATATTTCAAATATGCAAATCTCATATAAAAAACGCCCTCCCATATAAAATATGAGAAGACGTTCTTTTTTATTCTTCAAGAATGCCTTTGCATTGTGAACTAAACTTCTACTGTCACTTTATCCAGATGCCAGATATCATCCACATACTCCTGAATCGTTCTGTCAGATGAGAATTTTCCACAGCTTGCAGTATTCAGAAGTGCCATCTTAGCCCATCTGTCTTTGTCGCGGTAAGCTTCTTCAACCTTCTTCTGTGTATCCGCATAAGAACGGAAATCCTTCAGAATGAAATACGTATCGGCTTTGCTTCCACCTTGAACTGTCAGAAGTGAATTATACAGGTCACGGTACATTTCCTTATCACCTTGTGAATATGTTCCATCAACAAGCTGGTTCACAACGCGTCGGATATCGGCATCACTATTGTAGATATCCATCGGATTGTAGCCGCCATTGTTCTCGTAATTGATGACCTCGTCAGAGCTGAGTCCGAAGATAAATGCATTCTCTGCACCAACTTCTTCAACAATCTCCACATTTGCTCCATCCATCGTTCCAAGTGTCGGTGCGCCGTTGAGCATGAACTTCATATTACCGGTTCCTGACGCCTCTTTGGAAGCTGTGGAAATCTGCTCGCTTACGTCAGCTGCTGCGAAGATGATCTCAGCATTTGACACACGATAATCTTCGATGAATACAACTTTCAGTTTGCCATTGATGCTGCGGTCGTTATTGACTACATCCGCAACGGAATTGATCAGTTTGATGATCTGTTTTGCACGGATATATCCTGCAGAAGCTTTTGCTCCGAAGATAAATGTTCTCGGATAGAAGCTTATTTCCGGATGTTCCTTGATCTCATTGTACAAATACATCACATGTAAAATGTTAAGAAACTGTCTCTTGTACTCGTGAAGTCTCTTGACCTGTACATCGAAGATAGATCTTGGATCCACTTCAATGCCATTGTGCTCTTTAATGTATTTTGCCAGGCGGACTTTATTCTCATACTTGATGCTCATAAATTCCTTCAGAGCTTCCTCATCATCCACCCATTTTTTCAATCCTGACATCAGAGACAGATCTGTGATCCAGTCCTTTGTTCCAAGCTTATCTGTTACCCAGTCAGCCAGCAGCGGATTTCCATGCATCAGGAAACGTCTCTGCGTAATTCCGTTTGTCTTATTATTGAATTTCTGCGGCATCATTTCGTAGAAATCACGAAGCTCCTGTTTTTTCAGGATTTCTGTATGAAGTCTTGCAACTCCATTGACAGAGTATCCGGCTACGATTGCAAGATGAGCCATCTTTACCTGACCATCTCTTAAAATCTGCATCTTTGCTACTTTCTCTTCATTTCCCGGATACATCTCACGGATCTTAGCCACAAAGCGGCGGTCAATCTCCTGGATGATCTGGTATACACGAGGAAGCAGCCTGGAGAACAAATCGATTGGCCATTTTTCCAGAGCCTCTGCCATGATAGTGTGGTTCGTGTAAGCGCAGGTCTTTGTTGTGATCTCCCATGCCTCATCCCAGCCAAGTCCTTCCTCATCAAGAAGAAGTCTCATAAGCTCGGCAACTGCTACCGTCGGATGTGTATCATTCATCTGAATCGTCATCTTCTCCGGCAGTTTATGGATATCATCATGGTGCTTTTTATATTTTGTAAGTGCAGCCTGAAGACTGGCAGATACGAAGAAATACTGCTGTTTCAGTCTCAGTTCCTTTCCTGCATAGTGGTTATCGTTCGGGTAGAGAACCTCTACGATCGTTTTTGCCAGATTCTGTTGCTCTACCGCTTTGTGATAGTCACCGCGGTCAAATGAATCTAACTGGAAATCTACGATTGGTTCTGCGTCCCAGATACGAAGTGTATTTACAATATGATTATCATATCCTACGATCGGATAATCATACGGAACTGCCAGAACGGACTCATAATTCTCCTGTTTAAAACGGATATCTCCGGTCTTATCATCGTACTCTACACGGATATTTCCACCGAAGCGTACTTCCTTTGCATACTCCGGTCTGCGAAGTTCGAATGGATTGCCGTTCTTCAGCCAGTTATCCGGTCTTTCTTCCTGATAGCCATCTTTGATCTTCTGCTTGAACATACCATAACGGTAGCGGATACCACAGCCGTAAGCCGCATAGCCAAGAGATGCCAGTGAATCCAAGAAACATGCAGCGAGACGTCCAAGTCCGCCATTTCCAAGTGCCGGGTCCGGCTCCTGATCCTCAAGTTCATTCAGGTTCAGACCCATTTCTTCCAGAGCCTCTTTCACCTCTTTATATGCCGTCATATTGATCAGGTTATTGCCAAGAGCTCTTCCAAGCAAGAACTCCATAGACATGTAATACACGATTTTCGGATCATCTTTCTCGTACTGCTTCTGAGTTGCGATCCAGTCATCGATAATTGCATCTTTTACGACATAGGAAACCGCCTGATAAAGCTCCTGCTGAGATGCTTCGTCTACAGTTTTTCGGAACAGCTGCTTAACATTCTGTTCTACATCCTTCTTAAATGCTTCTTTTTCAAATCTCGGATTAATCATATTGTTTTGATCCTTTCTTACTCTTGTGCTAAAAAATGAATAAAAGAACAGATCTGCCGGAGCAGACCTGTTCACATCTGTTATTGCTTCTCTACTCCAAGAGTTACTGCCTCACCATTGATCTTCCACTCTTTCACATAGCCTGCAGGTGTCGCTTTTTTCACCTCCAGAGCCAGTGTCTCAGCTCCGATCTCATCAGCATTTTTCGCAAATACAGTTTCTGCCTTCTCACTTCCTTCATATGTGATCACAATCTTATCCATGACCTCGAAATCAGCTTCCTTACGCATCGTCTGTACTTTGCTGATGATCTCACGCACGAATCCCTCTTCCAGAAGTTCCTCGGATAAGTTCGTATCAAGAACAACTGTGATTCCGTTGTCATCCTCAGATACATATCCTTCCATCTGTGCAGTATCGATCAGAAGATCTTCACGGTTCAGGACTACTTCTTCACCATTTACCTCAAATCTCAGGCAACCATTTGCATTCAGCTCATCCATAGCAGCATTTCCATCCAGTCCGCTGAGTACATTTTTGATTCCCCCTAACAGTTTACCATATTTTGGTCCGACTGTCTTTAGCTGAGGTTTAAAAGAATAGGACGTAAAGTCACGTACTTCTTGTGTAAATGTTACATTTTTCACATTCAATTCATCGGCAACGATGGCATCAAAGAACTCGGAAAGCTCAAAATCAGCTTTGACATACATCTGTCCGATTGGCTGACGGTTCTTGATATTTGCAGTATTTCTGCAGGCACGTCCCATAACAACCAGTTTCAGAACACGGTCCATATTCTCCTCAAGCTCTTTGTCGATGTGTGCTTCATTTACCTTCGGGAAATCACACAGGTGGATACTCTCAGGAGCATTTGCATCAATACTTCTTACGAGGTTCTGGTAAATGTCTTCTGTCATGAACGGAATCATCGGAGCTGCAGTCTTGCAGATTTCTACCAGTGCTGTGTAAAGTGTCATGTAAGCATTGATCTTATCCTGCTCCATGCCC
>OLQY01000262.1_pt1 | contig 68658 bp, 69 predicted proteins | sample 1672851 | NCBI WGS metagenome assembly OLQY01 (sample SAMEA3136730, study PRJEB25190) | human gut metagenome
GACATCATGCCACAATTTAAATCTTTAATGGATCAACGCGGTAATTTCACTTCTGTGATTTACTTAATGGAACTAGGTATTGGGGTCAATACTAAAAAATTGAAAGAATTAAATATTCCTACCCCAAAATGCTATGCAGACTTGATAAAACCAACAAGCGTCCCTACTGCCTGCGCAAGCCCTGCTCGTATAAGGCCGATGGCACATGCTCTGGCCCGGTGGTGGCCATACAAGACTATTACGGTCTACATAATTGCCCCGGTGACCCTGACCCCGGCGAAACGCCCAGGTGCGGCAGATATGCAGAGTGCGCATATTGCCGTGTTGGACATCGCCGCAAATAAGCTGTACAATAAGGGGTATGGGGTGCAAGCCCCATATTGGCGGCAAGACCCGCCGCAGAACCTCGCCCAGACATCCCCCACGGGCGGGTCGCGGCAGTGCAGGACTTTTCCGTGCCTGCGTGTTTCTATTCTATCAGCTAAACCCTCGCCCCTCGGAGAGGGCAGGGCGGGCCGAACAGGACCCGCCCGTTTCCCTGGCTCATCCTCGCCCACCTGCGGCGGACGTCAAAAAAATATGTAAGACGAAAACTGCCGTTGCGCGGCCCAAAGGGACGCGGCGGCAGTTTTTGCGTAGAGGTGAACAGCTATGTATGAAACCCCACGAAAGAAAGGCCGACCATTGACCGAGAATGAGCGCAATCTGATTTCGCATCTTCTGCGCCTAGGCCACACGCAAACAGATATAGCTAAGGTAATAGGTGTGTACCCGTCCACCATCTGCCGCGAACTGCGCCGTGGCGAGGTCGAACTACTGAACAGTGACAAGTGGATATACTACAAGACCTATTCACCCCAAAAGGCCCAGATGCAGGCTGACTACATGAAAACCGCCCACGGCCCAGACCTAAAGATAGGCAATCGGCGAGACTACCTCGCCGCACTGGAGGCCTACATGCTGACCGGCTCCAGTCCAGAGGACGCAATATCGAAAGTTGGCGACGATTACGGCATCCGTATAAGCAAGACGACCTGCTACCGCTACATAAAAATGCGCCTTTTCCCATCCCTGTGCTATAAGCACCTGCCACAAGGCCACCCAAAGAAAGGCAAGGGCCAGGTGCACCGCTCCAACGTGGCACACCCGGGCCACCGAAGCATAGAGCGCCGAGCATACACCATACACACCAGAAAGGCCCCGTTCCACTGGGAAATCGATAGCGTGGTAGGCAAGGCCGAGGGCAAAAGCGAAAGCTGTTTGGTAATGACCGAGCGGACGACCCGCGCCGAAATCGTCCTGAAGGTCAAGGATAAGACCGCCGCCGAAACGGTCAAGGCCCTGCAACGGCTCAAGCGCGAGATTGGCCGCGATTGGTACATGATCTTCAAGACGCTGACCTGCGACAATGGCCCGGAATTTGCTGACCAGGCCGGTATAGATGCCCTCGGCGTGACTACGTTCTACTGCCATCCGCAAGCCCCGCATGAGCGCGGCACGAACGAGGTCACAAACAAGCTGGTACGCCGTAAACTGCCCAAAGGTAAGAGCATGGCAAAAGTAACGCAGAAACAGGCCACCGAGGTACAACACTGGGTAAACCATTACACCCGCCCGATGTTCGGCGGCAAGTCTGCCGCCGATAAACTCCGCGCGGAACTGGACAAGCTACCGCTGTATAACCGCGCCAAGGTGTACCGGTTCTTCGACCTGTAGCCAGACGGCCCAATAGCCCTACACAGCCCGCCACATAGTGACGGGCTAAAAGTGTTGTGCAAAACCAAACACCGCCCCATAGCCAAGCCACGGGGCGGTTGAACTGTGTCTCAAGCAACATTTATCTATTGACACATTGAAATTTATTGTCTAATTTTGTCACAAACCCTTGACAGTAGCAATCACCTTGCAAACTACATTGCAAGGTGATTTTTTGGTGCGCCTGAAGGGATTCGAACCCCCGGCACCTGGCGTCGGAGGCCAGTGCTCTATCCAGCTGAGCTACAGACGCAGATGTATGAAAAATCGTTTTTCAGCGGTTCTCAACGTATGAAATTATAGGGAAAATCGGTCAAAAATCAAGTAGTGGTCAATTCGTGGTCTGACTACCGTTGACCGCCGCGGTTTTGCGAGCGTAAACAACGGTACATCGAACAAAAACGGCAATGAAATATGCTCTGTCGCAGTAGTCGGAGAACTACGACGCGGCACATAACTCGATGATATATAGTAATTTTTTGTTGGTTCTGCATCACTCTGGCACACTTATCACAAGCAATATAAAACAATGTGTCAACGATAAAAACTGACCGCAGACAGCCAAAAACACTGCCGGTGGTCAGTTGGTAGTCAACGGCCAGACTTTTTCAGCGCCGTCTGGTGAAAATACGCATCGTGGCTTTAGGTGATAATTTCTCGAGTTTGCATTAACAAGCGTTTTATAGACAGGAATTCTTTTTTCTCTTGCAATGTCCAAAAGAAAGCGCGCATATATAGGAGAAATCTTTCTACCAAGATAGATAGCACTCGCTTTTTTCTTTACAAATGTGTGTTCTTCTGAAAGTAGCGCGGGTGTTGCGAAAGTCCCCATAAGGCGCCATTCATGCTCGGATTTCCACTCTGTGGATTTATGTATCATTATTTTGATGGGTGCAAGCATATCGGGGCACGGAAGGATTTTAGCTGCATCAAGTATGTTTCCCTGACTGGAAAATGTCTTAAAATAGTCGTTTACAAGAGAACATATTAAAAGCCATTCGGCATAAGGCGTTGCGTCGTAACGCCTTGATTGGTAAATAATTGGGAACAATTCACATCGAGTGGGCAACTCACTGTTTCCTTCACCTACAGAATCAACACATGGAAACCCTCGAAAGTTATATCCAATGGAAAATCCTGTACTTGAGGATGCATAATGTCCCCACATATTTGCAGATGTAATCGTATCAGAGAAACAGGCGAATTTTAATGTATTTTGCGTTAAAACCGAAATTTTCGGAGAGTATGCTTTAATAGCATTTTGAGAAAATGCTTCAAAGTGTCGTAAATAAGTTTCCATATCCTTTGCAGTAATATGCGCAACGGATTCTCTCATCTGGCAAAGAACTTCACGCGGGAAAAAGCGTTGTACTACCTGCGGAAGTTCTTCCCAAGAAACTTTTCCCGAAGTGAACCGTGAAAATTCGTTTATAGCCTGTAAAACGTGCGCGGTGATTTTTGCTTTATCAAAATACAGCAACGCATCATAATCATCATTCATGACATTTCCCTTGGAAAGCCAGATTTTATCATCCCAAAGGGCTTGAAGAGAAAGTTCATTACAGGAACGATAGCGAAATAGCATTGGCGGAATCATCGATTGAATGCCGTCCAATAGGGGTTTATACAGACGATTATATTCCTCATTCGAAAGATTGCCTTGAAGTGCGGTATCATTCATCAGCTTCGCGTATTCTCTGAGAGTCACTACATTCACCACCTTTTATAGATCGCGTTATAAATTAACGAATCCTGCGGTGCCTATTATGCGCCAAATTGTAGCTGAGCAGTTTTGTGAAGCGGATAGGCATTGATTGGTATTTCATTACTGTATGTTCCGAAATGCAATCACTGTACTCATGTTTTCAGCCGATATTTACGCGCACGTCCGGCGCCTTCTGCAACAACAGCCTCTTGTCCAATCAATTCTGCCAAATACATTTTCGTGCGGGAAACCTGTAGTCCAACCGCCTCGGCGATTTCTTTGCTTGCCGCTTCAGGAGTGTCTGTCAGGTACTGTAAAATGTCCGCTTTGCGATGTTCAGCAATGCCGCCACTTTTTTACCGCCACTTTTTACCGCCATTTTTGCGGCGGAAAGCGGTAGTGTCAGCGTTGTCCGATCCGGATTAAACGCTTCTACAATCTCTGGCACCTGCCACCCCTGCTTTTGCCAAACGGAGCGAATACTTGGCAATCCGCTTCCTGCACGCTCGCCAACATTTATCAGGTTGAACATTTTAATGAGCGACTCGTTTCGCGGGTCGGATACACCACCGACAAGAGCCTCCTGCACATTGATACGGAAAGCGCCCGGATTGGCGATACGAATTTTATCCGGCCATTTTTGAATCACCAGACCGCGCCGGTCATAGTAGTCGGCATGAATCAAGGCGTTTGCTAAAGCCTCGCGCAAAGCCTTATGCAGAGGGGTGTCGTCAATGCGATCAGCACCATTCAGTTTGAACGGAACTTTTATGTCCTGCGCAATGCGGTTATAAACGCGGAAATAAAAGTCACAGATATTACCACTCCAATCGCCTGAACTGGACACGATTCTGTCCGTCCAGCGCTCATCTTCTGTGGAACTGCGATCATGTTCCTGATAGTCCAGAAAATAATGCGGAAATTCCCGCACGATTTCGTATTCATGTCCGAACATCAATAATCCCGCTGCAGTAGGGCGCAGTTTACCGTCCGTATCTCGTGCCATAGCGCCGATGCGATGCAGAAAATCCTCCACAGCTACTTTTTTTCTTTAAAGTCTTTCGTAACAGTGTTCATTTGAACAGGTATTCCAAAGTGATTTGCCACATGAGAAATCAAAACGCTGTCGATATTATTTCTCAGGCGAAGGCTTTCAGCATCTGATAAAGAAAAAACATATTTCTTATCAAATGTGCCTTTGCTATGAATTGTTGTTATAACCATTTCATATTCGTCGGCCTTCCAAAAGAAATGGTCGTTTAATGCGATTTTTGCTAAAGCATATTCAGGCAGTGCACGTACCGCGCCATCGACAATAGGCAAGGTTGCATTTGGTTGAGAAAATATTGGCATCGTTGCACACACAACCGGATATAAAATGTTATTGGATACTTCATCCATATTAACGCATTTATCCACAAATTCTACAAATGCAGGTGCCAATGTATCCGCTTCTACTTTAAAGGGATGTGCAGTTTCAAAAGAAGTTTCAAAATTTCCTGCAACTCTGCGACAAATAGGAGAAGGAAAGGTTGACCATATCAGAGAAAGAGTTGCATTATCTGACTGACGGATAACCTTAGCTGTAATTTCCTTGATTGTTGTCGACTTGTTCTTTACCTCATAGACACCTCCAAGGGAAGTGTACGATCCGCTCCTGTTGTGAAATAGTGTAATCATACCAGAAGGCAAGAAATCAACTTTTAGCTTTTTAATAAAATGATTATAAATGTATTTTATAAGTGGAATGATTAATGCAATTGTAGACAGTGCAATTGCAATCAGTTCATATACTGTTATTGGTTGTGTCCAATTTATATTCATATACGCGTCTTCCTTGTTTTGACATTGAAAAAGTATATTTTCCAAATTCTATACTCATTAGACAACCATCTCATCAAACAGAACCATCAAAAAATCATCCACGCCGCCTGCAGCCTGAATTGTGGCAATCATCAAATCATCCGGGTCAACACGGGCAAAATCAATGACATATCCCGCATGGCGGGCAAGCTGCGAAAGAAAAACACGCTGGGTTCTGCCGTTGCCCTCAGGCGATACCACATTGAGACCCCGCAAGAAAACGATAGTTAATTTCCACTCTTTGCTTACGATCTTTGCCGGTTCCCTCTGCCTGATATACATAAATACTATCAATCAGCTCCACCAGCATAGAACGGTTCAGTTCTGTTACTGTTTCATACTTACGAATTGTTTCCAAAAATTGATTGGTACTCTGTGTTTTCTTTTCTTCCGCTCTGATTTTAGTTCTTAATTCGTCTCTTTTTTGAGCAAGTTCTTTCTGCTCACTTTCATAAGCTGAGGACATCTTTTCAAAGCGTTCATCAGAAATCTTACCGAGTGCATTCTGCTCAAAGAGCTTCATAATCACACTATCAATTTCTGCAATCCGTTTTTCTGCTACTTCCAAGTCTTTCTCGAACTGTTTGATTTTCTTACTGCCGCCTTTTTCGCTCAATTCGTGCATTTCCTGTATAAACTGATCTCCTAAGGCTTCCATATTCTTAATATGCTTTTGAATATCACTCATAACAATCTGTTGCAACGCCTCATAAGAAATGGCATGGGTTGTACAAAGATTGCTATTCCTTACATAAGTTCTGCAGCGAAAGCGAGGCTCCCTTCCATTTGGATTAGAAAACGCCATGTTGCGACCACAATCCGGGCATTTCACAAGACCCACAAATATATTAGGACGTCCTGTTTTATTCGGCTGTTTTTTTACACTGATGAATTTCTGCACCAGTTCAAAGGTTTCTTCATCAATGATCGCTTCGTGGGTGTTCCGTACTATGATCCATTCTTCTTTCGGAACTGCAACCGGCTTCTTATTCTTAAATGATTTGGTCTGTGTCTTATGAGAAACCATATGTCCCAGGTACACTTGATTCTCCAAAATCATCTTCACATTCTTTGCTACCCAATCCGTTGGAAACTTAAATCCTGTACTTGTTTCCAGAGTGCCGTTCTTCATTGCCCTGTATGCTCTCGGAATCAGAACACCATCCTCGCACAAGGTTCTCGCAATCTGATGAACGCTGTTGCCCTGTTTCGATAATTCAAAAATTCGTTTGACAATAGGTGCTGTATCAGGATCAACCAATAGCTTTCTTTTGTTCTCTGGGTCCACCACATAACCATAAGGTGCAAATGAACCGCAGAACCCACCACTCAATGCTGTTGTCTTTTTTACGCTTCGGATTTTCTTTGATGTATCACGAGCATAATACTCATTCATAATAGATTTAAACGGCATCATCTCGTTTTCATCAAATCTTGTATCGACATCATCATTCAAAGCAATAAACAAAATATCATTATTAGGAAAGATTTCTTCCACATAATACATGAACATGGCATTGTTACGTCCAAAACGTGACATATCTTCTTGTGTCAAGTAGGAACTAAAAAATTTTTGAGATTTTACAAGCCGTTCATAGGTGGAAGACCACCCGTGAACGGCTTGTAACATTCAGCCTATTAGATTTCTGCATCCTCAAAGATGTCTTTGAACATCCAGACGATTTCGATGCTGTCATGCCCATGAACATAGATAGCGGAGATTAGAGCATGAGCAAGCTCGTATGTAAGTCCTTCGCCTTTCTGGTATTCGCCGAGCACCGCATCAAGCCTTTCATCCGAACAGGGATGTTCAGAGTCAAGCTCTTGCATCCGCTCATGGCCTTGCCGGATTGCTTCTTCATTCTCAGACATCTTCGCATCCGTCTCTGCTTTCCGCTTGAGGTATTCAGCCTTTGTGATGCTGCCGAAAGTGTATTTCTCATACAGCCGGAGCTTCACTGCCTTGAGTTGTTCGGACTGTTTCTGCAAATCGCGGATTGTGTCCGCGCATTCTGTGATGGCAGATTTCCTGCGCTTGCTGATCTCATGTTCTTTGACAGCTTTCTTTTCGACCAGTGTGAGCATTTGCCCAATCGCTTTGTAAGCAGTGTCCTCAATCCATGCCTCGCTGTATCTTTCACCAACCGGGCAATCCGTATCGCGGTCATGCGTTGAGTGGGTACACTGATAGAAATATCCGCCCTCATTTCGGAGCTTTCGCCGGGTAAGGGCGCGTTTGCAGTTGCCGCAACACACAAGACCTTTGAGGGGATAATAGCGCAGATTCCTTTTGGGATTCTTCTCGCCGCCCCGGATGACTGCCTGAGCCAGCTCAAACTCTTCCTTGCTGACAATCGCTTCGTGCATCCCTTCGACGATGATCCAGTCCTCTTTCTTTTGAGAAATAGTTTTCCGAGAACCTACGCCGCCGGATTTTCGCTTGTGGCCGACCGTTGCCCCAGTGTAAACATAACTCGTTAGGATCTTGTAGACCATAGAGGCCGTCCAGCTTATCTTTTCGCTCATGCGGCTATACTTTTTCTTGTCAGGATTTTTGCCTTTGAAATATTGCCCGGGCGTCGGGATGTTATCATCGTTCAGGCCAAGGGCAATCTGTGAGGTATTCCGTCCTTTAAGGGCTTCGTTAAAGACCCTGCGCACGACCTCTGCGGCCTCCGGGTCAAGCTTGAGCTTGTTGCGGATTTCGGGATGAAGCACATAGCCGTAAGGAGCGTAGCCGCCCACATACTTGCCTTGCTTCATCATCTGGATTTTCGCGGTTGTCGTTTTGACAGAAAGATCCTTGCTGTATGCGGCATAGATGATGCTGCGCATGACAACCTCAAGGCCACCGGTTGTTCCCTTGTAATCGTCGCTGTCATAGCCGTCGTTGATGGAGATAAAGCGAACGCCCATGAACGGGAAGGTGCATTCGAGATAATTGCCCGTCTCGATGTAATCACGAGAAAAGCGGGAAAAGTCTTTGACGCAGATCAGGTTGATCTCCCCGTGCCGGACTTTCTCCATCATCGCCGAGAACTGAGGACGATGAAAATTTGTCCCGGTATATCCATCATCCGCGAACTCAAGCCTCGGATATTGGGAAAGCGTCGGATGGTTGTCAAGGTAGCGGTTGATGAGCATACGCTGGTTGCCGATGCTGTCACTCTCTGCCTTGTTTCCGCTGCCGGTATCTTCATCAGCCATTGAGAGGCGGATGTAGATGCCGATGGTGTAGTCTTTGTTCATTTACATCGCCTCCTGAACTTCTTTGATACTCTGAATGGTCAGCTCGTAGATGTCACCGTACTTCATGACCAGTTCGACAGCGCCGCCCTCATGGACTTTGACCAATTCAACAGACTCGTCTACTAAATCCTGAGAGAGCTGCGTTGCCGTGCTGACGGATTTCATCAAGGTAATCCACTTGTTATCGACCGACATAGCTTCGTCGAACTTGCTCCGGCGCTGTACTGCCTCATCCAGACGGCGGGACAGGTCAGCGTATTGTTCGTCATAGCTCTTCTTGGCAAAGGAGTATTCCGCTTCATCCAGAAGCCCTTCGGCATAATCCTCGTAGAGGCGTGTCCGCTTCTTAGAAACGCCGTTGAGCCGCAGATTCAGACTTGTAATGAGGGCATTTTGTTGATCTCGGGTGTTTTTCTCGCCCTCGCTGCCCCTGAGCTTATCCAGCAGCTTGTCATAATCAAGCGCTGCCTTGACTTGAAGTTGGATCGCTGCAAGCACATTCGCTTCAAGCGTGTCCTGCCTCGTATAATGGGAAGTACAATGCTCATATCGCCGACCTACTGAGGTACTGCATTCATAGAAGGCATACCAGCGCTTCCGCTTGTCCTTGTCGATCCGTTTCCGGTGGAAGTACATCTTCTTCCCGCAATCAGCGCAGACGATTTTTCCCTCGAAAAGGTTTACGAGCGTTGCCCGGATTTCCTCGGTTTTCTGCATACTCGTCTGGCGAGCCTCAGAAGCCGCTTGGAGGATGTCCTGCACCTTCTGGAAGTCTTCACGGGAAATAAGCGCTTCGTGCGTGTTCGGGAACACAATCCACTTATCCTTGTCCTTGACATTATGGGATTTGATGCCCTTGTAGATCGCCTTCATGGAGCGGCCAAGGACGGTATCACCCACATAATGCGGATTGCTCAGGATGCCGTACAGCGTTGAACTGTACCAGCCTTTGCAGGAGCAGCCGTCGCCTTTGCGGGTTCCGTTCTGGCGTTTCCGCAGCTCCGTATTTGGCGCACCCAGCCGGTCAAGCTCGTTAAGGATCATCGGGATTGACCAGCCCTCGATTTTCCACTGGAACATGAGCCGCACATACGGCGCTGTCTCTTCGTCAATAACCATGTTTGTATGGTCTTCATTCCACCGGTAGCCATACGGAAGATTGCGCTTCTGGAAGGTCCCTTGCTCCATCTGCGCTTTCAGGGCGGTGGAGACTTTCCGTGAAATATCCTTCGAGTACAGGGCGTTGATCATGTTTTGCAGCGGGATCATCAGGCTCTCATTTGAGCCGTCCGTATCAAAGTTGTCGTAGTGTTCCTTGATTGCAATAAACCGCAAGCCAATCTGTGGAAAAATGCGCTCAAGGTAGCTTCCGGTTTCTATGTAGTCACGGCCAAAACGGCTGAGATCGCGGACTACAAGGCATTTGATCCTGCCGCTCTTGATGTCAGTCATCAGGCGGTTAAACTCAGGCCTGTCGAAAACCGTCCCCGTCCGTCCGTTATCCACATAGACATCGACGAGATCGAGATACGGGCAACCGGCAATATAGGACTTGCATATCTCAATCTGATTGGTGATGACATCCACCTTCTCAGATTTGCCGCTATTCTCCACGGAGAGACGGGCATAAATGGCTGTCGGGAAGATTTGCAGTGGTGCTGCTTCGCAAACCGGCTCTGCGGCTGCGACTTTTCTGCTTTTTCGTGCCATGCGCTCATCCCTCCTTTATCCGGCAACGGCAAGTTCGTCGGCATAGCCGAGAACATATTCAAGTGTCTGCTGATACTCGTCTTTGTACTTGAAGACAATCTCTATCGCGTGATCCTCATAAATCAGGATGCGGTCAACCAGCGCCATGAGGACGCGGCGGTTCAGCTCTTCAATGTTTTCATACTGCTTGAAGAGCGTGACCCAGTTCCGTTCCGTAGCCCCGGTTGCGACCGACTGCTTCATTTCCTTCTTCACCCGAAGAAGAGCTTCCTGCTTTTCCTCAATGATTTTGGTGTAGCTGTTGCGGAACTCAAAGTATTCCGACTTGTCGATGATCCCATCCGAGAGGTCTTCATAGAGCCGGAGCTTGAGCTTCTGATAGCGCTCAATCTCTTCTTCGAGCTTCGCAATCTGCGCTTCATAGTTGAATGCCTTGCGGTTCTGAGAAGGAAGCCGCTCGATCATCTCAAGCGCTTTTTCCAGATTGACCACAAGCTCGATCTGGTCATGGATGGCACGGAACACCTTTTCCTCAACCTCTTTTGCGCTGATGCTGTGTGGGCTGCAGGTCCGGTTATGCTTATTCGTTGAGCAGACATAGTAGATGTATTTCTTTGTCTTCGACGGGACGGTCTTGCGTGTCATAGACTGCTGGCAGTCCCCACAGAACAGGAAGCCGGAAAACAGGTGTGCCTCATCCTGATCAGGCGAGCAGCGCATATCCCGCTTCATCATGGTCTTGACGGCCATGAAATCCTCATAGGAAACAAGCGCTTCGTGCGCCCCCTCGACCTTGACCCACTCGGTTTCGTCTTTCGGCTGCACAACGCGCACCTTGTAGTTTGGCGTACCGCGCTTGCCTTGGGCAAGGACACCGATATATACCTCATTGGTGAGGATGCGCTGGACAGCCTTGTAAGTCCACTTTGCAGTGTCGCCGGTCTTGAAGACGGTATCGAACTTCACTCCCGCCGAGTGCTTATACTCCATTGGAGAAAGCACGCCCATCTGATTCAGCCTTGCAGCAATGCGACCGATGGAGAAGCCATCCTTGTACATGGCAAAGATCATCTGCACATACTCGCTGACGGCCTCATCGACGATAAGCTGGTTTTTGTTATCCAGCGATTTCTTGTAGCCATAGGGCGCGAATGCCCCGACGAACTCACCGTTCTTTTGCTTGACCTCCAAGCTGGATCGGATTTTCATGGATATATCCTTGCAGTAGGAGTCGTTGATGAGGTTTTTGAACGGGATAACAAAGGAATCCGACTGCGGATCGCCGGTCAGGCTGTCGTAAGCGTCGTTGACCGCGATAAAGCGGATGCCGAGCTGCGGGAATATCTTTTCCAGATACCGACCGCCGTCGATGTAGTTTCTCGAAAAGCGGCTGAGGTCTTTGACCACGATGCAGTCAATCGCGCCTTTGCGGATTGCGTCTTCGAGCTTTTTGAAGTTTGGACGATTGAAGGAAACACCGCTATAACCATCGTCAACGAACGGCTCACAGACAATTTCCAGATCGTCATGCCGTGCAATGTAGTCCTCGCAAATGGCTCTTTGGCTTGCAATGGAGTTGCTTTCAACTTTGTCCCCGTCTTCACGGGACAGGCGGCAGTAAATCGCCGTCCGGTAAACTTTTCCGGGCATAAAAATAACCTCCGTTTTCTGTTTGGTGTGATACATCAAATCAGAAAGACGAAGGCTTCTGCTTCTTGTATGAGGAAAACACGATAAAGCCACATGACCCTCAAGGGCAGCGGCTTAGTCCATGTATTCTTTTTTGACCTGATTTCATTGTATCACAGGCTCAATCGCTTGTCCATAGAACCGGGCGAAAAGATTCAGTTTGTTCATAATCAAAGTCCTCTCAGATAATGTTCCAGACAGTCCTCCAAGGTGGTGTCTGTCTTCGAGAAGCTGATCTTCACGACGGTCTTCCCGTCCAGATAGCAATACGGGTTTCTGATCTGTCGGATAAAATCCCGCAGCCGGTCATCCTGCGCAGCCGCAGGCTCAAGCCGGATGCTGTCCCGCTGGACAAGGGTACTGCGGTCAACCGTCTTCGGGTTGACGCTTCTCATAGTTTCTACGCTCATCATATTACAAACACCTCCCTGATGATGTGAATTGTATTCAGGACAAAAGGATATGGCGGAGCGCTGGTTAGGGACACTCCGCCACATAGTTTTCATCCTGAAAACTTGTATGCTGAATGTAGCTAATTGGTTTGTTTCGTGTTCCGGCATATTTGCAGCTCGCACCCCTGCCAGAAGAGCCTCGCGGCTCCGGGAATGCTACGGACTACCAACGGTTAATCGGTATCATGGGACTCTCACCCCTCCGAGGAACGCTCCGAGCCGCCCCCGGCAATCCGGGAACGGAAGTATCATTATACCCAACTTCTCCATCATGGCGAACAGCCGCACCACACGGCAGTTTAGCCTCTCTGCTGATCGCTCGCTTCCGTGAGGAAGGTCTTGGCGGCAGAAGGCAAGTCGCTTCGAGAAAAGAGGAAAGATCCGCAGCACTGGATATTCTGTTTTCAAGGTACTGTGAAGCCGGTCTTGATTGACCCCTTCACTTTACAACGGACATTTTTTGAGCGAATTAGCGGGTCTCTCAAAAAATTTTTTTGAATTTTTTTCTGATCGCATCCCGCGTGTCTTTGACAGTGGAAAAAGAAAAGCCGTTCTGCTTAGCATACGACAGCATACTCATGTTGCCGCGCATACAATTCATGTACACATCAAGCTGCGGCTTAGTCAGGCTGCGGATAAATTCCTGTTCGAGCAAGCCGGTGATGATGTCTTCCTCCATCTTTTCCGGGGACTCCAGCCATGCGGATGCCTTTACATCATCTTCCGGCACAGCGTCCAGCGACAGCACAGTGGAAGGCTGCGTTTCCTCGCTGTCTTCGCTGTCAGATGCTCCCCCGGTATCGTAGGAGCGACGGAGCTTCTTCTCCTCATTGCGGAGTGCTTTCATGACCTCGCGGTCAACCTCCGTAGTCTCGCCGGTGGCCTTCACGCGCACCATGCACTTGCCATCCTCGGTAGTCCAGAGGTCATAGTCGAACTCAACGGGTGTTTTGGGGATTCTTTTCATTGTCTTGTCCTTTCCGCTGGCTCGGAGCAGCGGATGGACAAGACTAAAAAAGAGCCGCATGACGGTGAGCTGAGCTTCCCATACCGATAAAACAGAGCTTAGAAAACTCTGTTCATGCGGCATTAGGAAGACTCACCAATCAGCGGCTCCACAGCACAGCTATAAAATATTGAATTGTATTTGTTATCTCCTTACCTTCTGTGAAGGCGGAGGTATAACCGTCTCATGTTGATCACATCAAATACGGTTTCCCGGCCACAGGCTTTGCACTTGGCCTGTATGTGACCACGGGAATCCTCGAATACAGCGATAGCGTTATGCCCACAATATGGGCATTTCACCATGCGCATCTTCTGGTTGACAATGGCGCATCGCGCCCTGCGGATTTTCTCCTGCATCTCCGGTGAAGGCTCTGAGACACGAATGCTTTTCTTCATGCCCACACCTCCAAAGGATCGTTGTACTCGCTGGATGGCCGTGTTTCCAAGTGGCCGAGCTGTCTCAGCCGGATGACTGCGGCTGTCTTGGAAACGCCGAACTGCTGGCAGATCATATCAAGGGCAACCTTATCCCAATAGGCATAAGTTCCATCATAGCTGACGAGTTTCCGGCCCCTGGCATAGTACGCAACGGCAAGATCAATTTCCCGCTGGGGCATCAGGATGGCCGCGCCTAAGACATTGGCTTGCCATTCATTCCAGTCCTCGCGGGTCTTTAGCTCCCGGAGCGAATAGGCTGTCCGGGCGGAGTATTTCCGCCGACAAGCTTCCCGGATTTTGTCTGTCTCCATCTGGAACAGGATTTGATGGGCGCACTCATGGGCGAGTGTAAACCGCCTTTTCCCGCAGAGCTTGCGAATCTGTGAAGGCTCGATAAAGTTCCTGTCCATCAGAACTTCGTTTCGGTGCAGCGGGATTTTGCGCTGAAAGCCTCTGTCCTCCACGATGTACTCGGTATCGGTGTAAGCGGTCAGTCCGCAGATGCTTCCGTCCTCAGACAGATAAGCGAACGAAACATTCAGGCCGAGATATTCACGGGCAAACTGGTCAATCGGCGTACCGCGAGGCAATCGCCTCCCATCCGTATCGGGTCCGAAAAAGAACTCGTTAAAATCTTTTGTGACCGCCGCAGCGATTTCTTCAATCTCTTTGTGCGATAAAATCATCTGGCTCCCTCCTTTGCTTCTACAAACCATTTTGTTCCCTCCTGAAAGAGGTACGATTCCCTCCCACGGATCATCACAGTATAACGAATACCGCCGCCTCCAACTTTTTTAGAAGCTGCACGGCATTTGTACAGGATTTGGTCAATCTGAAATATCAGGCCGTTTTCCCAACGGATAAACCGAGGATGACATACTCCTTCTTCGTCAACATCCAAGTTGACCGAGACATACGCCTTTCGGCAATGTGTGTTCGTCATAGCCTACCTCCATGTGCTCTAAAAGTTACGCAAAACCGGGCATAACTTCCGTATTCCTGTTGACATACACACTGTTCGTGTGGTATCATAATCACGAACGGGGCGTTCGCGTTGATTACAGCATAGCATGAACAGATATTTCATGTCAATGCCATTTGCAAAATTTCTGTTCGTGTCCATAATTGTTTGAGAAAGAGGTGCCTTATGAGTTTCAAGGATAAGCTGAAAGAGAAAAGGTTGGAAGCGAACCTTACGCAAGTGCAGCTCGCCGAAAAAGTATCTGTGACACCGAGAACCATCCAGCACTATGAGCTTGGCACTCGCAAACCGACAAAGCTCGATATTGTGGAAAAGTTGGCGAAAGCGTTGAATACCACGCCGGAGTATCTGCTTGGGCAAAATGGTTTGCTGGTGGTAGCGGCTCATGAACAGGGCGGCTCCAAAGCAGCCAGAGATATTGACGAGCTTGTCAGTGAAGTGACCGGTATGTTTGCCGGTGGGCGGCTCAGTGATGAAGCGCTCGATGGCGCTATGAAGGCGTTGAACGATGCTTACTGGATCGCCAAAGAGAAAAACAAGAAATACACTCCGAAGAAATACCGTAAGGGGACGAGCAAACAGTAAGGTGTTTCGCTGTTTGCGATGCCTCCATCAGCGGGAGGTGAGACGATGAATGCTGAAAATCTCTCGAAGGTCGGCAGCAGACTTGTGAAACGCTGCGGGACACGAGATCCGTTTAGCATAGCACGGCAGCTTGGCATTGAGGTCCTGTTCTGTGAGAACTTCGGCCCTCTGAAAGGGATGTACCGGGTGATCAAGCGCAGCCGTTTTATTTTCATAAACGAAAACCTGAGCGGGCGGATGCAGCGGATTGTTTGTGCTCATGAGCTTGGGCATGACCAGTTGCATCGCAATCTGGCAAAAGGAAGCGCAATACAGGAGTTCATGTTATATGACATGACCACGAAGCCGGAGTATGAGGCGAACATCGTTGCCGCTGAAATCCTGCTCGACACCGATGAGATTCTTGAGTACATCTATGACTACGGCTATACATCCGAGCAGATTGCACGGGCAATGGGAACAGACATCAATTTGGTTGCCTTGAAAATTGCCCACTTGGCGGAAAGCGGATATGATCTCCGGCGCATTGAACATAGGAGCGACTTCCTGAAATGAAGACCTTAGAGGGAGGCGACGAACGATTTGAACTATGACTCCTATCTTGCCCGTGCCATAGAGATTTTTAACGACAAGATGGATGCAGACTTTTCCCGCGATGATGTCATCCTTACCTGCTTTATGACCGACGATCAGGAAGAAATCTTTGAGCAGTTCTGCGCTCAGTATTTCCCTTACCGGCTAAAAGACCGGTATCAGGAGGAAGGCTACTTCGATTTCCGGGCATCCTCCTTTATCGGGATGGACAACGGAGGTAAGGACGGCATCCTGCTCCGCACGGACATACCCTACCATCCTGTTGAGCTGCTTCATATCTTCCTGCATGAGCTGGCGCACATTTACTGCGTCCATCATGAACTGGATGGGAAAAGCTTTTATGACGAATACTGTGAAGGCTATGCGCATTCCAACGAGGAAGATGGCATGATCAACGCCGGATATGCCGTCTGGCGGGAGTGTATTGCAGAGATTATTGCGATTGAATGCGACGATAACTGCGACATCTTTCCGATACGGGACAAGAAGAAAATGCTCGCCCAACTCAGGGACGAGATCAACCAGCGGGACGGCAAGCTGCTTGTGAGCGAGATTCTAACAGCGGTGATGACCAGCGCTGAGGTCGAGGCATCCCAAACATGGGATGAAGCTGAGAAAGCAATCCACAGCTTAAAGCTGTTTGATACTGCACCGGAGATGGATTTGATGAGGCTTGTCTTCAACCAGCTCCAGGACAGGCTGATTGAAATTGATGTGGACTTTATTTCAGAACTGGGCTTCCTGTATCTGAATATTTTATCCCTTAGTTTACTGCGAAACTTCCAGATGCCTTGAAGGCAACATTCAGTATTGATATGAGACAGCAAATCGGGAGGTGTGAAGATGAGTATAAAAGAAGCGCTGATCGGCGTATTTTCAGATGATCCCATCAACTGGTTAAAATGGGGAATTGTATTTGCGATTCTAATTGGCGGTTATATTATTGCCATTCCGCTTTATGGGAAAGTCTCATCCCGTCTGAGCTGGGAGCGCAAGCGGGATATTGCGCGAAGCAGGGACCATGTGATTAAGGCAGCTCTTGTTAAAAAGCATCCAAAAGGCGAAGTTGGAAAGTACGATTGGAGCGCTAACTACCATTACGAATTACAGGGTGAAGAGCGAGAATATCACGCCTACTTCAAAGAACCAACCAGACCACCTGTTTATCTGTATCTGTACTATTTGGATAATCCCCGTAAGCTGTTTTCGGTGGAGGAATATCACTATGAGAACCACAAAGCAATCCTGCTTCTGCCTGTCATTTTTCTTCCGTGGATTTTGGCGTTGGCTGCGATGTTCCTTTTGAACATCCCGTTGCCAACAAGGTGAGTCGGAACCAATAGAATTTGCATGGAGAAATATAAAATGGAAAATACCGTATTTGAACGCAATTATGAGATTGTAGAAAAAGATGACCACGCAACGGCTGTATTTGAGCGAGCCTTTGCCCCCGGCGGCTTTATGGAAGAGTTTACAAAAAAGATGGACGCGATCCCGAAGGTCATTGTGCCGGAGGATAAGGAAAACTACGAATATCTGCTCAACCGTTGCGATGACTTTGCAAAGCGGCATCATGGTAGGATTCGCGGCGTTGTTGACTATGAGCACTGGGACGCACATATCGACCTATATCTGAAAATGCTGGAATTTGACGATGCTGAGGATATGGCCTTCGTAAAGGAAATCGGTGAAAAGGCGCACTATCTTTGCATCACGCCAGAAGAAGGCGGAGGCTTCCGCGTCCATATCATGATCAACTATTTTGAAGAGCTGATGTCAGAGGATTACGGCTCATACCTGAAATACGAAACGCTTATGGAGGATGAAGAGCTGGCCTCCATGTTTGATATACCGGAGCTATCCCCGGAGGAAGAAGCAGTTGCCCTGTTGATTAAGGAAATCCTTGACCGGTTTGATAACGAAACCGAGGTGGACAGGACAACAGCATTCAAGGCTGCACTCAACTATGTGATGCGCCAGGGCGAAGAAGAGAAAAAGAGCCTCGAAGGAATTGCCGCAACACTGACGGTGCTTCTTGAAAAGGTGCTGGACGAAGAACAGAATATGGAGGGACAAGACTCATGAAATACATTCTCTATCGCTCTTTTGGTGATCTTGATAAGGCTGTTAAGAAGCATGAACTTGTTGCCGTTGAAACCGGAAAGAATATTGATGATGTAACCGATGCTCTGATTAAAGCGGCAGCGGATGACCTTGCCGGTATGCCGGAATATGAACGCTGTGAGACAGCGGCCTATGCACCGGAGCCGACCAAAGACTTTCGGAAGGTGCGGCGCTATCAGTACGAGATGACGGGCATTGTTTATCCGCCGAATGCCGATAAGAACATCCTGATTGATTTTGGAATCGTAGAGAAGGAAGAATAAATAAGGTTACTTGCTTCTTCCTGACTAAGAAACAGAGCGACAAATTAGAATTTGGAGGAATGGATATGAGAAAATGTATTCGCTGTAATTGTAATATGATTGAAAATTATGATGTAAAGGTTGAGGGTGGAGCATACGGCCTAAAGGTAACAAAGCAAGGAATTTTCAAAGATAATCTTGGCAAGGTTCATGTTGCGGTATGTCCCGAATGTGGGTATCTCGAATTTTATCTTGAAGATACCAAAAAGATAAAAGAATAAGCAAAAACCCAGCTTGTATGACAAGTGATAAATCCTAAGTTGTAGAGCAGAAAATTGGAATCTTTCGAGGTGACAACGAAGACAGGAAATAATTTTGAAGAATGAAAGGCGGGTGATATTGTGCCTCTTCAAATTGTACGAAACGACATCACGAAAATGAAGGTTGATGCTATCGTCAATGCGGCGAACAGCTCTCTTTTGGGCGGTGGCGGTGTTGACGGCTGCATCCACCGAGCTGCGGGACCGGAGCTGCTTGCCGAGTGTAAGACGCTGGGTGGCTGCGAAACCGGCAGCTCGAAAATCACAAAGGGATATAGACTGCCCTGCAAATATGTGATCCACACCGTCGGACCGCGCTGGCGGGACGGAAAACACGGAGAACGGGAAAAGCTTATCTCCTGTTACCGCGCTTCCTTGGCGCTGGCGAAGGAGCACGGCTGCGAGACGGTTGCCTTTCCGCTGATCTCATCGGGTATCTACGGCTATCCGAAAGACCAGGCATTGAAGGTAGCCATAGACACGATCAGCGACTTCCTTCTGGAAAATGACATGACCGTCTACATCGTCATCTTCGACCGCAAGGCATATCAGATCAGCGAGAAGCTGTTCTCCGACATTTCCGCATACATAGACGATACTTATGTGGATGCGCATACGGATAGCCGCGCTTCACAGCTTCGCCGGATGAAGATGCTTTCGGAGGAAGCAATATGTGGCGCTCCAATGGCGGCAAGCACGAAAAGTCTTGACGATGCTCTTTCGCAGATCGACGAGAGCTTTTCTGAAATGCTGCTTCGTAAAATCGACGAGAAAGGCATGACCGACGCGCAGTGCTATAAAAAAGCAAACATCGACCGCAAGCTCTTCTCGAAGATCCGCAGCGACCGGCTGTATAAGCCGTCAAAGCCCACGGCGCTTGCCTTTGCGATTGCCTTGGAGCTTCCGCTGGATGAAACGAAAGAAATGCTCATGAAGGCGGGTTTTGCCCTCTCACACTCCAACAAGTTTGACATCATCATTGAGTATTTCATTGAGAACGGGAACTACAATGTCTTCGAGATCAACGAGGCTCTGTTTGCCTTTGACCAGAGCTTGCTCGGAGCGTAAAGTCTGAAAGAGATGGTGGAAAACATGAATGTCAAAAAAACACTCGGTATTGGTATAGGAGCTGTCATTGCTGGGCTTGGCGCATACAAATATTTCACAGGAAAGGAACCTCAAAAATACAGCAATAAGTGGTTTGACACGGTATCAGATGAGGTACTTAAAACGTAAAGAGAAGTTGTGCGAAAACAGTTCTGTTCTGCGGGAGACGATTTTTCTTTGGCTGTGAGGTTAGAAAACCTCTTGCGAGTATTTGATTCTGTTTTAAGCAAGCGAGCTTGGGGCGATGAAACTCCCCACGGTCCGGGCTATCACAGAGAACACGGATATAATCTATATAAAGATGACTAAGCGATCCTATCCGTTTGATTGAAAGGAGGCAGCCGGAGCATGAAGCAGCGCACCTATATCGCAATCGACCTAAAAAGCTTTTATGCTTCGGTCGAGTGCCGTGAAAGAAACTTAGACCCGCTGGACACAAACCTCGTCGTTGCGGATGAGAGCCGGACGGACAAGACCATCTGCCTTGCAGTTACACCCTCTCTCAAGAGCTATGGTATCTCCGGTCGCGGGAGGCTGTTTGAGGTCAAGCAGCGCGTCAAGGAAGCTAACGCCGGACGGCAGCATGACGCGCCGGGGCGAAAGCTGGAAGGCTCATCGTATCTCTTCTCTGAGCTGCAAGAGAACCCGTCCCTCGCCGTTGACTTCATCATTGCGCCGCCGCGAATGGCATACTACATGGAGTACAGCACCCGCATCTATCAGGTTTACATGAAGTATGTTGCGCCGGAGGACATCATCATCTACTCCATCGACGAGGTGTTCATGGATGTCACTGACTACCTCGCCACCTACAAGCTGTCTCCCCATGACCTTGCCATGAAGATCATTCTCGATGTCCTCTCGACAACCGGTATTACAGCAACTGCGGGAATTGGCACAAACCTCTACCTCTGCAAAGTGGCGATGGATATTGTCGCCAAACATATTCCGGCGGATAAGAACGGAGTCCGCATTGCCGAGCTGAATGAGATGAGCTATCGCAAGACGCTTTGGTCACACCAGCCCCTCACCGACTTCTGGCGGGTAGGCAAAGGATATGCCAAGAAGCTTGAAGAGAACGGGATGTTCACGATGGGCGATGTTGCCCGCCGCTCCGTCACGGATGAGGATTTGCTTTACAAGCTCTTCGGCAAGAATGCGGAGCTGCTGATTGATCATGCTTGGGGCTGGGAGCCTTGCACCGTGGAGGCAGTCAAGGCGTACAAGCCGGAAAGCAACAGCTTGGGATCGGGACAGGTGTTGCACCAACCTTATGAGGCAGACAAAGCGCGGCTCGTTCTCCGGGAAATGGCAGACCTTCTCTCGATGGACTTGGTTGACAAAGGCTTTGTCACCGACCAGCTCGTTGTCACGATAGGCTACGACATTGAGAACCTGACCGACCCGGAACGCCGGAGGAAGTATCGCGGCGCAGTCGTGAAGGATCACTACGGGCGGCAGATACCGAAACACGCCCACGGCACAATCAATCTGGAACGCTACACCTCTTCCACGAAGCAGATCATGGATGCCGCCGGGGAATTGTTCGACCGGATCACAGACAAGAGCTTGCTCATCCGGCGGCTGAACATCACAGCGACCCATGTGATTGACGAAGCCTCTGCTCCTTCTTCTAAGGACAATTATGAGCAGCTTGACCTCTTCACCGATTATGCTGCGCTTGACGCGAAGCGCAAGCAGGAAGACGAAGAGCTGGCACGGGAAAAGAAAGTACAGCAAGCCATGCTCACCATCAAAAAGAAATTCGGGAAAAACGCCATTCTCAAGGGGATGAATCTTTCGGAGGGAGCGACGGCAAAGGACCGGAATGAACAGATTGGAGGTCACAAGGCATGAGCGATGATTACAAGGACATCATCAATCTCCCTCACCATGTCTCATCAAAAAGACCGCAGATGCCGATGCTGGACAGAGCCGCGCAGTTCTCTCCTTTCGCCGCTCTCACCGGGTACGATGACGCAATTCATGAAACAGGACGGCTGACAGATGAAAAGATCGACCTCAGTGAAGAGGAAAAAGAGGCGCTGGACAGAAAGCAGCAGATCCTCATGGAAAGGCTTGGCGACCATCCTGCGCTGACCGTCACCTACTTCGTCCCGGACGCAAAGAAGTCCGGCGGGGCGTATGTGACAAAGAGCGGAAACCTCAAAAAGATAGACGAGTTTGAACGCCTGATGATGCTCATGGACGGGACGAAAATCCCGCTGGATAATGTCGCTGACATCGAGAGCGAATTGTTCCGCGATATGTTTTGAATGTCGCTTTCCATGCGACCAAACCGAAGATGATTTCTCCTATACTGTGACTGTAAGCAAAAGCAGTCACAGTTTTTCTATATGGGAGGATTCATCATGAAAAAGAACTTAACCGAGATCGTCTTTATCCTTGACCGCAGCGGCTCTATGAGCGGGCTGGAAGCCGACACCATCGGCGGCTTCAACTCCATGATCGAGAAGCAGAGAAAGGCAGACGGCGAAGCGCTTGTCTCCACAGTCCTCTTCGACAATATGAGCGAGGTGATCCATGACCGCGTGAACATCCACGACATCAAGCCGATGACAGACAGGGACTATACCGTCCGGGGCTGCACGGCTCTTCTGGATGCCATCGGCGGTGCGATCCATCACATCGGCAATGTCCATAAGTACGCCCGACCGGAGGATGTACCGGAGCATACGCTGTTTATTATCACCACGGACGGAATGGAGAATGCGAGCCGGTTTTACAGCAGCGACCGGGTGAAGCAGATGATCGAGCGGCAGAAGGCAAAGTATGGCTGGGAGTTCCTGTTCCTCGGCGCAAACATTGACGCGGTGGAAACGGCGCGGCACTTTGGGATCGGAGCTGACCGAGCCGTCAATTACCACTCTGACAGCGCCGGGACGCAGCTCAACTATGAGGTGCTGAGTGAGGCAATTTCCGCCGTCCGTTGCAGCGCCCCGCTCGGCGCAGATTGGAAGCGCCGGATTGACGAGGACTACGAGAAACGCGGTAAAGGGAAAAAGAAATAAGCTGCACAAGCATGAGGGAAGGCGCTTTCGAGCGCCTTTTTTCTCTTCCATACCGCTAATTTCCTTATAAAATGTCCGTTGTAAAGTGAAGGGGATTTTTACGGGGAGAAGCACCGGGAATACGATTTTGAGAGAATAGCAAGCACAGCCGGTGTCCGTACACACGGCGATTTTCGAGTAAGGGAACCCTGCCCTTACTCTTCAAAATGCTTGTTGGGATGTCTCCCAAACCCTCTATCTTTACGAAAGGACAGATTGCCTATGGCAAATAGAACAAGGCCAATCCGCATTGAGTTCTGTGTGTCGGAAAATGAGCATCGGATCATCAAATCAAAGATGGCGCAGCTTGGAACAAAGAATATGGGCGCGTATCTCAGAAAGATGGCGATTGACGGCTACATCATCAAGGTGGACTACACCCAGCAGAAGAAGCTTGCCGCCGCTGTCAGCCGTGCAGCGTCAAATATCAACCAGATTTGCCGCCGCATCAACTCAAAGGGAAACCTCTATGAGAATGATGTCACCGAGCTGAAAGAGAGGCAAAAGGAAATATGGCAGTTACTAAAATCAAGCCAATCCGAGGAACTGTAAACAAGGCGCTTGCCTACATCCTCGACCCGGCGAAGACGGACGATCAGCTCTATGTTTCCTCTTTCGGCTGTGCTGCCAGCGACGCGGCTGCAAAGGAATTTGAGTGGACGCGAAATCTCGCTGTCCAGCAAGGAATGCAGATGCCGAAGGTGATTGCCCGACACCTGATTCAATCATTCGACATCGGAGAAGTCACGCCGGAGATGGCTCATGAAATTGGCAAGCAGTTTGCCGACGAATGGCTGAAAGGCAAGTATGAGTATGTGATTGCCACCCACATCGACAAGGGGCATTGCCATAATCACATCATCTTCAACGCTGTCAATTTTGTAGACTATCATGCCTACCGAAGCAACCGGCGAACTTACCGGGAAATGCGCCAACTCAGCGATGAAATCTGCAAGGAGCATGGGCTTTCCGTGATCCCGCCCTCGCAGAGCAAGGGCATGGACTACAAGGAATACACGGAGGCCAAACGCGGCACGAGCTGGAAGCAAAAACTCAAGCAGACCATCGACCGCTGCATCATCACAGCGAAGGATTACGATGAGTTTTTGAAGCTCATGCAGGAAGCTGGATATGAAATCAAGACCGGAAAATACATCTCCTTCCGTGCTGAGGGACAGGAGCGTTTTACCCGTGCAAAGACCATCGGAGACAACTACACCGAGGACCGGATCAAAGAGCGCATTCAGGGGCGCGGGAACCGCAAGCGCCAGATGCAGACCTCTCGCCGGGGTATCTCCCTCATCAGCGACATTCAGGAGCGCATCCAGCTCATCGGCAGCAAAGGTTACGAACACAAAGCGAAGCTCACCATTCTCAAAGAGGCTGCGCGTACTCTCAACTACCTGACTGAGAATAACCTTCTGCAATATGCTGACCTTGAAAAGAAAGTCGAGGACATTCACAGCTCCTATGCCCGCACCGGCAGTGAGCTGAAAAATGTTGAAGCCAAACTGCGTGAGGTGCAGCCGCTTATCAAAAGCATCTCGAACTACCAGCAGCTCAAACCGGTTTATGATGCCTATATGAAGGCGGCGGACAAATCGGCATACCGTGCCAAACACGAAGCAGAGCTTGTCATCTATGAGGCGGCAAAGAGCACTCTTCTCGCCATACAGGGCGACGGAAAATTGCAGAGCTTGAAATCTCTGCAAGCCGAACAGCAACGGCTCGCGGACGAGCAGCAGCGCCTTTATGACGAACGCGCCAAGTTGAAAAAAGAAGCTCGCCTGATTGACACGATGAAGGCGAATGTGGATGATTTCCTCAGTCCCTCGATGGCAAAGGAACAGGAGAAATCCCGCAGCGGAGAACTCGAATAAGCAACAAGGCTCACTGCTCACTTTGGGGAGTGAGCCTTTCACATTTTACAACGCAAAATAACGAGAGAATACAGTAAATCACATTGATTATTCTATTCTCCCGTGGTAAATTGATAATACATAGACTGAATCGTAAAGAACGACTTCTCAGATCCTTGCGTGAACTTAACGATGCCCATAATCTGATAGACTGTCAGCCATTCTTTCGATTACACGGAAGGAGATACAATGTTTCAGAAAGTGATTTATAAAAGGCAATACAATAAACCTACAATAGAGGAAATAGAAGCTGAGATAGCCGATGAACCTATACCAGCCGAAGTAAAAGAACCCGCTCCGTCAAAATATAAATGTTCATCAAAGGACATATTCAAACAGCTCAATGAGGGCGCAGTTTATGTGCCGCTTCCTGAGCGGAAACCTATCGCCAAGGTATTTATCAGTCAAGCCATCGAAATATCTGAGAACTACCAAATTGACACTGAAATCAGACAAGGTGCCGGGACAGTCACGGTAATTTTCTCATTCGATTGCGGCGGTGCAATGGGCTTCTTGAAAAGCGTGATCCAGTATGCCGATGACATTTCTTTCTTCTCAAGCACAAATGGATATGAGATCGTCCTTGCACTCGATTTTTACACTTACGCATTATACCGGCACGGAAGGAAGATGCGTCCCTGACTATTTTGGCCTGTGCATTGCGCAGGCTTTTTATTATTGTGCAGCAATCCAAGAACTTGAAATTTATTTTGAATTTTCGGACGGATGAATTGCGTTTGTGGAGCTTTCGATGTATAATAAAATGAAGGTCACTATAAACGGTTGAGTGAGGTGCAGTGATGAAGATAAGCTACAAGAAATTATGGGTAATGCTGATTGAACGAGAGATCCCGAAGGCAGTTTTTCGGAAGGAAACCGAGCTTTCGCCGGGTACCATGAGCAAGCTTAATAAGAATGAAGAGGTTGCCCTTTCTGTCTTGCTGCGCATCTGTGAGTATCTGAATTGTGACATCGGGGACATTTGCGAAGCGATCCATACGGACAAGTAAGCCACGCACTGTGCATTCTATATATCGTTAAAAAAGACTACGGAGGTAGCTTCAATGGCTGAAACGAATACAAGCAATATTGGATTTGAAAAACAGATTTGGGATGCAGCTTGCGTCCTTCGCGGCAACATCGACGCTTCGGAATACAAGTCGGTTGTTCTTGGGTTGATTTTTTTGAAATACATCTCAGACCGCTTCGAGGCGAAGTATCAGGAGCTTGTCGCTGAGGGCGACGGCTTTGAAGAGGATAAGGACGAATACACGGCGGAGAATATCTTCTTTGTACCGGAAAACGCAAGATGGAGCGTCATATCTGCCACTGCGCACACGCCTGAGATCGGCACAGTCATCGACGAGGCCATGCGGAGCATTGAGAAGGAAAACAAGCGGCTAAAAGACATTCTCCCCAAAAACTTTGCCCGTCCTGAGCTGGATAAGCGGCGGCTCGGTGAGGTCGTTGACCTCTTTACCAATATCCAGATGATCGACCACGGAAACAGCAAAGATATTCTCGGCCGCACTTATGAGTATTGCCTTGCCAAATTTGCTGAACAGGAAGGTAAGCTCGCCGGTGAGTTCTATACCCCGTCTTGCGTTGTTCGCACCCTTGTCGAGGTATTACAGCCATACAATGGCCGTGTCTACGACCCCTGCTGCGGGTCTGGCGGTATGTTTGTTCAGTCCTCTAAGTTCATCGAAAATCACGGCGGGAACATCAAGAACATCTCTGTGTATGGTCAGGATTCCAACCCTACCACATGGAAGCTGGCACAGATGAATCTTGCCATTCGCAGCATCGAGGCTGACCTTGGCAAATTTAGCGCGGACACATTCTTCAATGACTGTCACCCGCAGCTCAAGGCTGATTTCATTATGGCGAATCCTCCCTTCAACCTTTCCGGCTGGGGACAAGATAAGCTGCTGGATGATGTGCGCTGGCAATACGGAACGCCTCCGGCCAACAACGCCAACTTTGCTTGGTTGCAGCACATGATCTGGCATCTCGCGCCGAATGGACGAATTGGCATGGTGCTTGCGAATGGCTCGCTGTCCTCTCAGTCTGGCGGTGAAGGCGAGATCCGTAAGAACATCATCAACGCTGACCTTGTGGACTGCATTGTCGCAATGCCATCACAGCTCTTCTACACAACACAGATTCCGGTGTCTCTCTGGTTCCTTGCCAAGAACAAAAAGCAAAAGGGCAAGACGCTGTTCATCGACGCAAGAAAGATGGGCACAATGGTCACTCGAAAGCTGCGCGAGCTGACCGATGCGGACATCCAGCGAATTGCGGATACCTACAACGCATTTGTTGACGGCGCTCTTGAAGATGAAAAAGGCTTCTGTGCTGTTGTGACCACGCAAGATATTGCCAAGCAGGATTATATTCTCACGCCGGGGCGCTATGTGGGCATTGAAGAACAGGAAGATGACGGCGAACTTTTTGAGGAAAAGATGAGCCGCTTGACCTCTGAGCTTTCCGAGCTGTTTGCAAAGTCCCACGAGCTTGAGGCCGAGATCAAGGAGAGACTGGGGGCGATTGGGTATGAAATCTGAGTGGAAAACATCGCCGCTTCGTGATCTCGTAGGGTTTATTTCAAAAGGCATTGCACCCTCATACGCAGATGAGGAAAGTGAAACAACGGTTAGAGTATTGAATCAGAAATGCAACCGTAATTTTCGGATAACCTATTCTGAATCACGCCTCCATGATCTTTCAAGGAAAAAGGTTCCAACGGAGAGGTTTGTCAGAATAGATGATATTCTGATCAATTCAACAGGCGCGGGGACGGCTGGACGAATAGCACAGATTTGCAATCTGCCCTGCGACACAATAGTTGATGGGCACATGATCATCATACGAGCCAATAATAAAGTTTCACAAAAGTATCTTGGCTATGCCATGAAGGCTCATCAATGGGAGGTACTTCAATTAGACGAAGGCTCAACTGGTCAAACCGAACTGAATCGGGAGCGCCTTCTTGACGAAATCATGATTAGTTATCCGACCTCTTTTGCGCTACAAGAAATGATTGTAAAGACCCTCGAAGGGATTGATCGGAAGCTACTTATCAACGAGAAGGTAAACGATAATTTAGCAGCTTAGAGCTGAATGTCGGTGACATCAATCTCGCCGCTCATCAGCTTTGGTAACAGCGAATCTCTCAGTGCAGTCAAACGCTCATTTTCAAGAAGGTTATTCTCGATTTGAGGTATAACAGACCAAGCAAAATCAGCAAATGCTTGAAGTGATTGCTCATTTGCGAGCGGGATTTCAAACGCGGCAATCATCTTTGTTGTTAAGCTGCCTCGAATACTACTTGAATCTGAGATTGCACGAAGTTCGTCGTATCTGTTGACCAGATTCCAAAACAAATACGGCAAAATATTCCTCTCAGATTTAATGACGATTACGGATTGATTGACATAGGTATCAATTAAGAGCATGGAGGTCTGACCTCTCGTGAAACCTTGACCGGCAGATGCCATAACAATATCGTATTTTGTAGCCAGTTTGGTAGATGAATTGTCAATGCCTGCTTGCGTAATGGTCTTCTCTGTCGAGATCACAAAACGATTCCGCGTTTCGCCGGACGAAAACCATCCAAATGTACCATTCCAATAAGCTGCATTTGATGTCATGGGGGTCCCTCCGCTATATATGCGTTCAGCATAGTTGCCAACGGTAGTCATCTCGCAATCACTTTCCTTGAAAAGCGATGTGTAGTAGGCGTTGACCATCTCATATAAATTATCGTTTACCGCCTTATTAACTCTCATCAGTGGCGAGAGTCATTTCAAAGGAACTGCCACTGTTCATCGTTCTCTTAAATACAAAGGAGAACAACGATGAAAGAACAACTTATCCAAGAGATACAGCGTAAAATGCTGCCGTATCTCAACAATGAACAACTATTGCAGTTGGGTGATGCTTTGACCGAGGCGCTACAAGGCGTGAGCGTAAGTTATGAAGATACCACCCCAAAGCAAGAAGAACGGGATGCAGTTGAAGCGTTCATTACTGCCAAGCGCATTGAGGGCTGTTCCGAGAAAACCTTGAGATATTACCGAAAAACGATTGAATCCATGCTGTCTGCCATCGCTAAGAAGGCCAGTCAGATAACAACGGATGATCTTCGCAAGTACCTGACTACCTACCAGACGCAACGCAGGTCCAGCAAGGTGACGATTGATAACATCCGGCGCATACTGTCCAGCTTCTTTTCATGGCTTGAAGACGAAGACTTCATCTTGAAAAGTCCGGTACGACGGATTCATAAGGTGAAGACAGCGAAGGTGGTCAAAGACACATACACGGACGAGGCGTTGGAGCTGATGCGGGATAACTGCACGAATACAAGGGACTTGGCAATCATTGACCTACTCGCTTCCTCTGGGATGCGTGTTGGAGAGATGGTCATGCTGAACCGTGAAGACATCGACTTCAACGAACGAGAATGTGTTGTGATCGGTAAAGGCAACAAGGAGCGTCTTGTGTACTTTGACGCAAGGACAAAAATCCATTTGCAGAACTACCTCAACGAGCGCACAGATACAAACCCGGCGCTGTTTGTCTCACTGAAAGCCCCACATAACCGGCTGATGATCGGCGGTGTGGAAACACGCCTCCGGGAACTGGGCAAGCGTTTAAGTTTGCCAAAAGTACACCCACACAAATTCCGGCGGACGCTGGCAACCTCGGCCATAGACAAGGGAATGCCCATAGAGCAAGTCCAGCAGCTCTTAGGGCATCAGAAGATCGATACCACCATGCACTATGCGATGGTGAAGCAACAAAATGTAAAGCTGGCACACAGAAAGTACATCGGATAGGATGGTGAAGCAAGTGGGGAAATGGACTGAAATGCGGGCAGCGGACTTTATTGAATTTAACCCGCGAATGAGCATAAAGAAAGGCACAATCGCCACGAAGGTCGCAATGGACAAGCTGCAACCTTTTACGAAGAAAATACCTGATACTGAAAAAGCTCCGTTTTCGGGCGGTTCCAAATTCCGCAATGGCGATACGATTATGGCGAGAATTACACCTTGTCTTGAAAACGGCAAGACAGCTTTTGTTGATATTCTCGGAGAAGATGAAATAGCATTTGGTTCGACCGAGTTCATCGTGATGAGAGCAAAAGAAGGAGTTAGTGATCCGCAGTTTATCTACTATCTCGCCACAAGTCCCTCGTTCCGTAACATTGCTATTAAGTCAATGGTAGGATCATCAGGTCGGCAGCGCGTCCAGCAAACTGTACTTGACGAACTCGTCCTGAGTGTTCCGCCGCTGGAAGAGCAAAAGAAAATCAGCTCGCTTCTCTGCGTTCTTGACCAGAAAATCGCGCTGAATAATGAGATAAACGATAATTTACAGCAGCAAGCTGCTGCGATTTTTAGATCATGGTTTGTCGATTATGCTCCCTTCGGGGGCACTGCCCCGAACGAATGGAAGAATGTCACTTTAGAAGAAATTACGGCACTGGTAAGTCGCGGTATAACTCCAAAATACGCTGATGATGCCGACCAAATTGTAATCAACCAGAAGTGCATTCGCAATCACATGATTGATCTTTCTCTTGCACGAAGCCATAAGCCGAAAGTCATCAATGATAAGTGGCTTCGGTTTGGGGACTTGCTGATCAACTCAACTGGCGATGGCACTTTAGGGAGAGTAGCGCAGGTCTGGTTTCAGCCACATAATCTTACTGTTGATTCTCATGTTACGATTGTCCGGCCAGCGGCAGAAAATACGATCTTCTATATTGGGTTGTGGGGAATCCAGCATGAAAAAGAAATCGAGTCTCTTCATACGGGAAGCACTGGTCAGACAGAGTTACCCAGAGATCGCGTAAAGGCTCTCGAACTTCTTTTGCCTGATAAGGAGACTTTGGATCGCTTTAATGCTCTCATTGCGCCAATGGCGGCTGACATCATCTCGAATCAAGAAGAAAACAACAGGCTTGCATCCATTCGAGATGCGCTCCTTCCAAAGTTAATGTTCGGCAAAATTGATGTCTCTGGCATCCAGCTCTAAGCCGCTAAATTATCGTTTATCGCACTTGTCGCATTGTGAGCGACCACGCGCTGTCAAAACGCGGTATAATATGATTTGAAAATGGGAGGTATGTGCAATGGATATATAAGAAACAATCAGTCGCGCCAGAAAAGAATACAAGGATTATCTGCGTGAGAAGCACCCTGACTGGGCAGAAAGCAGTCTCAGCACCCATGTTTCTGATGCCTTCTACCTGTATCAGAATACCATTGCCCTCTCCTTCTGGAAGTGTTTTGAGAGCGACGAGTCGATGGCAGCGGCAAAGCAGGATATACTCGAATATCTGAAACATGATGTGATGTCGGAACGCGCTGAGGAACGCACAGCCGGTTATTTCAATGATCTCAAGATGCTCAAAGAGTTCCTGGACACCAAAGGCGGTGTGAGAGCCTATGTGGGACCGGAGTACGATTGCGAAGTGACTGTCTACAAATACGCAAAAATGGCCTACGATGGAGCGCTTTCTTCCGATGACGCTGTTGCGGCCATGTGCAAGGAAGTTCCGTTCTTCGGGGAAACATCCCATAAGCTCATGGTCATGCTGTTTGCATCCATGATGGAGGGAACAAGGTACACCCGCCGGGGCAATACAGAAACAACGATTTACTTCATCGCCCATATCGGGCAGGACTATGGCAAGGATCGCATGGTCAATGCCTTAAAAGCAACCCACGAAAACATAACCTACTACTACGAGCAGACCGGAAACAAGTCAAACAGCATCCGCCGGGGCTGCACAAAGGTAGCCAAGGACAACAATATTGATATGGATTTCAGCGAGAAGATGTTTGAGGGCATCATCCCGAAGGAATCCTCTGATACTGCCCTCACGGTCGATGACACAGCCGTCCGGTATTGGCTGTATGCTGCTGGCGATGGCTCGGTCAACTGGGAGAACGATTATGACGAGGGCATTATGGCTATCGGCTGGGATGACATGGGCGATCTCATGCAGTACAGCTCCAAGGAAGAAATGCGAGCTAAGATGCGGGAAGTCTATGGGGGGACAAGCTCGTATAAAAATCAAGTTCACGCCACATGGCAGTTTGCAAACGACATCAAACCCGGCGACATCATCTTCGTCAAAAAAGGCAGAAAAGAAATCATTGGCAGAGGCGTTGTTGAGGGCGAGTATGTATATGATCCCACCCGTGAGCACTACCGTAACACCCGTACTGTCCGCTGGACAGACAAAGGTTTATGGGAGCATTCTGAGCAGTTGGCGATGAAAACCCTGACCGATGTAACGCCTTATACCGATTTTGTGAAGAAGACGCAAAGCCTTTTTGATGGAGAAAGCACAAATGTTGCTATCCAAGACGAGGATGAAGAGGAACGGACATACGATCCATATACCGCCGACGATTTCCTGCATGATGTGTTCATGGATGAAGACCGTTACAACATCCTCAAGGCTCTCTTGCTGACGAAGAAGAATGTGATCCTTCAAGGCGCACCGGGCGTCGGAAAAACCTTTGCAGCAAAGAGGCTTGCCTATTCTATCATGGGCGAGAAAGACACGAACCGCGTCAAGATGGTGCAATTCCATCAGAGTTATAGCTACGAAGACTTTATCATGGGCTTCCGCCCCACGGAAACAGGCTTCGAGTTGAAGAAAGGCGTTTTCTATGAGTTCTGCCGCAAGGCCGCAGAAGATGACCGTCCCTATTTCTTCATCATTGACGAGATCAACCGAGGCAACTTGAGCAAGATTTTTGGCGAGCTGTTCATGCTCATTGAAAGCGATAAGCGCGGAGTTGAGTTGCAGCTTCTCTACGCGGACGAGCAGTTCTCCATTCCAAGCAATGTTTACATCATCGGCATGATGAACACCGCTGACCGAAGCCTTGCTATGCTGGACTATGCACTGCGCCGCCGTTTTGCGTTCTTTGAGATGACACCGGCATTTAACTCGTCTGGTTTCAGGGCATATAGGGCGAAGATCAACAACCCGAAGTTCGACCGCCTGATTGCCACAGTGGAGCAGCTTAATGATGTGATAGCGAATGATGATTCGCTGGGCGAAGGTTTCTGCATCGGCCATAGTTATTTCTGTACGAACACCACAGTCACAGACGATTGGATGAAGTCCGTGGTAGAGTTTGAGCTGATCCCGCTGCTCAAAGAATACTGGTTTGATGAAGCCGCAAAAGTCAAGGATTGGAGCCGTACTCTTCGTGAGGTGGTCAAATGATTCCCATTCGCAACATCTACTATATGCTGGCCTATGCGTTCCAAGTGTTGCACGAGCAAGGCTATAAGGATGTTGCCGCTGAGGATTTCCGAAACACCGCAGAGCTGCTGGCTGCTATCCTATGCAAAGGCGTGTCTGTTCAGATTAAGCGGGGCTTATGCAGACAGTACATAACAAAGGAAGAGCCGCTGGCTTCCCCAAGAGGCAAGCTTGAAATTGGAGAATCCATCAAAACCCAAGTCCTTCGTAAAAAACAGCTCGTCTGCGCCTATGATGAGTTTTCAGTTAATGCCTATACAAATCGCATTATCAAAACAACAATGGCCGTCCTGCTCCGTGCAGATATTGCCAAAGCGAGGAAGAAGGAAATCCGCAAGCTGCTTGTCTTCTTCGATGGCGTAGATACTTTGGACGCTCATAACATCAACTGGAACATCCAATATGACCGCAATAATCAGACCTATCGGATGATAATTGAAATATGCCGGTTTGTTCTGAAAGGACTGCTGCAAACGACCGCAGACGGATCTACCCGTATTATGGATTATGCGGATGACATGACAATGGCAAAGCTGTATGAGAAATTCATACTGGGCTATTATCAGCGGGAGCACCCGGACATTCGTGCGTATTCCCCGCAAATCGCTTGGCAAGTGACAGATGGGTACAGAACGCTTCTGCCTACCATGCAGTCCGACATCGTGCTTTCAAACAAGAAAGCTGGAAAAACGCTTATAATCGACGCAAAGTTCTACACGCACAATATGCAGATGAAAGCACCCTATATGACGCAAACGCTCCACTCAGGGAATTTGTATCAGATTTTCACATATGTCAAGAACTGGGATGCAGCGCCCGGAGAAACGGTAGCGGGGATGCTTCTATACGCCAAGACAGATGATGCCGTTCAGCCGGATGGAGATTACCAGATGAGCGGCAATCAGATCAGCGTAAAAACGCTTGATATGAACTGCGAGTTCGCTGTGATCGCAGGACAGCTTGACACGATTGCAGAAAGGGTTAGATGATAACACAGCAGATCGAACAAAGGAGCAACAGAAATGGCAGGATATTATACCGAATCAAATTACGAGAATGCAGTTCTCCAATTACTCAATGAAGGACTTGGCTACACCTATGTCTACGGACCGGATGTAGAGCGTGATTATCACTCTCCGCTCTACGAGGATGTCCTGTTGCCCGCTTTACAGCGCATCAATAAGGGCTTGCCTCTGGATGCTATCAATGAGGCCATTTACAAGCTCAAGAACTTTGAGTCCGGCTCACTGCTGCAAAAGAACATGACCTTTACCGACTATCTGCAAAACGGTATCTCTGTAAAATACTTTGTAAATGGCGAGGAACGCTCCACCCTCGTCTACCTTGTTGATTTCAAAAATCCTGCCAATAACGACTTTACCGTTGCCAACCAGTGGACTTTCATCGAAAACTCCGAAAAACGCCCGGATGTCATTCTCTTCATCAATGGTCTTCCCCTTGTCGTAGTGGAGCTGAAATCTCCCTCCCGCGAAGAGACAGATGCTTCCGACGCATACCGCCAGCTCCGCAATTATATGTACGAGATCCCCTCCATGTTTATTTACAATGAGGTCTGCGTCATGAGCGATATGACCACCTCAAAGGCCGGAACCATCACCTCCGGTGAAGACCGCTTCATGGAGTGGAAAACAACGGACGGCAGCTACGAGAACACACAGTACGCAGCCTTTGACACCTTCTTTGAGGGACTGTTTGAGAAGAACCGATTCCTCGACATCCTGAAAAACTTTATCTGCTTCAATGTGGACGGCGAGAAAACATTCAAAGTGCTTGCCGCCTACCATCAGTATTTTGCCGTCAAGAAGGCGATTGCTTCCACTCAAAAGGCAACCGTCACAGATGGCAAAGGCGGTGTGTTCTGGCACACGCAGGGCAGCGGAAAATCGCTGTCTATGGTGTTCTATGCCCACTATCTGCAAGAGGCATTGGAAAGCCCGACAATCGTTGTGATCACAGACCGAAACGACTTGGATGACCAGCTCTACGGCCAGTTTGCCCGCTGCAAGGATTTCTTACGCCAAACGCCGCAACACGCTCAAAGCCGAACCCACCTGAAAGAGCTGCTTGCAAACCGTCAGGCTAACGGCATCATCTTCACTACCATGCAGAAGTTTGAGGAAAGCGGTGAGCCTCTTTCTGAGCGTCGGAATATCATCGTCATGGCGGATGAGGCGCACCGCAGTCAATACGGATTAACAGAGAAAGTTGTAGTGCGCCAGAAGGAAGACGGCGAGGTCGAAGCAAAGACAATTATCGGCACTGCCCGGATTATTCGTGATAGTCTTCCGAACGCTACATACATTGGCTTCACTGGTACTCCCATCTCCTCTAAAGATCGGAGCACCCGTGAGGTGTTCGGTGATTATATCGACATTTACGATATGACTCAGGCAGTTGAGGACGGAGCGACCAGACCGGTTTACTATGAAAGCCGTGTCATCCATCTCAAGCTTGATGAAAAGACGCTGCATCTTATTGACGATGAGTATGACCTGATGGCAGAGAATGCCGATCCTTATGTTATCGAAAAGAGCAAGAAGGAACTTGGCCAGATGGAGGCAATTCTGGGGGCTGACCAGACGATCCGTTCTCTGGTGGACGATATTCTCGACCATTACGAAAACTATCGTGCCAATATCCTGACTGGCAAGGCGATGATTGTTGCCTACTCCCGTCCCATCGCCATGAAGATATACAAGCGGATTTTAGAGTTGCGTCCTGCTTGGACGGAAAAGGTCGCAGTTGTCATGACGCAGGGCAACAACGATCCCGAAGAGTGGCGTGAAGTAATCGGCAATAAGGCTCACAAAGAAGATATGGCGAGAAAGTTCAAAGACAACGACTCGCCGCTTAAAATCGCTATCGTTGTGGATATGTGGTTGACCGGCTTTGATGTTCCTTCCCTTGCCACAATGTATGTCTATAAGCCGATGGCCGGTCACAACCTCATGCAGGCTATCGCTCGTGTCAACCGCGTTTTCAAGGACAAGGAAGGCGGCTTGGTTGTTGACTATGTGGGCATCGCTGCTGCGCTGAAACAGGCTATGAATGACTATACGGCGCGGGACAAGAAGAACTACGGTGACACGGATGTCAGCAAGGCTGCATATCCGAAATTCCTTGAGAAACTGTCCGTGTGCCGTGACCTATTCTACGGTTATAACTACGATAAGTTCATGACTGGAACTGACCTTGATAAGGCGAAGGCGATTACCGGGGGTGTCAACTACATTCTCGGCAAGAGCGTCGCAGAGCAAGACCTTCCCGACAAGGAGAAGACGCAAAATATCTACATCAAGGAGGCTTTGCTTCTCAAACAGGCACTTTCGCTGTGCGGTAGCTTGGTAGATGAAAAGACACGCTTTGAAGCAGCATTCTTTGAATCTGTCCGAACGATGATTGTCCGGCTTCTGTCCGGTGGTACGGGTAAGAAGTTTACGCTGCCGGAAGTAAACGAGCGGATCAATGAGCTGCTGAAACACAGTATCAAGAGCGAGGGCGTAATCAATCTTTTCTCGGATGTGAAGGCGGAGTTTTCGCTGTTCGATCCGAAGTTCCTTGAAGAGATTGCCAACATGAAGGAGAAAAACCTTGCTGTTGAACTCTTGAAAAAGCTGATTGCCGAACAGGTGTCGGTTTACCGGCGAACTAATATTGTCAAATCGGAGAAGTTTTCTGAACTTATTCAGGGTGCAATGAACCGATACCTGAATGGGATGCTGACCAATGAGGAAGTCATTCAGGAGCTTTTGAAGCTTGCCAAAGAAATTGCCGATGCAAACGCAGAGGGCGAAAAGCTGGGATTGACCGCCGACGAGCTTGCATTCTACGATGCCCTGACCAAGCCCCAAGCCATCAAAGACTTCTACGAACATGACGAACTGATTGCAATTACAAAAGAGCTGACCGATCTGCTCCGTAAGAACCGGACAATAGACTGGCAGAAGAAAGAAAGCGCCAGAGCCGGTATGCGCCGGTTGGTCAAGCGCCTTCTCAAAAAACACAAATACCCGCCAGAGGGCATGGATGACGCAGTTCAGACCGTGATGAGCCAATGTGAAATGTGGACGGATAATGTAATGACTGTGTGACTATTCATCGTCTACTGTTCGTTATCAACGCTATGCCTCGAAAGGAACATAATATGGATGTCCGCGAAACAACAGAGCTGGATGAAGATGAGCGCATTATCACGATTGCAGATGGCAGCGATACTGGAATCGTCAATGCTCAAGTCCCCGAAGCAGATATAATAAGGTATAAAGACAGCACCTATGAGATTATTTCTAAGATTGCCTATTTGATTGGTGTGCCAAAGCGGATTTTTGAGAATGAGCACGAGCCGCCGAAAATGGAAGTTTATGAACGGCTTGAACAGGACAAGGCGGCTCGGATAATCCGACACCTTTGCATTATCCGAACGGCCATAGAGCGGAATTTCAAACACATCAATGAAAAGATGCGGTTTGACTATACTTCAATTTACAATCTCCCTGAATATATTCCGCCAGCCAGCATGACACAGCTCAGTGCTGATGGAGTCAATTTTGTCCGAAAGAGCAGCAAAAAACTTTGCCATCATGTTATTGAGATCAACAAGTTGATAGCTGATAGGATTAACAACTGCAAAAAGCTATTTCCTCTTTGGCTAAATTGGCAATATGTAAAAAATCTTTTTGTGATGCCCAATGGTCTAACAGAGGATGGGACAAAGGCCGCTGCGGATATTTACTACTCGCATTTACTTTTCTATCCGTATCAGGTTTATATCAACTGGACTCCTAAAGAAGAAGGGAACATTCTCTATAACGACAAGAAATTTGTCACCTTGCTCTACCAATGGAATAATGACTATTTCACAGAATATAGCAAGGTATCAGATGCAGGGAGCTATGTTAAGGGAAGCATCTATGAGTTTATAGAAAGCAGCGAGAAAGTTGTCATCGTGGTAGATTGCGAAAATTCAGACCCATACAAACTTTGTGCAACGCTGAGGAATCTTGACCGTCAATATACAAAGAAGATTTCTTCAATCATCTTGTTTGATGATGTTCATGCTGCATCTGCGTGGCGCATTTTGGAGAGCTTCACCGCAATCCCTGTTGAGCACATGATGATCGAACGAGTGAAGCAAAATAAATCCCTTGTTGATGTGATGCTCATTTCAAGAACCTGTCAGGAACACTATAAAAACAATGTGGATTCCTTCATCCTTGTGTCAAGCGACTCGGACTACTGGGGGCTGATTTCGTCTCTGCAAGATGCCCGTTTTCTTGTCATGATCGAACGGGAGAGCTGCGGGCCAGACTTGAAAAATGCACTTTCAGATGCCGGAATATTCTACTGCTACATAGATGACTTCTATTCAGGGAATACCGAAGACATCAAGCAAGGCGCACTCTTTAAGGAGATGTATCGGTACATCGACAATGCCGTCAGACTCAACATATTTGAGATGTTTGATGAAGCAATACGCACAACACGGATTGAAATGAGTTCAGCAGAAAAACAGCAATTCATTTCTCAATATGTGAAAACGATGCAGATGAGGATCACCGACAGTGGCGATGTGGTCTTGGAGTTCAAGCGAAAATAAGCGGAGGAGTAAAATTATGATGGATGAATTATGGCGTGAAGAGGAAAAGAAAACATTAGAGAGTATTGCCAAGCTGACCGAATTGGGAAAAGTCAAATGGGAATGCGTAGAATACAATCCGCTGTGTTTCATGAATGAGGACAAGGTGGATGAAACCTCTGCTTATTTGTGCCAGATGTTTACTCTGACAGCGGAAATCGGTGGGATGCCTTACGAGCTTGAAATAGCCGAATACATTACCGTACCTGACGGGAAGGGCGATATTGCGCTTACCTTAACACGAGATGTCCCTGATGATTTTATGAAGATTGATTCCATACTGTCCAGTGATGTTGATGAATATGAAAACTGTGAGCCGAGCGAGATAGGTAAACGATACAAAAATGATCCTGCCATGCGGCTAACAGAAGCCATCGTCCCCGTAGTAATTGAGTCCGAAGCTGTTCAAGGCACTTTTGAATGGGCTAGGTTCATCAATGAAAATGGAATTGCAGATGAGATTCTTAATCATCCAGTGGTTCGGCTTGCCGAAAAGCTGTTTAATAAACATCGTCTCCTCGACTACCACCGGATTCTTTTCGACATCCCTTATAGGGATAAATTGATCTCAGAATAAAGACTAAGCCGCAGTCCCCACAATGGGAACTGCGGCTTAGTCAATTCATTGCTGGCTAATTACCAGATTATATGTTTTCTACCACAAGCGTTATGGGATTGATGACACGCACCGGCTTACCCTGCTGTTGCGCATACTGTACGGTTTTCCCTGTGCCACTCGGTTTACCGTTCCATACTGCAATAATGTAATCAGCCTGGTCCACCATATAACGATTGCGCTTGTGCATACAATCCGGGGTATAACGCTGCTGCAAAAGCGTTTCTTTGTCGCATTTGGAGGCTATATCGAAGTACCGATTCCTGAGCGCCTCGCTCCATTTCTCAGCTTGTGTTTCGCAAGGGATGGCACACTCAAGCGTAATGCCATTATAAGCCGATTTCAAGCCAAGGACGATCTCAGCCGCAAACATATCAACGCCGATTGCCATACCGGTGATAAAGTGCGTAACACCATTCTCTTCAATCTGCCTGATTATTTCATTTCTGAGCTTCTGCTTGAGTGCAATACATCTTTCGTCTGCCTCATTGAATCCAAACGGGAGGCTCTTGGGTCTGTGGCCGGTAAATGCACATTTCTTTGTCTTCATATCTCATCTCTCCAACTATGTGTTTTAGCGTTATTCTCATTCGTTTATCCATAGTATAGCATGAAGAGATGCAGAAGTCAGTCGAAATACGCGGTAAAAGAAAAAACTGCGCCGAATGAGCGCAGTTCAATGACGAATGTTATTTTTCATTCTCTTTTTCTTGACGGATCAGGAGTTCAACTATTTGGAGAATGCGATTTTGAGCATCAACCGAAAGGGTGCCCAATTCATTCGAGAGCTGTGTTGCCTTATACTCTGTCGTGTGGTCGAGTACATCACAGAAGATGGCATCCGCAGATACCTCAAGAGCGTTAAGCAACAATATCAAATTTTCACAACGGGGAAAAGATGCGCCTCGTTCTAAGGTTGAAATATAGTTTGCAGTGAATCCGGTCTTTTCGGCAAACTCTTCCTGCGTAAGACCGAGGCGTTCGCGGCACTGCTTGATCCGCTTGCCTATTCGCTTATCTATCATGACAACTACCATGCCCTTTTCTGTATCGTTCATAGTAATTATATGGACAAGCGACACAGTTATACAGAAACGCTAATCCACTCTCAATGTATTAGCGACATAGTGCGGGCAAAATTCGTGAAAGAATCACAAAAAAAGAGCCTCAGCCGACACCCGCAAGGGCATCGACCGAGGCTCTTCGCTTTTGATAGAAAATCGACCTTTATTCTGACATTTCGGGCATTTGGAGCGTAGACGGGAAAACATACGGAGCTACACTTCATCTCTGCTCAGAGGGCAGGAAATCAGCGATTTTCAACCTTTAATCCGACAGATTTTGGTTTTGTCCCGAGCGCTTGGAAAAGTAATGCGGACAGGCGATGATAACGGCGCGGAAGCTCTGCTTGCAAGGATGAACACAGCGGCGGCACAGGTCATTGTATTTGCGGCGACCGTCGCTGCCTAAAAAGAAGCTCCATTCGAGCTTCCATTTCTTACTCCGGCTCATAACTCACGCTCGCTTTTCTTCTCCTTGTGGGGAGAAGGCTTATCCGTCTGCTGGGCGGTTTTGGCGGATTTCAGCCGATCCATGATAGAGACTTTACCGCCCTTCTCGCTCGTTTTGTCTTCCTTCGGGCCGTTGTTGATGATTCCGTCAATCATGCCGTAGTCATCCTCAAGCGACATTTCAGCGGCTTTGAGCGGATTCTGCTTTTCCAGCACGGACACCCAATCCGCTTTCTCCACACCGAAGATACCGCCTTTGGCGGCGTGTTCCTTGATCTCGTTAGCGTCCAGAACCAGCCCCTCGGTATCGTCGCCGTACAGCCGGTAAATCTGGCACGACTTCATGACCTCAGCCGCAGCATCCTCCCGCATGGGCAGCATACCGCCCCATTTGTAGCCGTACTGCTTCATATCCTCGATGCTGATGCTGTCATCCGGCATCTTCTCGACCGGCATGACCTCCTGACGGAGCAGATTGACTGCGGTTTCATCGAAGCCGTCATAGATATGGGACAGCACCAGCTCGCCGCGCTCATCGACAATGATACAGGATGCATCGTCCCCAAAGGTGTCGTGCTCCATCAGCCAGAAGGTGTGACCGTCGATCTCTTTATGGTCAATCGTGTGCCATGTGCCGATATGACCATCCACCGCCATGCCGGAGGTGTTTTCATTGACAATGGAGCTTTTCTCTTCAAGAACCGTCTGTTTCTGCTGTTCTTCGGAAATCATCGGGATAGCAACAATCCTGTCTCCGATTTTGGCAAACTGCTCCGGCATTTTGAACTCCGTCACAAACTGCCGCAACAGATCCGGCGAAAGCGAGCCGAAGCTGTCATCCGTCCGCCCTGTGACAAGGAAGGTACCGGCAACAATATCATAGATTTCACCGTTGTCATTCCGCAGAGCGCGGTTGAGAGGCAAACCGTTCATCTTGCCTTCTTCGTTGCAGACAATAGCAACCGGCTCTTCAAAGGGATAGACCGCCTCAATGTCCCCGCCAACCTCATGCTGTAAGGACTCAAGGCTGGAAGGGATTTCTTTCACATAGGGCTTCTTGTCCGGCTCAACCACCAGCACAGTGATCGTGCTTGGCTGCTCCAATTCCTCGCCGCTTCCGGTGACACGGTACTCATCGGGAATATCCTCAAGCGTACCGTCAAAGTAGCGGTTCCAGCTATCGCCGGTAGGTCGGATGTACCCGGCGTCGGTCAGCGTGCCGCCTTCATTGATTGCACAGTCTTCACCGTACCGCTCAAAGTCGATGTAGTCCACAAAGCTGCCGAACTTGTTGTCGATGTTGTAGCCACCCTCAAAGAAGTAGTAACGACCGAGATCGTCATAGTCCTTGATGTCGGGGATAAAATCATAGTTGTCGAGATTGTAGGTCAGGTTGATCAGATCGTCGAGGTCATTCACTTCATCGCAGCCGCTATCCATGATTGCCACGAAATGCTCAAGCTCAGAGCGGGACATCTCATCCAGCCGCGCGGCGAGGTAGTTGAGCTTATCGAGGTTTTCGTATTCGCCAAGGAGATTGCTGACTCCATGAATGGAGCAGTCATAATCCGTGATAAACCATTCCTCATAAACCTGACCAAACTCGCCCTTTGAGCCGATGCCGATCCGCTCGAAGACCTCCTTCATTTCCTCTTCGGTGGTCGGAAAATGAACCCATTCACCGACAAGCTCGCCTTCGTTGTACTTGCCGAGATTGGTCACGAAGGCTTCAAAACTGCCATCCAACACGGGCATAGGCATCCTCCTTTCAATCGTCCATCATACTGTCCGGCGCGATGTAGAGCTGGGCAAACGCCTCGTCGGTGATACCCTCAAGCTTCCGAACGGTATGAAAAAGCAGCTCCGCCATCTCATCGTCCAGCTCATTGATGGGCAGCGACTTCATCTCTGCAATCAGCCTCTTGCGGCTGGAAGTGTCGAAGCAACACATCAGATTTGTCTCTTCCACGGTAAAAAACATAATCACATCTCCATTTCTTTTGATTTCGGTTTCTTTGTTTGCTCAGGCTTTTTAGCACCTTTGTCCGGCGCAGTCTGGGCGTGTTCTTTGAGCTTTGCGAGGACAGAAGTCTTCTTCTGAGAGGGATGCTCTCTGCGATCCATTGCTTTCCAGAGGCTTTCAGCCGGAGCTTCCTCCACATAGGAGCGGACAATAGACAGCCGCTCATGGAATGGAACGGGATTTTTCCTGTCCGTGATGTCCGTCAGGCTGACTTCTTCATTTGGAAAATCAACTTTGTCAACGCGGACAGTTTTGCCGTCCATATCCATCACCATGCCAACAGGGATATAGTCCTCAGCGAGAAGGTGCTTGACGGTTTCCTGTCTACCGTCTTCACCGGATTGCGTGACAAGGACATCGTTGCCTTGTCCCCACAGAGCTTTTGCCTTGGCGACCCACTGATCTTCCCGAAAACCGGTCACGGCGACCTGCCCGCCGCCTTCCAGCTCTTTCATCAGGAGCTTTGTGCCGAGCGCGGGCGCTGCCTTCTTCGCATCTTCACCGTAAATCTCGAAGTAGCCGTTCTGGGCAAAGCAGACAATCGCTTCGGGATGGGCTTCCTTGACGGCATTGTAGGCGGTCTGCGCTTCAAGGGGCAATATGCCAAGCTTTTCTGTCACGCCATGCAGAACGGCAAGCTTATGAATATGATCCTCAATACTGCCGGTTTTCGCATGGTAGCTCGTTTTGAAGCGCTCACGGCGGAGAATCATGTCAAGCTCAGTCGCATTCTCAGGCAGATAACTCACCGACACAACCTCGCCGTGCTCTTCTTCCAGCGGGATCGCTTCGCGCCGGTAGCTGCGGAAAGGCAGATAAAAGGTGGCATCGTCCTTAAAGGAGACTGCCACTGTCTCAACCGGAACGGTGAGCTTTTGCATCCTCTCCACATGGGCGGCATAGTCCAGCTCAATGAGGTCGCCTCTGACGGTATCTCCCTCTACGCTTTTGATCTCAACCGCGTAGGCAAGTATGGGATCGCGGGTTTGCTCATGGTAGAACTCCCACACTTTGTTTTCGTAGGAATCCTCGACATAGACTTCACGCTCAGGCAGGAGGTAAGTGCCGTTCGGACGGGACATCCAGAGAAGGTGCTTGTCCTCGGAGGATTGGGAAGCGGCAAGGCTGTGAAGCAGCCCGGCGTCCAGCTCAAAATCCTCCTTGTAGTTCTGGGTGTGGATGTCCATAATCCGGCGAAGGGCATCCACAAGATCGATGTTTTCAAACTTCATAGGCATCACTCCAAACCGACATCGTGGGACTTCTGCTTAACCGGCGTTTTCCGCTCAGGCTGGCTCTTTGCCGCAGCACGGAGCTGTTCCCGGATAGAAGGCTTTTCCCGCGCTGCTTCCTGAGTCTTCTCTTTTCCGATATATTCAAGCGTCGGTGTCAGCTCTCGATAGCAGCCTTGCACCTTCTTGGCAGAATGGCGGCGGTGAATGGTGAACATCGGCTCGCCATCCCGGGTAACGGTGTTGCCCTCAATCCTGACCTTGTACTCCACCATCACCTTGAAGGACTGATTGGACGAGCGGTAGGTAGACAGCATCCCGTCGTTGCGACCGGCGATCTGCGCTTTGAGCGTGTCCATGACGGCTTCCTTAATCTTCTTTTCCTCCGGTGTGAGGCGATGCTTCACCGGTGCCGCCTGTTCCGGCTCTTTGGGAGCCGGAGTTTCGGGACCTTCCTCCGGGACAGCCGTTTTGCTCTGTTCAGCCGGTGTCTGCTCCTGCGCCTTACCGATAGCGGTCTGCCGGACGAACTCTTCGGTGAAAAGACTGACAAGCCCCGGATTTACACTGTCAATAATGAGTTGAGTTGCATGATCCGGGCTGGCATCCATGCCCTTTGCCCATTCCTTGCAATCACGGGAGATACGCCCGTCATGGTCTTTCTGCTGGATGGTATTCGCAAGGACATAAGCGACGCGCTCAGGCGAGAATTTCTCAAGGATACTCTTAACGGCGGACTCCGCCGCAAGGCGGTTGTTGCCGTAGTAGTCGTTGATGGTCTGCTCAATCGCCTCTTTACAGTCCATGTTCGCTTGCATCGAAGTACGGTAAGCACTCAGCTCACCGGCTTCAAAGGCATACATCGCAGCTTCCCGATAAACCGGAATCGCCGCATCCCGCAGCGGCGTAGGGGCTTCCTGTTCTTTCACGGCAAGCCGCTCTTTGAGCTTTTCATCAATACCGGTGATCATCTCAGCCGCCGTTTTGCGGATGGTTTCCAGCGAGCCTTTCAGCTCCTTGGTCTCCTTGTCGGAGGACCAACCGGCGATATAGCCGAAGGAATAATCAGAGGTTTCAATACCGTACCGCTGGCAGACGGTATAGGCGACGCTTTCTGCCTCGACCTCCTTAGTGCGCCGGTCTTTCTTGTCCTCGGGAGCAACCTTCTCGCCGGGAGTGACGGCGTGAAGCTTGGCATGGGCAATCTCGTGGATCGCCGTCTTGATGGTCTGGATTTCACTCATGCCCTCCTGAATGGCAATGCGGTTTTCTACATGAGAGAAGTAGCCTTTTGCGCCATCGGTGATGTTTTCAAAGGCAATGGGGACCGGAGACAGCTCTTTGAGAGCATCAAAAAAGGCGGCGTAGTTTTCCACGCTGCCTGTCAGCTCGTCCACGGCAATATCGGGAAGCTCTTTGCCATCCGTCTGGGACACATCGAACACGCTCACCACCTTGAAGGCGGGACGGGTCACTTCAACCGTCTCGGTGACCGGCTTGCCGTCCTTATCGAGAACGGGCTTCTGCGTTGCCGGGTCGAGTTTTTCCCGCTCTTCCTGCACCTTGTAAGGCGCGGGGGCAAGGATTTTGATGCCCTTTTCGCCCTTCATCACATGGCGGTCGAAGTTGCGCTGCCATGCCGTGTAACCGGCGATCAGCGTCGCATCCGGCTTCTGCATGGCGATGAGAAGCGTATTGTTAAACGAGTAGTTGTAGAACTTGGACATCGTTTTCAGGTACTCTTTGAAGCGTTCGGATTCAAACAGCTCCTTGAGTCCCTGTTCCAGCTTGTCGGTGATTTCCCGGACTTGCTGGGCGTTTCTGTTTTCAGCCATTTCTAACCTCCTTACTTATCGAACTCCATCTTGAAGCTGACATACTTGCCGCCGGTGTCATCCAGGCGGATCACCGCGTCATAGAGCTGCGGGCGTTTCGGCGTATAAAGCCCGTTCACTCTGCACCACCCCTTGTCCAGCAGCTCGGCGGCGATTTTCTTGGTCAGCTTCTTTTTCTTGGAAGAGAAAAACTTGTTGTCCTCCCACATACAGAAAGAGCATTCCTTGTTCGAGCAGTAGTAGTTGCCCTTGCCTACATAGACCGGCGATCCGCAGCGCGGACATTTGCCGATGGACTCTCTGCCGGTATCGAAGCGGTTTGCCTCGGTGTCAGAGAGGAATGGATAGGCTTTGACCAGCTCGGAGGTCATCCCCACAATGCCGGAAAGAAACTTGTCCGCATCCGCATTGCCGCGCTCAATCTGCATCAGAGTATTTTCCCATTCCGCCGTCATGGAAGGAGAAGTGATCTGCTCCGGCAGGACGCATACAAGGTTGTTGCCGTCCTTTGTAGGCACGAGAGATTTGCCTTTGCGCTCAACGAAGCCGCCTTTGACCAGCTTTTCGATGATACCGGCGCGGGTGGCGGGAGTGCCAAGCCCTTTCTTTTCGGTATCATCGTCGAACTCAGCATTCCCCGCAGTCTCCATAGCCGACAGAAGGGAGTCTTCGGTGTAGGGCTTCGGTGGGGATGTGTAATGTTCGGTGACGCTGGAATCGACAGAAGAGAGAATATCCTTCTCATTCAGAGATGGCAGCGAGCGCTCCGGCTCGTCCTTTTCCTTGCTCTTGAGTGTTTCCTTGAAGCAGCGCTCAATGGCTTTCCATCCATCCTGCACGACCGTTTTGCCCTTTGCCTTGAACTCGTAACCCTCACAGGTGAGCGTGACCGAAGTCTCATCATAGATGTGCTTCTCACCGGTAGCGCTCAGAAGGCGCATGGCGACAAGCCGGATAATTTTCTGCTCCGACTCCGGCAGCTCGGCGAGGTCCTGATTTTCAAGTTGGACGGTGGGGATAATGGCATGATGGTCAGTGACCTTGGCGTTGTTGGTAATTTGCCCGATGTCCGGCTCATGGGTAATGCGCTGGAAGAGAGGCAGCTTGCGGGAGACAATGCCGATCACCTGACGGGCGGTGCTCTCCATATCCTCAGTGATGAACTGACTGTCCGTTCGGGGATAGGTAAGCAGCTTTTTCTCATAGAGGGACTGCACCAGATCGAGCGTCTGCTGGGCGGTAAAGCCATAGTAGCGGTTGGCTTCCCGCTGCAAGGTGGTCAGATCATAGAGCCTCGGCGGGTTGACCGTCTTTGTCTCCTTCTTAAGAGAAGAAACGACGGCTTGCTTTTTGTCGCAAGCCGCCGCAATCGCCTTCGCCTCATCTTCTGTTTTGACATTCTCCAATTCCGCCGTCAGGTTGTCTTTGCTGATATGGACATTGAAGTATTTCTCCTTGTGGAAAGTGGAGATTTTGCCTTCTCGCTCCACCAGCATTGCCAGCGTAGGCGTTTGGACGCGCCCGACCACCAGCTTCTTATGATAGAGCGTCGAGAACAGCCTTGTACCGTTGATCCCAACAATCCAGTCCGCCTTGGAACGGGCAAGGGCGGCTTCGTAGAGCCGGTCATACTCGCTGCTGTCCCGCAGATGGTCAAAGCCCTCTCGGATTGCGCTGTCTTCCAACGAGCTGATCCACAGGCGTTTGAAAGGCTTCGTGCAACCGGCTTTCTTGTAGACCAACCGAAAAATCAACTCGCCCTCGCGCCCCGCATCGGTGGCGCAGACAAGCTCGGTTACACGCTTATCGCGCATAAGGTCACGCAGCACCTTGAACTGCTTCTGCTTGTCCTTCGGGATTTCAAACAGCCATTCCTCCGGGACGATGGGAAGATCGCTGTACCGCCACTTGGCAAAGCGCTCATCATAGGAGCTTGCGTCTGCAAGCCCCACCAGATGACCAACGCACCACGAGACGATGTAGTTGTTTCCTTCGAGATAGCCGTCCTTACGGGAGGTTGCGCCCAGAACCTTCCCGATGGCGGCTCCAACACTCGGTTTTTCCGCAATCACTAAGATCAAATCGATTCCTCCGTTTCTTTGGTTTCAGCCTCGTCATCCTCATCGTCTGCAATGACAGGCTCTTCATCCTCGTTGATATACGGCTCTTCCTCATAGCCCTCGTCATCGAAGAAATCCAGATCCTCGTCCTTCTGCTTCTTACCGCGAACGAACTTGATGTAGTAATATGCACCACCGCCGATGCCGACCAGCGCGATGATACCGATGATCAGGGCAATGTTCGGGGAAGAGCTTTCCGGCTCTTCGGGCGTTTCGACCTCCGCGTCCTCGACCGGCTCTTCCGGCTCAGGCACAGCGCCGGTACACTCGCTCATGTTTGTTTTGCAGACAGGGCATTCCGTATTGACAGCTCCGGCCTCGCAGCGGGTATCGCAGTTACAGGTAGTAAGCGAAGATGCCGTTTCCTCATCCAACAGGGCAAGCAGATCGGCCTCGTCCACCATGTTGAGGAAATAGGTCTGATACTGTTCCTCTTCCTCGTTGATGGGCGCATCGTAATCGATCACGACATAGAAGGTGTTGCCGGTCTTGGTCTGTACTGTGATGAACTGCTTATTCGTCGCCTTGTCATAGAGCAGATCACGGGTATAAGCGTTGCCTTCACCGTCAATCGGCTCGCCCTCATACGGTTCAGGCTCTTCGGGTGCTGCGGTTTCCGGTGTTGCCTCGGGCTGGGTCGCCTCCGTGACCGGAAGGTCCTGCTCGGTATCATCCGCATAGGCGAATGCGGGTACAGTGAACGAGATACAAAGCGTGAAGCACAGTGCAAGTGCCGCCAAAAGGCGGATTCCTTTTCTCTTAGTCATTGTCCGTCACCTCCTGCTGGGTAGTGGTAGGCTTTTCCGCCTTGCTGTCCTTCATCGCGGCAAGGAATGCCATGATCTGATCCTTGTCCATGACCATTGCACGGACGGTGTTGACGATTTCAAGGTTTTCCAGCTCGGTTTTCTTGTCGTACAGTTCCTTGAGTTGCCCCTGCAGGTCCTCGACCTTCTTCTCGGTTTTGGCGATTTCCGCGCAAACCTTCTGATATTTCGGGTTCATAAAAACGCTCCTTTCGCTTAGTAGTTGGGTCTTCCAAAGGCATAAAAGTGAGACTGCCAATAGGAAGTGTTGATGGATGTGTACTGGATGGGATCGCCGCAGTGCAACATCACATTGTCGCCCACATAGATTCCCACATGGGAAACGCCCGGTGTGTCGTATGTGCCGACAAAGAAGACAAGATCCCCCGGCTTCACATCGGCGCTGGAAACAGGCGAACAGACATTGTAAAGCCCCTGCGCACCCAGCCGCCCGGTGTTGACAAGACCGCTGTTGGTGAGGACATAACTGACGAATCCCGAACAGTCAAAGGAAGTGGACGGATTTGAGCCGCCCCAAACATACGGGTAGCCGAGATATTTTTCTGCCTCTGCGATGAGAGTTGCGAACTTCTCGTCCGTCAGATACTCCGCATTGACCGTGTAGTCATCGGGTGGGTTTTCAATGTACTTGTCCACATAGCCGGAGCCGGGGAACAAATCCTCGCGGTTGCCCAGCGTTGACATATAGGCTGAGTACATAGAGAGCTGGTCTTCATTCATGATGTACACAGGCAAATGGGAAAGGTCAAAGTTTTCCAGCGTAACGGTACAGATGTAGTAGTTGTACGGGACTTCGACCTCATAAGTGTAAGTTTCCGTGCTGGTTTCACCGGTTTCGGGATCGGTGACAGTCGTTGTCCCTGTCCGGGTCTCGGTCCGGTAACGCACCTCAACCTCCACATCCTCAGTGAGGATGTATTGCCGGTCAAAGAGCGTTTGAAGAAGCCCCTGTACTTCGTCCAGCGTGAATTCTCCCTCATTGAAAGCTGAGAGAATGGAAATGAGCACATAGGGATCGTGCTCAATCGCGTCAAGGTCAAAGTGGTACTCGTCGTAGTCGTGTGTGCTTTCGTAGTTATCCAGATACGATTGCAGCTCCGCCTCCATCTGACAATACTGCGCCTCCGCGCCGGTCATGGCATCGTCCTCACTGAGGTAGGAAGTGGCGATGACAGACGAGGTAGTAGAGGTGAACATTGCCGTGCAGGAGCTAATCCCGACGGACAGCAGGATCAGAATCATCAAGCCAGCTCCCAGCCACGCAAAGACTTTTTTGTTCTTGGAGATAAAGTCCTTGACCTTATCCGACGCTTTCTCACGGATGGTTTTACCGGTGGACTTGGTGGCGGTGGAGGCTGTTTGCGCCCCGGCCTTGCGAGCCGCAGCGTATTCCTTCTTGATGTGCTGCTTCTGGTAATGCTTGTTCATATTGGCACGGGAAGTCTTCATCTCAGGATTTTCGGCAACCGTCTTCTCAAAATGGAGCTTCCGGTCAGCGGCCTCGGCCTTCTGTTCCAGCTTGGACACCTTCTCGAAAGGCTTGTTTGCACTGCGCTCTGTATGATGCTTGTAGTGGTGGACAACGGACTCGGCGGCAATCTCTGTCTTGTGGGCGGCTTCCACGCCGGAGTTTTCCTGCTCCACCTCATGGATTTTGCCGTGAATGCCAGAGGCAAGAGTATCGCCGACCTTGCGGACGGTCTTGTCTGCCTCAAACTGCAATTTGCTCTGTCCTTTGGAAACTTTCAGCTCGTCTTCAAAGTAGAGGCGGGTTTTGCCTTTGCCCGTTTCCTCGTCAAAGACGCGCTCTTTTTTCAGAACCTTTTTGGTGGGCAGTTTCTCACGGGCGGCATCCAGACGCTCATGCGCCTTCTGGGATATGCGCTCCAAACGCTCAATCCGTCTGGGAGCTGGGGCATCGCTGCCAAGATCCGGTATCTCTGCGGAGGTTTCAGCCGCTCTTTCCAAAACGGCTTCGCCGTCAATCTGCCGTTCGGCACGAGGTCTGCTGACCTTACCGGTAACAGCGGTATCGGCAAATGCTTTTCCGTAGTCAACGGAATGGGCGCGGTATGTCTCAGAGTGCAGAGCGTGAGATGTGGGATCATCGCTGACGGGCAGATCGCCCGGCTTGTACTCTTGCGCCGCATCTGCGGACTGTGTTTCGGACTGAGCCTGACTCTCTGCGTCTTCCAGCTCATCCGGGCGGAGCTGTCGCCGCTTCCTGACCTCTTCGGCCAGATCGCCGGTTTCCATGTCATGGGGCGCGACAAGCTGCGCATCCTCAAGGCGCATAGACACCTTTTCCGAAGTGCCTTCCGTAAGGTTTTCCTCCACAGCCCCGTCTCTGGTCATCCGCAGGACAACCCGGTCTTTGGGCTTCAATTCATCATGAGGCATCAGATTTCACCTCCAATCCGCGCCTCGGCAAGTTCCTTGTATTCAGGGTTTAACTCGATCCCGACATAGTGACGGTCAAGCTGCTTTGCGACCATGCCGGTTGTGCCGCTTCCCATGAAGGGATCAAGGACAACGCCGTCTTTCGGGCATCCGGCAAGCAGACAGGTTTCAACCAGTTTAGGCGGGTATGCGGCATAGTGACCGCCTTTGAAGGGGACGGTGTTGATAATCCAGACATCCCGCTTGTTACGCAGCGGGTTTATCATGTCATCTGTGATCTCGCCATGTTCCCGGTAAAGATTGATGGTTTGCTGCTTTGCCTGTCCGGGGATAGGCACCCTGTATTTGTTGCTTCCCTTGACCCCACGCTTGAGCCTGCTTGCCGTTCCGGGAGCAATCGGCTCGGAGATTGCCCGGTAGTCAAAGAAATACTTCCGTGACTTTGAGAACAGGAAGATGTGTTCATAGCAGCGGGCGCAGTGGTCTTTGACGCTTTCCGGCATCGGGTTTTCTTTCATCCAGATGATGTCGTTGCGCAGATACCAGCCGGAGTCGCGGAGCGAAAAGGCCAGCATCCACGGAATACCGATCATATCCTTGGGCTTGCAGCCCTCAACCTTGTTGTTGAGAGCCACAGCCTGACCGTTTCTGCCCTTGGGATTTTTTGCGTCCACATAGCCGCCCTGATTGCCTTTCCCGGCATAGGTGTCGGAGATGTTAAGCCAGAGCGTCCCGTCTGAGCGCAGTACGCGCCTGACTTCGGCGAACACTTCCGTCAGGCGCGAGATGTATTCCTTTGGCGTTGCCTCTCTGCCGATCTGCCCGTCCACACCGTAATCGCGCAGCGCGTAATACGGCGGGGAGGTGATGCAGCAATGGACGCTTTCATCGGGCAGCGTTTTGAGGACTTCGAGACAATCGCCGGTGTAAATGTGATCAAGCTGTATGGGGACTCCCTCCTTTCTGCGAGACTTGATGCGCAATCAGTCGGAGAAATACTCGTCCGGCTCGTAGTCCTCGTCCTCGTCCAGCTCATCCTCCCAGCGGTCGATGATGGACTCGGCCTCCTTCGCCGCTTCGCGGTACAGGGAAAGACGATTGCGCTCATAGGCGGCATAAGCGGGGATGAACTTGCCAAACTCCTGAATGGCGCGGACATCCTTGGTGCGCATATCCGATACCATGTCGATCAGCTCGGCCATCGTCAGCAGATCCTCAATCATGCTGTCGTACTTCTCCTTGGGGATGGTGACAAAATCGTCCTCATCCTCGTCTTCCTCATCCATATCAAAGGCGGAAGGAGTACCGGACACACGGTAGATGTGCTCTTTCTCCTGAATGGAGTCGAGAATACCGGCGATAACCTCCGTCGCCTCATTGGCGCACTTGGCGATTTCCTCGCGGACATGGAGGTAAGCGCGGTGGTGCTTTTTCAGCTCGTCCTCCTTGCGGATCAGGTTGACCAGCTCCACGGTCAGCCCCATCAGGCCAAAGAAGCTGTCCATGCCTTCCTTGACCTCGCGGAAGCTCATCTCAACCGGCGTATCGCCGAAAATCTCGGTCATCTCGTCAACGGTGATCTCAAAGTTCTCATTCATATTCTTTTTCATAAAGGTAGTCCTCCTTAATTCTGCAAGGTTTCTTCGGGTTTGGTGGTCATATAACGATAGAGCATCGTGTCCTTCGGGAAGTCATCCTTGAAGGGGACGATGGTGGAGCCGTAGAAGATCAAACCTTCACCGGCGTTGGAATTGGTGATGTAGTTCTGCTGGCTGGGCGAGATGTTCAGCGCCTTGGACAAAATCTGCCGGTCGCCGCTTGCCTGGTTCAGAAGGTAAACGAAGTCGGAGTTCTCAAAGATGTTCTCAATCTCACGGGAAGCCAGCAAATCCTTGACATTCTGCGTGATGCCGGTCGGAATCCCGCCCCATTTTCTGAACCGCTTCCAGATTTCGACGGAATAGGCGGCTGTCTGCTCTTCCTTGAGCAGAAGGTGGAACTCGTCCATGTAGTAGCGCGTCGCTTTGTGCTGGGCGCGGTTGATGGTTACACGGTTCCAGACTTGATCCTGCACAATGAGCATCCCCAGCTTTTTGAGCTGCTTTCCGAGCTGCTTGATGTCATAGCAGACGAAGCGATTATTCACATCCACATTCGTCCGGTGATTGAAGACATTTAGCGAGCCATGCACATAGATTTCAAGGGCAGTGGCAATCCGCTGTGCTTCCGGCTCACTCTGACTGCGCAAGATGTTGTAGAGGTCTTCGAGGATGGGCATTTTCTCAGGGACCGGATCGGCAAGGTAGTCCTGATACACCTTACGGACGCTTCGGTCGATGATGGTCTTTTCCACCGGTTGCAGCCCGTCCTTGCCGCCCACAATCAGCTCACACATGGAGAGGATGAAGTCAGACTTCAAAGTCAACGGGTTTTCCTCTTCCGAGTAATTCACATTGATGTCCAGCGGGTTGATGTAGTCGGTACTCACCGGCGAGATGCGGATGACCTGACCTCCGAGCTTCTGCACAAGGGGATAATACTCCGCCTCGGGATCGCAGACGATGATGTCATCCTCCGTAATGAGGAAGGCGTTGGTCATTTCCCGCTTCGCCGAAAAGCTCTTGCCGGAACCGGGGGTACCGAGGATCAGGCCGTTCGGGTTTTTGAGCTGTTTTCGGTCAACCATGATCATGTTGTTGGAGAGCGCATTCAGCCCGTAATACAGCGCCTCGCCGCCCTGAAAAAGCTCCTGCGTCGTGAACGGGACGAACACCGCCGTCGAAGAGGTGGTCAGCCCGCGCTCAATCTCGATCTGATTCAGGCCAATCGGAAGAGAGGACATCAGCCCTTCTTCCTGCTGGAAGTCCAGCCGCTTGAGCGCACAGTTGTATTTCTGGGCAATGGAAGCCGTCTGGAAGATGGCGTTTTCGAGCTTCTGGCGGGAGGCAGCGGTATTCATGATGAGGATGGTCACAAGGAACATTCTCTCGTTGCGCGTCTGAAGGTCCTGCAACAGGCGCTTGGCCTCACCGCCGTAGGTGGCAAGGTCGGACGGGATGATTTCCATGTCATATCCGCTTCTCACGGCCTTCTTCTGCTCTTCAATTTTCATCTTGTCGAGGTCAGTAATCTTCATCTTGATGCTCTTGATGGCTTTCGCCTGATCAATCGTGCGGATATGAAGATTGACCGTGATGTTGCTGTCCATGTCGAGGAAGTCAGCCAGCATCCGGTCATTGAGTTCCGGCGCGAGGATTTGCAGGAAGCTCACTGCGCCGATGGCCTTGCCCATCTTGAAGCACTTGCCTTCACGGAAGTCGAAGGAAGTGGGCGCGATGAAATCTTTGCTGCTGAGTCCCGTCCGGGCTACCATGTCAAAGGAGAAGCGGAACGGCTCGTTCGAGTCCATGTTGAACACATCATGGAGCACTTTCAGCCGTTCGTAGCCGGACAGCGGCTCGGTCTTCACACCGAGGGTTTTGAAATTGTTGAGGATGTCCGTCTCAATCCGATCCAGCTTGGCCTTCGCCATGCGCAGGGAGTCGGCCTCAATGCCGAAGGTAATGTACTTGCGCTTGATGAGGCCGTTGTTGCCCTTCGTGAGCTGGTTTTGCAGCATCTCGGAATACTCGCTGCGGATGTCGTTGAACTCGTCAGCCTGCTCCGGGATGTTGATCTGCTTCTTGAACTCGCTGATGCTCGTCCTCTGGTTGATGAAAGAGAACTGGACAAAAATCGAGCTGTCAAAGTAGTTCAGGAAGTCGCACCAGTTCTCGAAGATGGCCGTCTTGTCCTCGTTCTGGGCGAGCTGATAGTTGATGTCGTTGAAACGGATAGTCTTTGTATAAAGACGGCTGTTGACCTTGCAGATGCCGTCGCGGCACATCTCCACATAGGGGATGGTCTGCTGCGCCGATTTGCGGACTTTCTTTGCCTTCCTGTCCTTTTTCTTCTGCATGACCAGCTTCTTCTTTTCCTCGGCGGAGAGAAGATCGCCGTACACCTTGCCGTTTTTGGTAAGCCGCTTAGGTTCTGCGGCCTTTTTCGTGCTGCTGTGCAATCTGCAATTCCTCCTTCTCTTTGATTTCCTGCTGGATCGCAGCGTATAGGTTGCTCGTGCGGTATGGCCGCACCTTATCCCTCAAAAACATGGACTTGATCACATGACCGAGGATTTTTTCAGCCGGTTGCCCGTCCTTCTCATAGAGAGCGAAGAAGATAAACGGGAGCATGATGACCACCATCAGCATTGCCGAAGTGGAGATGCCGAGGCTGGGCTTAGTCAGGAAGAAGATCGGAACACCCGCTGCCGCAGCCAGCGCAAAGCAGATGAGCTGCCGCTTTGTCAGGTTGAACATGACCTTCGTCTTGACACGATTCAGGTCCTTCGGGACCGGTACAAACGCCATTGGGAACCTCCTTTCCAAGCGTGATGCTGCATTCGACCTCATTGCCCCATACATCCCAGCCTTCGGGGGACTGGCGGGCGAAAAGTTCGATGCGCGGGACATCGCCCATGAGCTGGACGATGCGGTTGCGGGCTTCCTCCGGTTTCTTGGAGTGCTCTTCGATGTGGCTCATGATGACCTGATGCACACCGGGGCTTGCCCGTTTGGGATGGCCTTTCGTTGCAAGGATGCAGAGTTCAGCATTCGCCCGTGTCCAGTACCCCATGCCCCAAAAGAGACTGTCGGACACCCGGTTCTGCTTGATCCAGACAAAAGCCGTCGTTTTGTATTCAAATCCCCATGCTTCAAGGACTTGGAACGCCTCCTGCATACAGGGGAAGGTAATCCACATGAAGAGCGCACAGTCTTTTGCTGCAAGCTCTCCAATAGGCAGAGCCTTGATGTCTTCAAGGCTCATGGTCGGGTAATGGCTTTCCGCTGAGCGGCCAAGCCCCTTCTTTGAGTAGACCTTATACCGCCACGGAGGGTCGGCGTAGATCACGGAGTATTTCTTCAAGCTGACCCTCCTTTCTCAGTGGGCATTGAATAGTGACTTTGCAAGCGAACCTGTCTTGAACAGGGAGAAGCAAAGAATGACCGTATAAGCTGCCACCGAGAATAGCGCCGAGTGGATATTGGCTGCGATGATCATGTTGTTGATGAGCACGGCATAGATCGCAACGCACACCATGATGAGGAAGCCTTGGAATGCCAGCGCGAACAGCCCTTTGAGGTAGTTCGTGCCGATGCTGCCCCATTCGCGGTTGCTCATCGTCGCAATGGGAATGGGCGCGATGCTCACGGTGCAATAAATCTCAATCATACGGCCATAGAGAATGACCGTGATGAGAATGGACATGATCTTGAGGCACAGGCTGATCAGCAGCGTCTCTATGGACAAGCCGAGCAGTTCGCCAATGCCCATCGTTTCCATGCTGGCGCGCATTTGTTCAAGAGTGGATTCGATGTCGATATTCGTGTCGCCGCTTATGACACCGGCTGCACCGGCTACGACATTTTGACCGATGTCGAAGACCGCCATCACAATGTCAAAGGTGTTGGTAACGAGGTAGATCGCCACAGCCGCCTTGAAAAACCACTTGAAGAACATCCATGTGTCCATATCATGCAAGTTGTTTTTCTCGGTGATCATGGAAATCAGCTCGTAACACAGGACAAAGGTGATGATGATACCAGCGATGGGGACTATCACATTTTCGGATAGTCCCCGGATCATCTGGTATATGCTGCTATCCCATGAAGAGGGCGTTTTGCCTACCTCAGCAGCTATCGTCCCTACCTTGTCGTTGACATCGGTGAACATATTGGTCATGTTGCTTTCAATCCAGCCGATCAGAAGCTCTTTTATGGCTTCCTCGATTTTTTCAAGGATAAATCCCAATATTTCACCACCTTTCGGTTATGCTGGGGCTGCCGGATCAGAACAGGCCAGACAGGAGCGGGATAAGGGTCGTGCCGATGAGTACCACACCACCACCGGCCATCAACTGCTTGATTCCTTGGCTCTTGGCACCGGGATTGTCATTGCCGTACCCCTCCATGAGGTTGACCACGCCCCACACGGCAAGGCCAGCGCCAAGGGCGACAACGAGGGTCTGCAAAACGGTAACTGCCTGATTGATAAATTCCATAAATGACCTCCTTATGTTGGAAATTGATTAAAAATTAAGGGAGAGCGCGGCATTTCGCGCCCTCCCATGTGGACACGCGAACCGGTGATCAGAACAAACCGGACAGCAGGGGGATGAGGGTCGTGCCGATGAGTACCACGCCGCCACCGGCCATCAACTGCTTGATGCCCTGGCTCTTGGCACCGGGATTGTCATTGCCGTAGCCCTCCATGAGGTTGACCACACCCCACACAGCCAGACCGGCACCGAGGGCAACAACGAGCGTCTGAAGGACCGTAACCGCCTGATTGATAAATTCCATAGAGTGACCTCCTTGATTTTTGAGTGTGAATTATTGAAAATGGGCAAAAAAATAGAAGCCCCGTCATTGTTCTGCTTTGGGCATTGCCCATGCGCAGTGCATGACGGGGCTTCAATCGGCTTCAACCTCTCCCATGTCATAGAGGTCGAAGGTTTGGGTGGGCTTGACTACCAGCTTGTGAGAACGGTATTTCTCGATGTCAAAGGCGTTGCGCTTATCGTAGTCGGACAGCATTTTGTATTTTGGATGCTTCGTAATGTCGTACTTGTCACTGAGAAAAGGTCTCACGCCTCTAAGCTGCAAAATACATTTGCCGCCGTCCATGACAGCGATTTCGTCCTCCGACATGAGCTGCTTGCCGGTCTTCTGATAGTTCAGGCCGTATGAGTTGTTGATCGAACGGGTTTCTGATGTGTTATATAGGTCGATTGTCTCCTTTCCGAGGATTTCACTGAGTTCCTTCAAAGTGGATTTTTCCTTGCCGCCGAGGAAGAGCGTACAGTCGCAGTTGCCGACAATCGTGTCCGCCGCGTCCTTGTAGATGGTCTTGAGCTGGCTCTGGGACTGCAAGATGATGGATGCTGAGATTTCCCGGCTTCGGATCGTAGCAATCAGTTTGTCGAATTTCGGGATTTGACCGATGTTCGCAAACTCGTCGAGCAGGCAGCGGACATGAACGGGAAGCCGCCCATTGTAGACATCATCCGCCTTATCGCAGAGCAAGTTAAAAAGCTGGGAGTACATAATCGCAACGACAAAGTTGAAGGTATCGTCGGTATCAGAGATAATGACAAACAGCGCCGTCTTGCGGTCGCCGATGCAATCCAGCTCCATCTCGTCGTAACTCATCAGCTCCCGCAGCTCCGCGATGTCAAACGGGGCAAGCCGTGCGCCGCAGCTAATCAGGATCGACTTGGCTGTTTTGCCAGCGGCTAACTTATATTTACGGTATTGCTTGACCGCGAAGTGGTCAGGGTCACGCTCTTCCAGCTCATCGAACATGAGGTCAACGGGATTTTTGAAAGTCTCGTCATCCTCTCTGGCCTCCGAAGCGTTGATCAATTCGAGCAAGGTAGTGAAGTTTTTCTCGTGTTCCGGCGCTTCGTACCAGATATAGCCGATGAGTGCGGTATAGTAGAGCTTTTCTGCCTTGACCCAGAAATCCTCCCCGGACTTATCGCCATCTCCCTTCGTGTTGACGATGATCGTATTGACCAGTTTGAGGATGTCCTTCTCTGACCTGATGTAAGCGAACGGGTTGTAGTGCATGGATTTACGAAAATTTATCGTATTCAGCGACTTGATGATATAGCCGTTTTTCTCAAGCATCTTTCCACATTCGACCAGCACTGTACCCTTGGGATCAGTGACCACATAGGAGCTGTGCATCTGCATCAGGTTGGGCTTCACGAAGAAGCGGGTCTTACCCGAGCCGGAACCACCGATGACAAGGATGTTCTTATTCCTCGCGTACTTCGGCTGCTTCGGACGGCTGTTCATGGTCAGCCCTTCGGTCTGGGTGAGAATGACATTGTTGGAAAAGTCATCATCCATGTAAGGCCGGATGTCTTCCGGTCGTCCCCAACGCGCTGACCCGTATTCCTCCCCTTGGCGGAATTTCTTGCGGTTTTTGCCTTTGATGTAGACGGCCAGCTTGAGCAACGCGCCTCCGGCCACACCAATGAGAAGGTCTACTGGATGAAAGCTGGGGAGCGGATTGGCGAACGCTGCGCCGAAATTGGCTAAGCCGCCGGTGAGCTTGTCGATGAACTCTGTGCCGGGAGCCAGCCGGAAGACTGCCGCCAGCTTATCCACAAAGTAGAAGGCGAACACATACGGGAGATTGAGAAGGGCGAGCTTTTTGATGTCGAGTTTCTTTTTCATAGCTCAACGCCCCGATCCTTCGTCTTAACCTTGACCTTCTCCTTGTGCTGGGCTTTAGACTGCTCCCTGCTGCGGGAGAGCTTCTGCTTGAGGGATTGCTTTTCTTTCTGCTTGACCGTCTTGGCGGAAAACTCCTTGAACGCCTGAGTCATCACATCCACATCCCGGCCTTTGAAGAAGACGAGATAGCGCGGCGGTTGCTCAGAGGTGTCCTTCTTGAGCGCGTAGTCGATCCCGTACTTGTTCGCTGTTCGCTCGAAAGACTTGATGTTTCCGTCGGTCACTTCGATGTTGCTGATTGCGGCGTTCTGCTCGACAAGGTGCTTGATGGACTGCTTGCCCCGGTAGGTCTTGGGCTGAGAGGCTTGCTTCTCTGCCTTTTCAATTTCCTCGATGAATTTGGCGAGCGCCTTTTTCAGCACTTCCGCAGTGATCTTGCCGCCCTTAATGGCAATCGCAACAACTTTGGTATTTACTTCATCCTGCATGGGGACCTCCTTTCTGAGATTTACGGGGCAATCCCGTCACTAAGGCGGGACACCGTGTAAAATGTGGATCATGTTTTCATCTCACCCCCTTGAAGTTGATTGAGAATGCCTACGCATCAGCCTTTCCCGTGAAAATCGTAGTTCACGCGGGCTGAATAGTAGTTGTCTATGGTCAGAGATGCGTTGTATAACGCCGTGAGCAGATATGCCCGGATGTTCCGAATGTCGGAAGGGCAATCGTTCATCGCTTGGAGCACATAGTCGATGTGGCCGCTGTCCAGCTTGAGAAAGCGTGACTTGACCACCGGCTGCGGCATATCCTCGCCGTTGATACGGATGGTGGGGCTTGTGGAGCAGACAGCATCCAGCATAATCTCGACAATTTCGTTTACACGGTCAAGGTCATAGTGCCTGTCCTGAGAGCGGATGTCGATCTCAAGGTTATCCCGGATCAATTCCCTGTATTGCTCCCGTTCATCCATCCTGTCCATCCCATCAAGATTGATAGATTGATAGTTTCTCAGAGAGTTATTTCTTTCGTTGGTAATTAATTGATTAGTATTTAATTGTGCGGGATTTTCCGTACACGGTTTTCCCGTGAACGGATTATCCGTGTCCGGCTTTTCCGTATGCGGTTTTTCCGTGTCCGGCAAACCCGTCTGCGGCTTCTCGTATATCTCGAAAACCATGCTGCTCATCCGGCCTTTTTCATCCCGTGACTGATGACGGACGAGATACCCTGCGTCCTCAAGCTCCCTGAGAGCTGCCAGAACAGCATCGGGGCCTTCCTTGCAGATCGCCGAAAGACCTTTCGTTGAGAACTGCCAGCCATCGTTGAAGGACAGCATTTTGGAGAGTAGCCCCACGGCCTTGAGGGACAGGGTTTTATCCCTGAGATGGTAATTTGCCATGACCGTGTAGCCACGGTTTTTGTTGACGCGATAGACTGCCATGTGGTTATCCCTCCCTTGCCATCACCGGCTGACAGCGCAGCGTTGACAGCTTCACCGGGGAATAGGGACATTCCTCGAAGACACAGGTTTGATATTTCCAGTATGGACGATGGAAGCAGCACGACCGACATTCCGGGCAGATCCCGTCGCATCCGCTGTCATAGTGGTTGTGGCCGGGTACCTCCTTCATGAGGGCTTCAAAGGCTTGCAGCTTACCGGCTGTCATGTAGCTCATTTTGTTTTCTCTCCTTTCCTCGCCGCACCGCCGTCATCTGCAAGAGGCAGATTGTTCCAGCTTTCGGGCAACAAAAAAAGAGGGTTTGCTTCATGCTCCGAAATGGAGAATGAAACAAACCCTCTTAGCTTTTCAGATATTCAGATGATTTCTCGGATGGTATGGATGATGCCGAGCAGCAGCCCGACGATCAGGGCGAGTCCTCCGATAAGACCGCCGATGATGATGTTGAGTGCGAAAATTCCTACTGTGCCGGATATGCTGTAACCGAAGGGGACGAGCCAGAGACACATCCTGCGGATGCCGAATGGGAAGCCGACGCAGAGCCACATCAGGAAGTAGTCACATACGCCGTCCGCCATGTAGACCGGCTTGAAGAATGCGGCAAGGCAAAGGGCAATCAGCAGAGGAAGCAGCACTTCCTTGAGAAAAGTCTTCACATTCTCACCCTCAATCCCTGCAAATCGTCCGTGCGGATGCCGACGAGATACCAGTCCGCAGCCATCTCGATCCGGGTGGGTTTCCACTTGCCCCCGACCATGACATCGAAGCATTCCCCGCAGTGCAGACCGCCGTAGTAACAGTCAAGGTCAAAGCGAATGTCGTATCGATCCGTTGCGTGGTCATAAACCAAAGTTCCCTGTTTCATGATGGACTCCTTTCGTTGTGGGCAGCGCAACGGGAAGGGCTTACGCAGTGTACCTCCATAGCCACCGCCAGCCGGTTTTGATCCGGTGCGCCGATTGTAGTGCGATTGTTCCTCTTTCAGGTCAAAAAAGAAGGGACTAAGCCAGAATCCCTTGATTTTCAAGGTCTTTCTGATTTAGTCCCATTATCGCACAACAATCCTTGACGATCACTGTGCCTACTTTCCCGGCTTCAATGTCCGCAAGCATGGCTTGAAAACCGGGTCTTTGGAAGTTTGCGCCGGAATAACCGTCATCGGTGTACCAGCGCAGATTGGTAAATCCATTCTGTTTTGCGTAGGCTTCGAGTATCCTTTTCTGGTTCGATATGGAATTACTCTCTCCTTGCAGGTCATCATCTTTGGATAATCTCGGATAAAGGGCGGTAATCAGGTTTTGGGTGGCTTGTCTTAACATAAAATCCTCCGTTTCCGACAGCCAGCCCCACTATTCCGTATTTTTATCATACCACATGGGGCGGCTGTCTGTATAGCGGTGAAAGCGTCAAATCTGCTTCTTTATAATTTGTCAAATTGTCAATTTTCTTGTAGCAATTTATTGTTTTCATTTTCTTATGTAAATATTTACAAATCCGTGATATGATATAAAAAACAAATTTACGGGGTGGAGAAATGAAAAATGTAATCATTAGCGCCGATGGCGATAGGATAGTTTATTCTGTTCCGAACATTGTAGCTGACAATCTAACTGAATACTGCATTGAATTTTGTGACAAATGGCTTAAAACAAGTCCCCACGCAAAAAAGTATAGGTTTAACGGTGGCCTATGTTACAATGAACGGGATTTCATTGAGTATCTCAACAGATTCATATTTCCCAAAGAGCAATCGGTATTTATTGAAAATCTTGGTCCAATAGGGATTGATGAATTACCAATACCAGAGCGCTACAAAGATTGCCCTATGTTTAATTTCTGAAAGGTATAAAAAGCGGCCACATTCCCCGGCGTGACCGCTTTTCTATGTCCCGTCATATCGCCGGTTTTTGTGTAGCAGCTTCGGCCTGCAATACCTTTGCCATTTTGTCGGCGGCAGTTTCGGTGCTGCCCTGCTTGAAAAAGCCGGACACCACAAGGACAGAGTTGCCCATGCGGATTTCCGTCACGCAGTCGGGGCGGCGAGGATTGGTTCGGGTGATCTGCTTGTTATCTGCCATAGGCTACTCCTTTCACTCGTTCATCAGATTTTTCAGCCGTTCCAGCTTGGCCTGTGCGGTTTCCCTGCGGAAATTACCGCCTGTAAAACGGACGGGGGCGCACATTTCCAGCAGCCGGTCATAGATACGGGCGTGGGCGGTGTCCGGCGGGTTCTGGATTTGCTGCAAGGTCAGGTTGGTGGTGACGATCAGCGGCCTGCGGCTGCGGTATCGGCTGTCAATGACGCTGTAAGCCTGTTCCAACCCGTATTCTGTTCCACGCTCCATGCCGAAATCGTCCAAAATCAGCAGCGGATAACGGCAGAGCCGGGAGATGTACTCGTTCCTGCCCTCAAAGCTGGCGGCAAGGTCATTGAGGATTGCGGCAAAGTTCGTCATGCGGACGGGGATTTCTTTCTCCATCAGGGCGTTTGCAATACAGCCCGCAAGGTAGCTTTTGCCGGTTCCTACACCGCCCCAAAAGAGATAGCCGATGTTCTCGGCCTGCATGGTGTCCCAATGCTCCGCATAGAACCGGGCAACAGCTGTCTGGGGGTTCCTGCCGTTGTCGTTTTCAAAAGTCCAGTCCCGCATGGCGGTATCGGAAAATCCCCGGCGTTTCAAGTCCTCTACGGTGTCAAGGTGTCTGCGCTGCTGTTCGGCGGCTTCACGCTCAATCCGCTGCGCCCTCTGGCAGTCGCACTCTGCCGGGTGGCGGTCAAGCCCGAAAAGCGTCTTGCCCTCTGGGAAATAGGCTTCTTTGGGCTTGCGGCATTTTCCGCAGTACAGCAAACCGTCCTCGCCTGTGTAGTCGCCGCTGTCCGGCTCGGTATCCGGCAGCAGATTGATATTCTCGATTTTGTTCATAAACTTTCTCCCTCCTTGCAGGTGTAGTCCGGGACACCCTGTTTCGGGGCGTCCTTTTTGTCATTCTCTGCCCATATCCGCAGGGCGGCGGCATAGTTCTGGTAGGTTCTCCCGTTGGCGGCAAGGTAGCGGCTCATTTCCTCAATGAGCCGTTCCAGTCTGTCCGGGAACTCGGCTTTCAGTTCTGCATACTCGGCTTCGGTCAGAAAAACATTCTCATATCTGCCAAACGGTTTGTGCGGCTCTCCACTCACTCCCATTGTTTGGTTTTCTATCAGGTTGTTTATAGTAAGGTTGTTAGGGGTCGGTTTTCCGACCGTCATAAGGTCGCTTTTCCGACCATCAGTAGGTCGGTTTTCCGCACTTATGAGGGTCGCTTTTCCGACTGTCATAGGGTCGGAAATCCGAACTAATGGCGGCAGCTTCACATACAGGCGGTTGGCTGCGGAAAATCCCGCCCGTTTCCGTTCCAGAAGTCCGGCTGCGTCCAGTTCGTTCAAGGCGGCTTTGATGGCGGTCTGCCCCTTATCCAGCATTTCGGCAATCTCCGCTATGGGATAGACAATGAATGTCCTGCCCTGATCGTCCTGCCAGCCGTTCCGCTGTGACAGGGTGGTGCGGTCTAACAGCAGCGCATAGAGCAGCTTGGCGGTCTGGGAAATGTCCATTTTCAGCAGGAACCGGGGATATGGCAGGTAGGGCGGCAAGCCTGTGTCCAGCCCTACATAAATGGTTTCCTGCGTGTTGTCCGGCTTCATGGCTTCGCCCGCTTGGAGCGAAACGGCGGGCACTCGATGATCATAGCCCGGAAACTCTGCTTGCAGGTGCGGCGGCACTTGCGGCAAAGAGGATTGTAGGTGATACGGTTGCGCTCATTGAGGAAGAACGCCCATTCTTCCTTGCGCTTCTTGCTCATTCTCGGCATGGCGGCTCCTTTCTGCCGTTTCTATCGATGTAACCGGATAGGCGGCGTTTGGTGTATGATTTCGGTGTCATTTTCGGGGATTTTCCTCTCTGTATGCCCCTTGAAAAAGGCAGGTGGTATTGCGGATAGGGTCAGATATAGGGAACGCTTTTGTGCGGTTTCGGTATCATTTCGGGGTGGAGTTCAGTGGTCAATTTCCCATAGCAAAGGGGTGTCCAAAATGGAACCCCCTTTCCGGGTAGGGGTGGAACAAAACGGAACACCCTTACCGCTCCCAATCCCGACGCACCTCTTTTGTCCGTTCCTGCCGGAGCATGGCGGCAAGGTTGGATTTGACCTTTTGCAGCTCGGCGGCTCTGGCTTTCTGCTCCCGGTACTCGGTGTAAATCCCGTTTTTCTCGGAAATCAGGGCTTCATTTTCCGCTTGCAGCTTGGAAACGGCGGGCAGCTTCTTTAAGCCCTGTTGCCGAAAATACCGCACCGCCGCTTCATACAGCGTCAGGTCTGCATGAAACGCTTCCCGGTATCGTTCCGGCTTCTTGGCAGTTTTCAGCCCGTCATGGGCGGGCTTGGTTCTGCGGTAAACGCTGATCTGGTGCATGAGTTCCTTGTTGGCGGTGATTCTGGATTCCAGTTCTTTCAGCTTTTCTCCGGCGGCGTGCTGCCCGGAAATGGCGGCTTCCAAAGCTGTGTCCACTTCTTCGGGGCTGGCAAAACCATGCTCGGAAAGGAAATTCATGGTCTTTGCCATCTGTTTGAGGTTAAAGGTTTTTGCCCAACGCTCATAACCGATACCTTTTCCCTCGGCTCGCTTGGCGGCTATATCTACAAGCCGCTGCGGGCTGTCAGGGTTCGGGGTGATTTGGGCGGGTTTTGTCCGCTGTATGCCCTTAGTAAGCTGCGGCTGGTGTTCCTGTCTGTCCTGCATCTTTGCGGCTGCTCTATGGGCGTTCTGCTGGAAAACAGCAAGGACAGCGGCCTTGTCGAAGTCCGTCCCCAGCTTCCGGGCGGTGATGGGCTTTGTTCTGTCCGGCGTGAGATAGGACAGCCGCCCCCGGCTCTCCTTAACGGTCACGCCCTCCCGCAACAGGAGAGCGGAAAACTCGTCAAAGCTGGCGGCGGTGGCAAGGGCTTGGCGTATGGTCTGCCGCAAACGGCCTTTGTCGGTTTCAAACTTGGTCTGTCGGGGTGCGATACCCTCGGCAAGCAGCACAGCGTTTTCCTTGTCCAGCTTGGCTTGCCCCTTGCGCTTCGCCCAGTATTCACGCTCGGTCACTTTGTTTCGGCTGCCGTTCAAGAGGTCGATCTGGTAAAGCCCCTCCCGGTGGCACATCTCCATGACTTCGCTGCGGAAATACCGCATGGCGGCTGCGGTACAGCGGTGCTTGTTCCCGGCTCTGGTGTCGCTTGCCCTGTCCATGTAGGGCTTGCGCTCCACCTCGGCAATCCGCAGACTGTTGATGACAATATGCACATGGATATTGCCGCTATGGTTGTGCCCGTCCGGGTGGGTACAGACAAGGGCTTGGTGTCCGGGAAAATGCTCTTTGCAGTAGGCCAGCCCCAACGCCTGCGCCCGGTCTACGGTCAGGCCATTGTCGGCTGCGTCCCGTGGGTCAAAGCTGATGATATAGTGGTGGCTCTTGATGTCCTCCCGTTTGCTGTTCTTGCCGTACCGCAGATTTGCCCGGATACATGACAGGGCAAAATCTTCCTCCCCGCAGTTCAGCGTGTCCAGCCGGTAGTCCTGCCGGGGAATGAGCCGCCCGGCTTCATCAAGGGTGGGTTTCATGGTAAACTCGTCATGCTCAAAGGTGAGATAGGCTTCGGCGGCTCCGTAGTCGGCATTTTTAGAGCTGATATGCTTGATCGTTGCCATAGGCTTCACCTATCACTTTCAGCACCTCGAATTTGAGGGCGGCAAGGTCGGAAACAGCGGCTCTCACCTCACTGGACAGGGCGTTGTAGGGTGCGCCGTATTCGTTGAGATACCGGGCGATCTGGTTCAGGTTGCTGCCGATTTTCCCGTACTGCGCCACAAGGGAAGATATGGCGGTGAGCATTTCTTCGCTGTGGGCAGTCACCCGGATAACAGGAGAAATCCGGCTGTAAAAAACGGCTTGCCGGATATACTCGGACTGGCTCATGGAGAGGGCGGCGCATTTGTCCTCAAAGGCTCTGCGCTCGTCCTCGGTCAGACGGGTCTTGACAACACATTTCCGCTTGGGGGTGTTGTAGGTTTTGTGTGGCATGGTGGCTCAACTCCTTTCAAACTGCAACGGACAATTTTTATCTAAAACACAAGTATTGGGGCAAGTTTTTTCAGCGGCGCAAGCCGCAAAAGGCGGGTTTGGGGTGGCAACCCCAACAAGTATCTGACCGGGGGACAAATGAGCGAAAAGCGAAATTTGGTACACTGGTCGATACTTGCTCTCCGTGACTGCAAACTTTCTCTCACTTCCGTCCGCCACTTTTTTGGAAAACTGCAACCACAAAAGTTTGTTTCTCTTTTTCTGCTACTACTAATCCTGTAAAGGGCATTCCTGCCCGCTTTCGCTAAAATGACACCGGACGCAGTGGTTTCTACCCGGTGTTGGAGAAATCCTTTCTCTTTGCCCTCTACTACGGGTAAATGCTCCAAATGCCAAACACCAGGGCAGAAAAATTCCCTCCTCGCTTACTACTACAACCGGCAGGGGGCAAAATGGCCGGGAGCGGAGCCGGACAACAAAAAAAGCAGTAAATCTTTTTCAAGACTTACTGCTTTCGCTGGCCGCGTCGGTGGCGGCTGGTATTCAGTTTTTATGACTTGTCCGGTGGTTCGTCAAGCCGGAACTTGAATTGACAGTCAATTAACCGCTGCTTTACATAGTCCTCCACCTCGGCGTTGACCTGCCCGTTCACTTTTGAGAAATAGCGGATATATCCGGCGTAGTGGAGCAGGACAGCGTTCACGGCTTCTGGGTCGCCCTCACGGGCTTTGAGGATTGTTTCATAGGGGAGAAGTCTACTCATACCGGCTCACCCCCATTTCTTCGCGTAGCCGCTGCAAGGCAAGCTGGATATGCCGCCCCGCTGTGCTGCGTGACCGGCCAATACACGCGCCGATCACGCGCTGCGGCTGGCGCAGAAAGTAATAGCGCAGGATTTCTTCCCGCGTCTGCTCCGGCAAAACAGAGATCGCGTCGGCAAGGGCGGCGTTGCAGAGCAGGACGGTCTGACCGCAGACGGTAAATGGGTATTCCTCGTCCGGCTCCGACGCGGCAAACTGGACAAACTTCTCGTTCATCAGATAGTCAAGGGAAACTTGCCGTTCCCATTGCCGTTTAAGCTTCAAAATCTTGTCCAAGGCGGCACAGCGGATAACAGTCTTGCAAAAGGCGTTGTACCTGCGCTGGATATATTCTTGATAGGCTATCTGGTCGGTCATGGAAATTCCCCTTTCTGAATAATAGTGCGGGGCGGTGGCACTTCTTGCTGTCGCCCCTTGATTGCCTACCAGCAAAGGCGGGCGGGGCTGTCAACGGCTGCGCATATGCGCCGTTCATCTTGACCGTTGACTGGCTCGGCTGGGTTTGCTATTTACCCGACAAACTTGAATTTATTTTAAGCTATCACGTTTTACCTTCTTAAGCCTTACTATCATTACCATAGGAATTTCTTTGTTGGTTTTAAAACATTCTTCATAAAATCCATCAATGACAAATCCAGCTCTAAAACAAAGGTTAA
>OLQY01000273.1_pt1 | contig 67360 bp, 68 predicted proteins | sample 1672851 | NCBI WGS metagenome assembly OLQY01 (sample SAMEA3136730, study PRJEB25190) | human gut metagenome
TCATCCGGTTTATCAAATCGTGATCACGGACTTTATCATTTCTCCGGAATATGAAGATCTGGTGGAACAGTTTGAACAAAGAAACTGGAAAGGATAGGCTTTAAAATATGCCGGACAGTTAATGCAGCTGATCTTTGTTCAACTCCCCAAAGTTCCTGTGATGGATGCCAGGGACATGGGTTTACTTGAAAAGTGGAGTTTCTTTCTGAAATACTTTGAAGACGAAGGAAAACAATAACCCGTAAAGGAAATCCAGGAACTCTTACAAACAATCTGGAAGATGATCAAAAAGCAGGAAATACATACTTAACTTATGTCATTACCCTGCTTTTTATTGTTTCATAAAAAAAGAGATTCCCGAAGGAATCTCTTTACGACAAATTCAAATCTTATCCTAATTCAGAGAAGTATTTGATTGTACGAACCATCTGGCTTGTGTAAGAGTTTTCGTTGTCATACCAAGATACAACCTGTACCTGAGTATCTCCGTTTTCCATTTCATGAGCCATAGTCTGAGTAGCATCAAACAATGATCCGTAACGCATACCGATGATGTCGCTAGATACTAATTGTTCTTCAGTGTATCCGAAAGATTCAGTAGAAGCGGCTTTCATAGCAGCATTGATTTCGTCAACTGTAACTTTTCCTTTAACAACAGCTACTAAGATTGTAGTAGATCCTGTAGGAGTAGGAACACGCTGAGCAGAACCAATCAGTTTTCCATTCAATTCAGGAATTACCAAACCGATAGCTTTGGCAGCACCTGTAGAGTTAGGAACGATGTTTACGGCAGCAGCACGGCTACGACGTAAGTCACCTTTACGCTGAGGACCATCCAAAGTCATCTGGTCACCAGTGTAAGCATGAACTGTAGTCATGATTCCTGATTCGATTGGTGCCAAGTTGTTCAAAGCAGCAGCCATTGGTGCCAAGCAGTTTGTTGTACAGCTTGCAGCAGAAATAACTGTGTCTTCTGGTTTCAAAGTTTCATGGTTTACGTTGTAAACGATTGTTGGAAGGTCATTTCCAGCTGGAGCAGAGATAACAACTTTACGAGCTCCTGCTTTGATATGAGCTTCTGCTTTTGCTTTAGAAGTATAGAATCCTGTACATTCCAAAACAACATCTACACCCAGGTCACCCCAAGGCAATTTAGAAGCATCTGCTTCTGCATAAATTGTGATTTCTTTTCCATCAACAGTGATAGAGTTTTCACCAGCACTTACAGTGTCAGCTTTTTCATATGTACCCTGAGTAGAGTCATATTTCAATAGATGAGCTAACATTTTAGGGCTAGTTAAGTCGTTGATAGCAACAACATCGTACCCTTCGGCACCGAACATCTGACGGAATGCTAAACGTCCGATACGTCCAAAACCGTTGATTGCAACTTTTACTGTCATATCAGTAAATCCTCCTTTAAATTAACAACATCATTATAGAAACAAAACCTTTTTTTGTCAATGTATGCACCTGTCAATTCCCATCATTTTACCACATTTTTCATATCGTTTTCTTTTTGTTTCAACCCCTTTCAATTCATGAAAGACAACCTTATCATTCTGTGTTAAAATAAGGTTTATAACTAAGGAGGAATGCTTATGAATCAGCCAGCTATTTTAGATTTGTTAGAGAACAATGCCCGACTGACCAGTCAAGATCTTGCTGATATTTTAAACGAAGACAAGGAGACTGTGGAAGCGGAAATTCAAAAACTGGAAAACGAAAAGATCATCTGCGGATATCATACCGTCATCAACTATAATAAAGCATTGCGTGATCAAAAGGTCATGGCTTACATCGAAGTGAACTGTACACCACAACGCAATCAGGGTTATGATAAAACAGCGTTGTTGATTGCCAAATACCCGGAAGTCGAGACCATGTATTTATTAAGTGGTGACTGTGATTTTCTATGCTTAGTCTGCGGAAAGACCATGTTTGAGGTCGCCCGATTTGTTTCTGATAAGATTGCCTGTGTGGAAAATGTACTTTCTACCAAAACACTGTTTGTCCTAAAACAATATAAACAAAGCGGTCTGTTAATGCAGGATGAACCGGAGACATCCGAACCTAGGCTGGTGGTTACCCCATGAGAAAGCCAATCAATCCCGTTGTCGAAAAATTAAAACCCAGCGGAATCCGTAAATTCTTTGATTTAGCTAACACCATGCAGGGTGTCATTTCCCTGGGTGTTGGCGAACCGGATTTTGATACGCCATGGCATATCTGTGAAAATGCCATACACTCCATGTCCACCGGAAAAACACATTATACTGCCAACCGCGGACTTCTTGAGCTGCGCCAGGCGATCTGTGAATTCCATAAAGTTCGTTATCATCAAAACTATGATCCTGGAAAGGAAACACTTGTGACCGTTGGTGGCAGCGAAGCCATCGATCTGGCCATGCGTGCTTTGGTCACTCCCGGAGATGAAGTCATCGTTTTAGATCCGAATTATGTAGCGTATGCACCTACAATTGAACTGGCCGGCGGAATTCCTGTTCCCATTGAATTAAAGGAAGAACATGAGTTTAAATTGATGCCGGATGTTTTACAACACGCTATCACGGATAAGACAAAAGCCATGATCATCAACTATCCCAGCAATCCAACCGGCGGTGTCATGACCAAAGAAGATTATGAAAAGATCGTTCCGATTATAAAAGAAAGCGGCATCTATGTTATCAGCGATGAAATTTATGCCGAACTCAGCTTCGATCAGGATTTTGCTTCATTGGCTCAATTTGATGAAGTAAAAGATCAGATTCTTGTCATCAACGGTTTTTCAAAAGCATTCGCAATGACAGGATGGCGACTGGGTTATGTTCTATCCAACGCCGAAATCAGCAGTGCAATGACTAAGATTCATCAATATGTGATCATGTCCGCACCGACACAGGCACAATATGCTGCCATCGAAGCTTTACGACATGGCTTGGAAGATGTCTTAACGATGAAAAAAGACTATATGAATCGAAGAAATCTTTTGGTCAACCGCTTAAATCGTATGGGATTAAAAACCAATATGCCTCATGGCACATTCTACGTTTTCCCGAACATTCAAAAAACCGGGTTGACCAGCGATGAATTCTGCGAAAAGCTGCTTGATGAAGAAAAAGTCGCCTGTGTACCTGGAAATGCATTTGGCGAACATGGTGAAGGCTTTATTCGTATCTCTTATGCCTATAGTATCGATCATATCAAAGAAGCCTGTGATCGAATCGAACGTTTCTTAAGCAATCTGACAAAGTAAAAGGACCGCATCTGCGATCCTTTTTCATTAGCTGTTTGTCAGTTCTTTCATAGCCTGCTGGTAGGCCACTGTTTTTTCATGTGCGTCCTCTTTGGAATTTCCTTTGATACAATAATAGAATTTACACTTAGGTTCTGTACCACTTGGACGAACGGCAATCCAGCTTCCATCCTCCAGATAATATTTCAAAACATCCGATTTTGTAAATCCGGTCAATTCTGTTACCGTATCGCCTTCCTTGATCGTACATTCTTTATAATCCTCACTGCGAACAACCTTTGAACCATTGATTTCAGTTGGCGCATCTTTTCTTAAATCCGCAAGAATTTCTTTGATACGATTGGCACCGGCTTCCCCTGACAATGTCAAGGCAACCTGACTTTCTTCATACGTTCCGTGACGTTCATACAAGCTGTCCAGTACATCTACCAGATCTTTACCCTGCTGCTTATAGAAGCTGGCTGCTTCCGCCAACATCAAACAAGCCTGCGGTGCATCTTTATCACGAACAAATGGTTTGATCAAAGAACCATACGATTCTTCATATCCAAAGACATAATTCTTTTCATGAGTTACTTCATATTTGGCAACCTTTTCACCGATGAACTTAAATCCAGTCAATGTCTTTTCGGTTTCTACACCATAATCCGCCGCAACCTTTTCTCCAAGATCACTTGTGACAACGGTATTGAACATCACCGGATTTTCCGGCATCAGACCCTTTTCTTTTAACTGCGAACAAATATATTCGATTTCAACCGAACCAGACTGGTTTCCGGTTAGGACAACATAGTCTCCATTGTGTTTTACCCCAACACCCATACGATCGGCATCCGGATCACAAACCAGAATCACATCAGCATCGTTTTCTCTGGCATATTTTAAAGCCAGTTCATACGCACCCGGCTGTTCCGGATTTGGTGTTGGTGTATTGGAGAAATCAGGATCCGGGGTACATTGTTCCACAACCGGAATGCATGTATAACCCGCACGTTTATATACTTCCTGTACAGGAATATTCGCTGTACCATGCTCTGGAGAGAACACAATTTTGATATCTTTTTTCACATCCGGATTCAATTGAATGCTTAATACATTTTTATAGTATTCTTCATCCACTTCTTTACCAATTACGGTAACCAGCTTCTTTTGTTCCTCTGTACAATTGGCATCGATGGCTAATTCATCTTCAATCGCATTAACCTCATCAATGACCTGACCCGCCAAAGCCGGAACTAACTGACATCCTTTATCATCATAAAGCTTATATCCGTTATATTCCTTTGGATTGTGGCTGGCCGTAATCATGATACCGCCAAAACAATGAAGATGGCGCACCGCAAAACTTAATTCCGGTGTCGGACGAAGAGATTCAAACACGTAGGATGCGATATTATTCTTGGCCAGTAAATCAGCACAGTCAAAGGCAAATTCTTTTGACATGTGACGGTTATCATACCCAATGGCTATACCGGCTTTACAGGCAGCTTCACCGGCTTTTTTGATGTAATTGGCATATCCCTGTGTTGCTTTGCGGATCGTGTGAATATTGATACGATTCGTTCCAGGTCCTAATAAACCACGCATGCCGGCTGTCCCAAATTCAATCAGCGTATAAAAGGCATCATTTTTTTCCTGGGCATCCATATTATTCAACTCGTCTTTATAACGTGGATCCAAATTAGGGTGGCTGACCCATTTTTCATATCTTTCTTCAACAATAGACATAAACAATAATCCTCCTAAAATCTAGATTTATTATATCATTTTTTCTATAAAATGAAATCGTTTTCATTCCTATATAATGAAAAAGAGGTCATTTGACCTCTTCATCGATTTTCGATAAAGCATCTTCCAGATCCTTTTTATCAAAAGAGAAATTATCATACCCTTCATTGATCGTAGTCCAGTAAGCATCTGTCGGTTTTTCCATCGTATCATAAGGATTCATCTTATAGACAAAAGCCTGTATCTTCTCCTTTGATACGGTTTGGATAGAAACGGTAATACGATCATATAACTCCGGATATTCTTCATATTCATCTAAGGCCTGAAGATCGGTATCTGTCACCTTGAATAAACCGACCTGAACTTTCTGTCCCGGACAAGGTACTACATCCAGAAAACCGCGTTTTCCAAAGACCAGCTGATAATCTTCAAGATATCCCTTTCCTATGCATTCTGCAGTAGGACAACGCACTTCCATCTGTTTTAGATGCAGGTTGCTTCCGTAGGCTGCATAAGCAAGCTTTAAAAATTCTTGTTCTTTCAATTCAATCTTCCTTCTTATTTTCTAATAAAAACCAAAGTTCCATGACCATTTTACGAGACTTTCGAAAATAACGACGTCGATAATGATAGACCTCCAAATCCTGCCATTGCGACGAAACATAGCCACTATCCGGCAACCAGTGCTGATAAAATTCCTTACGAATACCGGCTACTTTGGCCGGCAGAAATGCCTGGAAGCGAAAAGGAACTTTGACCTTGACCAAAAGCTGTCCTTTTTTTATCGACAAAGAAGCAAAGTTAGAATCCTTTCGTTCCACAAAATCACCCATAAAGATTTTCGTCTTTCCGGTCGCAACACAAGTTGTCAGCGGTCGGATCGGATTTTTTATCGATGGCTTGATTTTCGCAAATTCTTTGGAAAGTACGGGTAAGTCTTCATATAATGTATCCGGACTTGTCTTCTTTTCTATACCACTGATCCAGCAGTCTTTTTCCAATGTTACCGGCTCAAAGATCAATGAGTTTCTCCTCCTACGATCTGGATATCTTCTTCATTTTCCAGAATAGCTTCTACAGCTGCCTGAATTCCTTTGGCAATATCTTTTAAATTCATGCCCGGTGTACCGGCCGGCTGATTGACTGTTTGCTCTGTCGCAAATGGCACATGCATGAATCCACCCTTAACATTCGGATATTTTGTATAAAGGGCATGCATGACACAATACAACATTGCGTTACATACATACGTACCGGCTGTATAAGAAACAGAAGCCGGAATGCCATTGGCCTTGATCTTTTCTACCATCGCATGAACCGGTATTGTCGCAAAGTAAGCCTGGGGAGCACCTTCAACCAAAGGTTGGTTCATCGGCTGATTTCCTTCATTATCCGGAATACGCGCCTGCACATAGTTGATACCGACAAATTCCGGTGTTAATTGGGAACGACCGCCAGCCTGTCCAATACAAAGTACATAATCCGGTTTATATTCTTCGATCGCATCGATCGTTTTTTGTGGTCCCTTTCCAAATACAGTCGGCACTTCCAATTTAATCACCTGTGCCCCTGCAATTGTATCCGGCAACAGTTTAACCGCTTCAAAGGCCGGATTGATACTTTCACCACCAAATGGATCAAAACCTGTAATCAAAATCTTTTTCATCACTTTTACTCCTTATGATAATACAATCATCATAATAATCTGAACAACCAGCATGATTCCGGCAATAACAACCTGATTTTTAATAACCCCGTAGTCATCCTTCATCTCCAGTACCGCGACTGGAACGATATTAAAGTTGGCCGCCATCGGTGTACATAACGTACCGCAATATCCGCAAGTCAATGCCAACGATCCAATAATTACCGGATCCGCTCCATGTGCTAATACAAACGGTGCCCCGATTCCCACTGTCATAACGGTGATGGCCGCAAACGCATTTCCCATGACCATAGTAAACAATGCCATACCTACGGCATACACAATGATACCGATTGCGACATTTCCTTCAGGAATTATATTGGATACGATACCGGAAATCACATCCCCAACACCGGCAGTCGTAAAGACAGCCCCTAAGGCAGCCAATAGTGTAGGCAGCATGCTTAATGGCCCAACGATATCCAACATTCTTCGTCCATCATTTAAGAAAACAGAAGGCTTGTTGTCTTTTGAGAAGATCATCAACAAGATGATACCCACAACAACGCCGACACCCATACCAAACAATGGAGAAATCGTAGTAAACAAAGCCGCAATTAAGGCAAATGCACCAATCGATACCGCAGGAATGAAGACTTTAAAGCCAATTTTCTTGTAGTTCTTTGTCATCTCTTCTACCGAAGGACTTGGTTCAGAACCTGCTTTTACTTGTTTTAAGATAGGACTTAATACCATTAAAACCATCAAGATTCCTGTATACATCGGCGGAATCCATTTTCCAATCACAAACATCAAACCTAATAAAAACCAGAATGCGAATGTTCCATACCGTTTGTCATTGCTTTTGTCATTCAAATTTCGAATTGCAACATAAATCGCAATCAAACCGATCACAAAATACATGATTTCCAACAGTTTATCCGACATGGTTATTTCAGCGCTCATGAAATATTCAATAGGATTTGTCATTACTTCGCACCTCCTGCATATTTCTTAGCCAGTTTCTTATCTTTTAAGAAGTAGTAAACAATGGCACATGCTGTTGCGATCAAGGCAACAGGAATTTGTACACTGGCCAAATCGATCAATTCTACCTGATAGCCTAAATCTGCCAATGTAGATTGCACTAACAACATACCACTTGTACCAACAAACAAAACCTGTCCAAAGAACCATGCCACATTATCCATGGCAGAAGACATTCCTTTTAATTGTTCCAAATATTCTTCTGCAATCGGATGTCCATCTTTTTCTACGATAGCTTGAGCCATTGGCATTACGATTGGGCGAATAAAACTGGCAGCACCACCAACACTGATATTAAATGCACCAAAAATCAGACGAATGATACCATATATACCGATGATCAGACCAGCTGATGCATTTTTAAATTTCGCCATTAAATCGGCCGCTGCCTGTTTCAGACCATTTCGTTCCAAAGTTCCTGTCAAGACAAGGACGATGATAAATGTACACATGCTTCGATTGGATACAAAACTGGATCCTAATGTCTGTAAAAATGTAACAACATCAATGCCGGAAACAAGTGCTGTCACGATGGCCGCAACCATGATGATCAGTATGGAGTCTAACTTTAAGATAAACCCAACAACTACGATCAAGATTCCGAGCAATTTCAAAATCTCCATAAAGTTTCTCCCTCCTTATTATTCACTCTGCGAAGATTTCCACAAAATATAGTTTTATTATACCCCTATGAAAAATATTTTCAATTCATAATACAATTTTCATTATGTTTCAAGTTATATACATATATTAAATTTTGTATAAATATAAAGATTATCAATTTGATAAAAACTTCTAAGAAAGGGCCAAAAAAAAAGCCTTTCGGCTTTTTTATACATTAAGCAATAATTTTCTGTGCGCGAAGTACTTCTTCGATAGCAGCAATTGCTTCTTCTTCGTCTTCACCAGAGCAGCTGATTGTGATTTCAGACTGTGTTGGGATTCCTAAAGACATAACACCCATGATTGATTTCATGTTTACTTCACGTCCTTTGAAAGCCACGTTGATTTCACTTTTGAATTTGCTGGCAGCGTTTACAGCCACAGTGGCAGGACGAGCATGTAATCCTACTGGATCAACTACAGTTACAGTAACTTGTTTCATTATAAATATCCTCCTAAAGTAAATCTAAAAATATTTTAGTCCATTTCCCTCAATAAATCAATACAATTTCAGTCAACTTGAAGAATGAAGAAACCATTCTTTTTTAGTGCCCTGGCAAACATTCCATCCTGTTGGATCAGACAACCACTAAAGGTTCCATCGTATGTAAAGCCGACACCACAACTAGGCGAGCGACTTTTTAAGATCACAATCTCTATTTTGTTTTCTTTTAAGATGGATAACGCTTTTTCTACGCCCTTTTCTAAAGATGACGTTACATCTTTCCCAGATCTAGTAATCACTTTGCCATCCAAAATTTCAATTGGTTCTCGTGGAATGGAAAAGCCGGCTAAGCATTCCGGACATACCGGTATAATTTCATGTTCTTTTAAGAATGTATCGAGTATATCCCTTTTGCAGTGGTTTCCGTCATAGCGACACTTTTGACCGACCAGACATGCACTGACGGAAACTCTCATGAATTAGCCATCAATTCATCATATAACAACGAATATGTTTTGGCACTGTTGGCCCAGCTTACATCCGTATTCAGCGCATTAGTCTGTAAAATCTTCCAATCTTCTTTACGGTTGTAATAAACATCGATCGCATAATACAGCGTGTTCATCAATTCATTGGAATCATAATGCTCAAAACTGAATCCGTTTCCGCTCTTATCATATTCGTTATACGGATTGACCGTATCTTTTAAACCACCGGTTTCACGTACCAGCGGCAGTGTTCCATAGCGCATAGAACAAAGCTGTGAAATACCACATGGTTCAAATAACGATGGCATTAAGAACAGATCACTGGCAGCATAGATACGATGCGCTAAGCTTTCGTTGTATCCATAATAGAAACAAATCTTTCCTTTGTTTCCGTTTTCCAAATCCCTGAATTTGTTTTCAATCTGACTTTCACCACTACCTAAGATCACTAATTGAATCGGTGCAGCACATAAGGCATCCAATTGTTCCATCATCAAATAGAAGCCTTTTTGCCATGTCAATCGACTGACACATCCTACCAACATGACATTCTCATCTTCTTTTAATCCCAACTCTTTTTGTAAAGCCAATTTGTTTTGTTTTTTCTGTTTTTCAATATTGACTTTATCAAAATGATACGGAATCTCCGGATCCGTTTTTGGATTCCATAAATTGATATCGATTCCGTTTACGATGCCCCACAAATCATATTTACGCATATTCAGAATTGCTTCTAAATGCTCACCATATTGCGGTGTTAAGATCTCCTGTGCATACGTTGGCGAAACCGTTGTCACCTTATCCGCATATAGGATACCGGATTTCATAAAGGAAATACCACCATCAAAGCGAACATTTCCATTATCCAGCAAATAATAAGGAAGTCCTAAACAACTATCCAGCATTTCCGGGCCAAAGTTTCCCTGATAAGCCAAATTGTGAATCGTATAAACGAATCGAATACTGCGATAGCGTGCATCGTTATCATGTGTTTCTTTGACCATACAAGGAATCATTCCGGTATGCCAGTCATGACAATGAATGATATTTGGCCAGTAATTTAGCTGATTCAACATTTCAATCACAGCTTTTTGGAAATACGCAAAACGTTCTCCATCATCATCATAGCCATACAACGTATCTCTTTCAAAATATCCCTGATGTTGAATAAAGAAGAAGCATACATCCCCTTCCATCTTGGAATAGACACGTACCGGTACTTCATGATACGCAATGGAAACAGAAAACTCACAATCAAAATACAGTTCATCCATGTATTTTTCCGCAATTTTACGATATAAAGGCATAACGACTTTAACTTCATGCCCCTGTTGTGTCAAAGCAGCCGGTAAAGAACCGATTACATCCGCAAGTCCACCGGTTTTAATAAAAGGAAGCCCTTCACCTGCAACCATTAAAATTGATGCCATTAGATATTCTCCCTTCTTCCGATGTACAAAGGTTCTTCTTCTGTACCTGCTAAATCTTTTTTCTTCACGATCTTGGCGTATTTATCCACGATCACATTCTTTAATACCGCATTATCTCCGATTGTTACACCCGGCATGATCAAACAATTTTCCACCACAGAATTTTTACCGATCTTGCAGGCACGACCTACAATCGAATTGACAATCTGTCCATGTACTTCACAACTGTTGGATACAAAGGAGCCTACCGCGCTTCCCCCGTTCAAATAGATGGCTGGTGCACTGTCATTGGTTCTTGTATAAGCTGGCCATTTTGGATTAGAGAATTCACGCATATTAGCTTCATCCAAGATTGCCATATTACTGTCAAAATAAGATTTCAGATCATTGATGCAGTAAACACCACCACGGAAGTTTACCCCACGGATATCCATATCTTTACAATGATCATTGACAATATCCTTAAACCAGTACATACTGCTGACCTTTGTTGCCTCTTTTACAAGCGAAACAAAGATTTCTTTGGACATAATATACGTCTGTAGAGAAAGCTGACGATTCTTATAATTTCCTAAGTTGCTTTCAATGCTCAATACACCTTTTTGACGATTCATCTGAATCACATCACAGTTGATGTAATGATCTTTGGCATTATCTACATTCTGATATAACATGGTGATTTCCGCACCACTTTCCATATGCTGATCCAATAAATCCGCATAGTTGGCCATGTAAATCATATTGACTGGTGCAATGATCACATAATCATTGTTGTTTTGTTCGATGGAATACAACTGATCATAATAGCTTTGTACATCTGATACATATTTCACAGAACCATCTTCCCGATATAATGGAATCAGCTCGATCTTTCCATGTTTGGAGTTGATATTATACTGACGTCCACTGCCAATATGATCAATCAAGGAACGAGGATTTCCATTGACAAAAACCTTGATATCATGGATACCAGAATTAGCCATGTTTGATAATGGAAAATCCACCAGACGATAACGTCCAATAAAGTTAAATGCCGCAATTGGGCGATATTTTTGAAGACCTCTTACATACACATTCGGGTCATTGTAAGTCACGATACCTAAAGCGTTACACATCGTCGGTTACTCCCCTTTCTTTACGCGTTTAGAAATCAACGCGATCTCTTCACTGTCTGGTGATCCCACAACAGCACCCGGGTCGATCTTAACACCATCCGCTACAATAGCACGATAGACTTTGGCACCTTCACCAACACTTACGCCCGGCATCAAAACAGCCTGTTCAACGACAGCATCTTTATCCACGGTTACATTGTGGAACAAGACAGAGCCTTCTACATTTCCTTTAATGATGGCCCCCTGATTGATATAGCAGTTCTTAACAGAACCTGTTGGAGATACATAATGTGGAAGTGTCGGAACATCTTCTGTATAAATCTTCCATTCTGGATCATCCAAATTCAATTCATTAGATTTTGTAAGCAGATCCATATTGGCTTCCCACAGAGAATCAATCGTTCCTACATCCTTCCAGTAACCTTCAAATTTATAAGCCTGCAGCTTTTTACCCTGATTTAAGAAAGAAGGAATAATGTCTTTACCAAAGTCATGATGACTTCCTTCTACATTCATATCGGCAATCAATTCTTTACGCAGATCCTTCCAGTTAAAGATGTAGATACCCATACTGGCCAGGTTTGATTTTGGATGTTCCGGTTTTTCTTCAAATTCAACGATACGACCTTCTTCATCCGTATTCATGATACCGAAACGGCTTGCTTCTTTCATTGGAACCGGAAGTACGGCAATCGTACAGGCAGCACCACTTTCCTTATGCAAAGAAAGCATATCCGCATAATCCATTTTATAAATATGGTCACCAGAAAGAATCAAAACATGTTCCGGATCAAATGTATCGATAAAGTCGATATTTTGTGTAATGGCATCTGCAGTTCCCTGATACACATCAAATTTTGTTCCATCTTTTTCACGTGGTGGAAGTACATAAACACCACTTCCTCTTGTATCCAGACCCCAGCGTTGTCCGGCTCCGGCATAGGCATTCAGCATGACGGATTCATACTGTGTCAAAACACCTACGACTTTGATTCCTGAATTCGCACAGTTGCTCAAAGGAAAATCGATGATTCGATACTTACCACCGAAATAAACGGCCGGCTTTGCGTTTTTCTTTGTCAGATCCAATAAACGCGTACCACGCCCACCCGCTAAGATCATTGCGAGCATATTATTTTGTTCCATACTCATCCTCCTATATAACATAAGCGTCTTACTTAATTAAAAGTATATCACTTTTTCGTAAAATTTAAATGCTTTTTCATTGAAATGTATGCGTTTTCAATGTAAAGACTATGTAACAAAAAGAACCTGATTTTTTACCAGGTTCTTACAATTTACTATTCATTTATATAACGAATACAACAAGACTGCAAAGAAATCCATTCTTGTAGTGTTTTAGTATACAAGTGTTCGATCATTACTCATCAAAATCTGTAAAACGTCATTTTATTTACAGTTCGAGAATAGCTAGTCATTCTTTAAAAAAAGAGCTAAGCAGGTTACTTAACTCTTATAGACTATTCACTTCGCAAGGCTTCCACCGGATCTTTTTTCGAGGCAAAGCGACTTGGAATTAGACCGGCTATAACTGTCAACAATAAACTGATTAAGATCAAGATCAGTCCACCCTGCCATGGAAGGCTGGCAATATGAGAAACTCCTGTTAAATTCTCTACGATCATGCTGATGGGAATATTCAACAAGATTGTAATCAAGATCCCCATGCATCCACTGGCCAGACCAATGATAAACGTTTCAGCATTAAAGACATGCGATACATCCTTTTTGGAAGCACCGATAGCTCGTAAGATTCCAATTTCTTTGGTTCTCTCTAATACAGAAATATACGTAATGATACCGATCATGATACTGGATACGATCAAAGATACCGATACAAAGCCAATCAATACATAGGAGATCATATTGATTACACTGGTCACGCTGGACAACATCATCCCAATAAAATCATTATACGTGATCACATTGGCTAAACGATCAGCTGCTTTTTCCTTTTCGTTATACTCGTTGATCAAATTGCTGATTTCTTCTTTATCTTCAAAGCTGAAAGCATAGATATTGATCTTTGTCGGATTATCCAGATCGATATATCCCAGCTTTTGTAGATTGCTGTCATAGGTCGCATTGAGATTTTCATTGTATGTGCTCATATAAGACATCAGTTCTTCCTGTGACATAGAAGCCATGGCCATTTGCTGCTCCGGCGTTAATTTCGAAATAGACATTTCTTCCCCATCCGAAAATGCCGTTCCGGTAAATACATTGGTATCCGGATGATTGATTTGTTCCTGTACGATCTGTGAATTTGAACACTGTTCAATCATATAATCACGCATTTGTGAGGAATAATACACACCGCCCATCGTTGTCTTCGATACGGTAGAATCGGCTGGTTTGATGATCCCAACAATTTTAACATCTGTTGCTTGATCCACAATCTGATCGACATAGGCTTCATCCTGAGATCCATCGATCCATACGCCATTGACTTTATGATACAAATCACTGTTATTGACCAGTTTAAACGTTGTATTTAATAATTCATCGTATGTGTAAGTGGCATCTTCACTCGTTTGAATTTGATCCACATTACCGGCTAAAAGCTGATTATAATTATCGACCAGCTCATCCTGATCCATCAACCCCAGAGAATAGAGTACATAATCGGAAATCTCGTTTTGATCATTGACTTCGATCACAACCTCATTATAGGCATCCGGCCATTTTCCTTCGACCAGTTCAAATTCATCATCACGAAGCTCCTTGGTATCTGGCAAAGACAACCATACTTCATTCGACATCATCGATGTAGAAGAAGACATGAACTGACTTTGCAGATTCATCAAATCCGAGTAACCAAGGCGATCCAACAATCCATTCGGACTGACTTGTACCAGACCTTGATCACCTAAATCATTATAAACATGCATACTTAAACCATAATCGTATTCCACAGCTTTGGTATGATCCATGATTTGATCTCCCTCTTTACTTTCCAAATACGATTTAAAGGCAGAAAGATTGTTCTTGGAAGACTTTGAGATCGAATTTAAAATATCATTGATGTAGGGCATGGATGTGACCTCATCCTTGTTTGCCTTCTTTTCTTTATCATCCGATGACATATTCATCATGGTTTCCATCATCGTTGACATATCCATGGTACTATCTTGAATCTCAATTGGATAGCTGGCCATCGTATCATTTTCAACCTGATTGATATAAGTCTGCACCCCATTGGATAAAGAAAGGATCAAAGCGATACCAATGATACCAATACTTCCGGCAAAGCTTGTCAACAAAGTACGACCTTTTTTTGTCATCAAGTTATTTAAGCTCAGTGATAAAGCTGTTTTAAAAGACATACTTGGCTTTTTTAAAGAATCCGTCATTGGAGTAATTTCTTCCGGTGCAATAGGGTTGGTATCGTTTTGCACTACACCATCAAATAAAGAAATGATACGTGTTGAATAGCTCTTGGCAAGCTCTGGATTATGAGTCACCATGATGACCAGTCGATCTTTGGCAATCTCCTTTAACAAATCCATGATCTGCACACTGGTCTTGGAATCCAGGGCACCGGTTGGCTCATCCGCCAACAAGATTTCCGGGTTGTTGACCAAGGCTCTGGCAATAGCTACACGCTGCATCTGTCCACCGGACATCTGTGTCGGTTTTTTATCCAACTGATCTTCCAGGCCGACTTGTTTTAAGACCTCGGTGGCTCTTTGTCTTCGTTCTTGCTTATCGACACCACTTAATGTCAATGCCAACTCTACATTACTGAGCACCGTTTGATGCATGATCAAATTATAACTTTGAAACACAAAACCAACACGATGGTTACGATAGGTATCCCAATCTTTATCCGTATAGTTCTTGGTAGAACGTCCGTTAATGATCAAATCCCCGCTGGTATATTGATCCAAACCTCCGATAATATTTAAAAATGTTGTTTTTCCGCATCCGCTTTGTCCTAAAATCGAAACAAATTCACTGTCGCGAAATGTCAGAGAAATATCTTTTAAGGCATGTACGGTATTACTTCCTGTATTATAATCTTTGACAAGATGTCTAACTTCAAGCATATGAAAGCCTCCTTGAAATATGGAATATTATACCATTCATTAAGTTACTTAACAATATGTGAACTCTTCTTTATTCCTAACAAACCTTTACTCGATATAGAACAAAAAAAGTCCAATATCCTTTTAAATATCAGACCTTTAATTCTCAACTTCTTCTCATATGAAGCCTAGGTACTTTGATTCTGTGCTTCCAATGCTTCTTTCACACAGCATTCTAAATTTACATCGGTCAATACAGAAATCGTATCACCTTCTTTTATTTTAGTATTTCCCTTTGGCAATATCCTGTATTCACCTCGGCGTATTTCCACCAACAGTGTACCTTCGGGCAACGAGATATCTTTTACCATTTTGTTGGCTAACATGGATTCATGTTGTACGAGTATTTCAAATACGATTCGTTTTCCGCTTTCTTTAGGCTCTCCCTGCTCTTTATCCAACATGCCATCCAATAAAGCTTCATAAACCGGTGGACTTTTTAACAAGTCCGCAACGGCATAGGCTACTAAAGAAACCACCGTCAGCGATAACAGATGTGCCAGAGAATTGGTCATTTCTGTAACTAAGATGATACCGGTCAAAGGAGCTCTGACAATAGCTGTAAAATAGCCAGCCATTGCCAAAATAATAAAATTATGAAATAAAATAGGATCAACTCCTAAAAATGAAATAATTGCTTTAGCATATACAGAACCGATACCGGCACCCAAAACAATCAAAGGAAAGAAAATACCTCCCGGAATCCCGGAACCAAAACTGATGACGGAAAACAAAAACTTTACAAGAAGGAAAACGATCATGGTCGTCAAAACCAGATCACTGTTCATTTCTTCAAACAAGGCATGACCGCCACCCAACACCTGCGGCATGGTAATTCCTAAAACAATCGCCAACAAAAAAGGAATCCAGATTTTTACCCAGGTAGGTAGAGACAAGCTTTTGTACAGATCCTTTGTTCGAAGCAATACATAGTTATAAATTGCGCCGAAAACGCCAAGTAAAATGCCTAACAGGATCAGATAACCATAACCGGATAAGGGAATGGATTGAATCACCGGCAATTCAAAAATAGGTTGCATACCAAAAATCTGCTTGGAAATAAAATCGGAAGCTACGGCTGCCGACATCATCGACAACAAAATCACCGGTGTAAAGTATTTAAAGATTTCTTCCAAGGCAAACATGACACCAGCCAAAGGGGCGTTAAAAGCTGCGGCCAATCCGGCGCTGGCTCCTCCGGCGATAAGAATCTTTTTTTCCAGTCGTCCGTTTCCCAACCGATTACCGATAGCTTCTCCAACATTGGCACCCAATTGAATCGATGGGCCCTCTCTTCCTAATGAAAGACCTCCGGCAATCCCCATCGCACCACCAGCAAATTTACAAACCAGAGTAGAAAACCAACTTTTCCGCTTTAAAAAATATCCTTTTAAAATACCTTCGATCTGCGGTATTCCACTACCGGAAATCATAGGGTTGTAATCCACCATTTTTCCAATCAAATACGCCAAAATTCCAAAGATGGGAATCAACAACAAGATCCAAAGAAGATTTCCTGACACAAAATCATACAACGAAAAGGCAAAAGATTCGCCCTTTCCCAATACAAGTCGATACAATACCGCAATTCCTCCGGCACAAACGCCCACAAGCATACTTTTTAGAATAAGGATCACATTATCGAATACCGAATTGGTAAGAGAATGATAATTATTTTCCAATTTCATGATTTCCCTCTTTTCTTAAAAAATACACCTACCATTGTAATAGAGTCTTCCACATCTTACAACTACAGCTTGTATGATTCTTGTAGGAAAAGCCTGTAAAAACAAAAAAAACCGGAATCTTTACATAAGAAATTCCAGTTCTTTTTACGATAGAGTTATTCAATTATTCAGCCTTTAAAGTAAACTCTGTTTTCCAAAGTCCGTGCAGATTACAATATTCATACACAGTTACTTTTCCGGATTTATTCTTCATGCAGAAATGTGCTTCTGGAGCCATATCCGGTGTCAATGCTTTCTTTACATACGTTCCATCTTCAAATTCTACCCAGATCGCATTAATATAATGTTCGGCTGTCATAGGATGTGCAACACTTCCTACTTTAACAATCAGCTTATGTCCATCTTGTTCTACAACCGGTACGTGTTTTTCCAAAGCACCGTCAACTTCACCGGCTTTTACTTCACGTAATCCTTCAATAGCACCTTTTGTAGGTTCTACAACCAATTCAAATACAGCACCGCAGTCATCACATTTATAAATTTTCATTTCGAAAACCTCCTTTATATTGACATTATATCTTTAAACTCTAAAATAATCTATGAATATGCTTTCTTCACTTAAACTTTTACACTGTGATGAAAATCGACTGCAGTTTATCGCCAAAAAAGAGCTGACTTTTTTTGAACTGCAGTCTCTTTTTCATGCTTCCAGGAAGCACTGGAATCAATGCACAGACTTTAATGAACCGATTCTATACAAAGGACAATGTTATACAATTTCTTTTAAGCCAAAAGAATTTATACATCCAGCATCCTTTGATGATGTTACGATCCTGTATGAAGACTGTTTTGTGATTCTAGCTTTTAAGCCCCCTTTTTTACTTGTTCATGATGATGGACACACGCAAGATACATTACAGGCAAGAATCGATGCTCATTTAATGATGCAGGGAGCCATGTATCCCTGTCAGGCAATCCATCGTATCGACTATGAGGCAAGTGGTCTTCTGTTGTTTAGTAAGCATCCTTTTTTTCAGCCTTACTTTGATTTTCAGATGCAGCAGCATCAGATCAAAAAAGAGTATCAGTGCATCGTCGAAGGAAAATTTCCTTCTTCTATCCATGAAATTTGTAAGCCGATCGGAAAAGACAGACATCAGGCGAAAAAGATGCGTATTTCAAAAAACGGAAAACCAAGCAAGACAATAATCACTGCGGTTGAATCTAATAAAAACGCATCCAAACTGACTATTGAAATTACGACCGGGCGCAAACATCAGATTCGAGTACATCTGGCTTCTTTGGGATACCCCATTTATAACGATCCTTTATATGGAGTGCGTAAAGATCAAAAAGGATTGTTGCTGCAAAGCCATAAGCTTTCTTTCAAGCTTCCTTTTCAGAACCAAAGCCTTCAGATAGAATGTCCGGATGAGCCTAGAATGTGCTTAAAAGACTGAATAAAATATCCCACAGATAATACCCCTTTACATAGGCAATCCAGACGCCGACACATAAACAGGACACGTAGGCGATCATCTTCTTTTGTCTAAAAACGGACCATAAAAGACCAAAAAGAACAGAAATCAATACCGCAACCATCATACGATGCATCCCTAAAAGACAACCGAAAAAGCCTAAAAAATAGACATCGGCTATACCGATCCACTCTGGTTTTCTTCGATGTAAAAACAAAGCAGGCACACTGTATAAAAGTGCTCCTTGCCAAGGAAGACTTTGAAAGGTTCCGACAAAACCAATGGCAATGCATACACATACGATCAACCAATGCCAGCTGATATAATACGTATGTCGATCTTGTTCAAAAAGACAAAATAAGAAGGTAAAAAAGAGCTGTGAAAACCAGAATATATCCTGGGATAGAAAAGGCTGGACAAGAAAAGAACACAGTCCGAAAGTAATCCACTCGGTTTTTTCTGTTCTTTGTAATACATGTCTTTCAAAAATTGATGCGGCATATGTACATACAAGAATAAAAAAAGCTTCCATACCCTTTAGTATAGAAGCTCTTTCTTACCAATTTCTTACTTATTCACCTTTATATTCGACAATTTCCACTTTTTCGATCTCAATATTTTCTAATGGATGATCTTGACTGTTTGTCTGTACTTTAGAAATAGCCTGGACTACATCCATGCCCTTAAATACCTGACCGAAAACTGTATGTCCTCGTTGCGGATCAAATGCATTATAAGCCCCATCCAAGGAAGGATTACCGCCTTGTGTCTGGTATAATTCTTTATACGCTTCATCCACCTTATTCATATTCAAAAAGCTGTATCCATAATAATTCAATACGGATTGTTTCTCTTTTTCGCTCATATCCTTGAGCTGATCATAGTTAGCTTGCATACTTTGCCAGTAAGATGGATCAACGACCGGAGCCTGATTGATGAAAAACTGACTTCCGTTGGTGTTGCTGCCGGCATTCGCCATGGACAGAGAACCGGTAATATTGACAAGCTTGGTGCTGAATTCATCTTCAAATTCTTCTTTCCAGATGCTTTGACCACCACTGCCATCTCCATTAGGATCACCACCCTGAATCATAAAATCGGAAATCACACGATGAAAGGTCAATCCATCATAGTATCCTTCTAAAGCCAGTTTTTTAAAATTATAAACTGCCTTAGGTGCAGCCTCCGGAAAGAAGCGCACATAAATATCACCCATACTGGTATGGATGACAGCAATTTCTTCTCCCTCTTCTGGGGCATCTAGCTGTTGTCCTAAACTCAGACTTTCATCATTAGGATCGGGCATATTCTTTAGTTCGACCAATGTATCTTTATTGTCTAAAACATGCACAGCCGGGTTTTCTTCTGGTTTTGCACTTTGACAGCCCACAAGCAAAAAGCCACTGATCAAAAAGCATACAAACCGTTTGAATGATTTCATAACCTATCCTCTTTCTACATCCAACAAATAATCTGGATCGTTGGGAATCTTTTTATAAACTACCTTCAATAATATCGGAGTAATGACTGTGGTAAAAACGACACATAATAATACTGGTGTCACAAAGAAGGATGGAAAGATTCCTAAGGCCATACCACGATTGGCAACGATTAAGGCCACTTCTCCACGCGAAACCATTCCACAGCCAATCCGCATAGACTGTGATTTTGAATAGTGGCAAAGCAATGCGCCCAATCCACAGCCTACAATTTTACTGACTAAGGCAACGATACACAATAACAAGATCAAGATCAAGACTTCACCGGAAAAATTCAATGGCTCAAGCTTGAGGCCGATACTGGCAAAGAACACCGGTGAAATCAACAAATAAGATAGAGTTCCAATCCTTTTGGTCACATAAGCGCATTGACTGGTTCCGGATATGATCAAACCGGCCACAAAGGAACCGGTAATATCGGCAACACCAAAAAACTCTTCAGAAACATAGGCCATGATCAACGCAAAGGCAAAGCTGATGATGGAATATCTTTGCAGGCCCCCGCGAGAATCGTGATCAAACCACCAGGCAAAGACCTTGTGAAGAACAATACCGATAATAACGGCGAACACAAAGAACAATACTATTTTCAGTAAGACCATACCGACATCGACTGAGCTGTCAGCAAGTCCGGATACGACTGTCAATGCTACGATACCCAATACATCATCGATCACCGCTGCCGCCAGGATCGCGTTGCCGCTGGTCGTTTTCATCGCACCCATTTCCTTGAGTGTTTCAACCGTGATTCCTACAGAAGTAGCCGTCAAAATCACCCCTAAAAATAAGTTGCCGATCCAGGCCTGCGGCCCTACATTATAGAAGCTTGCGACAAGATAGCCTAATACTAAAGGTACTAACACACCTAAAACCGCAATCACCAAAGCCTTTAAACCGGCTTTTCTCAAATCGGTAATACTGGTTTCCAAACCGGCCCCAAACATCAACACGATCACACCGATTTCAGAAAGCGAAGAAATCAGATCACTGGGCTGCACCCAGTTTAAGATGGCTGGTCCCAATAGGATACCGGCAATCAAAGCACCCACAACAGCTGGCATTCTAAGCTTTCTAGTAAATAAACCAAATGCCTTGGTTCCTAACAGAATCAATGCAATATCTAATAAATAATGATAACTTGCCATAAAAAAACTCCTCACATAATGAGAATTATACTCCTCTGTAAGGGTTTTCATCAAGTTAGAATGGTATAGGTACGGTAAAATCCTTGTTTGCGATTGGTAAACTCACATCCCCTATTTCTAAATGATAAGCGCATAAAGAATATTTTTTTTCACTTCCCTTATAGCCATATTTGACATCTCCACAAAGAGGATAGCCAAGATATGCCATACTGGCACGAATCTGATGAAATCTTCCTGTTTCCAAATGAATCTGAACCATTGTCTGCTCTTTTTGTCTTTCCATCACCTTAACAAACATCCTGGCCTCTTTGTATCCGGGAGCTTCATTGGATTGGACAAGCGCACGAGTTTCCTGTTTTTTAATGTAACAGACAACTTCCCTGGTATCCCATAAAGGCGTTCCTTCAATCTTGGCATAATACACTTTACGAACTTTATGACAAGCAATCGCATCATTCATCAAACGTAGTGCTCTGGCATTTTTTGCCGCCAGGATCAAACCGGATGTATTTTTATCCAGACGATGACAGATTGCCGGGGCAAAGCTGTTCTCTCTTTGCGGATCATATTCCTTTTTCTGATATAAATAATACTGTATGCGATTGACCAATGTATCCTGCAAGCCTTTTTCATCGCTTTGCGAAAGCAAGCCTGCCGGTTTGTTGACCAGCACAATATCATCATCTTCATAGACAACATCAACACTTCCGGTATTCACAGGACAAGCCTTCTGTCTGGTTTCTAAAAATTCATAAGGAAGAAATAAAAGGATCGAATCACCTTCCTGCAGCTTTTGATCATATGTGCAGCGCTTACGATTGACTTTGATCTTCTTATTGCGAATGGCTTTATACATCATCGATTTTGTCAATGTCGCATAATGTTTTTGAAGAAAGCGATCCAGTCGTTGTCCGGCATCATTTACCCCGATCTTAATTTCCTGCATAAATGACCTCTAAACACTCTTTTAATGAATCCAGCACAGGCACACCTGCCTGCTGTAAACGATCTTTTGATTGGTGTCCGGTCGTCACCAACAAGCATTTGCCGCCAGCCTGACTGGCCACTTCGTAATCATGTAAGCTATCGCCCACAAACCAAACTTCATCTTCTTTCTGACATGTCTTCATATATGCTTTTGCCAGTTCCAGTTTACTATGTGCATAAATATCTTCAATTCCATAAATGCGATCTACTCTTTTCTGCACATCGTTTTTTTGAATCTGCGCCAACAAATAATCTTTTTTGCTGGCCGAAAGAATTGTTTGTTCAATTTGTAAAGATCTGGCCTGTTTTAATACATGATAAGCATCCTGTACTAATGAGCAGTCATAGCTCTTTTCCTGATAGTATTCCATATATTCGTGAGCCAGTTCTTCAAAAGAAGTTTTTGTGAAGTCAAAACCAATTGCTCGATAATAGTTTTCAATCGGAAAACCAAATACTTTTCGATAGGCTTCTTTATCCGGTAAACAGGACAATCCGTGATGAACTAATAAGTTATTGATGCATTCCAAACACAAATCGATATCATCAAACAAAGTTCCGTTCCAGTCCCATACAATTTTTTTCATTTTGATCACCGTAATGATTATAGCATGCTTACGAAAACTGAACAGTATTGTGAATTTGTTAGCAATTTCTCCTTTTTTTTAATGGCATTGTCCTATATAATGAAATGGGTAAAAAAGTATATTAAGGAGGAACTATGCGCGGTATATACAACTCAGTTACAGATTTGCGTCGTAAGGTCTTTGCGGCTATCGCCAGTATGGCCTATGAGGACTGTGATGATCTTGCCAAACGAATCGAACAGATTCCATATGAACTGTTACCAGGCGATAAAGCAACCTATCGTAACAGTATTTTCCTGGAAAGAGCCATTATCGGCGAACGTTTACGTTTAGGTATGGGTCTTCCTACAAGAGATGCAAAAGAATTTAAAGCGTTATCGGATGGTATTGAAGAAAGTGCTATTGCGAAAAAATATTATGATGATCCGCTAGTCAACATCATCAAATTCGCATGTAATGCCTGTCCGGAAAAGAAAGTATTTGTCACAAATGCCTGTCAGGGATGTCTTTCTCATCAGTGTACAGAGGTTTGTCCAAAAGATGCGATTCACATTGTAAACGGTCGTTCTTTGATCGATCAGGATAAATGTATCAAGTGTGGACGTTGTATGGAAGCTTGTCCTTACAAAGCTATTACAAAGATTGAACGTCCATGTGCGGCCAGCTGTGGTATGGATGCGATTCACAGTGATGAAGATGGAAAAGCTGTTATTGACTATGATAAGTGTGTCAGCTGCGGTATGTGTTTAGTGAACTGTCCATTTGGTGCCATTGTCGATAAAGGACAAATCTTCCAAACTATTTATGCGATGAAGGAAGGACACCGTGTCGTTGCGGCTGTTGCCCCTGCTTTTGTCGGACAGTTTGGACCAAGTGTAACACCGGAAAAATTGACAGCAGCCTTAAAAGAATTAGGTTTCAGCGATGTTGTTGAAGTTGCCATCGGAGCTGACCTTTGTACGATCGAAGAAGCAGAAGACTTCATGGATAAAGTGCCGGAAAAACAACCTTGGATGGCTACTTCCTGCTGCCCTGCCTGGTCTGTTATGGCTAAAAAGCTTTTCCCACAATATGCTTCTCATATTTCCATGGCCTTAACGCCAATGGTATTAACAGCACGTATGATCAAAAAAGACGATCCTGACTGCAAGGTTGTATTTATCGGTCCATGTGCTGCCAAAAAACTGGAAGCCAGCCGTAAATCAGTACGAAGTGATGTAGATTTTGTACTGACATTTGAAGAAGTCATGGGAATGTTTGTTGCCAAAGGGGTTAAGCTGGAAGAAATCGAAGGTAATGATCCACTGTTAAAGGGAACGAACCGTGGCCGTGAATTTGCCGTGAGCGGTGGTGTTGCCAAAGCCGTTAAGTCTTTGATCAACAAGAAACATCCGGAAGTAGAAGTTAAAGTACAGGCGGCTGAAGGTTTGAAAAACTGTAAGACGATGTTGATGATGGCAAAAGCCGGACGATTGGATGGATACCTGTTAGAAGGTATGGCTTGTCCGGGAGGATGTGTTGCCGGAGCTGGTACTTTACAGCCAATCGCCAAGTCCAGTGCTGCCGTTAAGAAGTATGCCAATGAAAACACATTGGTCAACTGTGATGAAAGTCCATACGGCGATCGATTGGAAGAATTGACAAAAGGATAAAATGTGAAAACCATTGAGATAAAGAGCTCAATGGTTTTTTTAGTGCTATTTTGGTTAAGCTGCACAAGCGCTACCGTTATCTTTTTCAAATTCATGTTATTTTGTCGAATACGGGCTTACAAGCTTGTGACATTCGAAATTTTTAAAATGAAACCGATATTGCAGCCAACCTGTCAAGTTCAATGTAAAACCTATGGATTTAATTGGGGTTTCACAATGACATGAAGGATATCCCCATCTCTTTTACGAAGTGTTTGGCGAATGCTCTTTTTTACACCGAGAATGTAACAAATGTTTCCAGCTTCATCCTTGATCCCCATATTTACAATACTGCCCTCATATTCGATTCCGTCAAACCATGCCATAACTTTTAGACGACCTTTTCCAAATTCTTCTTTGATATTCCAGGGAAAAATGATATAAGCACCACCTTTCTTCGGAACTTCATAGAGTATCGCATCAAATTCATAAACATTCTTCATTCTATCCTCCTTATCATCTTATCAATATGGATGCAATGACAAGCACATAACCAATAAGAAACAAAATCAGATGTTTTGGTTCGCGATGAACGGCTACAAATTCACGAATCAAAGCACTGGGCCAATAATATGAAGCCACACGGGCCCCAATTCCCGTACAAGAAAAATTTAATTTTGAACAATAACGCAAAGCTCTATAAACATGATAGTTGCTTGTAACAAGGGCAACATAATGCCTTCCTGGAAACGATTCGATCAATGTTTTTGAAAACTTTAAATTTTCCCAGGTCGTTGTAGACTGATCCTCCATTTCTATCCTATTCTCGGGGATTCCCTGTGATAGAAGATAGTTCTTCATCGCCATTGCTTCCGAACAGACTTCATCAGCGCCTTGGCTTCCGGAAGGAACCAAAATAGGCGGTGATGGGTCCTTACGGTACACTTCGATAGCCTTGTCACAGCGATCTTTTAACAACTGAGTCACTGTTCCATCTTTATGCAGCCCGCTGCCATGAATGATGACATAATCAAAATCTCTTTTATGAGGAATGATTTGTAGAAACAGGCAGTAAAACATAAAGGAGACAAAAACCAGTGATACATAGATGACGGATATCGAAATAAAAAACAGGCCCTGTGATATATGCGACAGAAAATCACTCCATCGATCCACGACTTGTGATCCCGTCAGTAAAACAAAGATAAAAGTTGCGATTTCCCCAATCCCTATAATCAGCCCAAAAACCAGTGATAAAAGGTTGCCTAAAGAACGACCTTCTCTTCTCCACATCAATATACCATTCCAAATCAATCCGATTGGGACAAACAAAATCAGTAAAATAATCAAAAGTAACAGCACGACAAAAGTCGTTGCCGCATACTCACCGTTTAAAGAACAGACAAAAGGGATGCTGAAACAACCAGCCATCATCAACAAGAATGTATTGCGATAACGACTCCGATTATGATGCATCGAATAGATAAAAACCAGCCAGAAGAAAAGAGCCGGAATACCTGCATGCCATACATTTTCCAAATAATTCATACTTTCATTCTAGGATAGTTCAAAAAACTTGTCATTTCATTTGTTCATGTAAAAAAAATGACTCTATCGAGCCATTTATCCCCATACCTCTTCGGCAATCTCTTTCACCAGTGTCAGTTTATCCCATTGATCCTGATCTACCAGTTTATTTCCGATTTCACAGGATGCAAAACCACACTGTGGACTTAAATACAAGCGTTCCAGATCGACATACTGCGATGCTTCTTTGATACGATCAATGATCGTCTCTTTCTTTTCTAAGGCAGCTGCTTTGGTAGTTACCAGTCCCAATACCACTTTTTTATCCTTCGGTACAAAACGTAATGGTTCAAAGCCACCGGAGCGTTCGTCATCAAATTCAAGATAGAAGGCATCTACATTTTCTTTCGCAAATAAGAAAGAAGCAATCGGATCATACCCTCCACTGCTGGCCCAGGTGGAATGATAATTTCCTCGGCAAACATGTGTTGTTACGACTAGATCATCCGGTCGATTTTCTAACGCTAAGTTGTTTAAGCGTAAATATTGTGAGGCTACATCTTCCAAGGAAACTTCTCCATTTTGACGGGCACTCCAATATTTGGTATCACAAAACATGCCCCATGTGCAGTCATCCATCTGAATATTACGACAGCCGGCCTGATACAACTCCTGAATCACCGTTTGGTAGGCCCTGGCAATATCCTGGATCAGTTCTTCAATATCTGGATAGATGGCCAGTGTCTGCTTCCCATTATCTTCTCTAAACAGTTCCGCCAACAACTGTGCCGGTGCCGGAAAGGTCTGACGTGCCACCGTATTTTCATCCTCAAATTGTTTTACGAAGCGATAATGTTCGACAAACGGATGATTTTCACCGGAAATTTTTCCAACCAGCTTGATAGAACCCGGTGTTGTTTCCTCACCATGGAAGAAATACCCGTGATCCAGTTCAATCTCTTCGATTCCATTCAATCCCCACATAAAATCCAAATGCCAATAACTTCTTCTGAATTCCCCATCGGTGATCGCATGATAACCGGCATCTTTCTGTTTTTGGATCAGCTTAGTGATTTCTTCATCTTCCACCTGCTTTAGCGCCTGGACATCAATCTTTTTTGCCTTGAAATCGGCTCTGGCTTGTTTTAAACGTTCCGGTCGCAAAAAGCTTCCCACAAAATCATATCGAAATGGACTATATAATTGACGCATCGTGTCATCCTCCTTATTTATGACTCTAATCTTAATCGATTCAAATGGATTCGTACAATATAAAAAAGAAACAGTTTACCATAGGATCAATCTATGGCAAACTGCTTTAGAATTTCAATATATTGTTTCGCAAAGCGACTATATACAACCTGACTGTGATGAATAAATCCAATTTCCATATAATCTTCAACATCTAATGGAATCGCAATAATGTCTTTTCCATTTAACTGCTCATTGATTACACCGCTGCAGATCGTATAACCGTTTAAGCCGATCAAAAGATTAAAGAGAGTCGCTCTATCACAGACACGAATATCCTTTTTACTTTCCAGCGTACTTAAAATTTCTTCTGAAAAGTAAAACGCATTGTGCTCTCCCTGTTCATACGATAATCGAGGATAAGCTTCCAGATCCTGCAGTGTGACAAGCTTCTTTTGCGCTAAAGGACTATGAATACCGACAAATACATGTGGTTTGGCGATAAAAAGACGCTCAAACTGTAAATGATGTTCTTTAAAGGCTTTTTTCAAAACCGCTTCATTATAGGCATTCAGATACAAAATACCGACTTCACTCTTTAAGCGTGCCACATCCTCTATGATCTCATACGTCTGCGTTTCTCGAATACTGAAATCATATGTATCGCCTACTGTTTTCAAAAGCTCGACAAAGGCTTCGACCGCAAAGGAATAGTGCTGTGTGGAAACACAAAAAGAATGACGAACCGGCATGGCTAAGGCATAGCGCTCTTCCATCAGATGCGTCTGCATTAAAACTTGTCTGGCATAGCCTAAAAACTCCTCGCCTTCTTTCGTTAGGATCACGCCTTTATTGGTTCTCTGAAAGATCGTGATCTGAAACTCATTTTCCAGTTCTCGAATGGCCGAGGTCAAAGAAGGCTGTGAGATATACAGCTTTTCTGCGGCCTTGCTGATGGTTTGGGAGCGAGCCACTTCTACGATATATTTCAACTGCGTTAACGTCATGTACTTATCTTCTTGTCAACAATACGACACTTTCTACATTGGTTGTATTCGGAAACATGTCCACCAGATCCATGGATTTTGCCTTATAGCCCTGGCGAAAGAACAGATGTAAGTCACGAACCAGACTTCGTGGATCACAGGAGATATATAAGATCTTTTTAGGGCGCAAGGCACAGGCATTTTCAATAAATGTCGGTGTGGTTCCGGCTCTGGGCGGATCTAATACGATCACATCAAAATGAGTATGATGTTTTTTGGCTTCTTCCATAAAACGCGTGGAATCCATAGAAACAAAGCGCGCGTTCTTTATGCGATTTTGTTTAGCATTTTCTTTGGCAAACCCAATCGAGTCCGCATTGATTTCCACCCCTGTCACCTTTTTACAAGAATCTGCCAGGCTTAAACCAATCGTACCAATACCACAATAAGTATCCAATACCGTTTCCTGTCCCTGCAACTGCAACTTTTCTTTAGCCACCTTATACAATAACTCGCACTGGTCATGATGAACCTGATAAAAGGTATTAGCGCCCATCGTAAAATCTAAACCGCAAAGCTTGTCTGTAATCGTACCATCACCATATAAGACAAAAGCTTCATTTTCTAAGACCACGGATGTGTTTCGCGGATTCACGCTTTGAAGAATCGTTTTGATTTCTTTAAATTCACTCACTAAGGCATTCACCAGATTTCGCCGGGAAGGAAAAGCTCTTTTGGCTGTCACAAAGACGATCATAACCTGATTGGTTTGGCTGGCATAACGAATCAGAACATGGCGCAGAAGCCCGGTTCCGGTTTTTTCGTTATACAACTCGATCTTCATGGAATCTACCAGTTCGGTGATACGTCCGATGATCGCATCCACATTTCTTGGATGCATTAAACAATTCTTTGTAGCCACTACGGCATGGGAATGTGGTGCATACAATCCAGATACCACTTTCCCTTTGTATTTGGCAAAACCAACGATTATCTTATTACGATAGCCTTTGATGCGATTGGCTTTATATACATTCTCAATTTGAAGCTTTAACCGATTTCTCTTTAACAAGGCTTCCACGTTGTTCTTTTTTTCCTGTATCTGTTTTTCATAATCCAGATGCAGTAAGTTGCATCCCCCACAAATTTTACTGACTTTACACTTCATGAATCTTTTCCCTAACTTTCTGTTCGATTTCTTCGGGGTTTCGTAAGGTTATGACATGAAACCCCAGCTGCCTGGCTGCCTGTGTATTTTCTTCTTTATCATCAATAAAAAGACATTCCTGAGCTTTTAAATCATACCGCGACAATAAAAGCTGAAAAATGGCCGGATCCGGTTTGATCAATCGATCCTGATACGAGTAAATACCACCATCCACATCCGCAAATATATTGTTATTCTCAATAAAATATTGATATGAATCTTCCGGTATATTGGAGAGAATATAGATCTTATACCCTTCTTCTTTTAACTGTTTCATCAATTGTATGCTGCGATCAAAAGGTTTCACATAACATGCCCATGTCGGTATCAGCCTTTCAATCTCTTCTTTGTAACAAGGCATACGTTTAATGGCCGCTTTTTTTAATGTAGCACCGGAATATAGCCCTTGATCATATGCATGCCAAAGTCTCTCTTCAAAAAAGAGTGTATAGAGATCCTGTGCTATTTTCGGATCTTTATAAAAGTCATTTAAAAATTCTTTTGGCTGAAACGTTGCCAGAACATTTCCTACATCAAACACAATATTTTTTATCATAGTCATAAGTATATCAAAAAGTCATAAAAAAGAATATGTTTCGATATACCGAATCAAAAGAGACTTCTATGCCGAATCATGTAATAGAGATAGTACAAAGAAGACAAGCCCCATGTTAAAGGATAGACCCAATAGACAAATTGAATATCATAAAAAAGAGAACCGGTCACACTTAAAAAGACAACTCGTGCAACACACCAGCATAAAATCATAACCATCATCGGTATCATAGGCTTTCCGGCGCCGCGCTGCAAGGCCGAGAATGCATGGGTAAACGCCAACAGGCAGAAAAAGGAACCGGCAATCTGCGAGCGATCTACACCAAAGGCAATCACTTCCGGATTTTGATCAAACAACATAATTAATGGCTTGGCAAAAATCACGGTTCCAATACCGATCAATTCCGCTAACAGCACACTGCATACGATTCCGAAAACAGCTCCTTTTTTGGCTCTTTCCTTTTGACGGGCACCTAGATTTTGTCCGACAAAGGTCGTAATCGCATTATTGAAGCTGATGATCGGTAAAAAGGCAAAGCCTTCGATCTTTGAATAAGCCCCACAGCCGGCCATCGCCATGGCACCAAATATATTGATATTGGATTGCACCACCACATTGGCAACTCCGGTAATAGAGTTTTGAATCCCACTGGGAATTCCATTGCGTAAGATTTCCATTAACATCTCTTTTTCAATTCGAATATCGCGAAAAACCAGTCGATAACTTTCCTTACTGTTATGGAAAAGACGCATACATAAAAAAGCGCTGACAAACTGCGAAAGGATTGTTGCGAAGGCGGCCGCTTCGACACCCATACCACACCAGGCGATCAAAATATAATCTAGAACGATATTGATCAGACTGGAGATGATCAAATAATATAAAGGATGTTTACTATCTCCCAGAGCCTGCAGGATGCCGACAAAAATATTGTACATAACAAGACCCAGCCCTCCGGCAAAATATACACGAAAATACTTCAGTGATTCTGGCATCACCGTATCAGGCGTACCCATCAATTCTAAGATCCAGGGTGCTAAAAGAATACCGGCAGCCATCAATATGGCTGACATGATAAATCCAAAGGCAATATCGGTATGAATGGCAATCTTCAATCTTTCATAATTCTGTGCTCCAAAATAGCGGGCAATCACAACACCGGCTCCTAACGCAATACCGTTAAACAAGCCAATCATCATAAAGATCAAATTACCGGAAGAACTGACCGCAGCCAGAGCTTCACTGCCTAAATAGTTTCCTACGATCAAAGAATCCGCTGCATTATATAATTGTTGAAATAAATTACTAAAGAAGATCGGCAGCGCAAAAAGAACCATCTGCTTCCAAATTACACCTTTTGTCATTGCCTTTTGTAGAACTGCCATAGTAAGACCCCTTGACCATTATAAGCATAAATCCTTCCTACGCCAAGAATATTTCCGATAATAAAAGTAGGATTTGCATCCTACTTATGACTATCTACTAATAATTCACAGATTTTACGTGAATAAGCAATTGGATCTTCGATGGTAAAGCCCTCAATCAGCAAGGCTTGGTCATACAATACATCCGCTACTTCTTTGACCTTTTCTTTATCCTTGGCATACAGCTCTTTTAATGTAGAGAAGATCGGATGCGATGGATTGATTTCCAAAATACGCGTTGCCTTCATCGGCCCCATTGGATTGTCACCCGGCATATTCGCAAATACTTTTTCCATCTCAAAAGAGAGTCCTTCTCCAGCTGTTAAACAAACCGGATCCTCGCTTAAACGATTGGAAAGTTTTACTTCACTGACCTTATCCTTCAAGCTTTCTTTCATGAACTCCAGAAGATCTTTATTATCTTCTTTTGTCTTCTCCAGTTCCTTTTTCTCTTCTTCGGTATTTAGATCCAAATCCCCTTGTGTCGCATTCTTAAATGTCTTTTCACGATAGTTCATCAATGTATTCATGACAAATTCATCAACTTCATCGGTCAGATATAAAACCTCAAACTCTTTCTTCTTCAAGGTTTGAACGATTGGTAACTTATCGATCAAGGCCACATCCTTACCAGATACATAGTAGATATCCTTCTGGTCTTCCTTCATACGATTTACATATTCGTTTAACGTAACCAGCTTTTGTTCCTTAGAAGAATAGAATAATAATAAATCCTGGAACTTCTCTTTATCCATACCATAGTTATTATAGACACCAAATTTTAGATTGATGCCAAATTCTTTCCAGAATTTTTCGTATTCTTCTCTTTCTTTTGTCAGCATCGTAGTCAGTTCACTTAAAACCTTTTTCTCAATACGAGAAGCGATTGCCTTTAATTGATGATCGTGCTGCAGCATTTCACGAGAGATATTTAAGGACAAATCTTGTGAATCAACTAACCCCTTGACAAAGCGAAGGCTGTCCGGCAGCAGTTCTTCGGCATGATCCATGATGAATACGCCTCTACAATACAACTGCAAGCCTTTTTTATAGTCCTGTTGATAGAATCCCTGTGGTACATGGCTTGGAATGTATAATAAAGCGGTAAAGCTGACATTTCCTTCCACGCTGAAATGAATTACACGCTGTGGATCCTGAAAATCAAAGAAATGATCCTTATAGAACTGATTGTATTCTTCTTCGGTAATTTTTGACTTTTGACGTTTCCATAAAGGCACCATGGAATTCAACGTCTGATCCTCGATGACAGTTTCATATTCCGGTTTATCGGAATCTTTGGTTTCTTCTTTAACCTTTGACGTTTCCACATTCATATGGATCGGATAACGAATATAGTCCGAATATTTACGTACCAGTTCTTTTAATTCATATGTTTCCAGATATTGAGAGTATTTTTCTTCCTCCGTATCTTCTTTTAAGGAAAGGATAATAGTTGTACCATGACCATCTCTTTGAGCTTCTTCCATGGTATAACCACTTTCGCCATCACTTTCCCAGCGCCAGGCTGGTTCCTCTTCCTTTTTCGAAATAACAACCAGATCCTTTGCCACCATAAAAGCAGAATAGAATCCGACACCAAATTGTCCAATGATATCAACATCATTCTTTGACTCATCATCCATCTGTTCTTTGAACGCTAAAGAACCACTTTTTGCGATCGTACCCAGATTTTCTTCCAGTTCCTCTTTGTTCATACCGATCCCATTATCGATGATCGTTAACGTACGTGCTTCTTTATTAGGTTCCAAACGAATCTCAAACTGATCCGGACTGACATGTCCTGCATGTTCATAATAATATTTATCAATCGCATCACTGGCATTGGAAATCAATTCACGTAAAAAGATTTCCTTGTGCGTATAAATCGAATTGATCATCAGATCCAACAATCGTTTCGATTCGGCTTTAAATTGTTTTTTTCTGGTCATATTACCACTCCTTTTAGCACTCTTCCATTTAACCTGCTAATATAGTGTACAATATGTGTTTAGCACTGTCAAGAACGATCTGCTAAAACGTTGATTTTATCGCTTTAGCCTTGACCAGAAGCATCATCGGACGCCGCAGTTCATCTTTCATACCTGGCAGTTCCATCATCTCCATAGATGGCATGGCTTCTTCTACCACCAACAATTCAAAACCCGTATGAATCAATCCCATTAAGATTTGAGTCAAAGTGTGATGCTGCTTCTTGACTTCACATCCCAAAAAATGCGTACTTCTTTCTCCGGGCTTGAAATAATCATCGATTGCCCAGTATTGAATCTTTCCCTGCTTGTCATAGATCCAGTCTTGATGAATACCGGATGTAAAGACCGGATGTTCTATATTCAAAAGAAAGATACCATTTGGCTTTAATGTCTGATGTACATGTTCAAACACCCATTCCAGATCTTTGACATAATGCAGCACCAGATTGGATACGACCAGATCCCATGTATCTTTGGGATACTCATAGCTGCATAGATCACAGACTCGATAGTCTATGTTATTAGCCGTATGTTTCTTCCGGGCTTCTGAGATCATCTGATAGCTTTGATCGATCCCTAAGATTTTTCTGGCCTTTTGTTTGGCTGCATATTCACAATGCCAGCCATATCCACAGCCTAGATCCAACACATCTTTTCCTTCTAAACCAGGAAACAAGAGCTGTAGCTGATGCCACTCTCCAGCAGCTTGTAACCCCTTTTGACTGCGATCCATTTTTGCGTATTCCTGAAAAAACTGTTCATCATCATATATAGAATTCATACTCTTTTACTCCTTAAAAAAGCGATTCAATGACGAACCGCTTTCTCTTTTAAAATCTGCGTTACCTGTTCCCAATCTTTTTCAGCCTGTTCACTGCTAATATCTTTGGTGTTGCCTAAATAAGGGGTAAATCCCAAACGGGCATATAATGCGATCGCCCCATAGCTTTGTGATTGTGTGACCAGATACAGCGGATACTTACCCGGGTTTTCATCATAGCGCATGCACAGTTTAGACAACATGCTTTGCGCGATCTTTTGATGCTGTGCTGTTTCCTTAACGGCAACAAAATGAACTCGTAAACGTTTTTCTTCAAAGTCATGACCTGGCCATAATCCGGCAGAAGCCACCAGCTCTCCCTGTTGATCTGCCACAAATAAAAAGTTCTGTACAAAAAAAGCGCGATCTTCCTTTAACATCGATTCCCATTTTTCCTTTGCCTGTGCTAAAGAATCAAATAAGCCCACTTCCAGCTGCAGTTTACACCAGGCTTCTTTTAGCGTGTCATCAAACTCGACATACTGATACTTTGTGTTTAAAGGAATTTCTTTTCGTACCGTTTTTCTAGGCATCACCATTAACACCCGAATAAAGGGTACACTTTTATCCAATACTGTCATAGTTAACCTCACTTATATTGTCTTTATTTTAGCATAATTGCGATTTCGAAGGAATTGTGTCAAAATAAATTCGGTGATTAAAATGACATTACAAGAAACAATTCAAAAGTATTACGTACAAGGAAACTACAACTGTTCAGAAACCTTGATCCATGCCGCCAATGAGTATTACGATCTAAAGCTGGACGAGGATTCCATGAAAGTCTTATCCGGTTTTGGCGGTGGTATGTTTGTCGGCTCTACCTGTGGGGCACTCATCGGCAGTGTAGCCGCTGTATCCAAAAAAGTGATTCAATCAAAAGCACATGAAGAAATCGATACATTTCGTCCACAGATCCAAAAATGTGTTCGAAACTTCAAAGAAAAGCTGGGTGGAATGGACTGTAAAGATATTAAGCCGATCCACCATGACAAAGAATCGCGTTGTTTAAAAACTTGTCTTTTGGCAGGAGAAGCATTAGAACAAACCATGAAAGACGCAGGAATCGAGCAGGCGTAAGTCGCTCTTTTCTTTTTGTGAAAGGAGATTCTCACCATGCGAATTCTACTCATTGTATTTACGATTCTTTCTTTTTTATATGAGATCATAACCTATACTCTTATACAACATCAAAGAAAAAAGCCGCTTCCTAAAGAAGTGGCAGATATCTATTCAGCCGACCGGTATCAAACTTTTTTGGCCTATAAAAAAGACTTAAAACCCATCTTCTTTGCCCGTTCCATCCTATCGACTTGTGCCTCTTTGATCGTTTTGATCAGTCCATTTTACAGCTTGTTAGACCATCCCAATCCGTATATCGGATGGATCTTAACGATGTTGGTTATCCTGTTAATCGATCAACTGATCGATCTTCCTTTTGATTACTATACAACCTTTACCATAGAAAACCGCTATGAACTCAATCATCGAACCAAAAAGGAGTTTTTTAAAGATCTGCTGATTTCTAATATAACCAATGGTATCGCAACCCTATTGTTAGGATACCTTTTTGTCTATATTTGTACCCACATAGAAAGCTGGACACACCACTTTGCGATATCGTATACGGAATCGTTTCTATTTTGTCTAGGTCTAGCTTTTGTCTTCTTTCTTTTATTTTGCATCCTTCAACTGATTGCGCTTGGTTCCATGCGCCTTCAATATCATTTTCATGAATTGGAAGAAGGAAAGCTGCGTCAACAAATATGGGAATTTTGTAAAGAATCCAAAAAGAAAGTACGTCATATCAAAATCTATGATGAATCTAAGAAATCCAACAGTCGAAATGCATTTTTACTCTCTTTTTTAGGCTATCGCGAATTTGGCATTGCGGATAACTTCATTCTTCAAAATAAAACCGATGAACTTTATGCCGTATTGCTTCATGAAATCGGGCATTTAAAACATAAGAAAAACATCTGGAACTGGCTCCAATATGTATGGATCGTATGCTTCTTTTGTTTTTTAGTATGGCTCATTCCCAATGCCCATGCAATCCTTTCACTCAACGAATGGATATTACACGACTTTCATTTAGAATATACAAACTATTATTTAAGCCTCAGCTGTTTTTTAACCCTATTCAAGCCCATCCTTTTCATCTTAAACCTCTATCGAAACTATGTTTCCTGTAAAGAAGAAAATGAAGCGGACAACAATGCCGTTCAACATGGTTATGGAAATGCATTGATTCAAACCTTTAAAACCATTTCTACGGATGAATTGATCGATGTCAATCCCCATCCGATCATCGAATTCTTAGAATATGACCATCCAGGCATGTACAGGCGAATCTCTACAATTTTAAAGGAAGAAAAGAAACGAAGCTAATAAACTTCGTTTCTTTTTATTCTATTCGATCAAACCACTTTCTTTTAATAACAGTTCGATATCAGTTCCCTTGACTCGTTTCAACAAGACTTTAAGCATTTCTCTTTCTTTAAGACTCAACTTTACTTGGGATAGCATTTTTTTATCAATGGCATAATAACTTGCCTTTAACAATTCACGAACATCGTATTGACTGCCCCATACTTCTGGAACCCCACGATCGATATCCAACAGCGTATAAACCGATTCCATACCCGTACGAATCGAATACTCTGTTGTAAAGATCGTATCTCGCGGTGTTTCCGCAAATTGTCCGATAAAGGCAAAGTTAACGGCACCATCGACTACGATCTTAGGACGATCGCTGTTCTTTCTTGGCTGGAAGAAAGCATTGATGTATGGCATAAAACATGTGGTTGTATGACAGGCATTTTGTGCCAAATCTTGAATGTGACTTTCTTCGATACCGATATGGTATAACCATTCCTGACAAATTTCCTGACCCGTGCAATTTCGCATTTCTCTTTGTACATAGTTTCCTTTGACATCGGTGTGCAAACCATACAGCCAGATTAAAACCGTATTTTTATCCTGTGCTTTAAACTGTGGCTGGCGATTGATTGTCCAAGACATATACCAATGATCGACACTGTCCTTAATCGTTACAATTCCGCCGGTGGTAACCTTGCCTATACGGGGATCACGCTTACAAATGTTCATGATCTTTTCAATGATTTCTTCATTCGAAGTGGCCACTGTAGCACTCATCCAATTCGTAGCTTCTATATCCGAACAGAAAACTTCCGGTCGACCATATTCACCATGTTCTGCTTGTGAGGCAATATTCTTCCACAAGTCCCAAGATTCTCCGCGGCCGTTCTTTACATGATTGAGATTTGGAGCGTGGTTTTGATCACCATAACACGATGTATCGGTACAACATCCATTGGTGATAAAGACTAGATCTTTTTCAATCAAATCAATCGAACATTCCTTTCCCTCTTTCACATAAATTATTTGACGAGCGATTTTTTTATTCCCTCTTGTTTCCAAGATGACATTTTTGACATCCATGCCATATTCAATCTGTACATGATGTGCTTCCAAATATTTGACAAGCGGCAGGATCATGCTTTCATACTGATTGTATTTTGTAAAACGCAAGGCACTAAAATCCGGCAAGCCATCAATATGATGCACATAGCGACAAAGATATCGTTTCATCTCTAAGGCACTGGACCATTTTTGAAACGCAAACATCGTCTGCCAATACAGCCAGAAATTTGTATTCCAGAACGATTCTGGAAGTACATCGCTGATTTTTTTATCTTCCAGATCTTTTTCTGGTGTCATAAACAGATGCGATAAAGCCAAAGCACTCTCCTTGTCGAGCTTAAACTGTTTATCCGTATGTGCATCTTGCCCACGATTCACGGTCGCACGACATAAAGAGTAGTTTGGATCTTCCTTATTTAACCAATAGTATTCATCTAACACCGATATCCCTGGTGTTTCGATGGAAGGTACATCGCGAAACATATCCCACATGATCTCAAAATGATTATCCATTTCACGACCGCCACGCATATAAAATCCCTTATTCAAATCTTTTCGGCCATCACAGCTTCCACCTGCCAGATCCAGTTTTTCCAATAAATGAATATGTTCTCCTTTCATCTGTCCATCTCGAACCAGATAAAACGCGGCAGATAATCCAGCCAACCCAGTCCCAATGATATACGCTGATTTTTCATCCACATCTTTTGGTTTTTTAGGATGTGCAAAGGCTTCATACGTTCCTGATGCATAGTACATATTATGTTCCTCCTTACTGATACACAAAAGATAAACGAAGCCCTCCTCTATCGCCATAAACAAAAAAAGCATTCTGATGAAAAAAACATCAAAATGCAGCATTTGATAAAAAAATTAAAACTCAAATCGTGATAAGGCCATAGAAAAATCGTCCTGTATCACTAACGCTAGTTTATCCACCAGATCTTTAGGATCTTCGTGCATTCCGTCTTTGACCCAATCCAACATCAACCCCACAAAACAATACGAATAGATTCGGGCAATAAATTCTTTATCCGCCTGACGCACATGGTGCCCCTGTGCTTCTTCTTCCACAACACCCATTAAAAGTTGATCCGTTAAAGGCTTTAAATAGCGCTCTGCCTGCCCTCGATCAATGCAATGGTATACATTTAAGATAAATGGCTTATTCTCACGGACCGCATAGAAAATCTGCAACAAGCCCTGTTGCCAGGTATCGTGTGTCTTTTTTTGATCCAACGCCTTTTTCGCGTCCTCTAGACAAACCCATTCAACCAAATCATAGATATCTTTAAAATGATAATAAAATGTCATGCGATTGATCCCGCAATCTTCCGTGATATCGCCAATGGTAATCTTATTCAGCGGCTTCTTTAACAACAAATGCTTTAGTGAATTCTCTAAAGCACGTTTGGTCACTTGACTCATTACATTCCTCCATTACAATCGATATGTACAAAATACTTGGATTCAGAATCGATCCTGTTCGATGGATTCACTTCCATCATAAATCAAAATCTTTTTATTTCAAATGATTTGTCTTCCATATGGAAAGCCTGAATACAGAATCAGCACGATTTCTTACTTTCCTATCTTGTTTGGATACACTGTGGCTTCTATCCAAATGAAACAGATATGGGGTGGAACCCCACCCCATATCTCTTTTCTTATGTTTTGTTGAACTCCACATGATCTGGAGCGCTTTTTATTTGCGCTTTCTTCTGCCAAAGCGTCTTTTTTTCGGCTTTTCTTCTAATTTTTCTTCCTCTTCGTCTTCAAGTTCAAAAGAATCTTCCTCTTCTTCTACTTCATCGCCTTCCTCATCTAAATCTTCCCATTGTGAATCCAGATCATCTTCGGTCTGATCATCTGGAATCAGTCCTTCATTTTTGAATGTTTCTTCTCTTTCGCGAACACGAAGTCTTGCCTTCAACAAACGAACCTTTTTCTTAGAAGATGCAAGCATTCTTCCATACATACAAAAGAAGATAAAGGAAATCAAGAATAAGACGGCACAGGCCGCAATGACCGCAATAAATCCATTAAACAAATACTGCAGATAGGCCGCACAGGCACAAATCGCCATACAGATGAAGAATAAAAACATGGTAGAACGACAAGAATTGGCATGTTTTTTAAAGAATTTGAACTTTTCGGCTTCATTTGGAATTTCTTTTTTCAGATCATCGCCCTGAAGTTCATTTCTAAAAACAAACCATCCGGCATCTTTTTTCTTTTTAGCCGGCACACGAGAAACCAGCTTCCATCCATCCGCTTCCCATTTGCGCCATTCATGAGCTGAAGGTTCTACGACAAAATAACAGATAGAATAGTAATAGTCTCTAGGCTCTTCTTTGACAAAGAAATATTTCTTTCCTACATTACGTACATAGTGGAAGCCTTCTTTTGACTGTTCTTCCAGATATGCTTCCTCTTTATCATAGTGAGAGAGAAGAAATCTCTTTTTCTCCACATACAGATCGTCTTCGTCGTACTGGTTTTCATCTTCCAAAGATGTTTCAATTTCCGAGTCATCTTCTTCGAATTCCTCTTCCATTTCCACTTCTTTTGGTTCCTCGACCTCTTCTTCTACGACTTCGGCCACTTCTTCCGGCTGCTCTTCCTCAACCTGTGCTTCTTCGCTAACCAACTCTTCTTCCTGTTCCAACACTTCGTCTTCAACAGGAATCGGTTCCACCTTTACTTCTTCTACGATTGGTTTTGGCTCTTCCGGTTTGACTTCCTGTGGCTCCTGTTTTTTCTGTGAACGCTTTAATGGCTGTGACTTCAAGCCTTCTGCCACAAAAATATCCTGAACTTCCACATCTTCATTATCAAATACAGAAGCTTTTACTTTCACCTGGGCATGTCTTTGTGAACGTTTCCCAAAGATCTTATGCTTCGGTTCTTCCTTTTGCGTTGTATCAATTTCAAACACACTGGAGGCATCAAATCCCTTTAAATCCGGTTCCTTGATCTGCAAAGAAGAAATAATCTCTTTTTCCTGCAGTGCTTTTAGCTGTTCCAATGCACTTTGTTCTTTCTTGTTTTGATCTGTCATGTTCATCACTCCGAATCATAAATCATATCTATATTACACTTTTTTAGTAAGTTTCGTCAAATCAGATTCCAGAATCGAAAGTGCATCATCCTTCTTCGTTTTGATTCACACTTATTAAGATATAACCAGTTTCGTCAATGACTTTTTTTAAAGCTTTCAGATCAATCTTTTCATACGACACGACTACTGTCTGTCCTTTTTTATGTGAAGACTTTACCTTTTTTACATCAAAATGCTTACGGATCGCCGCGTTGATATGGCTTTCGCACATACCACACAGCATACCTTCTATCTTTAGTATTGTTTTTACCATGTGAATCTCCTTAAAAAATAAGAGCAGATTACTTCATCTGCTCCTTTAGTTTGATTTCTTTACGAATGGCTTCCCAGTCATGATGGCAGCCTGTCGAGCCACATGACGAGCAGTTCCCAGTACACTGTTTAGGTTTTTTTCGTTGTTCCCACATCGAGCGTACGACCAGAAAAACGATAATAGAAAGTATGCCGATAACAATCAGATTTCCCATATCGTTTCCTCCTTCCAATCTATTTTACAGCTTGAATTTGGTTCATTTTCAAAGCTTCTGATTTAGGCTTATAACCTGGTCTAAATAAAAGATATAAGATTAAGATCAATAATGCAAGGGCAATGATCGTCCAGAAACCAAAGCTGACTTCTCCAAGCAACAATCCGCCCAGCTGATATACAATTAAAGAAGAAACATAAGCAAACACGCACATATAAGCAATGGAGGCCACAGTCCATGTCTTATTGTTCATTTCTCGACGAATGGCTCCCATAGCTGCAAAACAAGGGGCACAAAGTAAGTTAAAGATCATAAAGCTGTAAGCGGCAATCGGTGTAAAATCATGGGCAATCAATGTCCAAATCTCGTTTCCTTCCTCAGAAACTTCAGAGAAGTTATACAGTACACCAAATGTGTTGACCACTTCTTCTTTGGCAATCAAGCCGGTAAATGTTGCCACCGTTGCTTTCCAGGCCATATCGCCAACCCAGCCAAGAGGGGCAAAGATCCAGGCAATCGCACTTCCCAGACTAGCCAGAAGGCTGGTGTTATTATCTTCAACCATTCCAAACTGACCATCAGTAAAACCAAATCCCTGCAGGAACCAAAGAACGATAGAACTCAACAAGATGATCGTTCCGGCACGTTTGATAAAGCTCCATCCTCTTTCCCAGGTAGCACGAAGCACATTGCCAGCACTTGGCAAATGATATGCCGGCAGCTCCATGACAAACGGAGCAGGTTCACCGGCAAAAGCCTTAAACTTTTTAAGCATGATTCCACTGATGACAACTGCTGCGATTCCAATCACAAAAGCACTGGTTGCGACAAGAGAGCTTCCGCCAAAGACGGCACCGGCAAATAAACCGATAATCGGCATTTTAGCGCCACAGGGGATAAAGCCCGTTGTCATGATCGTCATCTTACGATCTCGATCTTGTTCGATCGTACGACTGGCCATGATACCCGGAACCCCACATCCGGTTGCGACAAGCATCGGAATAAAGCTTTTCCCGGATAATCCAAAACGACGGAAGATACGATCCATAATAAACGCAACACGAGACATATAGCCTACATCTTCCATGATTGACAACAATAAGAATAAAACAAGGATCTGTGGTACAAAACCTAATACGGCACCCACACCTCCTACAATTCCATCCATAATCAAGCCAGACAGCACATCATTGACATGCAGGCTTGTCAAAATGCCCTCAAAGAAATTCGGAACGATTTCGCCAAACAGCACATCATTAGCCCAATCTGTACCCATGGTACCAATCGAAATAGCAGTACCTCCCATCGCGATCGTATAGACACAATACATAATGAGAACAAAAATCGGTAAGGCCAAAATACGGTTTGTCACGATTCTATCGATCTTATCTGAAATCGATAATTCATGTTTAGAGCCTTTCTTTTTTACCGCATGGGAAACAATTTTCGTAATAAAGTCATAGCGCTGTGAAGTAATGATACTTTCAGAATCATCATCGATCTTTTCTTCTACAGATTGGATCCATGGTTCAATCTGACTTTTTTGTGCAGTATCAAGCTTAATAAACTCATCAATTCTTTCATCGCGCTCAAAGACCTTGACCGCATACCAGCGAAGCATGGTATGATTCACCTGATTTTCAATGACAGTCTCAATTTTCTTTAAGGTCGCTTCAATATCTTTCGTATAAGTTTGCGAAATCTTTGCGACATGATGACATTTGGCAACCTCTATAGCCTTTAAGGCCGCCTCTTTGGTTCCTTTTCCTTTTAAAGCACTGATTTCAATAACCGGACAATCCAGCTCCTGCGAAAGCTTGGAAATATCGATCATATCCCCGTTTCGCTCTACCAGATCCATCATATTAACGGCCACAACCATCGGAATACCCAATTCCAACAATTGTGTCGTCAAATATAAGTTACGCTCGATATTCGTACCATCAACGATATTCAAGATGGCATCCGGTTTTTCCTTCACCAGATAATTTCTTGATACAACCTCTTCTAATGAATACGGTGAAAGAGAATAGATACCCGGTAAATCCTGGATCGTAACCTCGTTATGTCCTTTTAATGTTCCTTCTTTTTTTTCTACCGTAACACCAGGCCAGTTTCCTACCCGTTGTCTGGAACCCGTCAAATTATTAAATAACGTTGTTTTTCCGCTGTTCGGATTTCCTGCTAAAGCAATTTTTATTTCCATACAAAACCCTTCCTATTCTACCTCGATCATCTGAGCATCTTGTTTACGTACCGATAATTCATAGCCCCGAATATTCAATTCGATCGGATCGCCTAAGGGCGCTACCTTGCGTATATGAATCTCTACCCCTTTGGTAATTCCCATATCCATGATGCGACGTTTCACGGCACCTGTACCTGTGATCTTTTTAACAAAAACCGTTTCTGAAGGTTTGCAATCTTTGAGTGTCTTCATTCTCTCATCCTTTCCTGAATTCTATACCATGATTCGATTGGCCAGGGACTTATCCAATGCGATTCGAACGCCTTTGATCTCCACGATTAAGTTACCACGAATGCTTTGAACGACAGAGACTGTTTCATTCTCCATGATTCCCAGGTTTCGCAAATGGGTTCGAATTTTATCCTGCCCTGTAATTTTCACAATGACATATTCTTTGCTCATTTGTGCAAATGTTAATGGCATAGCATCCCTCCTAAGTTAACGCCTTCTAATTAGCATTATCTAACCACAAAGTTAGTTTACTCTTACCACAGAAATAAGTCAAGTCTAATTAGAAGCATCTAACTTGAAAAATTATGCGAATTGTGCATAAAAAAAGAATATATGTCGAAACACATATCCTTTCTTCAATTATTCATGAAACTCATAATACTTCTTGATTGCCTGAAATGTCTCATCGCTGATGACATGCTCCAAGCGACAGGCATCTTCTTCAGCCGTAAACTTATTCACTCCGATCTGTTGAAGCATTTTGGTAAAGAATTCATGCCGCTGGTACGTATGTTGAGCCGTTTTTTGTCCTTCCCTTGTCAGCTTAACTGATTTATCCTGGTGAATCTGAATCAGCTTGTCTGCCTGTAAGATCTTTAATGCGTAAGAAACGCTGGATTTTGAGAAACCCAGATAACTCGCAATATCAATATTATGCACAGTATCCAACTGCTTTTCTAAAATCAAAATAGCTTCCAAGTAGTCTTCTAACGATTGTCCCAATTCCTGCATTTCTTTATTCTCCTTTCGCACAAAAAGCCCCTGAGGGCTTTTCTATCCTTGATCGTTCTTAGAAATTAAATAAGGTAAGGTATAGGTATATTGAGGAAATTTTTTAAATCAGAGCTCCTATGCGCGCTGCATAGAAAGATACGATCAAGAGTGTTGATAAATTCTTAATTTCAGACTTCTTTACAACGACTGTTTGCCGTTGTATCCTTTCAAGATATCTGGGAAATATCCTGAAAAACACCATTTGACCATAGACTGCTTATCCTATAAAAGAGTCAAATGATTTTTATATCTAGAATCAAAATGAATAGCAGTCTTTTTATAGTCTTTTCGAGAGTCATCTCGAAACGCGGCAGTTATCAGTTATAATCCTCTAACTGATGACGTTAGCTTACTCTAACTTCCTGTGAAAGTCAAGCCAAACGATTGAATCAAAGCATTCTAAGCCTGTGTTTCCATCAATTGTTCAATGCGACATCCATTTTCTACACCTCGAATAAATTGATTTCGTACATATTCAAAGAGTGAAAATAATTCCTTGCAACGGGTAACACTATTTTGATCATAGACCTTCCAGGCTCCCATGCAACAACATGGTTTATTCTGAATAAAACCTAACACGTCTTCTAATGGATATCCCAAAAAGATACCGATTTCATGCGGATACGTCGCTTCTTCCATTCTTTTTTCCAAAAAATCCAGGCAGGCAGTGGGTGAGTGTGTAGGATACCCCAGGCGTTCTAAAAACACTCGGATTTTTTCTTGTTTCAGGATTTTTATAAAACTGTCGATCGAGTATAAATAAAATGTGATGCGCGGTCGTTCTGCCTGCAGGATTCGAAAAGCCAGGCCTTTTGCCTTAAACTTTTCGTTATATTCTAGAATTATTTCCTCGGCACAAGGAAACAATGTTCTAGATACATGAAACATATTCGCTATTTTGTACCCCTTGAGCGTAGGTGCACAATGATAGGCTAACAATTCTTCAAATTGATACTGTTCTGTTTTACACATTGGATAAAATCGCTTGTATGGCTTCGATATCCGCTGCTTCACCGGCATTTTCTACTTTGTACAGACATTCCACGCCATATTCATCCGCAATTTTATCGCCTGCTTGACAATATGCCTCTCCATAACTCGTGTCCCCAGAAACAATAACACCTTTCAGATTTTGCCCATTTGCCATCAAAAAAGACTCAACTTCCATAGGAATATCGCCATACCCATCGGTATACGTAAATAAGATAAATGGCTCTTCCATCACTTCATCACCCGATTGAATACATAAAGCATCTAAGCCCAACTCTGATACAATACTTTGCACATTCCCTGTCCGGGAAGCATATACATATTTCATAAAAACGTACCTCCTGTTAGTTAACACTAACTCTATAGTTAGTTTAGACTAACATGAAGCAGATGTCAAGACTTTTTATCTTTTCTATATTTCACAAAGCTACCGTACAGTAAAATGCAGCTTTTCAAAAGATACTGCCCTGAAAAAGCAATATACCCTCCCTAACTAAAAGAATCAGTTGGAAGGGTATATAATTAAACACGATGTTTTTATTTCTTCTTACGCTTCAAAAGTACAGCCAGCATGGCAGAGAGGCTGCCAAATGCAGTCCATAATGACATCATACTTCCTACAGCTGTGTTAACACGCTTTGTTTTTGTTGATGCAGATGTTTTGTTCGTTGGCTGCCCTTGCTCTTTACCAGGAGTTTTCTCGGTCGGTGCCGGTGTATATTCCCAGCGTCCTACAAATGTTACATCCTGTCCATGAACGACTTTTTCGCCAGCATCATAGCCCAAGAAAGTCCAAGTTCCATTGGCAAGTACAACTTTCTGCCCAATCGGCAAGATAGCGTGAACAGTTTCTCCATCTCGATAATCAGAGCGGTCATTTGGTAACATAGATAAGATCACATCCGGCAAGTTATACTGGCTATCCGTTGAAACAAACTGATAGTGACCGTGGTAATACACTGGATTCTCTTCGTTGTCTGCAACAAATTTCCATGTTCCAACAAATTCCACACCAGCATGATTCACTACCTTTTCCTGTGCATCAAACCCTTCAAATAGCCAGGTACCATTCGCAACTTTTACCTGTCTTTGCAGTAAGTCTTTTACATGCACAGTCGTCTGATCTTCATAATTTTTCTCATCGAAAGGCAGAAGAATATTCACTTCTTCCGGTAAATCTAATCCTGAAGTCAAAGACACAAATCGATAGGAAACCGGATATCTATTCGCTTCAAACACCCATGTACCAATGAAAGATACATTAGCATTTTGAACGGTCTTTGTATCAGCATCGTAACCCTTGAAGACCCATTCTCCATTTTCAACGGTAACCTTTTGTTGAACTGGTAAAATAGTCGATACTACCTCGTGATTAGAATATCCCTGTGCATCTACCGGTAATAAATCCATAACTTCTTGTGGAAGATCATAGTCATCACTACCCGAACCAAAATGATAAACCACATGATATTCTTTTGGCGTATAGGTCCAGGTGCCCACAAATTCCACATTGTCGCGGTTCACTGTTTTCTCGGCTTCATCATACGATACAAAGTTCCAGGTTCCATCCTGTACTTCTACGGAAATCTGGCTTGGCGCCTTGGACGTTACTTTGGCTTCGTTTTCATAGGCGTTGTCATCGCTTGGAAGCAGGGCTTTGACTTCTTCCGGCAGTTCCATGGAGTCGGTTCCGGATTCAAAACGATAACTTGCTTTATACGTCTTTGGCGTATAGGTCCAGGTGCCCACAAATTCCACATTGTCGCGGTTCACTGTTTTCTCGGCTTCATCATACGATACAAAGTTCCAGGTTCCATCCTGTACTTCTACGGAAATCTGGCTTGGCGCCTTGGACGTTACTTTGGCTTCGTTTTCATAGGCGTTGTCATCGCTTGGAAGCAGGGCTTTGACTTCTTCCGGCAGTTCCATGGAGTCGGTTCCGGATTCAAAACGATAACTTGCTTTATAGGTTGTAGATTCTTGTTCCCAAACACCGTGGAATACAATATCCTGAGCTGCTACTTGGGTATTTCCTTCTTTATAACCTTTAAACACCCATTTTTTCCCATTGACGTCAACGGAAACGGATGCTGGTTGTGTAGCTGTAACTTCCGTATTAACATCATGGCTTTCTGCAGCAGGTAGATAAGCTAATACTTCCGATGGTAAACTCGTACCATCTGCCGCCTCGAACTCATAGGTCACATTCACTTTTTGCATTTCACTATAAGGACGGTATGCCCACAAACCAACTGCAGCGCCACTATCGTCATCCGGGGCAAGAGAATCAATGTCCCATCCTGTAAATGTCCAAACCCCTAATCCATCCTTTGGTACATATGTGGTACGAATAGGTGTTGGCAGGGGAACAGGATTATCCAAATGAGAAACATCCACTTCTCCATCAAATTCATCACCGGCGTGAACAGTTCCCGCTGGAAATTGACCTGCTAAGGCATCGTAAATAGCCCAAAAATCATCCTCATCCGGAAGCTCCATGCCTACTGTTTCACTATTAAAGTCTACTAAAAATACTCCATAGGAGGAGGAAGAGGATTCTTCTTTTGCATAAACCGTAGGAGCCGTAAAAGGAAGGCTGGAAAAGCTACCAACACTTAAGCTTGTTGCCAATAAAAATTTACTGATTTTTCTTTTTTTCATACTACCCTCTTTCTTTTTCTGTTTAAACATCAACACGCATACTTTCAAAATAATGGAAGGGTCTTATTGTAGCTTAGACCTCTTCTATATCTGACTATATACTAAAATTAGTCAAATAAAAAGTAAAATGACCAAATTTGATATTTGTTCAATTTAATTGTGCCATATCCTATCACAGATTTCAAACAATAAAAAAAGGAATGTATGACAATCGTACATTCCTTAAACGTTCTTTTTACTGTAAAGCTGCTTTGGCTTCATCGCACAGTTTAGCAAACCCCTGTGCGTCATGGATAGCCATTTCAGATAACATTTTACGGTTGATCTGGATATTAGCCAGTTTCAATCCGTGCATTAAACGTGAATATGAAAGATCATTCATACGTGCAGCTGCATTGATACGAGTGATCCACAATTTACGCATATTGCCTTTTAATTTACGACGGTCATTGTATGCGTATTTAAATGAGTGCATTACCTGCTCATTTGCTGTTTTGTATAATGTGTGTTTTGAACCAAAATATCCCTTAGCCAGTTTTAAGACTCTTTTTCTTCTAGCGCGTGATACAGTTCCGCCTTTAACTCTTGCCATACTTTATTCCTCCCTATTTCACTAACATTTCCTTGATACGTTTGTAGTCTGTAGCATGTACAACACCTGATTTTGCCAAGTGACGACGCTGCTTCTTAGTTTTTCCATGGAAACGGTGAGAAGTATATGCATGGCTTCTCTTCAATTTCCCTGAACCTGTTTTCTTAACTCGTTTTGCCAAACCTCTGTGGCTCTTCATTTTAGGCATTCTCAATTCCTCCTTATTTTTTCTTAGGTGCAAGCACCGTTGACATCGTATTTCCTTCCAAAGAAGGTTTCTTTTCTACGACAGCTATATCACTCATCTTATCGAGGAAATCATTCATAATTTCCTTTCCCACTTCCTGACGAGTAATCAGTCGACCGCGGAATCGCATATCAATCTTGACTTTCATTCCCGCCCCGATCCATTTTTGTGCATGTTTTAATTTCGTTTCAAAATCATGGGTATCAATAATTGGCGACAGCCGCAAAGCCTTGATTTCCACCACGTGCTGTTTACGTTTAGCTTCTTTTGCCTTTTTCTGTTGTTCAAAATGATAACGTCCATAATCTAAAATTTTACAAACGGCTGGTCTTGCCTTTGGGGCTACACACAATAAATCAAGATTCTGACTGTATGCGATGTCCAATGCTTCTCTTTTTGACATGACGCCCAACTGATCTCCATTGGCATTGATAACCAGAACTTCTCTGAATGGGATCTTTTCGTTAAACAAATCATCGTTTACGTTATTTGGGGCAACTTTTCTGTTATTGATATTCGACACCTACCTTTTCATAAAAAAATGGGCACATAAACGTACCCATTCTATACACAACAACAAATCCATTTTATGAACTGGCTGTGAACCTATGTATTTCATACATCAGGTGAGAAGAGGTACTTCTAGCTTTCCATTTCCGCTCATAAATAATAGCAAGTACTAGCGTATTTGTAAAGAGAAAATCGCATTTTTAAGACGATTGCTTCTCTTTTTTCCTATTTGTATAACACCAAAGTGCAATCATTTGAATCAATTTTTTTGATAATGGATCTTGATAAGGAATACGAATCGCTCCTTTGGATGTAGAATATTCTTGAAGCTCCTCTTTGAAAACCTCAATGGCTTTGGCACCCGGATATATTCCTATATGTGTTTTAAAAGCTGCAAAATGAATGATATTTTTCTCCATATAAAATGTAGGCATACCCCAGGAAATCTTTTCCTTGGCATCCGGCAGTACTTCTTTTAAAAGAGCCTCCATTTGGTATAAATATTCTTTTTTTGTTTCATCTTGCCGTTCTATATATTCTTGGAATGTTTTGGGCTTTTCTATGGTCATATTTTCACACTACTTTCTTAAAATCACTTCCAGAGATTTCCCTTTTGCCAATTCATCCACCATCTTATCGATGATACGGATGTCTTTCATCATCGGATCGTCGATTTCTTCAATTCGAACTTTACAAATGACTCCTTTGACTTTATTTCGATTCGGATTCATATGAGGCGCTTGTTCCAAAAACTGACGATACGTCGTCTGAGAAGACAAGTGTTCTTGCAGCGTTCGTTCATCATAGCCGGTCACCCATTGAAGGATTTGATTCACTTCCGATTGTGTTCGATTCTTTCTTTCTGCTTTTGCGACAAGACAATCATAGATCTTTCGAAATGATATTTGAAATACTTTTTCTTTTTCCATATCTTCCTCCTATTTTGTATCCGTGATCAATCGAAGCACTCGATCTAGGTACGTATCGTATTTTTGGATATTTTTCTTCACATTTTGCATTTGATCCGGGTAATCTGTGATGATGCCATCCGCATCACTTTGCGCATACCGCTCCATTTGGCTCTCTTCATTGATCGTCCATACAAATAATTCTGCCTGATCTTCATGTGCTTCCTGTACCAAAATCTCATTGTAAGAGAAATCTTCGATGACATAAAAGTCCATATGAAATCCCTCAAAATGTCCAAACTGAATCGGAATAACATAGCCGGAGCAAATGGAAGGACGCTCTTGTTTTAAACACTGCATGACATCTTTATCTAAAGACATCACTTTATGGGCAGCCGTATTGGACCAACTGTCCCATTCTTCAAGAAACTTTTGCACAAAGAATTGCGGGTCTTGACCATCCGGTTTTAATTCAATTAAAAGTGCCATATCCAGCTCCTGCGCTTTTTGTACAAACTCGTTTAAGGATGGAATGACCGCTTTTTGATTTCCCTGACTGATCGGCAGCCCTTTGACCTCTTGAAAATCTCGTTCTTTGACTCGTTGCTGAATGTTAGCCAACCGTTTTAAATCATAATCATGTACAACAACGAATTTTCCATCTTTTGTCATCTGTACATCCAATTCAACATAGTCTGCATGAACTTTTGCCGCATTTTGCAAGCCTTGTATTGAGTTTTCCACGGCATTGAATCCCCGATGAGCAATAACAAGCTGATGGGGATTTAAGCTGGCGGTATATAGGCGAACACTATTATACACGCCCAGAAACAAGGTAAACATGGTCAAAATCAGTACGATACCCAAAGTATTCTTTCGATGTCCTTCCGGCATTTGGCAAACCACCTGTATTTCATTCTCTTTTTTTAATACATACAAAATGCTGGAAAGGATGATCAATTTTGTCAAAAAAGTTTGATAAAACATCAATGTTTTAAAAATTGTAAATAAAACTGTTTCTACCACGATACTTTGTCCAGAAGTATCCAGCACCCCTCCTAAGAATAAGAAAAATAAAAGCATACAGATTGTAAGAATGGCGAGTATAGATTCCAAAGCCAGCCAGGAAAACACGAACGTATGTTTGCCTTTTTTGGTCATTGCCCAACTTTTTCGTATATTCGTCACGATAGACTGTTCATTCACCATCGTTAAAGGCAGCGTGAATAAAAGGCGAAAATTGACATAGATCAATACCAGCCAAAGAATCATCATGCCCCAAAGACCCGTTGTCGTTTTCATCAATTCCCCGGTGATAAAATGAGGGATATAGAGACGATCCGTTAAAAAAGAGCCCATATCTAGATTGGCAGCCGGTACCATCGAAAGAAAATAAAGTAGGAAAAAGGGAATTTGTTTCCAATTTAATTTCCGGATTCTCTTTGCGGTAAGAATGCATATATTTTTCCAGGTGAGCTTCTGATTTTGATAACTGCCGGCCACTAAAAATGTTAAAATCGCATATTCAAAAAAAAGCAGAAAGGCAACGATAGTCACAAAAATCAAAACACCTGCCAGCCCCAAAGGATCTAACAGAATCGCTTTGAATGTATCGAGTGATAGATTTGGCTGTCCGCTGATAACGAGAATCAAGCGAAAACCAAACTGCACCAGTGCCGTCCCCAACAGCAACAGCACCAGTTGCAAAAGCGCCCCTTGTGACAGAAACAGCCATTTATTTTGTAGAAGGTTATGTCCCACTGCCTTGAAAAGTTCTTTAGCGGATACGTCCATGAAAAATCACCTCTTTTTTTGAATGGTTTTCCATTTGATTCTATCATACTTTCTGGTTTGTAAAAGAATAAAGCACCCCTCGAACGCACATTTTTTCCTTGCATATCTACATCAAGTGTGCTATCATAAATAAGCTTTAACAGGGACCCCTAGCTCAGCTGGCAGAGCAACTGACTCTTAATCAGTGGGTCTGGGGTTCGAATCCCCAGGGGTCCACCATTTGTCTGAAAGTCCTTTGTAGAAAGGACCTTTTTTTATGTCGTGAATAAGATGTCCGAATTACCGTGATCACATGGCAACCATTGGATCATTAATCTTCAATAATAGAAAACAGTCAACCTATTGTGAAAGTAAATACCTTGGTTTGACAGCTAAACATTGGGGTTTCTTCCGTTTTGATTGACTGATTTTAAAGTTTCTTTTTATGAAAAATGATTCTCCAGGATCGATTGGACCTGTCCCAAAGGCATAGAATGGAAAATCCCATACAGTGACATGCCCAATAACAACAGAGTAATCAGAATGGCTAGTCCATAAAGAAATGTGTTTTGTATCTTAGTCTTTTGTATGTGGATACCACTATAGATCAAAAAGACAAAAAGGATAAATGCCAAGATATAATTTGGCAGCATGTTCATATCATTTACTCATTCATTGACAAAATTGATTCCAAAAGGCAGTCCATCCACTATGCTCTTCTCTTTGATCGATATAGGGAAACATTTCTTCGTCATACCAATCCAGATTCAAAATATCATCAATGGTCTTAGGGACAAAAATATGAAAGAACTCTTTTTTAAAAGCACTGCCATATTGCAGATAATAGGAATTGACCATTTTATTGAAATTTGTTTTCTTCATATCTTGTGCTCGATAACAAAGCGCGTCTCCACTCTGTTGTAAATCAGGACTGATTTCCAGTAAGACTAGACTCAAATCACTGTCTCTATACCCGAGAATAAAGCTTCGGTATTGATAGGAAACGGTGCGTAAGACCGCAAAATTGGCACCCCGGATATCTTCTGAGTACGCATAAACAATATGATATTGTGAACCATTTTCTACTTTCGCATCAAAAATTTCTCGCATGCGTTTTTTATTTTCATCACTTTTTTCACAATCAAGCACAGTGCCTTGTGAATTCCCTCCAAATAAACTAAATAATCCCATTTTCTTCTCCTTTTTCCATGGTAAACGGATGTATTTTTCTTAAAAAGAAAAGAGATTGCATCCGTCCACAACCTCTTTTCCGTATGGATTACTGTTCTGACAGGTTTTCTTTACTCTTCGTTCATCGTATCTAAAAGGCTATCGACAAATAAATCCATATCCCTTTGATCTTTTTCTTGTAATGAGCTGATAATACTTAATTCGCTATTGATAATGCTCATCTGCTTCATTTCATCATCTAGGAACTCACGAATCAATGAACCGGATTGAGGTGCCCATGAACCATTTTCGATAATACCGCAAATGCGATTCTGTAGATTCAACATAGCCAAGTGTTCCAGGAATTCTTTCATGACAGGATAAATCTGTAAGTTATACGTTACACTGGCAAACACAATGTGTGAATACTTAAAGGCTTCGGAAACTAAATAAGAAACGTGTGTTTTTGAAACATCATAAACTCGAACATTGGTCATTCCTTTTTCCACAAGCTTTGTTGCAAGCACCTGTGCTGCCGATTCTGTATTTCCATACATGGAGGCATAGACAATCAAAACACCTTTTTCCTCTGGTTCGTATGTAGCCCATTTGATATATTTTCCTAAAATATACTGAATATCTTCCGGTTTTCTCCATACCGGTCCGTGTAATGGACAAATCACTTTGATATCTAAAGTTCCCGCCTTCTTTAACAGATGCATGACTTCCGGTCCATATTTTCCAACAATGTTAGTGAGATAGCGTCTTGCTTCATCGATCCAGTCACGATCAAAATTAACTTCATCAGCAAACAACTTTCCATCTAAAGCTTTAAAGCTTCCAAAGGCATCAGCTGAAAATAGAACACCATTGCTGGTATCATAACTAACCATGGCTTCCGGCCAATGCACCATTTGGGCATCGACAAAGGCAATTGTATGCTTTCCAAAGCAGCGGCTGTCCCCTTCGGCTACCGTTTCGGTTCTTCCTTCTACATTAAAACCAAACTGATACATCATCATAATGGATTTTTCAGTAGAAATAACTTTGGCATTTGGATAGCGTAACAAAACTTCTTCCATGCTGGCAGCATGATCTGGTTCCATATGGTTAATGATCACATAATCCAAATCTCTACCGTTTAATACATGCTCCAAATTTTCCAAAAACTGACGGCAAATCGACCAGTCCACAGTATCAAATAAAACTGTTTTTTCATCTAATAAGACATAGGCGTTATAGGATACGCCATCCGGAATCGGATGAATGTTTTCAAACAATTCCAAACGATGGTCGCTTCCTCCAACCCAATATAAATCATCTACAATTTTTCTTACATTATACATATATGACTCCTACTCCTCTTCGATATAGCTTTCTTTTCCTTCGCCGCATTTTGGACAAATCCAATCTTCCGGAAGCTTGTTGAATGGTGTACCCGGATCAATACCACCTTCCGTATCTCCATAAGCCTGATCATATTCATGCCCACAGCCTAAGCATACATAACGTTTATATTCCGGAGCGCTCTTCTTAAAGAACGGACGTCTCATTTTAACCATAGGTGGAGCCGGTTTCTTTTCTCCGGTATCCAGAGCTTTGGATAACAGTGGCAAGATGACTTCTACATCACCTACGATGCCATAATCGGCATTCTTAAAGATGTGCGCTTTTGGATCCGTATTGATCGCAACGATCGTCGTCGCATCGACAATACCTTTTAAGTGCTGAGAAGCCCCGGAAATACCACAGGCAATATAAAGGTTGCCGTGGAATTTTTGGCCGGACATACCTACATAACGTTCTAATGGCAGATAACGAAGACTTTCGGCGACCGGACGGCTGGAGCCGATGGCAGCTCCTGCATTTTTCGCAAGATCTTCAATCAATTTCATATTTTCTTTCGGACCAATTCCTTTACCGGCACTGACTACACGTTCGGCATCAACGATTGGTGTATCGATCGCTATACCTTGTGTAAAATCATATCCATCTTTCTTTAAAGCCGCTACCAGCTGATCGACTTGTTCCTGCGGCGTTCCTTCAAAAATCTGATTCTTTCTTACGCCGGTAATACCTACATTCGCTTTTAGGGCTGCACGTGCTTTTTTCTTATCTTTTTTGCGAGGTAGAATGTGTGATGCGATAACGATACGCTGGATCTCGTTAGTTCCTTCATAGATCGTAGTGATCTTGGCATCACGATACATTCTTTCTACATCCATACCTTTCAGATATCCGGTACCGCCAAAAATCTGCACGGCATCATTCACAACTTCTAAGGCAATATCGGACGCATACATTTTTGCCATAGCGCTTTCTTTTCCATAAGGTTCATGGGCTTCTTTTAATTCGGCGGCACTATACACTAAGAATCGGGCACAGCGAATCTTGGTTGCCATATCGGCGATTTTAAAAGAAATGGCCTGCTGGCTGGCGATAGGACGTCCAAACTGCACACGTTCTTTAGCATATTCAACAGCGGCTTCATAAGCTCCCTGCGCAATTCCTAATGCCTGGGCCGCAATACCGATACGACCGCCATCTAATGTCATCATGGCAATCTTGAAGCCTTCTCCTTCTTTTCCCAGTAAATTTTCTTTTGGTACAAAAACATTATTAAAACGAAGCTCAGCTGTCGAAGAAGAACGGATACCTAATTTGTCATAATGATCGCCAAAGGTAAACCCTTCCCATCCTTTTTCAACGATAAAAGCGCTGATGCCATGTGTCCCCTTATCTTTATCGGTTACCGCAAAGACCACATACACATCGGCTTTAGGTGCATTGGTGATAAAAATTTTATTCCCATTGAGAATATAGCCGTCACCATTCCACTCTGCAGTCGTTTCTGTCCCCGAAGCATCACTTCCCGCATTGGGTTCCGTCAATCCAAAGGCGGCCAGTTTTTCTCCTTTTGCCAAAGGAACCAAATATTTTTTCTTTTGTTCTTCATTTCCAAAATGGGCAATCGGGAAAGTCCCTAGCGATACATGAGCGGATAAAATAACACCAGTTCCCCCATCAACACGTGATAATTCTTCCACCGCAATCGCATAGCTGATCACATCTTTGCCGGCACCACCATATTCTGTCGGATATGGCAATCCCATAAATCCCATTTCACCAAATTTTCGAATCTGCTCTTCCGGAAATTCATTATTTTGATCTAAGCTAAAAGCTATGGGCTTAATTTCCGTTTCCGCAAATTCTCGAACAGCTTTACGAATCTGTTCGTGCTCTGAAGTTGTTGTAAAAAGCATAATTTCCTCCTTATTTACTATTTCTATTATGACACTTTTGTAAGCGATTTCAAATACTATGCCCATATTTTTTATTTTATCGATAGGTTTTTTGAACAAAAAGAAAAGTCGGATCTTTCCAGGCACTTAGTCCCGGGTAGTTTCCGACTTTAAACGATATTCAACATGTTGATAATGTACGCCATTTTCCATGATGTCATTTAAGATCTTTTTATGATACAGATTTTTATCAAATTCAGGAAAGAACACATCAGCATCATAGCTTTGATTGATTTCCGTCAAAATCAAGCGGTGACACAGGCTTAACATTTGTTTATAGATCGTGGCCCCACCAATCACAAAGATTTCTTCCTCTTTTGTTTGATAGGCATCCACAAATGCATCGATGGAAGAAAACACTTCCACTTCTTCCGGAAATTTAGCACCAGACTTCGAAATCACGATATGATGTCTTTTTGGTAACATGCCCGGTAAAGATTCAAAAGTCTTTCGCCCCATCACGATAGTATGCCCTTTTGTCTGTTCTTTGAAAAACTTTAGATCCTGGGGAAAATGCCAAATCAGCTGATTGTCTTTTCCCAACTCTCGATTTTTGCCAATGGCTGCGATTTCAGTTAATTTCATATTCTTCTCCTATTGTGCCAATGGGAAACGAATCTTTCCCATATGCTCATAGTTTTCTAAACGAATATCCTTGATATCCTTTGATGCATCAAAGGCATAGAAATCATCAATTTCCGGATTTAACCAGAGCGTAGGTGCTGGTAAGCTGCCTTTGGTTTCATAACGCTCGATCTGTTCCTTGATTCCATCAATCTGATTGACATAAATATGCGCATCTTTGATGGACCAGTCGATCGTTCCCGGCTTTAAGCCACATACCTGCGCCAGCATGCACAATAAAACCGCATATTGTGTCACATTAAAAGGAAGTCCTAGTGGTACATCACAACTTCTTTGATGCACCCAGGCATTCAGTACGCCATCGGTAATATCCCATTCACTGGACCAGACACAACTTGGCAATACCGCTGTATCTAAGTATTCATCCTGCCATAAAGACATCACACGACGACGATCATTCACATCGTTTTTCAAAGAATATATTAACTTATCCATCAAGCCCATTTTCTTAACGATATAACCGTAGGCCGTTCCAATGGTATGGGCAAATGAAGGATCAAAATGCTTTAACACGGCACCGGTCTTTTCATCACACCAGTCCCCATTCTCGTTGATCTCCCATAAATCCCAGATATGCACATTTCTTTCCTGCAGCCAGCGAACATCGTTCGACTGTGCCTGATAGATCCACAACATTTCCAAGACAGCCTGACGAATGAACAACTGCTTTGTGGTCAAAATGGGAAACTCTTTTCCTACATCCAGTTGAAAGTGTGCACTGGGCACCTTGATCGTATCAATTCCTGTACGATTCTCAACTCTTTTACCATCAGTGATGATCTTTTCGCATAATTCACAATATATCGTATCCCACATTGCCATAAAATATTCCTCCCACTGGTCTTAGTTCATGTTTTCTAAAAATGCTTTATAGCCTTTATAGGCTTCATAGACGTCTGCTTTGGAGCTGACTTCAAAAGGTGAATGCATATTTAATACTGGTACACCGAAATCTACGACCTGCATACCATAATTAGCTAAGATATAGGCAATCGTTCCACCACCGCCTAAATCCACTTTTCCTAATTCGACATATTGGATCTTTACATGATTTTGATCCATGATGTTCCTTAAACGTGCCATGTATTCCGCATTGGCATCGTTGCTGCCGCTTTTTCCTCGCGCTCCTACATACTTCAACAACGCAACACCACAGCCTAAATATGCCTGATTGTTTGGTGAACTGGCTTCCGGATAGTTTGGATCGTGTGCAGCGGCCACATCACTTGACAACATCGTAGAATTCTGTAAGGTGCGTTTGAGTGTTCTTTCATCTTTATATCCCATCGCATATAAGATCTCACGAACAAAGTTTTCAAAGAATTGAGAATGCATACCGGTTGCTCCCTGCGATCCCACTTCTTCTTTATCCACCAATAAGGTCACACTGGTTCGTTTGACGCTTTCACAATCTAATTGTGCCATGAGGGAAGTATAGGCACAAACACGATCATCCTGTCCATAACCAATCACCATACTGGAATCCAAGCCACAGCTTCTAGCCGGATCGGCCGGCACAAATTCCAACTCAGCGCTGAAAAAGTCTTCTTCCTCAATGCCATATTGATTTTTTAAGATCGCCAGACAATTTTTCTTAATAGCCTCTTTTTCTTCATCCGCTACCGGAATGTTGCCAAATGTCACATTCAAGTTTTCTCCCGGAATCACATTGGATGCATTTTCTTTCATACGCTCCTGGCTTAAATGGATCAATAGATCGCTGACTACGAATACCGGATCGTTTTCTTTGGTTCCGATGGAAATTTCTTTGGTCGTTCCATCTTTTAAACAGACTACGCCCATCAATGCCAAAGGTACCGTGACCCACTGATACTTTTTAATGCCTCCATAGTAATGAAGATCTAATAAAGCTAACCCTCCATCTTCATATAATGGATTTGGCTTTACATCCAGTCTAGGTGAGTCCACATGAGCTCCTAAGATGTTCAATCCCTTTTCCAATGGATCGGTTCCGATATTCATTAAAGCCATAGACTTATTCATCATATTCACATATACTTTGTCACCCGGCTTTAACTCTTTCTGGTTTTCAATGACATCCTGAATATCCTGATAGCCCTTTGCCTTGGCTAAGGAAATGGCCTCGGAAATAAACAATCGTTCGGTTTTTGCCTTAGATATCATCTTCATATACTGCTCGTTAAAAGAAAAAACATTTTGTTTTTCATTTTCATTGTACTGCAGCCACGCGCTTTTCATTTACATTCCTCCAATCTTTGAAATAGTTTCTTTGAATATTCTACTTTCTCTTCCAATGTATTTTTGATTTCTACTTTCCCCGTTTTTTTATTCGATAAAAGCTGCTTTTGTCCCAGCAGATCCTTTAAGTGTGCTGCAGTTCCTTCATTGCCATCCACGATTTGAACCGAATCAGGCAATAATTGACGCAACGTTTTTTTATAGAAGATGAAGTGTGTGCACCCTAGAACAATACTGTCTAAAGATTCACCCTGATCCTTTTGTATATAGAAGTTTAATGTATCCTTTACTTTTTTTGTATCACCTAATTGATCTTTTTCTACCAGTTCTACCAGATCGGGACAAGGGATACGATCAATCTGATGCTCTTGATCAAAGCGATGCATCAAATTGGCAAATTTTTCTTCTTTTAAGGTAAATGAAGTCGCCCAAACTGCGATCCGTTGTTTTTCACCTAAAGAACAGGCAACCTTTAAGGCCGGCTCCATCCCAATGATATCGATTGGATACTTCTCTCGCAACAAAGGCACACATGCACTGGTTGCGGTATTACAGGCAATCACGATAGCCTTGCATCCTAATTCCATAAACGCATCACAAATTTTGAGGCAGCGTTCGGTAATCTCTTCCTTTGTCTTTGTCCCATAAGGATTATATTTTGAATCTCCTATATAGATCAAATCTTCACCCGGCATCATCTGGTGTATTGTATGTAGTACACTTATACCGCCTAAACCTGAATCAAAAATACCAATTGGACTTTCTGCTTGCATTTCAGATTCCTCCATGCGCAAAATTATACCATAAAATAAAAAGAACGCTGTATGAAAAGCATTCTATCTTCACTCTGCATAAGAAAAGAACTCCAATGAGATCCATCACCTTCTATTTTTTCTTTTTCTTTGGTATCTCTTGAAGTTCTTTTTCCTTTCCATTGTCCTTTTTTCTCTTCACCCTTTTTCTCAGGATGTCTTCTTTGTTTTACTATTTTTCTTTACCATAAGGACCAATGGATTTTCTATGTAACTTAGATCCTATTTCTAAGTTATCATCCCTTTGTTCACTTGTAGTATAACACGCCAACTTTCGAAAAAAATAGAACTGGAAAACTCTGTTTGTTTTCTGTCCAAATCGGCATAAAAATCATTTAAGACTGACTTTCTTCCAATTTTTCCTTCAGTTTATCAAACATCGCATTCGTCTTTTTTGTATCTTCCTGATTAAAAACCACATAGCCATCTTTTGTATTAATAATGATCACATTGGTATTGTTTGTATAGGCATATAGGTCATAATTTCCCAACGTATCGTTTCGAAATTCTCCTGAGGAAATTTTTGAATTGCCGACACCAAATGACCGATTTCCAAATGAGAAATCCTCTTTTTGCGCAACCGATTTGATATTTTTATATTCTATCGTTTTAGAGGGTGTCAATGTGGCAGACAGATGAATATCCTTCTCGTTCATTTCTACATCGATACTTCCCATAAACATCACAAAAGCACTGCATATCAGAACAACAATTGTAAGAATCGTTGAACCTTTCAATAGTGGTTTTGCCGCTTTCTTCGTTGAAGTTGATGTTTTTAGAAAGCCCTGATAACTGGCATAACGATCCAATCCGATCTTTTGGACAAGAACTGCGATCAAGGCACCCATCACCAAAAGAGGCAGTGTAGATGGATACAAACCAGCTAATACAAAAGAAAATCCCAATATCAGCATACTGAGTCCGGTAATTTGTCGAGCATTGTTTACATCATATTCTTTTTCAAAATCTTCTATGGATCGATAGCGTAAAAATAAGAAGTCGGCTTTATTTAAGAAACAAAGGCAGCCTAAAACCAAAAGGATACCACCAACGATAAAATAGAACATACCTAAAATCCTCCTAATTATATTTCGTGTTTTGCCTTTACCATTTGATGACAAAATATGCCCATGATCACAAGGATAAAAATAATGGCAGCCGGCAGGATCCATCCGGTCGGCAATGGTTTTTGTAGATAAAGCTGCAAGTAATAATACACACCACAAAACTGCACGAGGCCATTGATGGAATCGATACAACGCTTTAAGGCACGATTGATGATAGACGCATTATGTTCTGTGACCATTATCGCCCATTCATAACGAAAGAATCGAACAGGATCTCCTGATTTATATTGGGGATGATAGCGCCAACAACATAAATAGAAGATGGTAAACAAGATTAAGGGCCATCCGCACTGCCATACATTTCCCTGATTCCTTGCTGCATCGACACCAATAAAATAAAACTGCACGGTTTCATTTGCATAGCATAAAACCGAAACGGCAAATAATAAGAAACTGATTGCCAAGAATCCTAAAGAAATACGCTGTTCGCATTTTTTAGTCATACCTTTTCCTTCTTTCATTATTTCATGTAGAAACCGGCCAGCTTCATATCGGTATCAAAGCTGATCGTAAAGGTAACAGGCTGATTTGAATAGGTCACTAATACTTCACAAACGGCATAATCCCCCTGCACCTTGGAATCAATCTCTGCACTATAGTAGCGGGATATCTCTTGAAACAAGCCGGGATTTAGCGATTCCCAGTTTTCTTTTAATTCAGCCGTAGAAAGTACTTCCTGCATCTTTGTATTCGATAAATCATAGATCGTATCAAAATCCGAGTTATTCATACTTTCAATGACTCTTTGTGCCTGTTGATAGACAACTTCTTCATCAAAATGTTGTGAATCCTTTAACGATATTTGTTGCGGTGCCAACAAATGAGTCAATACCACACCGATCACGATCACACCAAGAATGCCGGAAAGAATACCGATAATCAAACCTTTATGACTTTTTTTGGAAGGCAGATCCATGTTTTCACTGAGCTCTTTGGCCATTTCTTTGGCAGGACCCCAACGTTTTAAAATCTCATCCCAAGATTCACCGGCTTCGATGGCGGCATCCATATCCGATAGTAAATCTTGTTGGATGCGTTTCTTTTCCAAACGTGAAGTGTTTAAATGATGCAGGACTTGTCTTACATACTGTTCTTTATTCATCCTTTGAATCCTCCAATATCTTTGATACTTCTAAAGAAAACGATATCCATAAATCGATGAGTTCTTTTAATGTCTGTTTTCCTTTTTCTGTGATCTTATAAAACTTTTTTGGCACCTCTTTTGAATCGGAATGACTCCAAAAACTTGTCAGACAGCCTTCATCTTCCAAACGATACAAAATAGGATAAAGCGTTCCTTCTTTTAAAAGAAACATCGAATTACTGTATTCTTTGAGTGTCTGAATGATCTGATAGCCATACATCGTTTGTTGATCTAAAAGTTTTAAGACCAGAATTTCTAAAACGCCTTTTTTTAACTGTCTTTCATATTTGGAATTCATGAAACCTCCTATTTAGTATTACTAAATATATAATAATACAAAAGATATTAAGAAGAGATTAAAAAGTTGGCTTTTTATTCCTTTTGTGCAGAAAAAAACTGTATCCTCACTTTATAGCGAAAATACAGTTTTGATTCATTAAAAATCTGTTTCGTCGTACACTTCTACCAGCTTTTTCAACCGACGATATTGGTGTAGCGCGTAACGCTTGTTTTCTTCAAACAACTTTTCGGCACGCTCCGGATTCGATTTTTTCAAAGAAGCATATCGAACTTCTCCCATTAAGTAATCATGGAATTTATCCATATCTGGTTCTTTACTGTCGATGACAAGCTTTTTGCCTTGTACCGACGGATTGTAACGGAAGTTGATCCAGTAACCACATTCGACCGCAAGCTTTTCTTCAGTCTGGGATTTACCCATTCCGTTTTTGATGCCGTGCTCAATACATGGCGCATACGCAATGATCAAAGAAGGCCCCGGATAACTTTCCGCTTCTCGAATTGCCTTTAATGTCTGGTTAAAGTCTGCACCCATAGAAATTTGAGCTACATATACATTTCCATAGCTCATCGCAATAGCAGCCAGATCTTTTTTGTTCACACTCTTACCGGCAGCCGCAAATTTAGCCGTTGCCCCAATGTTGGTTGCCTTGGAAGACTGCCCACCGGTATTGGAATATACTTCGGTATCAAAGACAAAGATATTGACATCTTCTCCGGAAGCAATCACATGATCTAAACCACCAAAGCCGATATCATAAGCCCATCCGTCACCACCAAAGATCCATTGTGACTTTTTGGATAAAGAATCTTTGCCACGTAATATTTCCTGCACATCCTCATTTTTATTATTCAGTTTTTCTAGTGCAGAAATTAGATCGGTTGTTGCCTTTCCGTTCGATGCGCCATCATGGAATGTTTCTAAATACGCTTTACCAGCTTCCTGAATAGCCACATCACTCTGTGTCGAAAGAACACTTTGTACTTTAGAAGCTAAGCGTTTACGCGTTGCCGATTGTGCCAGATACATACCATAACCAAATTCCGCATTATCTTCAAACAACGAGTTTGACCATGCCGGACCCTGCCCTTTGGCATTTTTGGTATATGGAGTCGATGGTGCCGAATGTCCCCAAATGGATGAACAGCCGGTCGCATTGGCAATATACATACGATCTCCAAATAACTGGGTGATAAGTTTCGCATAAGGTGTTTCTCCACAACCGGCGCAGGCACCGGAGAACTCCAACAATGGTTGTTTAAACTGACTTCCACGAACGGTGGATTCCTTCACTTTCTCCAATACATTGTCTTTGATCGGCAACTCTCTAGCATAATCAAAGAAAGCCTGACGCCCTTCATTTTCCGGCATACTTTCCATCACAAGCGCTTTTTCACCGTTTTTGCCCGGGCAGACATTAGCACAAGAGCTACATCCGGTACAATCCAGTGCCGATACGGCAATCATGAATTTCATTTCCGGTACACCATTTAAGTCAACCACTTCCATACCTTTTGGCCCTTTTTCAGCCTCTTCTTTTGTAAGGGCAAACGGACGAATAACCCCATGTGGACAGACAAAGGCACAACGATTACATTGAATACATTTATCCGGCTGCCAGATAGGCATATTGACCGCAATTCCACGTTTTTCAAACTGCGAAGTTCCTGCCGGAGCTGAACCATCGGCATGCTCTAAGAAAGTAGAAACCGGTAAAAGATTTCCCTTCTGGGCATTGACTACCTTTTGTATCTTTTCTACATAATCTACCGTTTTAGCATCTCTTGTTCCTTTTAGCTCATAAGTCTTAAACTCTTCATATTCCGCATCTTTCCAATGCTCTGGCACATTGACCTTGACAAACTGTTTGGCTCCGGCATCAATTCCGGCATAATTCATCTGTACGATCGCATCGCCTTTTTTTGAATATGCTTTTTTAGCAGCTTCCTTCATCAAAGAAATAGCTTTTTCTTCCGGAATGATTCCGGTAATGGTAAAGAAGGCTGCCTGTAAGATTGTATTGATGCGTCCACCTAAACCAATCTCATGACCAATACGTGTTCCATTGATCGTATAAAATTGAATGTTGTGATTGGCAATATACGCTTTGACCTGTCCTGGCAAACGCTCTTCCAAATCTTTTTCATTCCATGGACAGTTCAACAAGAAGCTGCCACCATCCACCAAATCCTGAACAATATCAAATTTATTGATATACGAAGGATTATGACAGGCAACAAAGTTTGCCTTAGTGACCATATATGGTGCTTTGATTGGTTTCTTTCCAAAGCGAAGATGCGATACTGTTACGCCACCCGATTTTTTCGAATCATATTCAAAATACGCCTGGGCAAACAATTCCGTGTTATCGCCAATGATCTTAATAGAGTTTTTATTGGCACCAACCGTACCATCTGAACCTAATCCCCAGAACTTACAGCTGACCGTACCTTCCGGCAACACATTGATTTCTTCTTTTCGCTCCAAAGAAAGATGTGTGACATCATCCAGAATACCGACGGTAAAGACGGATTTATCTCTATTATGGAATACACTGACAATATCAGCCGGTGTCGTATCTTTTGATCCTAAGCCATAACGTCCGGAATGAATTTTGATATGTTCAAACGATGTTCCCTGTAATGCGGCCAATACATCCAAATATAATGGTTCCCCCAGCGATCCCGGTTCTTTGGTACGACTTAATACGTTGATACATTTTACAGTCATTGGCAATGCATTGACCATGGATTTGGCATCAAACGGACGATATAAGCGTACTTTGACAAGGCCGACTTTCTCTCCCTTTTGATTCAAATAATCTACTGTTTCTTCAATCGTATCGCAAACCGATCCCATAGCCACGATAACCGATGTCGCATCCTTGGCACCATAGTAGTTAAATAATTTATAGTCTGTACCGATCTTTTCATTGATTCGATCCATATAACCTTGTACGATTGCCGGCATCTTTTCATAGTACGGGTTGCTGGCTTCACGATTTTGAAAGAAGATATCCGGTGTTTGTGAAGAGCCTCTTGATTCCGGATGGTTCGGATTTAAAGCTTTTTGGCGGAAAGCCTCTAACGCTTCCATGTCCATCATCTCTTTCAAGTCTTCATAATCCCAGACTTCGATTTTTTGAATCTCATGGGATGTACGAAAGCCATCAAAGAAGTTGATAAATGGTAAACTTCCTTTTAAAGTGGCCAAATGCGCAACCGGTGTCAGATCCATGACTTCCTGTACATTGGATGATGCAAGCATAGCCGCCCCCGTTTGACGACAAGCATAAATATCCGAGTGATCCCCAAAAATAGATAAGGCATGTGTTGCTACCGCACGAGAAGCAACGTCAAAAACACCCGGCAACAGTTCTCCGGCAATTTTATAAATATTAGGAATCATCAATAGCAATCCCTGTGATGCGGTATACGTTGTTGAAAGCGCACCGGCACTCAAAGATCCATGTAAAGCACCGGCTGCACCGGCTTCCGATTGCATTTCCACCAATTGAACTTCTTGTCCAAAAATATTCTTCTGTCCTTTGGCAGACCAGGCATCTGTATGTTCTGCCATGGGTGTGGAAGGCGTAATCGGATAAATGGCAGCCACTTCTGTATAGGCATAGGAAACATAAGCCGCTGCTTGATTTCCATCCATTGACTGTTGTTTTCTGACCATGATTTTCCTCCTCTTAAAACAGTTTCAAAAATACATTTCATACATAAGCAAGTCGTATGACAATTTCATACTTCTAAATACAGAACAAACTTGACCATTATAGGTACATATCCTCTAAAAGAAGTATGGCAGCACAAATCCTAACTCTTGTTTCGATCGCATCACCTTCTAATATCCTAGTTATTTACTATGGATTTAAAATCATAGTATCATACAACATTTTCTATGAACAGGCATTCGCATTCGATCGGTGTGAAAAGTTGGAATTTCTGGTGATAATCCATGTAAAAATGCTCATGTACGGTAAGGAAGCAAGCAACCGAAAACAAGAGATAGACCGCCA